>WNFQ01006106.1_pt1 | contig 10683 bp, 16 predicted proteins | sample 5400171 | NCBI WGS metagenome assembly WNFQ01 (sample SAMN13153356, study PRJNA577476) | soil metagenome | isolation source: 20 cm soil under Madrone tree | place: USA:California | collected 2016-06-14 | reverse complement strand
CGACTGGCAAGTCCGTTCTATCGCCCCTGCGTGTATGCACTCATGTCCTTGCCTTGACAGGCTGATGCATTGGCTTTCTAAGGTACGTCCCGTTCGGAGGCAATAAGGTATAGTGATAACTAATTGCCGTTACCGTGGGGGAAAAAAAAAATCCGTTCCGATCTAAACGCTAAAGCCGAGCGGAGAAGTTACTTACCCGGGCTGGGCATGAATGTCACCTTGCGCCTGCGGCGACCGTGTTCTAGCTCATTTTCGTTTTCCTCATCCATTTCCTCCTCGTCCAAGTCCCCGGTCATCGATTGATTCAACTGATTCCGGCCAACCGAGCGCGTAGTAATCTCAAACTCTCGACTGCGGCCCCATGCAGGTTGCTGCGTTATTTTTTTTATTCCGCAGGGTAACGGCAAATTAGTTATTACCATGCGCTTATTGCCTCCGGGCGGGACGTACCTTAGAGAGCCAATGCATCAGCCTGTCAAGGCAAGGACATGAGTTCATACACGCAGAGGGCGATAAAACGGACTTGCCAGTCGTAAGGGTAATCCTCTTGGCTGAAATGCGCAGTAAGATAAAACGCTAACGATCGCGCTTCAGCTAGCCGTATCGCCTCAGAAACTTCAGAGGTAACGAACAATCCACAAATCCATTCCATGCGGATATCGAGGCCCTTCGAGCAGTTTCGACTGTGCCGCCAATGACAACCAGTTTCTATGAAATACAGCTCAAAGCTCAAAACCTTTCACCCGGGGCGCGGGAAGGAAGCGGGGTATACACACCAGTGTGTCTTGGATAGAGCTAGTGTTGAGGCCAAGCGGTGCCAAAAAGCCTTTGACGGCCTCCATTTTCAGTGACGAGCGGTGAATCGGGGGGGAAGAGGAAAATGCACGCTGACGATGGGGTAAAGGGGATTATATACGAATTGGATACGCATGTATGAGGCGCCCACCAACTGCCCGGATACTATTGGCCATGCGAGCCCACGCAAATGGCGGCAACAGCGCTCTTCACGCAAACCGATCGTCTCCTTCCCGGAGCCATGCCCGTTCCGTAAGAAGACCACGACGAAAACTCCATCAACACGCAGGGAGTTCATGGCCCCTCGGGAAGCATAGCGATTCTCCAAACGAGTTTTCCTGGGGACCTTGTTGCCATGTCGGGCGGGCTTGACTCTATATCAGAACATGAGTATCTCGCGTATCGCTCTTCCTGATCTTAACCCAGTTCCAATCAGGGACACCCTGTAGTGCCCATTGAGAGGGTTTGGTACACACTTCGGATAACGGCGGACTCATTTGACAAGGTTAACCCCCGTTGTTCTTAGGAAGTAGCGGCAGAGAATGGATGAGTTTAAGTGCCACCTGTCTTCAGTGAGAATTCATGCGATGTCCGCGTGGGATCACAAGTCTCTGGATACGCTAGTGCAAGCGACTCCTTAGGCTCCCATCACCAGGGAAATATTACTTGGACATCAGGGGAAGATCGGGTCCACACGCGAACGCCACCACCAGTCTGCGCCACAGGCCAGGGACGTGAACCAACCGAAAGCCGGGGCAATGGTAAAACGTTACCCCACAAGGGCACCCAATCTGATGGCCCGGCAAAACTGCGCACGGTACCACTGAAACAGGTGCAGCGAGCGATGATCTGCCATGAGTCACGCACCTGTTCGCCGGTGCCACAACCGGGGCATGAATAACCAAAGACATTCCCCTTCATCGGCCCGCATGACCGCTCCTTTCTTCGACGAAGTCGGAAGAGGATAAATCCGCGGCAACCGTCCCAAGGGATATTGAGGGGGAGGATAAAAAGCCTGCAGGACGACACATGCATGTAGTCGTCTATTTGGACATACCGACCGCGATATGACGTTTATCCTGCTGTTAAGCAGACACCATCTAGGTCTCGACCGTCACAAGAGATCCCAAACATCAACCACGAGGTAAATGGATGGTAGAACAGAATCGGCCTGGGTCAGATGACCTCAAGTAGCGCCGAAAGAATGAGGGTCCAGGACCCATCTACCCAGCGACGCACGTGCCAGTCTTCCACCGTTCTGGAAACGTGGACGAACCGAAAACTGGAAGGAGGGCGAAAAGGAGAAACGGAAAACACATCAAAAACAACCCCCCAAATTGAAACGAGGAGCAGAGCTATTGGCATAGGTCACTTTGCAGCCTCGAGGCTTTGCCCCATCCCAACAGTATGAGGGTGGAGCCCTCGAAACCTTGCAACGAGGACGGGAAGTAAGGGGTTCAGCTGTCAGAGTAATGGCCCGCCGATGTCGATCAAGTGGCAGTGATAATACGCCACTAATGTACCACAAATCGATTCGACCAACAGTTCACAAAGGTTGTGTTGAGTGTGCATGTGTGAGTGTCAAGAGCGAGCGCCGGTGGAGCAAGGCGGAACGTGCTGCAGCTAACGGAATCGCCACCTGTCGCGGCGCCACCACCCGATAACCATCGGAGTAACAGGGGTGGACGCCAAGTTTAGGGAAGAGTGAAACGCAAAAGTTACGGCACCGAGAGAAAGTAAAGGATAAAATGGAAAAGGTGCGCTAAAGAGATCACAACTAAACAATCGAAGGCGAGAGTTCGGGGTGTGGATAACGGAAGATATCACCAGACGAATAACGTACGATCCTGGCACCGTCACCAACTGGCCAAGCGGGAAAACCCACCACCGGTGATCGTGTATGCGTAAAGGTGGCGGAAGATGTGAGAAGGAAGGAATCGATGTGTTGCAGATGCCGGACCCGAACGGAATCTGTTGACAGGAGCCGGCGGCGCGCGAAGCACTGAGAAGTCAGCCATATCGAGGTGGCACTACGCCATGGGCTGGTCTAAAAAGAACTCGCGGAAAGAGACATACGGAGTTAGAGAACTAACGGGACATCGTGGTGGTAAGTTCGAGGGTAGCAAGGACAGCTGTCCTTGCCTTGGTTGCAGTGGAAAGTCTGAACACTATGTTGCGGCAAACCACGTGATACGGCGCTTACCGAAATCAAGAATGACCTGCTTTCTGTCCCTTCCTCCTCAGCCTCACCCAGCCCACGATGTCTGATGTAGCGGCCCAACGACGGCGCATCGTCGTTCTCATATCAGGTTCAGGTATCTTTCATCCAACTTCACATCTCATCGGTCGACACTACCGCTTGCCACAGGGACAAATCTGCAAGCTCTCATCGATGCACAGAACACGCCCGCACTACCGGATGCGCAAATCGTGCTGGTCCTCTCAAACCGCAAAGCCGCTTACGGTCTCACCCGCGCTCAAAATGCCGATCCGCCCATTCCGACCCGACACCTCGCTCTTCAGCCGTACCTCAAAGCGGCGCCGGACCACACCCGCACGACGTATGACGCGGAGATCGCGCGCATGGTGCTCGATGCCCGGCCGGACATCGTCGTGCTCGCCGGGTGGATGCATGTTTTGAGCGAGGCGTTTCTCGATGCCTTGGGCTCGATAGCGGTGATCAATCTACACCCGGCACTACCCGGTGCGTTTGATGGGACGCATGCGATAGAACGCAGCTACGAGGCGTTCCAAAAGGGTGAGGTCGACCGGGTCGGCGCAATGGTGCATCGAGTTGTGAAGGAGGTCGATCGTGGGGAACCGGTAGTAGTGCGTGAGGTTGAGATCAAAAAGGGGGAGTTGTTGGAGGCGTATGAGGAGCGATTACACAGAACAGAATGGGAAATTATCGTAGAGGCCACGCAAAGGGTGCTCGGTGAAGTTGGACTACCGTGATCTGTCGGAGGCGAGGCGAAGATCTGAAATGATGAAAAAGAGCCGTGCGAGTGGTAGATTTCACTGTATCACAAAATGTCGCGTTTATCTGGTTCCCGCATACGATATGCAGCAAGTACTGTATGTATTGGCTTCTTTAATACTACCAATGTCCAGGGGGAGTAGAACGGTATCATGTTACCGATGATAACCCAATAATTCGCCTAATGCCGCAAGTGGAGCATGCCCATGCATCATTTCCACGGAAGCTGCCAGGATTGGTGCATCATCTACTTCTACCAGGGACAGGGCGCGCTGCCGATAGCCAACCTCGGGGAGTGCGATACTTATGTATTATGCGGCACCAGAGCGCTCCTCCGAGGAGCAACATCCTATTTCACTGTCTATGATGAGCTAATGACAGCGGAATCAATCGGGCAGCATCGCACTGACCAAAATCGCGCGATTATCGCACACACCAAGTTAGTCCCTTCGTAGGGCACTCATCTCAACGTCGCCTGCCTCTAGGCTGTTCGTTGCAATCACGAGGCCCTCGCTCATCTCCCTTTTGACGCACATCTGCTCGGCAAAGAGTAACGTGAGGGAGCTACTGGCAAGGAGCACGATCCAGAAGAAAAGGGACGTTGGGATGGCAGCAGAATAGTAAGTAGTGAGCACGAGATGGTTCAAAAGCAGTGTCAGGGTGAAATCTAGGATGAGCCGTGGCCGTCGGACCAGGTGATACAGATAATAAACACTACAATGGGCATGGTGGTCAGTGCGATCAATCAGGTAAGCGCGGACAGGTAACCCACTCTGCCGTTGATGCCAACACCCAACACGATGCAAGAATCCAGCCCCGCATGTAGTCCCCGCGACCGTCTGGGCCCATGTACCGGGGACCTTCAGCAACCTTGCGGCCGCCACTCCATGCGCCAGTAAAGGAGGACCACCTTTCTTCGCCGTGTAATCTTCGGAACGTTGGCCTCCCGGCCATTTCGCGCCAATCCATTAGCATCCCTACACGTACATCGATCGTTTGCATCAGGTTCACGTAAGCGGGAAACTAGTGGGATCCTTTGGGCGTACCGACATTAAAAGCTCCGCCTTCATACTCCAGAGAGCCGTGTTCCGCAAAGAGAGAGAGGAGAGGGGGGACGAGCAGGGCAAGGGTGAGGTAGTGGAGGGATTGCAGGGCGACTATCTAGAAGGAGAGAAACGGAACAGGTCAGGGCGAGGGTTCGGAATGGGATAGCGGGACTGGCCGACGTTCTTGGGATGTAATCTTGACCGGATCCCAGGTTGTCACCTTGGATGGTGCCATGATGGATGGTGAAAGTAAGTGTCTATGAACTTGGAGTGAACTCTCCGCTCCGTCAGCAGTGACTCTGTCACGGAACACGTCACATCACGTCTACCTCCCGCTGCACTCAAGGCAAGACCAGGGCAAGACTCGCATGCCGCAACAGTATGACCCGCTATCCCAGGAGGACGATAGTCCTATACGTGACACGGAGCTCGACAATGCAGACCCTCAGCGCGCAGGACTTATTCCGCGACCAGCAGTCTACTATGGAGAGGGTCCATTCGACGCGCCAAGCTCGGAGGACGAAGATGAGTCAGAGAAGAATGGCCCTGGGTCGCTGAATCGCGCAGAACATGGAAACTTGTTAGGTTCAGAGGGCGAGCTCTATGTCGGAGGCCGGAAGGTATGTAACAGGTACCCCAGCGCGCTGCTCGCGTGTATTAATGTCGTAATTAATGGGTTCCCCTCGCAGGAATTTCCATCTGTCCGGGGATTGCTCGTCGCTTTGGCCGCGCTTTTGACATTCTCTGCGTCAATAGGTCTCTTTGCCGCTCTGTCCTACAAAGAGACAAAACGCGCCCTACCCGGAAACAAGCGCATCACCATGGATCACATCTTCAACGGCACATTTCATGTCGCGCGAACGGGTCTCTCGTGGGTTCCAGAGGGTATGGCAAAGTAGGTTACCATTGTGATTGTGGAGCTGACGGGGAAATTCTTGTTGTCTTTTCCCATTCATGATGCTTCACCAAAAGCCGGAGACGGTGTTTTCTCTCTGGAGCAAGACGGGTTCATAAAGCTTGTGAACCTCAATTCGAACTCCACCACCAATCTAGTTCAAATTTCGAATCTCGTGGATGTGAGCCCGGTCGATGGTCCCTCTCGCGCGCGTGTAGCAGCCCTTGACCATGTCCACATTGTAGGAGCACGGAAATCGGCTGGCTTGGTCCACCTGGAAGCTGTCGCCTGACATGAAATACATGCTAATTGAGGCCGACCCCCTTAAGGTAAGCCTCGTCTAATCCGCATTGTAGGCCTCGCATTGACTGTGAGGCTAACCCAGCAATGGCGTTGGTCGAACTTTGGGAACTACTGGATCTACAATCTAGAAACAAACGAAACATGGCCCCTAGTCCCCCCCTCTGACCCTCCAATCGTTGCCTATGCGACGTGGTCCCCGACAGGGGAACGAATAGCTTATGTCATGAATAATGATCTCTACGTGGTATCGTCCCCCTTGTGAGAGAGCCATACTATCGCCTGTCTGCTCCGTTAATCGTCTTCTGATGTGATGTGCCCATAGACGGCACGCATCTCATATCCAGGTGACCAACTCAGGAAACGCTACTCTTTTCCACGGTGTTCCAGATTGGGTGTACGAAGAAGAGGTGTTCACTTCCGACTATGCACTGTGGTGGTCGCCAGATTCTTCCAAAATCGCCTTCCTTGTCTTGGACGAAACCCTGGTCAATGAGTACACTTTCCCGATCTACAACCCGACACATGACTCGAACGCAGTCGTGCCCTACCCAACACAGCAGACGATGCGCTACCCAAAGCCAGGCTATCCCAACCCACTCGTCTCCGCCCACGTGTTTGACCTCGAGCGATACCTTTCCGAGAGTTCCATAGGCACCAGTTTCGATCCTGCCGAATTAACCCTCGAGCTAGAATGGTCAGGCCGACCACCGCGCAACGACAGCATTATCATGGAAGTGGTTTGGCTCGGTAAGGGCGGCGGCTCCCTCCTGCTCAAGGAGGTAAACCGTAATGCGGACGAGGGTCGCGCAGTCCTGTTCGACTTTTCGGATACATCGCTCCTCAATGCGCGAACTGGGCGCGTTGTGCGCATCCTCGGCAAAGACGGCGAGGAGGCAGACGACGGCTGGATAGATCCGGCACATACCGTGTATCCACTCCCGGAAAATTTCTCGCCGAGTGGGCTCCCGTCCTACCTCGATATCGTGCCAGACAAAGACGGATACGACCATATCGCGCTGTTCAGTCCCGCGAGCTCGATCACGCCTCGGTTCTTGACTACGGGGCCTTGGGAAGTCACAGGCGGTGTGCGGGCTGTCGACCTCGAGAAAGGGCTTGTGTACGTGCTTGCGCGTTCGCTGAACGTATTTACTCGCTCGTGATTTCTAACCGTTTAATGTTGTGTAGATATTTTCAAGCTGCCAACCCATCTTCCATCAGTCGTAACATATTCTCCGTCCCCCTTCCCCTCGATAGCAATTACAAGTTCACCGAAGCCGCTCCAACGCCGCAGCCCACTCCACTGGCGTTGACCGACACGTCTGCACTGGGACAGTATTCTGCAAGCTTTTCGCCTGGAGCAGGGTTCTACTTACTCAGCTACGATGGCCCGAATGTCCCTTGGCAACGCGTCATCAAAGCCAATGACACGAGTGCGTGTCGATAAGAGAGAGAAGGTAGTATGTTCCTGAATGGGATTTCTTAGGTTTTGACTTTGTCATCAACGACAATACTCCACTGAACGTCACCTGGAGCGAGTTCGAGACTCCAATAATCAAGTACACGACGATAGAAAGTGATGGCTATGGTGAGGGAAACTTAACCATTCTCTAACCAATCATCTTGTTTCTCACCGCCACATGTCAACAAAACGGGGGACGGGGTTTTTTTTTCTTTAAACTCTTTTGTCGAGCAGAACTGAATGCAGTCGAATTACGTCCTCCGCATATGGACGATTCTGGACGCACAAAGTATCCGGTGCTCTTCCACGTGTATGCCGCCTTAGCCTTTTGCCACCCGTAACCCGCTTACCTGTTGACCACCCCTCCGTTTTGTTTGCACACGACAAAGATATGGTGGACCCAGCTCACAGCTCGTGAGCGCTTCGTTCAACATCGACTGGCACGCGTATCTCGCGTGTGGCCTACAGTACGTCATAGTAGTCGTTGACGGACGCGGTACAGGTTATAAAGGCCGGGCGCTGCGGAACCCGGTCAAGGGAAAGCTTGGCTTTTGGGAGGTGCGGGACCAGATCAACGCTGCGCGGTGAGTTATCAATTGTCCGCGTCCTTTTTTTTTCTTGCTCATAATTTTACGCGCCCCTTATTTCTTATCAGTGTTTGGGCGTCGAAAGATTACGTTGATCCGAAACGGGTTGGGATTTGGGGTTGGGTAAGTCATACTCCATGATGGTTTTTACGCACGTGATGAGCGTTCGTTCTGATGCTGATGCAATGAACGTAGTCCTATGGCGGTTTCATGAGCTCAAAGGTGGTCGAGGCGGATGCCGGCATCCACTCCTTGGCAATGGCTGTCGCTGTGCGTTTTCCCGGCTGCTGTCACGCATTGATATTGCATGTCCTCAAATTTTTTGTCTGTGCACCCTAATCCAGCCTGTCATCAGCTGGCGCCTGTACGGTACGAGATTTCCTTTATTGTCACTTCGTTGACTTTCTCTGTCACCACCCCTCACGCCTCTCGACGTTGACTGACTGATCTATGGACCTTTAACAGATTCGATCTACACTGAACGGTATATGAACTTGCCCGCGCTCAATCCGGGCGGTTACATCAACGCGTCGATCTCAAACGTGACCGCATTCGAAAAGGTGGACTATCTTCTCGCGCATGGGAGCGGGGACGACAACGTACATTTCGCGAATTCGGCACATTTGTTGGACATGTTTACCAAGGAACAAAGCTGAAATGACGGACGACGCACACCAGCGATCATAGCATCCAGATGCGTGGGGCCAACCGAGAGTTGTACGAGTACATGACAAGCTTTTTGTTAGAAAAGTGGGGCAAGGGAGGACGACGGCGAGGATGGTGAGAGCGGGAGGATTGATATAGATAGGGCAGGGCGGTCGGGTCTGGAATTGGTCTGGACGAGGGTCACATGAGGTCTCGACCCTCGGTACACCGATCGGCTTGATGCGACGGGTCTCGGCACTCGAGCCTTGTGTGGATAGCGCTCGCTGTGATGTGCTAATCCTTCCTGATATACTTAATCGTCTTGTATCATTTCAACCCCACCCCGCCCTTTTCCATATGTTCAATTCTCCCTCTGTGCTCGCCGCTCTCGCCCCACCGTCTCCAGCAGCAGCTCCGGGCGGGGGAACATGGCCACGCGTACCACGTAGAGGCCTCAAGCGACCCCGTGGGTTGTGGAAGGCACGCCGGCGGCTAGACCCTGCAACAGCAACAACCGCCACCGCCTCGACTCTTACGCACCAGCTGTTACATATATCCGGTAGCGGGAGAGCGAAATCGAGTTCTTCCGGTCGGGGCTCTGATACCGACCGTGAGATGGATGAGAGCTGCGGTGAAGGCGAAGGAGAGGAGGAAGGAGAAGGGGAGGAGGAGGAGGGAGACGATATGAGCCAGAACTCGAACAGCTCCAAACGACAGCGTAGAGACTACTCGGGCAGCAGGAGAAGCAGCGGCAGCGGCAACCTGTACAGCAACAACGACAAGAACTACATGACCAACGGTGTTCCTATGGATCTATGGACGGTTTATGTAGACTCGGAGACGGACGTGGGACTCCCACTCGCCGGGGGTGTGGCCGACACCCGTAATCGGATGGCCGCTGCTGGTGCTGGTCATGGCACTCCCCTCCCTCTGCCTCTGCCTCTCCCAGGAGACAATACCGGTATCGCCACCACCACACGGCGGGATACCGCGTCGCTAATCTCAAACATGGTCACGACCTCCATCGCAGAGCGCGCACCGTCGTGCTCAGGCTCGGGCGGTGCGACGACGAGAAAAGAGGCATTCGAGTACAAAGACTGGGAAGAAATCAAGGAGACATTGACGTGTGCTTCTGAACTCTGCGATCGTGCGTGGCTCTGCTGCTTTTTGTCTTTATGCCCGTCTTATCGCCGCGATTGTAAATTGAAATTATTCCCCTTGCACTCTCCAGGCGACGACCCGTCTGGTTCTCTCCCTCTTCTCAGGGCAGTCATACACGAATGTCACCGTTTCTTGATGCGATTCCCGGACCCTTCCCTTTTCTTCGCCGGGTCTCTTTCCCACGGATCGCATCGCGAGAGGCCCAGTTCGCCAGACTCGGTCCTCATGTCGGAGGAACGTCCCTGGTACGAGCCGATATCATCCAGGAGGAGGAGCAACACACCAGATTCCGACACGAGCCTTCACCAACACCACCACCACCACCACCCGTTCGTCCTTCCCGCGTTTATTTGTGTTTCACTGACCCAATCGTACTACAACATTAGAATCGAATCGCCCACAGCGTTGCATGCTGTACTTGGCGTAGCACTCTTCCTCTTCGGTAACATCATAGCCCAAAACCCCACCCTCGCCCTATCACGCGAACCCACCACGCCCTCGCCCTACTGGCTTGCAGCCCTCGACGTCCTCAACGCAGGCGACAACCTCCCCTCCCAGACGAACGGCACACACACCTATCACCCCTCATCATCATCTTCCTACGACGCCGCCGCCAGAAGTGGAAGCACAAGTGGAAGCGCTGACGATTGGCGCGTGGCGATAGCATGGGGCCGCACACTCGTCGCACTTGCCTACGAAGCGGCGAAGCGCTCGCCGTCTTCATCCTCACCTTCCCCTCCGCCCTCGCCAGCAACAGCTAGGGCTTACCTCCCACCTACATCCCCGCACTCACCCACTTCCTCCTCCCCGCACTC
>WNFQ01012830.1_pt1 | contig 10684 bp, 11 predicted proteins | sample 5400171 | NCBI WGS metagenome assembly WNFQ01 (sample SAMN13153356, study PRJNA577476) | soil metagenome | isolation source: 20 cm soil under Madrone tree | place: USA:California | collected 2016-06-14 | reverse complement strand
CGGACGGTGTGCCATCCTCGCTCGATGTCGATCACACGACCAAGGAAGTGCCCTCGACCTTCCCCAACGGCTGCCACGTCGCGGAAGTCGAGATCGATCCTGAAACGGGAATCGTGCAGATCGTCCGTTACACCGGCGTCAACGACTTCGGCACCATCGTCAATCCGATGCTGGTCGCCGGCCAACTACACGGCGGCGTCGCGCAAGGCATCGGACAGGCGCTGATGGAGCACGTCAGCTACGACCAAAACGGCCAGCCGATTACCGGCTCGTTCATGGATTACGCGATGCCGCGCGCGCAGGACGTGCCGCTGATGGCAGTCGGCGATCATCCGGTGCCGGCGAAATCCAATCCGCTCGGCACCAAAGGCTGCGGCGAAGCCGGCTGCGCCGGCTCTCTCTCCACCATCGTCAACGCGGTGGTCGATGCCTTGTCCGAATACGGCATCACCCATATCGACATGCCGCTGACCCCCGAGCGGGTCTGGCGCGCGATCAAGGATGGGAAGAAGGCGGCGTGATTTTACCTCGCCCCGCTTGCGGGGAGAGGTTGAAGCCTGAGCGAAGCGAGGGCTTCGGGTGAGGGGGACTCTCCACGCACTAGACGGTGAGTTCACGCACGCGGAGACTCCCCTCACCCGGCGCTACGCGCCGACCTCTCCCCGCAAGCGGGGCGAGGTTAAGGGTGAGGCTACGCCGCCACCTCCTTGCGCGGCTGATAGATCGCGATGTGCTGACAGTGCGCCAGCGGCGTGCGGCCGTTGGCGACGACGAGGGCGTCGAGTTCGACGAAGCGGTGGCCCTTCTTTTCGTAATTGCCGGTGACTTTCGCGCGCGTTCTCAACTCGTCGCCGGTTCGCGCCGCGTTGAGAATCTGCATGCGGCTGCCGACATGAATCCACGGCCCAAGGATAGCGTTGTCGACCAGCGCCTTGTTCATCACCCGCTGCAACAGGCCGGGATGCCCGAGCCCTTCGGTCAAATAAATTGGATGGCGTTCGCGGATATCCGTCAGATATTCCGTTGCTGCTTCGCCCGCCCAGGCGCGCGGCACCGTGCCGAGCCATTTGCCGAGTTCGTAGGACATCGCGTCCACGGGCTTTCGCTCTGGTATAGCGGCAACTTCCTGAAAATCCGAGATCGAGACCGACGGCACGGACAGAGGCAACGACGCACTCCCGGTCGCGCAGAGCTGCCCGCGGCTTTCGATCTGGAGCGAGAGCGCACCATCGGTTTCCGTGGCCGTCACTTCAACGTTTTCGCCATCATAGACCGGCTTGACGAAACGCGCCTCGATCGACCCCCACTCGAGAAACGCGCGGCCCCATTTCGCAACCGGCTGATGCATCATGTACGCCATCACGTCGACGCCGGGCACCAGCCCGCCGGCAAAACCGAACTGACGGGCAACGCTGTCGTCATGCATCTTGTTTTCGGAGAGCTTCGCGGTGTTGTACGCGCAGACGCGATAGGTTTCGAGCCGGTTTCCCATGCGCGTTTCCTGTGATTTGTGTCGTTGTTGCCCTCGACAATCCTACGCGAAGAAAATGCTCGGGCAAGCATGTTCCGGGCCTCTGTTTTCCTCGCAATTCCGCGTCCAATGGAGTACCACGCGCCCTAAACAGCGCCGTTGCCTTTCCCGACCAAATCCCAACCGAAGACGCCAAACTTGAACACCCCCCGCATCTATGTCGACGCCGATGCCTGTCCGGTGAAAGACGAAATCTATCGCGTCGCTGGCCGCCACGGGTTGCCGGTGAGCGTGGTCGCGGGCAATTTTATTCGGGTGCCGCAAGACCCGCTGATCGAGCGGGTCGCGGCCGGTTCCGGGATGGATGCCGCCGATGACTGGATCGCGGAACGCGCGGCCAAAGGCGACATTGTCATCACGTCCGATATTCCACTCGCAAGCCGCTGCGTGAAGGCTGGCGCCGAGGTGATCGCGCCGAACGGCAAGCCGTTCACCGAACAATCGATCGGCATGACGCTTGCGGTTCGCAACCTGATGACCGATTTGCGTTCCTCGGGCGAAGTGACCGACGGTCCGAAATCCTTCGCAGCCCGTGACCGCTCGGCATTTTTGTCGGCGCTCGACCAGACCATCCGCCGTATCCAACGCCAGCGGGCGGACTCAAACCAGAATTGAATCGAAAAACATGGCGCCTCCGCTGATCCAATTGAAAGATATCGCGCTGACCTTCGGCGGCACGCCGCTATTGGCGGGCGTCGAGCTGTCGGTGTCCTCCGGCGAGCGCGTTTGTCTGATTGGCCGCAACGGCTCGGGCAAATCGACGCTTTTGAAGATCGCGGCCGGCCTCGTCGAGCCCGACGGCGGCAGCCGCTTCGTACAACCCGGCGCCACCATCCGCTATCTGCCGCAGGAGCCGGATTTCGAAGATTTTACGACCACGCTGGCTTATGTCGAGGCCGGCCTTGCTCCTGGCGATGATCACTATCAGGCCCGTTTCATCCTGGAGAGCCTCGGCCTTCACGGCGACGAAAACCCCGCTTATGTGTCCGGCGGCGAAGCCCGCCGCGCCGCGTTGGCGCGGGTGCTGGCGCCCTCACCCGATATCCTCTTGCTCGACGAGCCGACCAACCACCTCGATCTCACCACCATCGAATGGCTGGAGAGCGAACTCGGCAGCCGCCGCAGCGCGCTGGTCATCATCAGCCATGATCGCCGGTTCCTCTCGAATTTGTCGCGCGCCACCGCCTGGCTCGATCGCGGCCAGATCCGGCAGATCGATCGCGGCTTTGGCGCGTTCGAGGCTTGGCGCGACGAGGTGTTGGCGGAGGAAGAGCGCGACCAGCACAAGCTCGATCGCAAAATCGTCAATGAAGAGCACTGGCTGCGTTACGGCGTTTCCGGCCGCCGCAAGCGCAACGTCAAACGATTGGGCAATCTCCATGCCCTGCGCCAGCAGCGGCGCGACTATCGCGGCGCGGCGGGCAATGCCAACCTCACCGCCGCGGAAGCCGACAAATCCGGCAAGCTCGTCATCGAGGCCAAAAATATCAGTCGGACCTATGGCGAGCGGAAGATCGTCGATGGCTTCTCGATCCGCGTGCAACGCGGCGACCGTATCGGCATCGTCGGGCCGAACGGCGTCGGCAAGACCACGCTGATCGAAATGCTGACCGGCGCGAAACCGCCGGATGCCGGCACGCTGCGGCTCGGCGCCAACATCGAAATGGCAACGCTCGACCAGCACCGCGAAAGCCTCGACCCAAAATCGACGCTCGCCGAGGCCTTGACCGGCGGGCGCGGCGACCATGTGATGGTCGGCGGCAAGCCGAAGCACGTCGTCAGCTATATGAAAGACTTTCTGTTCGCGCAGGAGCAGATGCGCACACCGTTGGAAGTGCTTTCGGGCGGCGAGCGCGGCCGGCTGATGCTGGCGCGCGCGCTGGCGAAGCCCTCCAACCTGTTGGTGCTGGACGAGCCGACCAACGATCTCGACCTCGAAACCCTCGACGTGCTCGAAGAAATGCTCGGCGATTACGACGGCACCGTGATCCTGATCAGCCACGATCGCGATTTTCTCGATCGCGTGGTGACCTCGGTGATCGCGCCGGAAGGCGACGGAAGCTGGATCGAATATGCCGGCGGCTATACCGACATGCTGGCGCAACGCGGCGCCGATTTGAAGCGCGAGGCGGTGAAAGCCGCTGCGGCAGAAAACGGCAAGACAACGAAAAATGGAGTATCTGCGGGCACATCGAAGCGCCGGCTCAACTTCAACGAAAAGCACGCGCTGGAAACGCTACCCAAAACGATCGCCAAATTGCAGGCCGAGATCGCCAAGCAACAACGATTCCTTGACGATCCCAACCTGTTCCAGAAAGATCGCAAAAAATTCGATCACGCCTCTGATGCACTTACCAAAGCGCAAAAAGAATTGCAGGAGGCCGAGGACAAATGGCTGGAACTTGAAGTTTTGCGTGAAGAGATCGAACAGGCTTAATCGGGAAAACCACCCATGACCACGCCGCTTGCCGCCAAAATCGCCCGCGAATACGGGACGCCAGCCGCCGTGATCGACATGGACCGCGTCGAGCGCAACATCGCGCGGATTCAAGCCGCATGCGACGCGGCCGGCGTCGCCAACCGCCCGCATATCAAGACCCACAAGAGCCCGATGCTCGCCAAGCTGCAGATCGAAGCCGGCGCCCGAGGCATCACCTGCCAGAAGCTCGGCGAAGCCGAAGTGATGGCGGAGGCGGGAATCGACGACATCCTGATCAGCTACAACCTGCTCGGCGAGGAGAAGATGGCGCGGCTCGGCGCGCTGCAGGCCAAGGCCCATATGACGGTCGCCGCCGACAATCCGGTGGTGATCGCAGGCCTCGCGCAAGCAGCACACTTCTCCGGCCGCCCGCTTTCGGTCGTGGTCGAGTGCGACACTGGGCGCAAGCGCGCGGGCGTCGAGACGCCTGCGGAAGCGATTGCGCTCGCGCGCCAGATCGCGGCATCGAAGGGACTGACTTTCGCTGGCTTCATGTTGTACCCGACCGAGACTGGCTGGGACGAGGCACAAAAATTCTACGACGAGGCCCTCGCCGGCGTGCGCGCGCATGGGCTCGACGCGACGATGGTACATGAAGAATGTCGGCAAGCTCAAGGGCGCTACCGAGCATCGGCCCGGCACCTACATCTATAACGATCGCATGCAGGTCGCCGCCGGCGTCGCCAGCTGGGACGATTGCGCGCTGAGTATCTATTCCACCGTGGTCAGCCGCGCCGGTCCGGACCGCGGCATTCTCGATGCCGGCTCGAAGACCCTCACCTCCGACACCGGCGGCGGATTGGACGGTCACGGGCTCATCCTCGAACATCCCGAAGCGAAAATCGCGCGCTTCGCCGAGGAGCACGGCTTCCTCGATCTCACACGCAGCAACACCCGCCCCAATGTCGGCGACGTGGTGCGGATCGTGCCGAACCATGTCTGCGTCGTCGTCAACATGATGGACGAAGTGGTGATGGTGCGCGGCGAAGAGATCGTCGGCACGCTTGCCGTGGCGGCGCGGGGGAGGCTGCGATGATCACCGTCATTCCGGGATGGTGCTTTAGCACCAGACCCGGAATCTCGAGATTCTCCGATGTGCAATTGCACATCGGAGTTCGCTGCTACGCACCGCCCCGGAATGACGATGTCAAACTCTAGTTCAGCGGCTACACCTTATTGAGCCACTTCAACACGCCCCTCCCCGCCGCCGCGCCGGTCGCGAACGCGGCTTGCAGCAGGTAGCCGCCGGTCGGCGCTTCCCAATCGAGCATCTCGCCGGCGGCGAAGACTCCGGGCAAGCGACGGAGCATGAAGTCAGAATCGATTTCATCGAACGATATCCCGCCCGCGGTCGAAATCGCGCGCGCGATTCCCGCCACGCCGTTGAGCGCCACCGGCACGGCGTTGATCAATTCGGCGAGGCTTGCGGGTGACAGCGCGGATAGCGATCGACCGGAGGCCATCGTTGCCTCCTGCAACAGACCGATCGCCACGGGCGAAAGACTCGCGGCTTTGCGCAGCCAGTTCGAAAAGGATTGTTTACCGCGCGCCGCCGAAAGCCGTGCGATCAGTTCTGTCTGCTCAAGGTCGGGCCGCAACGCGATATGCAACGTGACGCGCCCTGAAGTTGCGATGGCCTCGCGCAGATCGGCCGAGAGCGCATAGATCGCGCCGCCTTCGAGCCCCGCGCGGGTAACGACCGCTTCGCCGCGGACGGTGCGCGCGGCATACGACAACGCGACACCCTTGAGCGGATGACCTTCGAAACGGTCGCGGAAGATGTCGGACCACGCGACGGCAAAGCCGCAATTGGCGGAACGAAGCGGCGATATCGTCACGCCCTTGACGGCGAGCCATTCCGCCCATGCGCCGTCGGAGCCGAGCCGCGGCCAGCTCGCGCCGCCGAGCGCAAGCACCGTGGCGTCAGCCTCGACGAGGCGCTTCCCATCCGGCGTTTGAAACGAGAGATGCCCGGCGTGGTTCCAACCGATCAAGCGGTGGCGCAGCGCGAATTTGACGCCGATCGTATCGAGCCGCCGCAACCATGCGCGCAGCAAAGGCGACGCCTTGAAGGCTTGTGGGAAAACCCGGCCGCTGGAGCCGACGAACGTCGGCTGCCCCAGCTCCTCGCTCCATTGCCGCAAGCGACCCGGCGGCAACGCTTCGATCGCCGCAGCGAGATGTGGGCTTGCCGCACCGTAGCGCGCGAGAAACGCAGGGACCGCTTCGCTGTGGGTGAGATTGAGCCCGCCACGGCCCGCCATCAGGAATTTGCGGCCCACAGAGGCCATCGCGTCATAGACCGTGACGCGGGCGCCGCCTTGCGCCAATACCTCGGCCGCCATCAGCCCGGCCGGGCCGGCGCCGATGACGACGATTTGGGTTTTTGAACTCGTTATCGCGGCGGGCAAGGAGAACTTCCTCTCTACATCAAGACCCTCATCCTGAGGAGCGGCGACTTCGCCGCGTCTCGAAGGATGGACCACGATCACTCATGGCTCGAGACGCGCGCAAACGCGCTCCTCTCCATGAGGCACACGCAACGCCCGCTAACCTTTACAACTTCACGCCCGCTCGCGCCGCGGCTTGGCCCACATATTTATGGGTTTGCTGAAACGCGTTTTCCAGCGCCTTCGCGCTTTTCATGTCGCTGATCTCATCGAAATGCGCGGCGATCGCTTCAGGCGTCCAGTCGGCTTGGGCCAGATTGATGCCTTCGGTTTCCATGATCTTGATCACCGCGAACGAACCCGCGCCCGCGCCGATGATGGTGCGGGTCGGCGCATCTTCGCCGAGCAGATAAAGCACCGCCGGCGTGATCGCCTCGGGCTTCATCAGCGCGAGCGCCGGCGCCGGCAACAATTCTTCGGTCATGCGCGTGGCCGCCGTCGGCGAGATGGTGTTGATGCGGATATTGTTCTTGCGGCCTTCTTCGGCCAGCACATTCATCAACCCGACAATGCCGGCTTTTGCGGCGCCGTAATTCGCCTGGCCGAAATTGCCGAACAGACCTGACGACGAGGTCGTGACGACGATGCGGCCGTAATTGCGCTCGCGCATGCCGTCCCACACCGCCTTGCAGCAATAGAACGTGCCGTTGAGATGCACGTCCAGCACCTTGGCAAAATCGGCGACCTCCATCTTGGCGAAGGACTTGTCGCGCAGGATGCCAGCATTGGCGCAGAGCAGATCGACGCTGCCCCACTCCTTCGTCGTGCGATCCACCATCGCTTTGACCTGCTCGAAATTGGAGACGTCCGCGCCGTCCGCCATCGCTACGCCGCCCGCTTTTCGGATTTCCTCGACCACGCTTTCCGCAGGCGTCAACGACCCGCCGGTGCCGTCACGCGCGCCGCCGAAATCGTTGACGACGACCCTGGCGCCGCGGCTCGCCAGCCCCAGCGCGTGTGCGCGTCCAAGACCATTGCCCGCGCCGGTGACGATGGCGACGCGTCCGTCAAACCTGATTGTCATGAGTGCCGTTCCCGAGTTCTTGTTCTTACGTCATGGGCGCGAGCTTGACCCGCGCATCCATCAAAAGAAAATCCACTTTTGATCAGCGATGGATTGCCGGGTCAAGCCCGGCAACGACGGGGTGTGTACTTAAGCGAAATAGATTAACCCGATCCAGTCGGCCACCAGCGCGGGCTTGGTCTCGTTCTCGATCTCGACGGTCACATTGGTGCGCGACAAAAGTTCTTTCGGCTTGCGCAACGTCGCTTCCATGAGCGTAAAACGGCCGCGAACGCGCGAACCTGCGCGCACCGGCGAGATGAAACGCAATTTGTCGAAGCCGTAATTCACCCCCATCGTCGTGTCCTCGATCACCGGCATGACCTCATAGGACATGATGCTCATTAACGACATCGTGAGAAACCCATGCGCCACCGTAGTACCGAACGGCGTTTCGCGCCTGGCGCGCTCGGGATCGATATGGATGAACTGGTGATCTTCGATCACGTCGGCATAAACGTCGATGCGATTTTGGTCGATCAGGTGCCATGACGACACGCCGACTTCCTGACCGACCATCGCCTGATAGGTGGAAAGCGAAACCGGCGGCTTCTTCCAAACTTCATTCATGTCAATTTCCAGCAAGGCCACGGACGTGCTGGATGATCCCGGAGAAGTCAACTCCGCCATGGCCGCTTCGGTCGAATTCCTGGTAGATTTCCTGGGCGTGCTTGCCCAGCGGCGTCGCTGCGCCGGTCGTCTTTGCCGCGTCTTGGGCCAGCGTGAGGTCTTTCACCATCAAAGCCGACGCGAAACCGGGTTTATAGTCGTTGTTCGCGGGCGAGGTCGGCACCGGTCCCGGCACCGGGCAATAAGACGTCAGCGACCAGCATTGACCCGACGAGGTCGAGGCCACATCGAACAAAGCCTGATGCGACAGGCCGAGTTTTTCGGCGAGCGCAAAGGCTTCGCTGACCGCGATCATGGAAATTCCCAAGATCATGTTGTTGCAGATTTTCGCGGCCTGCCCCGCGCCGGCGCCGCCGCAATGCACGATCTTCTTGCCCATCTTTTCCAGCACCGGTTTTGCGGCCGCGAACGCCTTGTCGTCACCGCCGGCCATAAAGGTCAGCGTCGCGGCTTTCGCACCGCCGGTGCCGCCGGACACTGGCGCATCGACGGAAGCGATGCCGTGTTTCGCCGCAAGCGCATGGGCTTGTTTGGCGCTTTCGACGTCGATGGTCGAGCAATCGACAATCAGCGATCCGCCTCCCATCGCGGGCAATATCTCGCTCCAGACCGAGAGCACGTGCTTGCCGGCCGGCAACATCGTAATGACGACGTCCGCGCCTTTCACCGCGGCAGCCGCGCTGTCGGCGATCCCTGCTCCATCGGCTTTTGCTTGATGGCGCGAAGCTTCCACCAGATCGAATCCGGTCACCTTGTGGCTGGCCTTGACGAGATTGGCCGCCATCGGTCCGCCCATATTGCCGAGCCCGATGAATGCGATATTTGCCATGGTCTCTCTCCCTCCGCCCTTCAAGGCGTTCTATTTTTTGTTCTCGAATTTGAGTTCGTCGGCACCGACCTCGGCGAAGTAAGGCGCAAGCATCTCCGGCGTCACTTCTTCGATTTCGGACGGCGACCATCGGGGGTTGCGGTCCTTGTCGATCACGGCCGCACGCACGCCTTCGCGAAAATCGTCGCTTCTGAACACTTCCAGCGCGGCACGATATTCCCGCTTCAAGCATTCTTCCAGCGAAGCCGACGCGCGTGCCAGCCGTAAAAGCTTCAGCGTGACCACCAAACCGCGGGGCGACTTCTCGCGCAATGTCGAAAGCGTCGCCTCGGCTTGCTCCGAACCATCTCGTCGAAGCGCCGCGGCGATATCCTCGATCCGGTCATATGCGAACCAGCGATCGATCTGCGACCGCATCGCCGCGATGGGCCCGGCAGTCTCGCCAGTCGCGAACGTATCGATCAAAGTTTTGACTTCGCCCGACGTCGCGCCAACCCTCACCTTGGTGAGCGCGTCGCGTAAAGACGCAAGTGTATTCGAGGGCACCACCGCATCCGCGAAGCAGGCATAGATCGCGTCGGGGCCATTCATGGTCTGGCCGGTCAATCCGAAATACGTGCCGATCTCTCCGGGCGCGCGCGACAACAGCCAGGTGCCACCCACATCGGGAAAGAATCCAAGCCCGACCTCGGGCATCGCGAGCTTGGTCCGCTCGGTGACGACGCGGTGGCGGCTGTGCGCGGAGAGACCGACGCCGCCGCCCATCACGATGCCGTCCATGAAGGCGACATAGGGCTTCGGAAATTTCGCGATCCGCGCGTTGAGAATGTACTCTTCACGCCAAAGGATTTTGCCGAGATCGCCGTTGACCTTCGAGCTTTCATAAAGCGCGCGGATATCGCCGCCGGCGCATAGGCCGCGATCGCCGGCCCCCTCTAACAGGATCACGGCGACCGCTGGATCGGCCTCGAATTGGTCGAGCGCCTTGTCGATGTCGCGAAACATCTCAAGCGTCACGGCATTGATGGCTTTCGGTCGATTGAGACGAATGATTCCGACCGCGCCCTCGCGTCGGGCGATCAGATCGGGCTCGGCGCCCGCCGTGGCCGCAGCTTGCGCCGTCATCGCGCGCCCTCGATCAGCTTACGTGCCACGATCAGCCGCATGATTTCGTTGGTGCCTTCGAGAATTTGATGGACGCGCAGATCGCGCACGATTTTTTCGATGCCGTATTCGCTCAGATATCCGTAACCGCCGTGCAATTGCAGCGCTTGGTTGGCGACCTCGAATCCGACATCGGTGCCGAAGCGTTTCGCCATCGCGCACAGCATGGCCGCATCAGGGTCCTTGCGGTCGAGTGCCGCGGCAGCGCGCCACACGAAGGTTCGCGCCGCCTCCAACTCGGTCGCCATGTCGGCGAGACGAAATTGCAGTGCCTGGAACTCATCGAGGCGTTTTCCGAAGGCTTTGCGCTCTTTCATATAGGCGAGCGATTTGTCGAGCGCGCATTGCGCCCCGCCGAGCGAACAGGCCGCGATGTTGATGCGGCCGCCGTCGAGCCCGGCCATCGCGATCTTGAATCCGATGCCTTCGGCGCCCAGCCGATTGGCGACCGGCACCCGCGCGTTCTCGAAAATCACAGCGCGGGTCGGTTGCGCATTCCAGCCCATCTTGCGCTCATTGGCGCCGAGCGAAAGCCCGG
>WNFQ01015540.1_pt1 | contig 10690 bp, 7 predicted proteins | sample 5400171 | NCBI WGS metagenome assembly WNFQ01 (sample SAMN13153356, study PRJNA577476) | soil metagenome | isolation source: 20 cm soil under Madrone tree | place: USA:California | collected 2016-06-14 | reverse complement strand
GCATCTTTGAATTGCCGTTCGGGAGTGTCTTTTGGATCTTTCCATTCCCAGGTATGCACCAGACTGGATAAACGTCCCAGGGTTTCTTCATCGAACCCCAGTGCCTTGCCGACTTCACGCGCGGCCGAACGCCCGCGGTAGGTGATCACATTCGCGGTCATGGCCGCCCCAAGTTTCCCGTAACGTTCGTAAACGTATTGAATTGCCCGCTCGCGCTGATCGCCGCTGGGCAGATCAAGATCGATGTCCGGCCACTCGCCTCGCTCTTCGGATAGGAAACGCTCAAACAAAAGTTCCATGCCGACCGGATCGACCGCGGTAATTCCCAGGCTGTAGCAAACCGCGCTGTTGGCCGCCGAACCACGTCCCTGGACCAGAATGCCGTTGCGTCTGCAAAACTGAATGATGTCCCAGACGATCAGGAAATAGCCTTCGAGTTTGAGCTTCTCGATCAGCCGCAACTCATGCTCGATCTGTTTCTGGGCGCGGGCGAAAGTTGGCGAGCCATTCTGTCCTGAGTAACGCCACCGCGCGCCTTCATAAGTTCGCTGGCGTAAAAAGGAAGTCATGGTCTCGCCGGGAGGCACGGGATAGCGGGGAAACTCGTAACCAAGATCTTTGAGCGTGAATTCAAGCCGCGACGAAAGCTCGGCTGTGTTGGCGATCGCTTCCGGCAGGTCGGCAAAAAGATCGGCCATCTCTCGCGGTGATTTCAGGAAACGCTCGGAATTGATCGAGAGCAAACGCCCGGCAGTTTCCAGTCGCACGTGATTCCTGATGCAAGTGAAAACATCAGCCACCTGTCGCTGCGCCCGATTGGCATAACAGACTCCGTTGGTCGCCAGCAGTGGTAACTTTAAACGCCGGGCGAGGTCGATCACTGAATGGTTCCAGGCTTCTTCATTGCGATTGAAGTGTCTTTGCAATTCAGCATAGACATTCCCTCTGCCGAAAGTATCAACCAGCCATTCAGCGTTTCTCAGCGCTTTCTCTGTGTCCTCCGTGTCTCCGTGGTGATTAAATCTAAGCGGCCCGTCACTTCCGCCGGTCAAACAAATCAACCCTTCTGCATGCTCAGCCAATTCATCCGGTGTCACCGCACATTCGCCAGGTTTCGCATGCTTGGGCACGCGCAGTTTCATCAAGGTGATCAGGCGACAGAGGTTTTTATAGCCGGTGCGACTCTGAACGAGTACCGGGATGGACATGACTCGCGAATCCAATGTCTGTTGGATCTGGATCGGATTTTGGACTTTGGACGTTAGACTTTGGACAGCAATTTCAGCACCGATATGCGCTTTGACACCAAGTTTCTTCCCCGCCAAATGGAACCGTGCCGCGCCGTACAAGCCATCTTGATCAAGCAAGGCCATCGACGGCATTTCAAATTCGGCGCAGGTTGCAATTAACTCTTCCGGAGTCGACGCTCCTTTAAGAAAGCTGAAGGCTGACCGTGCATGAAGCTCGACGTAATTGGTTGGCAGTGAGCGTTGAGCAGTAAGCAGCGGCTTCCTTTGTCGCGATTCATTTCCGAAATTAGCTCTCACTGCCTTCTGCTCACGGCTCACTGGCTCACTGACCTCAGTCATAAATCCCTTCCACAAACCACGCCTCACTTTGCACATCGCGGTAAATCCGGCAAAGCACCTCACTTTGTTTGGGAATTGAATCAGCGACTGCTATGTCCCATTCATCTCTGACCCAGACGTCCGGTCGCCACCAATCACCCGACGTCCGCCACGGACCAGAAGCGCAGACAACCTGGCCGCGCACCAGACATGACAACTTCACATCCTGCGCCCTGATACGCGTGGGTCGTCCATGCAGGGTTTGCACCTCTGCGCGCCAGGGTGGCCGAAAAACTCTGAACCCCATTACGCATTGCCGATTGCCGATTGCCGGTTGCCGATTGCGTGATTTATTTTGCGTTGAAATACTGAAACGCTTCATGCGAAAGGCATCGGGTCGATGCGTATCTAAAATCTCGGGTGAACCAACCTTGTCTGCCCCGACTAACTTAGCCAGGCGCGCCAACGTCAACTCGAGTTTTTCCGGTTCGGGAGTTAAAGGAATAAACAGCCCCGTCTGTGCCATGCGAGGCTTCACCGGCTCGGCAATAATAGTTATTGAGATCACAGCGGCCCGTGGCGGCAGTGCTTCAATTTCAAACAAAAGCAGACGCAGCAACGTCTTCGGATTTTGCATGGGGATGGGTAAGGAGATGGTCCGTTCATGCTCTGATCTATCTTCCAGGTTCAGGTGGAGTCGTAATTCATTGGTGGCCAGAGCATGCGAATGTAAATTGGCACAAAGCTGGTTAAGCAGCCGCGATAGAATAAAAGAGAGCGGCTCAAGCTCCGCGACCGGATGTTCTAATTCAAGCGACTGTTCGAAGCCGAGCGGCGGTTGCACCAAAACCATCTGACGATCGCTTTTGCCCTGGGCGAGCTTTTGCAGACGCACCCCCGCCTGGCCCAACCTCTGTGCCACTCCAGCCAACGGCAATCCGGCAAAATCACTAAACGTGCGCAGGCCCCAAAGCTCCAGCGTCTCCTCTATTCCGGCAACTCTCTCTTGCTCAATATCAGCCAGGGAATAGTCAAGGGTCTTTAATGATAGATTCCCGAGTTGTAAGGACTCTTCTCCGACTGGAATAACGGTCACTCCTTTGAATGCCCGTGCCGCATGGATCGCTGCATCGGGATTTGCGGCTATGGACACATTTACTTTGAAGTTTAATTGGGCTGCACGCCGGACGATTTCACTAGCCAGGGCGCGCACAGAATGGATCGTTGCATTGTCATCTACCGCAGGTCCTGAATTAGCAGGCGAGCCAAACAATAAATTCTGCCCGGAAACATTCAGCACAACTGTGTCGTCGGCCGTATGCTCGACCAAAGGAGAGAACGTGAAAGCCAGGTCGATAAGCCATCCCTGCCCACCGGCTGGAGAGTCGAATTTGGGGATAGTTTGGCCATAGATACTCGCAAACATAATTCACTCTGGGATTTGATTTAATTTAAAAACCTCGGTTCCGTAGTAATCGAAGATTAGCGAATATCTGCGAACATTGTCAAGGTTTCGGCGGAAGACTAATGCAACCGCGTTCTGAATCGGGCGGGATTGGTAATCCATGAACCAGGCCGTTTTTGATTTACTCGGATTCGAATTCCCTGAAGCAGGTTTGAATGGGTTAGAAGGCGGGAGGCGGCCCCTGCTTTTAGCGGATAAGGTGAGGCCAAATAAGCCGTTTCTGGAGGAAAAGTGGAATCGGTCACCAACGAGAGGTGAGGAGTGGGACGTTCCCTGGTTTCTATCATCGTTAACTTTGCGTCACTGTTTTCTAAATCGAATGACACGGTATTCGGCCAGACTGGCCCTTCGCTCTTTACTTCCAGAACGAGCGCAGCGCATGAACGGATGCAAGCTACAGGTGTCAATACAACTAACGTAGTGGGCGTATTTTCAATTGATCGCCGGAAACGAAACCACCACGACGTGATTATTCGGCGTGTGTATTTCGCAGCCACGTCCGCCAGGTTAAGCGCGACTAAACCAAAACCTCCGCTTTGCAGCAAAAGATCAGTCGCTTTGAAAGCACGTTCGACGCTGCCACCACAGCGAACCCACAATAAACGTTCGCCATCAACCCGCGCGTTAGCTGCGGATGAAAGATCGAAAGTATCGCTGGTGTCGACCAGCGCACAGGTTTCTTCCTGCATGGTTGCAACCGCCAGCGCCGATAGTAACAAGCTGGTTCGGCCGGATGATGCCGTGCCGTGGATCTCAGTAATCGATCCGCGAGGAAATCCATCTATACGCGCGTCAATCTCCCCGACACCGGTAGGCACAATTTCAGCCGGCTGCTTCTGGCGGCGCTGGAAGACAGCGCCAAAACGATCGGCCAGCGCCAACTCGATCTCTTTTTTTGCGACTGCTGATTTCATATTTGCATTGAGCATTTACACACCGGAGAATATCTGTCGTGAGTAAAGACCAACCACAAGATGCAGCCGAAGAGTTCTTTCCATCACGAAAGAGCTTAAAAGCTTTTCGCGACGCGGCCGCCGACTGCAAAGCTTGCGACCTCTGGAAGCGTGGTACGCAAACCGTCTTCGGCGAAGGCTCTCGCCGAGCTGAAGTATTCTTCGTCGGCGAACAGCCTGGCAATGAAGAAGATCTCAGCGGCCACCCTTTTGTTGGTCCGGCCGGCAGGTTACTTAACGAGGCCCTGGCCGACGCCGGCATTGATCGGAAGCAAACCTACGTCACCAATGTGGTCAAACATTTCAAATGGGAACCCCGTGGCAAACGACGAATTCACAAAAAGCCCAACGCCGGCGAAATCGCGGCCTGCCGTCCCTGGCTTGAAGCCGAGATTGCTCTGGTTAAGCCACAAATCATTGTTTGTCTCGGCGCTACCGCAGCCCAGGCTTTACTGGGTCCCAAGTTCCTGGTCAGCAAACAACGCGGCCACTTCATTGAGTCGACTCTGGCGCCCTATATCATGGCGACCGTTCACCCATCATCAATCCTACGTGCCCCGGATGATGAAAGCCGACACGCGGAAAAGCGGCGGTTCATTGATGATCTGAAAAAAGTCGCCCGGGTTATATCAAAGAACAAATAAGCATGGTCGCGCAGGACAAACTGGAACTACAGAATTCAAGCAATTTGAAATTCAAGTATTCAAACGTGTTCAATGCTTGTATTTGCGAATTACGCCCACCACCACGCCTTGAATCTGAACGCGCTCCGGCGGTCGAATCACGATTGGTTTGTAACGCGGATTTGCTGCTTCCAAACGCACCTGATTGCGACCACCATAAAAGCGCTTGACCGTCGCATCACTCCCGTCAATCAACGCTACAACTGTTTGCCCGTTGTCCGCAGTTTGCTGCGATTGAAGAACGATGAAATCACCTTCACGAATTTGCTCATCAATCATTGAGTCACCTCGAACACGTAGCGCAAACATTCGTCCCGGTCTTAACATGTCTTGCGGAATAGAAACGATCTCGTGATTTAATATCGCTTCAATTGGGACACCGGCTGCAACCACTCCCAGCAAAGGAATTTCATAATGCTCCTGCGCCGGCTCATCCTTTACTAACTCGATTCCACGACTGACATTGGGAATCCGGCGAAGCGAAACTACGTGATGGACACTGGCCGATGAACTCATGCCGAATTCCTGGCCAATCTCAGCGATGGTGGGGGCTTCCTGATGCTCTTCAAAATAATGCTTAATGTAATCCAATACTCTTCGCTGTCTTGCTGTTATCGCCATTGGTATCTCCTCAGCTTTTTCCGAATCTGCGCGAACATTATCGAATATCGGCAAACACTTGTCCAGCACGACTCGCACATGCTGATCAAATATTGTTTCGTTGTGGAAAATGCCCAACAGACCCAAGGACACTCACCCGAACCTCATTCCAGAAATCTTTATTGACAGCGATAGCTTTGATCGTTAGAATTGGCGTTGCAACGGTGTTAAGCATCGTTTGCTTGCCCTGCAACTCACGAGTTCGCATCCCGAAATAGGGATTCGGTCCCACCACTTTTAATGTCTTAACTGAAAAAGCCGGAAAACCAGCACCCCAAAAATGTCAGCTAAACTCGGCGAAATTCTCGTTCGCGAGAACCTAATTAGTCCGCAACACCTCCGCCAGGCGCTGGATTACCAGCGCGAGCATGGTGGCCGGCTCGGCTTCAATCTGGTGAAACTTGGTCTGGTTTCGGACGATACAATCACCGCAGTACTATCTCGACAATACGGCATCCCATCAGTAAATCTTGATCTATTTGATATTGAGGACTCGGTCCTGCGGTTAATTCCGCAGGAGGTTGCCCAGAAATATTCCGTCCTGCCACTGTCGCGCGTGGGAGCCACCCTCACCCTCGCGATGGTCGATCCTACCAACGTGTTCGCAATGGACGACATCAAGTTCATGACTGGCTTGAATGTCGAACCAGTGGTTGTAGCTGAAGCCAGTGTTCAGACCGCAATCGCCAAGTACTACAGCAGTTCGCGCGAGATCGAACTCGCGGCGGTCGCACCGGATCTCTCAGTAGAAGGCCTTAACGGCAATGGCTTCTCCCAGGCCGATCTTGTCTCACTTGACAGTCTTGACTTCGATCAGGAAACGCTCGCCAGCGAGGTCGAGGTTTTTGAAGACAATGACGAAATCGATCTTTCCAGCCTCACCCGAATGAGCGAAGACGCACCGGTGGTGCGTTTGGTCAATGTCCTTCTGGTTGACGCCCTGCGGCGTGGCGCTTCCGACATTCACGTCGAGCCGTACGAAAAAGAGCTGCGCATTCGTTTTCGCATTGACGGCCTCCTTTACGACGTAATGCACCCACCGCTAAAAATGCGAGATGCCCTGATCTCACGCATCAAGATCATGTCGAAACTGGACATCTCTGAGAAGCGTTTGCCCCAGGATGGCCGCATCAAGATTCGCGTCAAGGTTGAGTCGCGATCACGTGAACTCGATTTTCGCGTTTCGACTTTGCCGACCCTCTTTGGAGAGAAGGTTGTGCTGCGCCTACTCGATAAAGAGAAGCTAATGCTCGATATGACGAACCTCGGATTCGAGCCCGAGTCTCTCGTTAAGTTTCAGCGGAACATCTCCAAGCCGTATGGCATGGTTCTGGTAACGGGACCCACGGGCAGCGGCAAGACCAACACGCTTTATTCCGCCCTCCAATCTCTCAACACGGTCGATACGAATATTATGACCGCTGAAGATCCGGTCGAGTTCAATCTGCCAGGTATTAACCAAGTGCAGATGAAAGAACAGATCGGCTTGAACTTCGCCGCGGCCCTGCGTTCATTTCTGCGCCAGGACCCGAATATCGTGCTGGTGGGCGAAATCCGCGACTTTGAAACCGCCGAAATCGCCATCAAGGCCGCACTCACTGGCCACCTCGTACTCTCAACCCTCCATACAAACGATGCACCCTCAACCATCTCCCGCCTGATGAACATGGGTATCGAGCCCTTCCTCGTTGCGACCAGCGTGAACCTAATCCAAGCCCAGCGGCTCATCCGCCGGATCTGCAAGGATTGTAAGAAGGAGCATCCGACTCCAATGGAAGCGTTGGTCGAAATTGGCTTTACGCCCGAAGAGGCAGGCAAGCTCAAAACTTACAAAGGTAAGGGCTGTCCAACCTGCAACGACACGGGCTACAAAGGCCGGATCGGACTCTACGAAGTAATGGAAATAACGGATGAGATCCGCGAGTTAATCCTGATTGGCGCGTCTTCGCTCGAGTTAAGAAAGAAGTCGATCGAAGACGGCATGATTACTCTGCGCGAATCTGGTCTGCACAAGATACGAAACGGAACTACCACCATCGAGGAAGTTCTCCGCGAAACGGTGGCGTGAAAGGGGTGAGTCTATGTTGCGTCGAATAGGTCTATCATTAAGCCTTTTAGTTTCACTGGTGGTCATGCTGCCCTTTGCAGTCTCCACCGCGCATAACCTCAGATCTCAGATGGCTGCGCGTTCTCATCGTTTTCATCATCATTCGCATGCCTGGTGGCGTCGGCATCGCGCCCAGATTCGCCGGAGACAAGCGATGCTGGCCAGGCGCCGGACACTGGAAGTTAATTCGCGAACAGGGTCGGTCACCGCAGGACCCGTGAAGGCTTCCGACAATCACACCGCCCTGCCAGGGGCGCTCGCCTTCCCTGACGGAGTCTATCGCGAGGGATCCTTTTCGATGTCGCTGCCGAACGGATGGTCGGCCGGATCGACAACCAGGGGAGCTTCCAGCTTTCGCATTGCTCCTCCCAATGGAGCGCCGGAAGCCCAGGCGACCTTCGCGGTTGTGGCTGTCGCGCCATCGAATATTGACCAGGTCATCGGACGCGAGCAGAGACGAATGCTGGGTGGCGTATCGTTCACAGACCTGCGACGTTCAGTCATTGACAGAATGATCAGCATCGGCGGCTGGGTTGTTAACGACCGCCAGCGCGAGATCGGTGGCCACCGCGTTTTTGAGGTGATTGCCCAGACTCCCGCGACCAGCGACGGAAAGCCCGAGCAGTTGTGGAATTACTACTTCACCGAAATCAACGGCCGCGTTTACTCCCTAACGACCCGTACGACAGGCGGTCTTACGCAAAAGATAGCTGGAGACGCGGAGAAATTCATTTCTGATTTCCGACCAAAGGGCGGAAGCAAATAAAGCTTTTGCCGGCAACTCGTAACGCTATCTAATCCGCTGAAGGAAACTGAGACAATGGAAAATCCACCACAAATATCTTTATCAGAGCTGCTTCACAAGCTAACCGAGCTGGGCGGCTCTGACCTTCATATCACCACCGGCACTGCGCCTTTGGTTCGTGTCCATGGCGAGATCCACCCGCTGGATGGATATCGGCAGCTTAGCTCCTCCGAAACAAAGCAGCTGGCCTACTCGGTGCTGACCGACGCTCAAAAGCATCGCTTTGAAGAGAACCTGGAGCTCGATTTTTCTTTTGGCGTAAAAGGCCTCTCCCGTTTTCGCGCCAACATCTTCAATCAGCGCGGCGCCGTGGGTGCGGTGTTCCGCGCAATTCCTTATGAGATCAAATCGTTCGACGATTTGGGTCTCGCGCCCGTAGTTAAGGATCTTTGTGGTAAACCACGCGGACTGGTACTCGTCACCGGTCCCACCGGCTCCGGCAAATCGACAACTCTGGCGGCTATGATCGACAAGATTAACAAAGAGCGCCACGAGCACATTCTGACTATCGAGGACCCGATCGAGTTTCTTCATAACCACAAGAACTGCATTGTCAATCAGCGCGAAGTTAACGCAGACACAAAGGGTTTTGCCGAAGCACTACGCACGGCTTTGCGTCAGGATCCGGACGTAGTACTGGTCGGTGAAATGCGCGATCTTGAAACCATAGAATCAGCGCTGCGAATCGCTGAGACCGGTCACTTGACGTTTGCGACCCTGCATACGAACTCCGCCGTTTCAACCATCAACCGCATCATCGACGTGTTTCCTTCGATGCAACAGGCCCAGGTCCGCGCGCAGTTGTCGCTTACGCTCGAGGGCATCCTTTGCCAGACGTTGCTGCCCCGCGCCGACGGCCGTGGCCGGGCGCTGGCTATGGAGATTCTGATTCCCAATGCAGCCATCAGGAATTTGATTCGTGAGGACAAGGTCCATCAAATCTATTCCATGATGCAAACGGGCCAAGATCTGCACGGAATGCAAACCTTTAATCAATCGTTGGCCACTCTCTTCCACAAGCGTCAGATCACCAGAGAGCTGGCGATGCAACGCACCTCCAACGCTAATGAATTGCGCGATCTGATCGATCGAGGGGCCGGCTTGAACAATGGAAACGGCATACTACCCAGACCCGGCATGCCGCCCCCATATTCACAGGCGGGACGTGGACTGCCCCGAAAATAGCCGCGCCAGCAGATATACACATAGAAACGGAGTGCTGAGAAATGCCAACTTACGTCTTTAAAGGCCGCAACCGCATGAATGAGATCGTGGCCGGTGAACGCGTCGCTGATGACCGAGAATCCTTGCGTCAGATACTGCGTCGCGAGCAGGTCACGCTCACTTCGGTGAAAGAGAAGGGCCGGGAGATCGGAATTCCAAAACTGGCCGGACGAAAGAAAGTCAAATCGAAAGATCTGGCGATCTTCACACGTCAATTCTCAGTCATGATTGATGCCGGATTGCCACTGGTGCAGTGCCTGGACATTCTTTCTCAGCAACAGCAGAGCAAGTATTTCCAGCAGGTCCTGGCCCAGGTACGACAAGATGTCGAGGAAGGCTCAACTCTGGCGGCCGCAATGAGCCGCCATCCGAAGGTCTTCGATCAACTCTACTCGAATATGGTTGAGGCCGGCGAGACAGGTGGTATTCTCGACCTGATCCTGCAGCGCCTCTCTACGTTCATCGAAAAGATTGTTAAGCTGAAGCGCGACGTCGTTTCCGCCTTAATCTATCCCGCCGCGGTTATTCTATTGGCAATCGTTGCCATCGCAGTGATCATGATCGTGGTGATTCCGCAGTTTCAGAACATCTTTATGGGTCTGCTCGGTCCAGGCGAGCCGCTTCCATTGCCTACGCGAATCGTAGTTGGCTTCAGCAGCTTTCTGGCTGGGTGGGGCGGGCTGTGCTTGCTGGTGGTAATTATCGCAGCCGTGATCGGAGTGTCTTTCTATTACAAGACGCCTGGTGGACATAAGCGTATAGATAAACTCCTGTTGAAAATCCCCATACTCGGTCCGATCTTTTTGAAGATCGCTATTGCACGGTTCTCAAGGACCCTTTCGACACTGCTCTCCTCCGGTGTTCCGATTCTACAGTCGCTGGACATAACCGCGCGCACTGCCGGAAACCTAATCATCGAAGAGGGCATCATGAGTATTCGAACGGCGGTCGAGCAGGGCAAGAGCTTTGTCGAACCCTTACGCGCTGCGGATATCTTTCCACACATGGTCTCGCAAATGGTCGGCATCGGTGAGCAAACCGGCGCCTTGGATGCGATGCTGGGAAAGATCGCGGATTTTTACGAGCAGGAAGTCGACGCGGCTATTGCCAATCTTCTGACCCTAATGGAGCCGGCGCTAATTGGATTTTTGGGAGTTACCATAGGCTCAATCGTGATCGCGATGTACTTGCCGATGTTCTCGCTGATTGGCAAGCTGTCGCAGGG
>WNFQ01006473.1_pt1 | contig 10690 bp, 12 predicted proteins | sample 5400171 | NCBI WGS metagenome assembly WNFQ01 (sample SAMN13153356, study PRJNA577476) | soil metagenome | isolation source: 20 cm soil under Madrone tree | place: USA:California | collected 2016-06-14 | reverse complement strand
GTTCCGGCACCGTGGCATGCTACGAGCTTTCGTTCCCAAAGTCGCAATATGAGCCCAAAAAATGCCATATTTTGTCCGTCCCTGCTCCCTCCCTCAGAGCCCGTTTTGCGCTCCCTGCAAAGGGCGACCGATGGACCGCTGGCGCGTCGCGGTTCGAGCCCTCAAGTCTTTGATCTGGCGTGTTTTATCGGTGATGATGGTCAGCGCCGCGAAGGGCGACTGCGAATTTTCTCCCTGCTATTCCCCGACGACAGGGAAGTTCCCGATGACGCCGGGCACCCGCGCCCCTTTTTCGCCACACTTGCCGCAAGGCTCGTCGAGGCGCGACCCAGGCGGCGCGAGGGCTGCGCACGCGGTGCGGCGAGGGCTTAAACGTCGAGATCGCGGGCGAAGCGGGCGTTCTTCTGGATGTACTCGAAGCGCAGCTCGGGCTTCCGTCCCATCAAGGTTTCGACCAAAGCCCTTGTCCGTTCGTATTCTTCGTCGGGCAGCTCGATCGCCGCCGGATCGGGCTTCTGCGGCAAGGTCACCCGCAGCAAGATGCGCTGGGCCGGGTCCATCGTCGTTGCTTTGAGATAACGTGCGGGCATCTCGCCCAAACCCTTGAAACGGCTGACCTCGATCTTGCCGCGCCCGGTGAAGGCGCTCTGTAGCAGCTCTTCGCGATGGGCGTCGTCGCGGGCGTAGAGGGTCAGCTCGCCCTGGGTCAGGCGATAGAGCGGCGGGAGCGCCAAAAAGAGATGCCCGTTCTCGACCAGTTTCGCCATCTCGCGAAAGAAGAAGGTCATCAACAGCGACGCGATGTGGGCCCCGTCGACATCGGCGTCGGTCATGATAACAACCCGCTCGTAGCGCAAGGCCTCCTCACGGTAATGCGCGCCGGAGCCGGCACCAAGCGCCAGGATGATGTCGGAGAGCTCCTGATTGCCGCGCATCTTGTCGGCCGAGGCGCTCGCCACGTTCAAGATCTTGCCGCGCAACGGCAGGATCGCCTGGGTCTCGCGGTCGCGCGCCTGCTTGGCCGAGCCGCCGGCGCTGTCGCCCTCGACAAGAAAGATCTCGGTGCCCGCCGCACTGTCGCGCGTGCAGTCGGCGAGCTTGCCCGGCAGGCGGAGCTTGCGGGTCGCTGACTTGCGTGCCAGCTCGCGTTGCTGGCGTCGGCGCTGGCGTTCTTCCGCCCGTTCGACAATCCGGTCGAGGAGCAGCCGCGAGGTTGCCGGATCGGCGCTCAGCCAATGATCGAAATGATCCTTGACCGCGTTCTCGACGAGCCGTGCGGCCTCGGTCGAGGCGAGCCTTTCCTTGGTCTGCCCCTGGAACTGGGGGTCGCGCATGAACAGCGACAGCAGTGTCGCCGCATTTGCCGAAACGTCTTCACCGGTGGCCTGGGCGACCCGGCGATTGTTGACCAGCTCGCCATATCCCTTGATCCCGCGCAACAGCGCGCTGCGCAGACCAGCTTCGTGGGTCCCTCCTTCGGGGGTCGGAATGGTGTTGCAGTAGGAGTGGCTGAAGCCGTCTTCCTCGTCTTCGGGCCACGCTATCGCCCACTCCACGCTGCCGCCTTCGGCAAAATCGACGCGGCCGAGAAACGGCCGCGACGTCAGAATCGGTCGCCCGTCGAGACTGGCCGAGAGGAAATCGCCGAGCCCGCCCGGAAAGTGGAGCCGCGCCTCGGCCGGAACGCCCTCCGGGCGCGGCAGTGCGGGATCGCAGGTCCACCGAATCTCCAGTCCGCGAAACAGATAAGCCTTGGAGCGCGCCATGCGGTAGAGCGTCGCCGGCCGGAACCCGATGTCGCCAAAGATCTCGGGATCGGGATGGAACCGCAAGGTCGTGCCGCGGCGGTTGTTGACCGGGCCGCGGTCGATGAGCCCGGATTCCGGCACCCCGCGGCGGTAGCTCTGGCTCCACAGCTGCCGATCGCGCGCCACCTCGACCTCGAGCCGGTCGGCGAGGGCGTTGACGACGCTGACCCCGACGCCGTGCAGACCGCCCGAGGTCCGGTATGCGGCGCCGCCGAACTTGCCGCCGGAATGCAGCGTCGTCAGGATCACCTCGAGCGCGGATTTCTCCGGGAAGCGGGGATGAGGATCGATCGGGATCCCGCGGCCGTTGTCGCGGACCGTTACCCAGTCGCCGGCGGCGAGCTCGATCTCGATGCGCGTGGCATGGCCGTCCGCGCTCGTCGGTGCCGCCGACATACATGCCGGGCCGGCGGCGAACCGGTTCCAGGCCTTCGAGGACCTCGATATCCTTCGCGGAATAGCTGTCTGTGGCTCGCGGGCTCGGCGCGTCGAAAAGGTCGGGCATGGCGCGAATATAAGAATCGTCTCAGTCAGCGCAAGCAGCATGCGGTGTCAACCAGACCACAGGGCAACTAAATATTGGAAGCATCGGCGGCGTTCCGAACCCGCCGCCCAATCCGCCGCGGCAAATCCAACATCGCCCAGGGAACCTGCTGGGATGCGCCGGGGTTTGCGGTTATGATGGCTCCGACGATGATGACCAACGAGCGCAAGATCTGGGAGGCGGCTTTGCTTCTCGTGCGCCGGCATGGCGCTGCCGCTGCGCAAATCGCGCAGCAGGAGGTTCAGCGCTTGCGCAGCGGCGACGACGAGCTGACCTGCGTCGTCTGGTGTTGGATCGCCCGCTCGACGGCCGAATTGCTGCGTCCGGTCCCCGACAAAGGCGAGCGGGTGCATTAAGTTCAGGGGCGAACCAAGACCCCTACCCCGCGCATTTTTCGAAGCCGCGGCCCCGCCGGCTCTTCACGGCCGGCCCCGGCGATCCGATATCCGGTTCCGTTGCACTCCTATCCGAGAGGAAATGTCATGGCAGAGGGCCTGTTGGGTCGCCTCGCCGGCAGAGGACATTCGCCGGCCAAGAAATTCCCCGTGGCGATGAGCGAGGAGGAGTGGCGGCGCAAGCTTCCGCCGTCGGCCTATCGAGTGCTGCGTGAGCACGGCACCGAACGTGCCGGGTCGAGCCCGCTCGACAAGGAATATGGCGCGGGCGTCTACCGCTGCGCCGGTTGCGGCCAGCCGCTCTTCGCTTCGGATACCAAGTTCAACAGCGGGACCGGCTGGCCGAGCTTCTGGGCGCCGGTCGACCAGGCTGTCGAGACGGAGACCGACCGCAGCGTTTTTATGACTCGTACCGAAGTCCATTGCAGTCAGTGCGGCGGCCACCTCGGCCATGTCTTTGACGACGGCCCGAAGCCCACCGGGCTGCGCTACTGCATGAATGGTGCCGCACTCGACTTTCATCGCGGCGAACAGCCCCCCGAAACCGACGGCAGCGAGAAGGGCTGAGGCGCTAGTGGGAAAAGCGAGCGGGTGCTGTCTCCATCGGCCTCGTTTGCGGTGATGTCTTTGCTGCCGGTGGCACCGGCCGGCCGAGATTCGGCAATAGCGCCGTCAGCAGGCCGATCGCCGGCAGGAACGCGCACAACTGATAGACGGTGTCGATGCTGGTGCCATCGGCTACCCGGCCGAGCACCGCCGCGCCGATCCCGGCCATGCCGAAGGACAGGCCGAAGAACAATCCTGCGACCATGCCGATTCGGCCGGGCACCAATTCCAGCGCGTAGACGATGATCGCCGAAGAGGCCGACGCCAATGTCATCCCGATCACGACGGTCAGGATGCCGGTCCAGAACAGGTTGGCGTAGGGCAGCACCAGGGTGAACGGGAGCACTCCGACGATCGATACCCAGATCACCGCCTTGCGGCCGATCCGGTCACCGACAGGGCCGCCGATCAACGTACCTAAGGCCACCGAGGCGAGGAAAGCGAAGAGATAAATTTGCGCGCTCTCGATCGACACATCGAATTTACTGATCAGGTAGAAGGTGTAATAACTGTTGAGGCTGGTCGTGTAGAAGGCTTTGGAGAAGATCACCGCCAGCAGGATTACGATCGACCAGCCGATCCGGCGCCGCGACAGACGGGGCAGCTCGGCCATGTACCGTCCGGCCGCCCGCGGCGGAGCAGCGCGCTCCCGGCGGCACCAGTTGCCGACCGCGAAAAGCACCGTCATCGCCAGCAGCGCCGCGGCAGAGAACCAGGCGATGCTCGACTGACCCCATGGGATCACGATAAAGGCGGCCAGCACCGGCCCGAGCGACGAGCCGACATTGCCGCCGACCTGGAACAGCGATTGCGCCAAGCCGTGGCGCCCGCCCGAAGCCATCCGGGCGACACGCGAGGCCTCCGGGTGGAAGACCGCGGAACCGACCCCGACCAGTGCGGCCGCAAAGATGAGCATCGGATAGCTCGCAGCGCCCGCCAGCAGCAGAAGGCCGACGAACGTGACACCCATGCCGATCGCGAGCGAATAGGGTTGCGGACGATGGTCGGCGAACATCCCGACCGCCGGCTGCAGCACTGAGGAGATCAGCTGCGAGGTCAGGGTTATCATCCCGATCTGTGCGAAACTCAGCCCATAGGTGCCCTTCAACATCGGATAGAGCGCCGGCAGCAACGACTGCATCATGTCGTTGAGGAAATGCGAAAAGCTCAGCGCCAATATGATCGAGAACGCGGTGCCCTCCGCAACTCGGCGCCGTTCGCCGCTTTGGGCGGACAGGCTAATGGTCATGTACTCGCTCCTGCGCAGCCGGCGTCGGCCTCGATGTCAGCTTAACTCGAACGCGGCGTTCGTTGGTCCGATGTTGCCTGCGTCTGCGCCATGGCTGCCATTCGAATGGGCACACACTTGCGACCTCGCTGTTGCGGGCATAACCTCCACGCTATCCAAGAGAAGGCATAGGTGTTGCCATGATCAAGTTGAAGGGCATCGGCCACGTCAATCTGAGGGTCGCCGACCAGGAGGCCTCAAAGCGGTTTTACCGCGATGTGCTCGGCTTCGTGATCGCCGAGGAAGACCCGGAGCATGGCGGCGTGTTCATGACGTTGGGCGACAATTTCCACACCCTCGACATCGGCCAGCATCCGGCGCCTGAAACGGCGCCGCGCCCGCAGCGCGGACAGATCGGGCTCGGGCACATCGCCTTCCAGGTCGGCAGCTATGCCGCCTTGCGCGACGCCTATACCCACCTCGTTAGCAACGGCGTCGAGATCCTGCGCGCCACCAACCACATCAATCAGCGCAGCTTCTACTTCGCCGATCCCGACGGCAACACGCTCGAGATTTATTACGAGTTGCCCCACGCGCTGGCACTGTTCTCAGGGGGCCGGGATGACCACGACGAAGCGCTAAAGGTCAGCGGCCCCGGCGAACCGCTGCCCGGGTGGTTGATCGAGGACTGGCCGCCGCCCGAGATGAAAGCGAGGATCGAGGCTCTGCACCGGCAAAATGAGCGCGCGCCCGCTTGAGCGATCGTTCACCGGGAACGTGACGTTGCCCGCCACTCGTCGACGCTCCAAACCCCGCCCCCGGCGACGAAGAGATAGAGGAACACGAAGCAATAGAGAATCGCCAACTTTCCGCCGTTGAGCGCCGGAAAGAAGTCTCTCGGGGCATGTCTCATGAAGTAGGCGACCGCCATGTCGCCGGCGAGGACGAAGGCTACGGGCCGGGTGAGGAACCCGAGCGCAAGAAGAGTGCCGCCGACCAGCTCGATTATCCCTTGAACCCCGAGCAGCGAGAACAGCGCCGGGCCGGGATTCGGCGGAAGCGGAAAAGCGAAAAGCTTCTGCGTTCCGTGCTCCAGGAACAAAAGGCCCGTCATTATCCGGAGCACCGACAGCATGCGCGGCGCCCAGGATGCGATATCCATCGTCATCTGTGCTTATCCCCCCTTCACGTGGCGACGCCGGGTGGCTTGTCGGCCCGACAGGCCCCTTCACGGCATCCCGCCGTCCCGCATCTGCGGATCGGCGGCAGCCTAACCTAATGGATGCATATCGCCCGCCGGTTCGCAACGGCGGTGCCAGCGGAGCTGAGGCTCGTTTTATTACACCCGATCAGAAGGGTGCTTCCGCGACGGTCGGAAGAAGCGGCGCTCGGCCGCCCCTCGCCTATTCAGCCGAGGACAATATCGAACGTGCCGGCCAGAGCGCCCTTCTCGGCTTCGGGTGCTGGCCGCAGCGGGACAATCAGCCGCGACCGGGCAGCGGGATCGCGCACGCTCATCAGCACGCCGTCGCGCTCGTTTTGCGCCTCGCCGGCAACATACATCTGGGTGACCAGGCGCGGTAAGCCCGGACCGGAAACCGCAAAATGGATGTGCGGAGTGCGGCCGGGATAGGACACCGGCCGGATCGTCACAAAGCGATAGCCCCCGGTCTCGTCGGTCGCTGTCTGCCCGTAGCCCTGAAAGTTCTCGTCGAGCGGCGGACCGCCGCGCTCGTCGCGAACGTAATGATAGCGGCCGTTGGCGTCGCATTGCCAGATCTCGACCCGGGCCCCGGAAACGGGTCGCCCGTCCAGGTCGAGAACGCGCCCGCTGACATAGGTGACGGTGCCCCTCGCCGTCCCATCACGCCCGGCAACGTGGATCAGGTCGTTGTCTGAATCGCGAGGCAGTGCGAGCGGGTAAAACGGCCCGGTTGTTTGCGCCGGTGTCGGCGCCAACGCAGCTGCAACCGACAGCCGCGATAACGAGAAGCCGGCAGCCGATACAACGAACCCTCCCAGCATCCGGCGTCGTGGAATCATCGATAAGCCTCATGCGCGCTTTTGACAGCCCGGAATGTGATAGGCTTTGCCGTCGAGCCGCATCCCAAGCAACGAGCTCGACATGATCCGAGGGAGGAAACGCAGCATGCCCGTGAGTTTCATACGCCCTGCCGCCATCGGCCTCGCCTGCGCGCTGGCCTCGCCTGCGGGCGCGCAACTGCTGACCGAGAAGAGCCTGTCGGCCGCGATGGCGATGACGATCGCGCAAACCGCGCTCGATACCTGCACGAAGCAGGGCTATCACGTCTCCGTGCACGTGCTTGGGCGTAATGGCGAGGTCCTCGTCGCGGTGCGCGGCGACGGCGCCCCGCCGCACACGATGGAGAACAGCCAGCGCAAGGCCTACACTTCGCGCACCTTTCGCGTCCCGTCGGGCGAATTTGTCCAGCGCGTCAAGGATAATCCGACAACCGGCGCGGTACACCTGACAGGGATCATCGCGGCGCAGGGCGCGCTGCCGATCAAGGCCGGCGACGAGGTCATCGCGGCGGTCGGCGTCTCCGGCGCACCGGGCGGCGAGAAGGACGAGGCCTGCTCCAAGGCCGGCATCGACAAAGTCGCCGATCAGCTGAAGTGAAGGGCAAGCCGGCGACTATTCGGCCAGCAGCGCGGTCAACTCCTCGGGCATGCTCAGCATCGGATAGTGGCCGGTATCGAGTTCGAACCACTTGGCCTCGAGGCGCTCGGCGGCGCGACGCTGATGCGCCTCGCCCGGGTTGACGGCGCGGCGGCACCAGATCACCGTCGCCGCCCACGGCTGCGTCCAGAAGCTCGCCAGCTGCACCGGGTGCTCGTAGATCCCGATCGGGTGCATCGTATAGCGCTCGAGCGCCCAGGCGCGAGTCGCCGGGTCGAGATCGGCGAAGAGGCGGGTTTCTGCATCCTCGCGCGAGGGCCCGGCGGTGAGCCCGCTCGGCACGGCGGTCGAGCGCCGGACAATGTCGCGGATCCGCTCGCCATCGAAGAGTGCGAGCGCGTCGACAAGGACCAATCGGGCGATCCGGTCGCGCCGCGCTTCAGCTGCACGGCACAGCACCATGCCGCCCGAACTGGTCCCGACCATTACGGCGTCGCGTAAATCCTCGTAGAACAGCAGCTCGGCGATTTCGGCGGCGTGGGTCTCGGTGGTGATGCCGGCGCGGACCTGGTGCTTGCGCTCGGCGCAGCCGTCCAAGCTCGGGGCATAGACCGTGTGGCCGGCAGCCCGCAGCCGGGTCGCCACGCGCTGCCATATCCAGCCGCCTTGATAGGAGCCGTGAATCAAAACGAATGTTGTCATCGGGTCAATTCCCCCCGGTTACGTCGATCGTGACGCCGGTCACGAAATCGGCGTCGCTCGACGCCAGAAAGCAGATGACTTTGGCCTGGTCGGCCGCCTCGGCGACGCGGCGCAGCGGTGTGCGCGCGATCTCCGCTGCCTGCGCCTCTTGTGGCCGCCTATCCCAATGCGGGCGGATGCGCTCGGTCAGGGTCAGGCTCGGTGCTATCGCGTTGATCGTGACGCCGAAGGGGCCGAGCTCGAAGGCGAGCTTGCGGGTGAAGGCGATGATCCCGCCTTTGGCGGCGGCATAGGCGCTGCTGCTCGTCGGGCTCAAGCCGCGTCCGGCGATCGAGGCGAGATTGATGATCTTGCCGCGCCGTTGGTGCTTCATGATCGGCACCACGGTGTGGGTGAAGAGAAAGGTCCCGCTGAGATTGAAATCGATCAGCCGTTGCCACTCGGCAAAGGTCAGCTCGTCGACCCCGGCCCCGGAATTGGCGATGATCGTGCTGCCGCCCACGGCGTTGACCAGGATGTCGATCGCGCCGAACTCGTCGTGCACTGAGGCGACGGTCGCCTCGACCTGTCCCGGATCGAGGGCGTCGCAGAGCCGCCCGTGAGCCTTGCCGCCTGCGCTGCGCAATGCTGACACCGCCTCCTCGAGGCGGTCCTGATGGTTATCGACGCCAACCACAACCGCACCTTCGCGCGCCATGATCTCGGCGGTCGCGCGGCCGATCCCGTTGGCAAACGCGGTGATGACCACGACCTTGTCGGTGAACCGCATCCCTTCCCCCTTTCGCGTCTGCGCTGGCAAATGCATTGTCATCAGAGACGACCACGGGAGAACGGACGATGCAACTTGGAATGCACCTGCCGCATGCGGGATCGCAGGCGAGCCCGGCCTTGATCAAGCGCCATGCGCAGCGCGCCGAGGCGCTCGGGCTCAGCGACGTCTGGGTCAGCGAACACATCATCGTGCCGCGTGCGCAGTTTCCCCGCTCGCCCTTGTTCTACGATCCGATCCTGACCCTGACCTGGGTCGCCTCGGTGACCGAGCGGGTGCGGCTCGGCACCAGCGTCATCGTGCTGCCGATGCGCCATCCGCTGCCGCTCGCCAAGGAACTGGCGACCCTGCACAATCTATCGGGCGGTCGGCTGATCCTCGGGGTCGGGGTTGGTTGGCTGGAGCCCGAGTTTGCGGCACTAGGCGTGCCGTTCAACGAGCGCGGCCGGCGCATGGACGAGGGCATAGCGATGATGCGCGCGGTGTGGTCGCAAGACCCGGTTAGTTTCGAGGCAAAATACATCCCGGCCGTGGTCAAGGACATGACGATGCTGCCGCAGCCGGTGAGCCCGATCCCGATGTGGCACGGCAGCCGCTCGGAGGCAGCGCACCGCCGTACCGTGCGCATCGGCGACGGCTGGCACGGCAGTCAGGTGACCCCCGAGCAAGCGGGCGAGGTGGTCAAGCGCCTGCGCCGCGACCGGCCCGAGGCGGGCTTCACGATCTCGGTGCGCTCGCACTGGGACGGCAAGGATGTCGGCATGATGCGCGAGCGCGTCGCCGCCTATGCGGCGGCCGGCGTGCAGCACGTCATGGTTCACCCGCAAGACCGCGAAGTCGACGACTGGGACACCGTCATCGAGGGCGTCGGGCGGCTGACGACCGGCTAGCTCACCAGCCGGCAGCGAAGCCCTCGAAGGCGTGCGGTATCCGCCGGATGTCGGCCAGCAATTCGCGTTGCAGCCCGACCGGGGTGTCGGCGGGGAAATTGATCTCGATCGAGTCGGCGAGCCCGCCGTAGCGGGCTTCGATCGCCCGCGCGATCTCTTCATAGGTGCCGCAAGCGGCGAAGATGCGGACGACTTCGTCCGAGACCTCCGTCGCCATCTCGCCCCAGCGTCCCTCCAACGACATAGCGTGCAGTTTGAGCCCGAGCTCGTCGAGCCCATGCAACGACAGGATCGGCAGATAGCTGCGCGTCGAGCCGTAAAAGGCGACGCGCTTGCGGGCCCATTCCATGCCATCGGCGACGGTCTTTTGGTCTGGTCCGGTGACGACAAAGCCGCCGCCGAACACGTCGAAATGATCCCGGCTACGCCCGCTGCGGCGCATCCCTTCCGTCATGCGCGGCAATGCGACCTCTTCGAGATAACGGCGCGAGCACAAGGGATGCAGGCGCACCCCGTCGCACACCTCGCCGGCGACCCGGAGCATCGCCTCGCCGACGGCGGCGATCGTGACCGGCACCATCGGCAGCCCGGTCGGCTCGGGCGAGAAATCGGGCGTCATCAGGGTCAGCCGGTAGTGCTCGCCCTGGTAGTCGAGCTTCTCGCCCTTCTCCCAGCAGCGCCAGACCGCCCGCAATGCCTGGACATAGTCGCGCAGCCGGGGTGCGGGCGGGCTCCAGGCGATGCCAAAGCGGCGCTCGTTGTGGCCTCTGACCTGGCTGCCGAGCCCGAGCACAAACCGCCCGTTCGAGTTCGCCTGCAGGTCCCAGGCCTGGCTCGCCACGACCGTCGGGCTGCGCGGGAAGGCGACCGCGATCGACGGCGTCAATTCGAGCCGCTCGGTCGCCAGTGCCGCAAAGGCAAGCGGCGTGAAGACGTCGTGCGCGAGCTCGGCGGTCATCACCGCATCGAACCCGGCTTCCTCGGCGACCGCCGCGAACCGCCCGGCCTCGCGCCAATGCCGCATCGGCATCATCGTGAAAACCCGCATCTCGCACCTCATTAAGGATCGTCAGCCCGGCGTCATATGTCCCTGAGAGCAGGGACAAT
>WNFQ01005602.1_pt1 | contig 10691 bp, 9 predicted proteins | sample 5400171 | NCBI WGS metagenome assembly WNFQ01 (sample SAMN13153356, study PRJNA577476) | soil metagenome | isolation source: 20 cm soil under Madrone tree | place: USA:California | collected 2016-06-14 | reverse complement strand
AGCGTTCAGCAACTCACGATGAAGCCAGCCGGTGAGCTGGACGATCTGGAGGACCTGAGGGGAGCCGTTCAAGGCCTCGACACCACAAACAAGAAGTTCACGCTACATACATCGGAAGGCGACTTTCCGATCACGACAGACAACAATACGGAGTTCGACTTCGAGGCGTGCGCCGCGAATAATTTCACCTGCTTGCAGAACAATCAAGTTGTGGAGGTGGACGCAAAGCTCATGGCCGGGGGAGTGTTCCTGGCCAAGAAGATTGAATTCGAAGACGAGACCGAGGACGACGAACTCGAAGGCATCGTCTTCAAAATCGACGACGCGACGCACTTCGAGATGGTTGTGCTCGACGAACTCAGAAGCGTCAACAACGTGAACGTAGGGAACCCCACCGTCGTCACTTTGAGCAATCCTGGATTCCAGGTGAAGGCTGACGGCCTATCGGTACCGAGTGCGCTACAGGGTAGGTTCGAAGGAGCAACGGATACATCGCAGCTATTGCCCGGCCAGACGGTCGAGATCCGGCTGACGGGTCCGGCGAATCCAGGTCCGCCCGTCGCGGTGACCGCCGACCGGGTGCGGCTACGGATGACCCAGTTCACAGCAAACGTGAAGGCTGGCTCGATCGTGCCACCCAACTTTAGCGTCGATACGCTGCCAGCGCTGTTCACCAACGTCGGCATTAGCAGCATCCACGTTCAAACATCTAGCAATTCGGACTTCGAAGGCGTCTCAGATGTTAGCGCTTTGGCTGATGGCAACACGGTGTCCCTGCGAGGGCTTCTTTTCAAAAACGGCGCGCTTTCCCCGGAGCTTGTCGTGAAGAAGGTGCGCAAGCGCTGAGGAGAGCATGAATCAGGGAAGGACGTGCGCCGCGGAAGTTCTTCTCGGGATCATCCCTCACAAGAGGGCGCGGAAGGTTGGCAAGTGACTACGACGTACCACATGGCAAGCATGATCTCTCCGGTGAGACGCGAAACAATCGACTTCTTAGCTTGCCGCAGCTGCGGGCCGCGACTTCGCAATAGACCTTGATCGATCCCTTGGAATCCGTGAGCAGGCGAATGATTTCCTCGTAGTTCTCTAATCCCTTCACGGGGTGCGTAAGAAGTTTCTTCAGCCACCCGGGGTATTGAAGTTCCGCCGTCGACAGGTCCTTTACACCCGTTTCGAAGTACTCGCGGTTCGCGTTGACGCTTCCGAATGCAACCTTGTTGCCGAGCACAAAACCGAGATTGATTTTGTCAGCGGGAACCTCAAGCTGGCGCGAGCCGCCCGTAACGCTCACCATGGCCAGCACGCCGTTCTTCGCGAGGACATTCATCGCTTCGAACACGAGCGGCGAATAACCGGTTCCTTCGAGAATCAGATCGAACGGGCCGTACTTTGCGGAGGCATCTGTTAGCGAGATTTCTTTGGTGCTGACGTAGCGGACGCCAAGTTCTTCGAGGAGCCTCGAATTCAGAAACGGTGGCATCGTATTCCCGAAGGTCGTGACTTCAAGGCCGCGCAGCCGCAGGACAAGTGATGACAGCAGGCCGAGTGTGAGCCTGTTCAATCGCTTTCTGCGCCACACTCATCGGTTCCATGAGAACGCCGACTTCTTTCAGGTTTTCCGGCACGCGAATGATGTATTCCGGTTCATCAACGATGTATTCCGTGAGAAAGCCGTGTCGCAGGTTGATGCCGCGCTCGAAGTAGGTGTCGTCGGTCGTCATGTCGTATGTGCCGATCTGGTCGTAGAGACTCAAACCGGGGCGGCGCACCGTGAGCGCGACGTAATCGCCGGGCTTGAATTCCGTAACGCTTGGGCCAATCTCTTCCACGCGACCAAAGCTTTCGTGCCCGAGTATCAGATAGTTGTTGCCGTCGGGGGCTGCTCCATATTCGGCTGCATTGATTTCCTTGTCCGTGCCGTCCACACCGACGCGAAGAATCTTCACCAGCACGCCGCGACCATTCGGAACGTCGGCGACGGATGGCTTTGGGACCTGCGCCAGATGCACGCTCCCTGCTTTGCCAGGTAATACCGCTATTGCTTTCATGATGCTCTCCTTATCTCGCTGCGCTTTTTGATCGAAACTCAGTTTGTTTCTCACGGGCCTCGCCGCTCTGGGTCAGCAGTTTGGCGACAAGTCCGGTCCATCCAGTTTGGTGATTTGCACCGACGCCGCTGCCGGTATCTCCGTGGAAATACTCGTGGAACAGGACGAGGTCGTTCCAGTGGGGGTCGTTCTGGAAAATCTCCAGATTTCCAGCCACGGGACGGCGACCATCTTCACCGCGCAGAAAGATCCTGTTCAAGCGACGAGAAATCTCTCCAGCTACTTCGGCTAACGTGAACATCTGTCCGCTACCGGTCGGGAACTCGACTTTGAATTCGTCTCCAAAGTAGTGATGGAACTTTTGGAGAGATTCGACGAGCAGGAAATTCATGGGGAACCAGATCGGCCCGCGCCAGTTGGAGTTTCCACCGAATAGGGAGGTCTTGGATTCCGCGGGCTGATAGTCGACGCGGTGTTCCGTCCCATGGACGCTCAAGACGTATGGATTGTCCATGTGATAGCGCGAGAGAGCGCGAATTCCATGAGGCGACAGGAACTCGTTTTCATCCAGCATGTAACGGAGTGCATGACGCAATTTGTCGGCATCGACGATGGAGAGGAGTCTTCGTTCGCGATTCCCTGGGGTACGCATACAGGCGATGTTGGATGTCAGGTCGCGACGGTTCTCGATAAACCACTCGAGCCTCCGTTTGAAATTGGGGAGCCGCTCCAGAAGTTCGGGCTCCAACGTCTGAACCGCGAACAGCGGAATGAGGCCGACCATGGAGCGAACCTTCATCGGCTTGCGCTCGCCATTCGGCAAGTGCAGCACGTCGTAGAAGAAGCCGTCCTCTTCATTCCACATGGATTCTTCGCCGTCGCCGCGGTGGCTCATGGCATTGGCTATGTAGAGGAAGTGCTCCCAAAACTTGCTGGCAACGTCTTCGTAGACAGGATTCTCGCTGGCGAGTTCGAGTGCGATGGCCAGCATGTTGAGCGTGTACATCGCCATCCACGCCGTGCCGTCGGACTGTTCAATATGGCCGCCAGTGGGAAGTGGTGCGCTGCGATCGAAGACACCGATATTGTCGAGGCCCAGGAAACCGCCCTGGAAAACATTCATCCCTTCCGCATCTTTGCGATTTACCCACCAGGTAAAATTCAGCAAGAGCTTCTGGAATACGCGCTCGAGGAAGGCGCGGTCGCCTTTTCCGCGAGACTTTTTTTCAATCTTGTAGACACGCCAAGCGGACCACGCATGCACGGGTGGATTCACATCACCGAGCGCCCATTCATAAGCGGGCAATTGTCCGTTCGGATGCATGTACCATTCTCGGAGGAAGAGAACGAGTTGTTCCTTGGCGAAATCCGGATCCACGAGCGCCAGGGGCACGCAGTGAAAAGCCAGATCCCAGGCGGCATACCAGGGGTATTCCCACTTGTCGGGCATGGAGATTACATCGGCATTGTAAACGTGAGACCAGTCACTGTTGCGGCCGTGCTTGCGTTGTTGGGGGGGCGCTGGTTGCGCGGGATCACCCGCCAGCCAATCCCTTTGCGCGTAGTGATAAAACTGTTTGGACCACAGGAGTCCGGCAAAGGCCTGGCGCTGGACGTTGCGGCCGTCTTCCGACAGTGAAGGGGGCATCACTTTTGCATAAAACTCATCAGCTTCCTTCTGGCGCAGGAGGAAGGTACGGTCGAATTCGGTATCAAGCGGGTTTTTCTGTGTGGCGGGATTCTCTTTCGTGAGGCGCAGCTTGATCGTGACGCTGCCACCCGCCGGAACTTCAGAGGAATAGTGTGCGGCAGCCTTCGTCCCGGATTGCCCGGGATTTACGGCATCTTTGTTTCCCGCGACGATGTACTCGTTGATGCCGTCCTTGGCGTAGGCCGGCCCGGTCTGCCCGTAGAGGCGCTGCGTATTTGTTTCATTTTCGGTGAAGAGTGTTTCGACAGCGTCTTGGCAATGGAGCCATAGCTTGCCTGCTTCCGGATGCTCGAGTGCAAGAGTGGAGATTTTGCCAGGCGCATCAACTCTTTTCATGACCGGCTTGGTCTGGCCCTGATTCCACGACCACGTATTGCGGAACCAAATGGTCGGAATGAGATGCACGCGAGCAGCTTCGGGGCCGCGATTGTGCGCGGTGATGCGGATGAGGATGTCTTCCGAGGCGGCCTTGGCATACTCGACGACGACATCGAAGTAGCGGTTCTCGTTGAAGGCGCCGGTATCGAGCAGCTCAAACTCGGGATCTTCTTTTGAACGACGCCGGTTTTCTTCCAGCAATTGGCCATAGGGAAAGGCCCGCTGCGGATACTTATAAAGGAACTTCATGTAGGAGTGCGTCGGGGTGCTGTCCAGGTGGAAGTAATATTCCTTCACATCCTCGCCGTGATTGCCTTCGTTGCCGGTCAGCCCGAAGAGACGCTCTTTGAGGATGGGATCGGCCCCGTTCCAGAGCGCGAGGCCGAAGCAGACGAATTGGTGGCGATCGCAGATTGCGGCGAGGCCGTCCTCGTTCCAGCGATAAGCGCGCGAGCGGGCGTGATCGTGCGGAAAATATTCCCACGCCTCTCCGGTGGCGCTGTAGTCCTCGCGCACCGTTCCCCACGCGCGATCGCTGACGTAGGGCCCCCAACGCTTCCAGTGCTCTTTGCGAGTTCTTGATTCTTCCAGCCGTTTTTCTTCTGCGTTCATGTCGTCCTCTAGTTGCGTTAGCGTTGAACAATACTGATGGCGTGACCGTCGGGGTCGCGCACTACAAAGCCACGCGTAAACCCGAGACTTGGGCCGGGGAAAGAGACCAAACCATCGGATACAAAGTTAGTTTTCGCCATGCGTAGAGGCTCCGTCGCGGCATCGGAGTTTTCCGTTTCGAGTTGCGTCTGGCGATGTACGATGTCGTTGGCGTGTTCATCCACTGGAATGGCGCGGCCGTTACGCGGACTCAGGTACTCCAGCAGTTCGATTCCCGGGCCGGAGGGTGCGCGCAACGCAGTGATTCGCAGGCGAGCGCCGAAGACGTTGTTGAGATGCTCCTGCTCGGTTCCATAGTTTTCACTCGCTCCCGCGATTCGCAAACCGAGCAGATCGTGATAGAACCTGAGGCTGGCGTCGGTGTCGGCGACCACGATGGCGGTGTGGTCGATTCCCAGAAACAGCCGGTCGCCCGCGTGCTGCCACCTGGGATCACCTTTGCCCGCAGGGAATTGCAGGATCTCCACGGGGTGTTCATCGGGGTCTTTGAAGTAGAAAGCCTTGATGCCACCCGCGTTTTTGTTCCAATCCGGCAGACTCTGCGGTCCCGAGGAAGCGTGCTCGACTTTGTTCTGCCGTAGAACCGCATACGCACGGTCCATATCGCTGACGATGATGGCGATGTGCTGAAACCACACGTCGTTGCTTCGGGAATCAACGGGAATGGGACGGCCCTTGGGAGCCAGAAACTGCAGAAGCTCAATGGATTCACTTCCCAGCTTCAGAGTCACAATTCGAACGCGAGATCCGAATACGCCGAAAAGGTGTTCGACGTCGTCTCCAGCAACTTCCGTGTCTGAGATCTTTTCGAAGGCCAGAATGCGAGTATAGAAATCAACGGAGCGGTCCATGTCCTCGACGGTTATCGCTATGGGTCCTATCGCTCGAATATGAATTTTCTCGCCAGCAGCCGAGACCGGTGGAAGCGGATTGATTTGCGGCCGCGCAGCAGCTGCCCCAATGACGCAGAGGGCGACCGCAAGCAACAGGGAACGGAGTGCTCTAGACAACATGCTGTAGTCCTTTCGCAGATGGCGTCTGCATTCTTGTCTTTTCGATGGTGCTGATCCCCAGGCGCTCGATCAGGTGATCGCCGACCCGGAGTGCATTGGCCATGATGGTCAGCGCGGGGTTAACGGCAGCGCTGGAAGGAAAGAAGCTGCCGTCCACGACATAAAGATTGTCGATCTCGTGGGCCTTGCAATTCGTATCCAACGCGGAGGTCTTGGGATCGCCCCCGAAGCGGATCGTCCCGTTCTGGTGCGCCACGCCGGCTAGCGGAATGCGGTCACCGACGAACAAATTCCGCGCGAACAATCCTTCGTGACACTCGTGGCCATGCACACCGCATTTGGTTTGCTGCTGCATGAGATCTTTGAGCTTGGCAAGCAGGCGGCGGTGCGGCTCTTCGTTGTTGGGTGTGTATTGCAAAACGATTTTTCCGTAACGATCGATGGTGACGCGATTGTTGGGGTCCGGCAAATCTTCCGAGGTGATCCAGAAGCTGAGGGTGTGCTTGGCCATGAGATCCAGAGTCCAACCCGGAGCGATCGCCGGCGCGCCCGCCGAGAGTGCTGTCCCATCGAGCTTGGCGACGAAGGAGATGTGGCCCATGGGGTGGTTCCACTCTTTGGAGCCAAAGTAAAAATCGTTCACCGAGAGTGATTTCTGGTAGATCGTCGGATTGGGGCACTTTGAGAGCGCGAGCATGACGGAGTTCGTGTGACCCATGTAATGGCGGCCGACAACGTCCGAGCCATTGGCCAGTCCTCGCGGGTGTTTGTCGTTGGCGGAGCGAAGCAGCAGTGCTGCAGAGTTAATCGCACCGCATGACACCACAACGAGACCCGCGGAGAAGTGTTCTTTCGCGCCGTTGCGGCTGACTACCACCCGCGATATTTCATTGCCCGATGCATTGGTTTCCAGGCGCTCCACATAAGCGTTGGTCAATAAACTCACATTAGGAAAGCGCAGGGCGGGGTCCACGCAGAGCACCTGGGCGTCGGACTTTGCATCCACAAGGCAGGGGTAGCCGTCACACGTATCGCAGCGGATGCACTTGCTGGCATGAAGATTTTGCTCATCGCGCTGCAAGCCGAGGGGTGTATGAAATGGTTTCAATCCAAGCTGTTCGAAGTCATCACTGAGTTGCTGAATCCGCGGCTCGTGGCTGATGGCGGGGTGTGGATAGGGACCGCTCGCATGAGGATCAGTGGGGTCCTCTCCGCGCTTCCCGTGAACGTGATAGAGCTTTTCCGCTTTCAGGTAGTACGGTTCGAGCTCATCGTACGAGATGGGCCAGGCCGGAGAGATTCCGCTGAAATGGCGAATTTCCCCAAAATCTTCCTTGCGCAGGCGGAAGAGCGCGGCGCCGTAAAATTTGGTATTGCCCCCGACGTAGTAGTTGGTGTGCGGATGGAGCGGCTTACCGTCCTTGTCGCGCCACTCTTCCTTAGTCTGGTACTTGGCCTCGACATTGACGGCGCGCGAATCCCAATTGGCCTTCTCCCGGCGAACATAGTCCCCCCGCTCCAGGATGAGGATGCTTTTCCCAGTGTAAGCGAGAGCGTGCACCAGTGTTCCGCCGCCCGCTCCGGTTCCGATAATAATTACGTCGTAGTGCTTGTCCTGAGCCATCGTGTTTGCCTCCACTGCGAATGATTCGAACTGAACTTATTGTGCAGTTCCCAAAGTCTTCGAGTCCTCAAGCTCCGCGAATCGGCAACGAAAAATGCATCGCTTGTCGTTGTTGTGATGGTATTTGGCGCAATGAACCGCGCGAACGGAACGAAGCCGCACGTATACTTCCGCGGCTGCCAGCATTCCGATCGGAGGCGCAACAAAATAAAGCCAGAGTGCGTCGAAAGATCTTGCCAAGGACGCAGAACCGAATGTCCGCGCCGGATTCATACTCATCCCGGAAAGCGGCGCTTCAAACGTGATATAGGAAGCGATCAGCATTCCGCCAAACAATCCCGTGTATCGCGCCAACTTCTTGTTATTGGAAACCGTAAGGACCGTCAGAAGCAGTACGAAAGAGATGAGCACCTCGGCCACGAACGCGACTTTCACGCCCAAAGGACCTGGCCGCGTGACTGCGTAATTCACAGAAGGATGTGCTACCAGCACTCCAAGAAAGAGCGATGCGATCGCAACACCGGCTACTCCGCCGGCAAACTGCGCGATTACATAAAAGAAGGCGTCCCATGGCTCCATCTTCCCTAACCGGAAGAATGTCAGCGTCATGGCGGGGTTCATGTGTGCGCCCGACTGTTTTCCCCATGCGGAGTAAATGATCGACACGGCCGTCAGTGCCATCGCCAACCCGATGAGGGCATTCCTCACAAACGCGTTTGGTATCAGCCGGAGAACCGGAGAACCGGGGTACTCCAGCAATGCCGTAAAGACACACGCGGATATCATGAAGATCCCGAGCTCGGCACCCTCCATCAAGTATTCCGGCCAATGTTGCGCGAGTGCTTGGCCAGCGCTACGTGCAAGCGGTTCGGCATCCTCGGGAATGGGTGGCGACGCGCTTAGACCGCGCTGTGTAGCAGGCGCTGGCGAGATGAACGTGTCGGTCACGCGGAATAGGATTCGGATAGGCGCAATAAGTGACAGAGATCAGAGAAGAGATTTGCAGCAGGTGGCAGTTTCGCTCATCGAAAATTCTCGAAATAGTTGCGACCTTCTAAGAGCTGCTACATCCGATAGGCATTCGAAAGTGGTGTTTTCATGGGGGACTTCGAAATTATTCAGGTCATTAAAGAGCGCATGACTATGGGAGCCTTTAAGACATCCTGTAAAATCCATGGTTTGTGTTAGTTAAGGCGGAAGCTCGTGCCGACGGGGACAGTTAAGCCAAACTTTGACACAACCGAGTCGGAGCTGATCCAGCGCGTCTGTCAAGGCGACAAGGAGGCTTTCTATAGGCTCGTCAAGCCATGTGAGCGCGGCGTCTTTACTGCTGCCATGTCGATTCTCAATAACCCCGCCGACGCTGAGGAAGTAGCGCAAGAAGCTGTCTTAAAGGCGTTCTCGGCCCTGCCAAGATTCCGTGGCGAATCCAAATTCAGCACCTGGCTGATCCAGATCACCATCAATGAGGCCCGGCTTAAGGTCCGGAAGGACCGCAAACACCTCTATGAGTCGGTTGATGAGCAGAAGACGGACGAGCAAGGGGACTATTTTCCCAAAGACTACGCCGACTGGCGGGAAATCCCCTCAGAAACCCTCCACCGAAAGGAGTTGAGAGAGGCCCTGCAGCGGGCTTTGAACTCCCTACCCACGAAATACAGGGAAGTGCTTATACTGAGGGACGTCCAGCACCTGAGCATCCAGGAAACGGCGCAAGCGCTGGGCATTACGGAAGGCAGTGTCAAAACAAGGCTCCTGCGGGCACGCTTCCAGATGCGGGATGCATTGGCACCGGGCATTGATGGGAGCTGGTACGCCGGCAAGCAGGAGTACGAAAAGGTGAGGCCGTGGTAAGGCCAGGTTGCGCCGGACGCATGAAACTAAAAGGGACTCTCCGTATCCAATGAAGGTGATTGAAATAAGCTGCCTTGAGGTCTGGCGAGAGATCTCCAATTTCCTGGACGGGGAGGTTGACCCGGAGATGCGCGCGCGCATGGAAGCGCATTTCAAGGTTTGCGCCCACTGCACGGCTATTCTAGATGGGACCAAGAACGTCGTGAAGCTGGTCGGTGATGGTGTCGAATACCAGATGCCCGAGGGATTCAGTAAGCGCCTCTACGACAAGATCAAAGATAAATAGCCAGGGTTCAGATCTGCTGATCCGCAGCGTGCGCCGGGCCAGGGAGCCAGGCTTCAGATGACTGTCGAAGCATGCTCTTCGCTGAGAAACCAGTGGCTCACGGTGCCGCCAAGCTCCTCCCGGACATCTTGATTGTTAATGTGAAAGGCGATCTTCCAGTCGCCTGCGGAATCCTTGCTCCAAAGCTCGAAGTAGCGCAGACGCTTTCGGATAGGTTCGCCGCCAACCTTTGGCTTGAGTGTGAACTCGTGCCATCCGTAGTCGTAAGCGGTATCCCCCTGGACGACGATGTCGATGATAATGACGCTCATTTGCACGGAATACTCGTCGAACAGCTCCGCTGCCTCTTTGCGAAGGCTGGAACGCGCGCCGCCGCCGAATTGGCTCGGCCCGCCTTCGAACATGCTCATAAAGCCCTCGCCGGTGAATACCGCGAGCAGGCGGTCCACATCCCCGGTGTTATAGGCTTCTCGAAACGCGGTCTTGGCTACGTTGATTTTGTAGATGTCATCCATCGAAGGAATTCTCCCAGCGAAAGCTACCAGGCCACGTAAATGAACCGAATTTGGAAGGGCCGGAAGCTTGCTAATCCACGGTAAGCATGAGATGCCGGCCGGGGATACAGGGATTCGGGAAAGTGAAGAGGGAATTCGGAAGAGACCCTTTATTAGGGCAGCGGAGAAATGGCGGAAGGTCCTGTCTCCAGGTAGAGCGTTTCGCCGGTTTTCACAACACTTCCATGGATGCGAACCGGTTGTGCCACTAGTTTGAGGAACGCTTCCTTGGGAAGAGGTTTCTGATGGAGATCGGTGAGCAGGAGGATTACGGGCGAGCCGTTGAAATCATTTGTCGCGAAGACGGGTGGGATGCCTCCACTGATGCAACGCACTGCGCAGTCGCGATGGACTTTGCCGCTTCCCGGGTTCATCACTCCCAGATAACACTTGCTGTCTACGATCTCACCTGACAGTTCGAAAATGCCTAGTTCCTGGCTTGGTGGAACAGACTGCTCAGTGTCACGTTTCACCCAAATCGAGCCGCTGGCCACCTCGATCATCGTTTGGTTATTGCGATAGATCTTCGTGCCGCGAAGTTGCACAGTCTT
>WNFQ01004032.1_pt1 | contig 10692 bp, 9 predicted proteins | sample 5400171 | NCBI WGS metagenome assembly WNFQ01 (sample SAMN13153356, study PRJNA577476) | soil metagenome | isolation source: 20 cm soil under Madrone tree | place: USA:California | collected 2016-06-14 | reverse complement strand
CAATTCGAGGAAAAACGCGGCTGAGTTGGCGAATTCTGGGGGAACTGAATCGCAGCGTGCTCTCGGTTCCGGAGAGGCTGGCTTACGAAGCTTACCACGCAGTTCTAGATGTCAGACTAGCTTTGCGCTGGCGGACATTGCGAAAGTCATATCTCTCCTACAGTTCCTCCATTGCGTGATTGAATTCAGCCTCGTTCGAAGGAATCGAATGACTACAACAAAGACAGCAAAGGAACTCTTGAATCTCGCCGGACAGATTTGTGAGCTGGCAAAGAAAGCCGGGGAGGAGATTTTGCCTTTCTATCGTAACGGTGTGGTGGTGACCCGAAAGGATGATGCCTCGCCTTTGACTCTGGCAGACAGGGCCTCGCACGATTTTCTGACAGAATCCCTGCGCGCGATCTTTCCCGGTACGATTGTGATCTCGGAAGAGTCAGTCGAAGCGGAGAGGCGGCCGGTGGCGGACGCGGAGCGATTCTGGCTAGTGGATCCACTCGATGGGACCAAGGAATTTATCAAAGGAATAAACGAGTTCACCGTGAATATCGCTTTGATTGACAAAGGGCACCCGGTTCTCGGAATTGTGCATTGCGCCGGCCCTTGATCTCACCTATTATGGAGTCAGGGAGGGCGGATCCTGGCGGGCGATAGGGTCTGAACCGGCCAAGGGCATTTATGCCCGGCCGGCTAAATTCTCCCGTATGTCCGTAGTAGCCAGTAAGGATCATGCCGGGCCGATGATTGAAGAGCTTTTGTCTCGCCTGCCGGACCCTCCAACTTCAAAGCATGGGAAGTTCTCTCAAGTTCTGCCTGGTAGCCGAGGGCAAAGCCGATCTTTACCTCCGAGATCTACCGACAATGGAATGGGACACTGCGGCAGCACAATGCATCGTGGAGGAAGCGGGCGGCGGCGTCCATTCGCTCGATGGCAAACCACTTGCTTATGGAAAAGACGCCTTGAGAAATCCTGCTATAATAACGGTCGGCGATCTCTCTTACAATTGGTCGGGACTGATTTCGTAGGCCGAACTCTCGGTTGTAGCGATTGAGCGCGTTAATGAATGTATTGGTGATCAAACTCGGTGCGACGGGTGATGTAGTGCGCACCACACCGTTGCTCCAGCGGTTAGGGGGTAACGTGACCTGGGTCACCGCGGCAAAGAATGTCATCCTCCTCGAGGGTGTGCACGAGAACTTGCGCTGCCTTTCGTGGGAGGAACGGAACCAAGCATTGGGCACGCGCTATGACCTCGCAATCAATTTGGAAGACACCGTGGAGGTCGCGCGCTTTCTGAAGAGGGTCCGCTGCAATGAGACCTTTGGTGCTTACATCGATTCCGCAAACTTATTGCGATACACCAAAAATTCCGCTTCCTGGTTCGATCTTAGTCTCATCAGTGTGTACGGGAGAGAGGACGCAGACAAACTCAAGTTTCGAAATCGCCGCACATATCAAGAGATGGTGTTTGAGGGTTTGGAGTTTTGCTTTGACGGCGAAAAGTATGTGCTGCCTGAACCAATCGAGACTGGCTTGTTGGGAGACGTCGCTATTGCGGCCGACTCCGGTCCAGTCTGGCCGATGAAAAAATGGGCTTATTATGCGGAGTTGAAGTATGAGCTTGAAGCGAGGGACCTGAAGGTTAACGTCCTGCCGGCAAGGTCTTCGCTTCTCGAACACCTCGCTGATGTTAGAAACCATCGCTGTTTGGTCGGCGGGGACAGCCTCCCCATGCATTTCGCGCTCGGGACCGAGACCCCATGTGTTACTTTGTTTAACTGCACCAGTCCGTGGGAGATTTACGACTATGGTATTCAAAAGAAAATAATCTCACCGCGTCTCGAAGAGTTTTTTTATAAGCGCGGCTTTGATGGGCGCGCAACTACCGCTATAACTATCGAAGAGGTCCTGCGCGGGATCATGAGCCACCTTCAGGGTTCTGGCATCGTTCCAAATCATAGCATTGCAAAATGACTGGCAACCGGAATGGATCTTTACCAAAATTCTTTTCCACAGATCGCCTGTCTCAGGGGCCACCCGAGCTGCGTCTTAAGGAAGAACACTGCGCGGTGAATGAGCCTCATGCGACCGTCGAAATCGCACTACTGACTGGCGGCGGAGATAAACCGTATGCGCTCGGGATGGCAGCCGCGCTTACATCCGAGGGAATATTACTTGATTTCATTGGAAGCGACGATCTGCAGGTACCGGAATTACTCAACAATGCCCGCATCAATTTTCTTAATCTACGAGGTGATCAGGGTCCGAATGTAAGTCCCTTCGCGAAGGCGCGGCGAATCCTGAACTATTATATCAGGCTTGTTTGTTATGCGGCGACCGCAAGGCCAAAAATTTTTCATATTTTGTGGACTAACAAATTCGTCTTCTTTGATCGAACATTGCTGCTGACGTATTACAAACTGCTGGGCAAACGGATTGCCCTAACCGCTCATAACGTGAATGCTGGAAAGCGGGATTCAAACGATTCGTGGTTGAACCGATTTTCACTCAAATGTGAGTACATCTTGAGCGATCACATTTTTGTTCATACAGAAAAAATGAAAGATGAGCTGTCTTCCGAGTTTGGCATTCCGCCAGGCAAGGTGAGCGTCATTCCGTTTGGAATTAACAACACAGCCCCGAACACGAATCTCTCGACGGAAGAGGCAAAACGTCGCTTGGGACTGGTCAACGAGGATAAGGCCATACTATTTTTTGGAAATATAGCTCCTTATAAGGGGCTTGAGTACCTTGTTGCTGCGTTCGGCGACCTTTTGCAGACAGACTCGAGCTACCGATTAATCATTGTCGGCAAGCCGAAAGGCGACGAGAACTACTGGAGTCGTATCCACCGAGCTATCGTACAGAGGGGCATTGCTGACCGTGTCATCGAACGGATAGAGTATATCCCAGATGAGGAAACGGAACTGTATTTCAAAGCGGCGGATGTTTTGGTTTTGCCGTACGCCCACATTTTTCAAAGCGGTGTGCTATTTCTGGGGTACAGTTATGGATTGCCCGCGATTGCGGCTGATGTCGGCTCGTTGAGAGAAGAAATCGTTGAGGGTGAAACGGGTTTAACTTTCAAGGCGCGGGATTCGTCCGCTCTTGCGTGTGCAATTGAGCAATATTTCGCCAGCGAATTGTTTCGGCAGCTTGAGCGTCGGCGATCGCAGGTTAAAACATATGCTAACGAGCGATATTCGTGGAGTAAAGTCGCTACGATAACGACCAGAATCTACTCGAGCCTTCTGGAAGCTGATAAAACGATGTCGTCGCCACGTCTCGCTTAGCAAGTCGGTTTCAAATCATGGATGCCAAGGTTGCGTTAGCCAAAGTTGCAGCTTCTCTCCAGGAAGGGGCGGAATTGCGGATGAAGGTTGCCCGTGATAATGCCCACGCAATCGTGGAAGCAGCTTCCATGATTACCGACTGCTTGCGGTCAGGCGGCAAGCTTTTGCTCTTTGGAAACGGCGGGAGCGCAGCGGACGCGCAGCATCTGGCTGCCGAGTTCGTTGGTCGATTCATTGGAGAACGCCGCGCCTTGCCTGCATTAGCGCTCACAACAGATTCGTCGATTCTCACCGCGGTAGGCAATGACTACGGATTTGAACAGATTTTTACGCGGCAAATCGAGGGCTTGGCTCGGTCGAATGACGTGGCCATTGGTATCAGCACCAGTGGTAATTCTCCCAATGTCATTGCCGCCATTCAGGCAGCGAGCAAGAGGGGACTCAAAACCATCGGTCTAGTCGGCAAAGATGGCGGGATGCTCGCAAAGTGTGTCGATACAGCCATTACTGTTTCTGCGGTAAACACCGCCCGAATCCAGGAGTGCCACATTGCGATCGGACATTTGTTTTGTGAACTAGTGGAATTAGATCTCTTGGAAACGAGTCTGCCCGAACCTATCGATACTAAGTCATCTGCATCCCAATGAAGCCTTTGGTGTCCATCTTAATACCAGCATACAATGCTGAGCCTTGGATCGCCGACACGATTAAGTCGGCACTTAACCAGACTTGGCCCAAGGTAGAGATCGTCATTATCAATGACGGATCTCGCGACCAAACCCTCTCAATTGCACAACAGTTTGCCTCGGAGAAGCTCTCCATTGTTTCTCAAGAAAATCAGGGCGTTTGCGCGGCGAGAAACAAAGCCTTTGAGCTTTGCCAGGGAGATTACATTCAATGGCTCGACGCCGATGATCTCCTGGCCCCGGATAAAATCACAAAGCAAATGGAAGCGGCGGAGGAGTGTCGAAGCAAACGAACGCTTCTTTCTTCGGCGTGGGGCTACTTCATTTTTCGACCGCACAAAGCGCAATTTGTGCCGACGCCGCTCTGGTGTGATCTGACGCCACTTGAATGGTTGCAACGGCGACTGGGGACAAACCTCCATATGAACCCGGCGACCTGGCTTGTTAGTCGCGAATTGAGCGAAGCAGCTGGGCCTTGGGATACACGGCTCCTGGGAGGAGGAGCCGATGACGGCGAGTACTTTTGCCGGGTCATCCTGAAATGCGATCGCATCCGCTTTGTGCCTGACGCCAAAGTCTTCTATCGCATCACCGGCTCGGGTCTGAGTAATATCGGCCTCTCCAACAAGAAAATAGAGGGGCATTTTCTCGCCATGCAGCTGCACATCGCGCATCTCCGCTCGCTCGATGATAGCAAAAGGACACGGGCAATGTGTGTGAACTATCTCCGAAGGGCGCTCTTCAGGTTTTACCCCGAACGTCCGGACATCGTCAAACAATTGCAGCAGCTTGCCAAAACGATGGGAGGTGAACTGGAATCTCCGCGATTATCTTGGAAGTACGCCTGGATGCAAAAGCTGTTTGGCTGGAAGGCGACCAAGTGGGCCAAACACTGCTACAATGAATTTAAGTCTTCTCTGATCCGGTCCTGGGATAAGACCCTATTTCGTCTGGAGGGCTTGATGTGGCAAGGCAGGACGGGGCCGTCTGACGACAAATCGGCCGCCTGAGCATTTCGATTCGATTGCGATGAACGTAGAAAATCCCAATTCTGTACACACCGGAATTCTAGCTGGTAGGCCGGCAGAGTCCTCACCGGAGACAGAGGAGGAGCGCCATCAGGAGCACTTTAAAACCGACCATCTGCTAAGGAATCTCAAGGGGCATACAATCTCAAGCGGTGCGGTTACGGTTTCGGCCCAGGGAGCCAAGTTTGTTCTTAGTCTGGTCTCCACCATGATCCTGGCGCGGCTGCTCATGCCGCGAGACTTTGGCCTGGTAGCGATGGTAACGACGGTGACCGGCTTCCTACGTGTTTTTAAAGATGCCGGTCTTTCCATTGCCACCGTGCAGCGGGATCGGATCACGCATGCGCAAGTTTCCAATCTCTTTTGGATAAATGTCGCGGTAAGTGTCGTAAGTAGTTTGGTAGTAGCTGCCATGGCTCCGGTCTTAGCCTGGTTCTATCGAGATTCACGGCTGATTGGTATCACGCTTCTCTTATCAACAACCTACCTTATAAGTGGCTCAACCGTTCAACACCAGGCCTTGCTCAAGCGGCAGATGCGGTTCAAAGCCATAGCGGTGATAGAGGTTGGTGCGCTCACCACCGGCGTCATTGTCGGAGTCGTTATGGCACTGCTCGGATTCCGTTACTGGTCGCTGGTGGCCTCGAGCTTATCGACCGAGGCTGCTGGATTCCTGCTGACGTGGTCAATTTCGCGGTGGCGCCCGCAATTGCCGAGTCGACGCAGTGGGGTGGGGCCGTTAGTACGTTTTGGAGCCAATCGAACGGCAAGCGATTTCATAACCTCGGTTGCTCGGGGGAGTGACAATCTTTTAATCGGACGCGTTTTTGGTCCGGGCGCGCTAGGCCTGTATTCCAGAGCAAGCGATTTGCTGATGCGGCCTCTGGAACAATTCCTGAGTCCGATCAACGCTGTTTTCCTGCCGGCTTTGTCCCGCTTGCAATCGCAACCAGAAAGATACCGGTCTACATTTCTGCGTGTCTACGAGGCCATCGCACTAATAGGGTTCTTGTTCACAGGGTTGTTCCTCGCCCTGGCCAAACCTCTTACCTTGGTAATGCTAGGGCAAAAATGGGAACAGGCAGCGATCATCGTTGGCGGGTTTACGATTGCAGCGTTTTGCGTTCCGCTGGCTAATTCGTCCACCTGGTTATTTACCAGTCAGGGTCGTGGCAAGGATCTGTTGGTTGCACAATCGATCAACGCTTGTGTCACCTTTTCCTCATTTCTTGTCGGCTTGCCATTCGGGCCTGTGGGTGTGGCGATCGCTTTTTCTGTGGCAAGTCTCCTGGTTAGACTGCCCATCCTCTACTTCGCGGTTGGACGACGTGGTCCCGTTAAGACAACGGACTTGTGGATGCGTTTCATCCGGCACTTGCCTCTTTGGATTGTCGTCTTTGTTGTGACGTGGGTGACACGCACACTGGTTGGCAGTCTGGCCCCACTTGCTCAACTGATGATCTGCGGACCAGTTGGTCTTATTGCTGCTGCTGCTGTCATTTGCAATTTTACTCCACAACGAAAAGTGGCACTCCACCTTCTCGAGACACTGCGGGAATTGAAGAGAAAGCCGTAAAACAAAAACTACGACAATGCAGAACGACGATAGAAGTGACTATAAATATGTGTTTGTGTGCGGTCTACACCGAAGCGGAACCAGCATGCTCGGTCGCAACATAGCGAGATTGGAGAACTGCACAGGCTTTAAGAACACCGGCGCAGACATGGACGAGGGACAACTCTTGCAGGATGTCTACACCATCGATACTGAATTTGGCGGTGCCGGGAGATTCGGATTCGAACCAAGTACCCACCGGACAGAGACTTCAGAATTGTTGACGCCGGAGAACATCGCCAGATTACGCGCGAGCTGGCATTCCCACTGGGACAAGAGCAAGACGATTTGCGTGGAGAAAACTCCGGGAAATCTTCTTATGACGCGCTTTTTGCAGGCGGCATTTCCCAATTCCTATTTTATCGTCGTTAAACGCCACCCTGTCCCGGTGAGCATCGCCAGCCAGAGGTGGAAGATCAATATAACCTCGTTGCGCAGCCTTTTTAAGCATTGGCTGCATTGCCACGAGCTTTTTGAGCAAGACAAGAAGTATTTGAAGCGCCTCTATGAATTAAGCTACGAAGATTACATTGCCGATTCTGCCCGCTATCATGCGGAAATTGCTGCCTTTATCGGTACGCGCGTGCCGGAGCCGCCAAAGGAAGAGAAGTTTTATTACGTGACCCAGTGGCGTAATCCAGGGGGCTTGCGTGTGCCCGAAGAAGCCATGGAAAATGTTACGGGAGCTCACAATCAGAAGTACTTTGACCGTTGGACAAAGCTGCTGACCGACTCTTCGTTCAAGGGGTACTATCGCTATATCGCGAGGAAATACGAGCCGCGTTTTACTCCCTACGGCTACTCTTTGACCAAAGGGATGGGAAAAAGTGAGGAAGCGCTTCGTGGCGGAAGCAAAACCTACGCTGTGGTTGGGCCCTTATATTGTCTGGGCGCGGACGCCTTCTTCTTCTGCTGGCGCTTTGGGCTTAAGCTGAGGTGGCATACAAAGCAGCGAATCAAAGCGCTCTTGCCGCAATTTGTGCTCATGAGAATTAGACAAGCGCGGGAGAGAGCGGTGAGGCTCGGCCCGAAAGCGGCATAGTCGCTGGAGTCTTGCCCTTTTTCATCGTGGTAACCGTTGCTAAACGACTGTTTCGTAAGGCGCTCTCGCGTGGCGAAGCCGAAGATGTTGAGCGAATGACATGATTCAGAAAACGATTCGTGTTCATCCTTCGGTTGACGCATTGGACGCGCGTCTCTGTGAAGGGATGATTAACCTTACACCCGTGCGCTTCGTCAGTTGTGCCGACCTCGCGGAGTGCGGGGATGGGGATGCGATTATTAGTCTTTCCGGAGACGATGAGGTGATCAGGAAACTGCCGCCGGGCAGCCGATGTTTCCATCTGACGGGCGCACCTTCTCACGCGGGCCCGGGGTTGGGTGGCAGCAGCATAGAGTTTGCTCAGTCGGAACGCCTGGACAAGCGGCTTCGCGGCCGAGCACTCGTGCATCAACCGATACCCGGGTATTCTGGCTTAAGAGCTGAGCCAGGCGATGAAATTCTTGCCCGTTGCGGAGGCAATCCGGTGTGGGTCGCCAGACCGCGACCAGGCTCATCGCTAGATGTCGTTTCTGTTTCTCTCCCGAAACTGGCCACCGATGACATTTTATTCGATTACTTCCACCGGAGTCGGTTCTTCCAGGCATTGCCGCTGTTGCATTTCTTGCGAGAAGTTACGGCGGGCATGGGCTGGGAGAACCCACCTTTAAGAGCCTGCCTGATGCTCGACGATCCTAATCTGCATTGGCCGTCATATGGATTTTTGCGCTACGAGAAATTGCTCGATGAAGCAAAATCCCGGGGTTTCCACGTGGCCTTTGCTACCGTGCCGCTTGACGCATGGGTATCGCATCCTGCCGCGGTAAGATTATTTCGGCAGCATCCCGACCAGTTCTCGCTCCTGGCTCATGGCAATGACCATATTAAACATGAACTCTCCCGAAGCCGAACCGAAAAGGGTTATCTTCGCCTCGCGGCGCAAAGTCTGCGCCGGCTCGATCACCTTGAGAAAACGACAGGTCTACACGTGGCTCGGGTGATGGCACCACCGCACGGGGCTTGTACGGATGCCTCCCTCGCCGCCATGTTAACGACCGGCTTCGAAGGCGCTTGCGCAGCGACGGGTCTTCTTCGTAAAGGGAACCCTCGGCTCCACCATTCTAGCTTTGGGCTTAAGCTGGCAGAAATCGCACCAGGGAGCGCCCCAGTAATTCCTCGATTCAAATTGGACTCTTCCTGCGAGGATGCGATTGTTATTTCCGCGTTCCTAAACAGACCAATTATTCCAGTCGGGCATCATCACACCGCAGTCGATGGTCTCGAGCTGTTGAGCCACACCGCTGAGGTTGTTAATTCACTCGGCGATGTTCGGTGGCAGAGTCCCGAAAAAATTCTTCGCTCCAATTTTCGCACCTTTCGGGAGGACACAACGTTATGGATTGAACCCTATTCCTGCCGAATAGAGTTGATTGTTCCTCCCGGAATTACGCATGTGGGACTCCACGCCACGGAAAATAATGGCGATGACTACTCGGACTTTGCATTCCTAGTCAGACAAGCCTCTCGGTTGAGGGATGGCCAGAAGATGAACAACGCGCCGCAACCGGTTATGCCGGGCGACCATCTGGAATTCGTTTCAGTTAGTCTGGGGAAAGTGAATTATCGCGAGGTAGAGCACCCCCAATTCTCCCTCTCCGCTCGTGCTCTTCCAAGGAGGCTGTTCTGTGAGCTTCGGGATAGATTCATGCCACTTATGCCTAGAGACATGATTCCCAAGGCATGGACTAGTGGCTAATTTCCAGCATTGATTCGGAACGGGCGGCAACTTACGACAAATGCTTACCAGAAATCGATCACCAGAAATATCGACGAACCCAGACTACAAATATGTCTTCGTGTGTGGTCTGGCGCGGAGTGGCACCAGCATGCTCGGTCGCAATATTGCCAGACTAGAGAACTGCACCGGCTTCAAGAATACCGGCGCGCTCCAGGATGAAGGACAATTTCTCCAGGATATTTACCCTGTCGCTGCCGATCTTGGCGGTGCTGGCAGATTTGGCTTTAATCCACGCGCACATCGGACGGAGGACTCAGAGTTGTTGACACCGGAGAACGTTGCCAGATTGCACGCGAGCTGGCATGCCTACTGGGATAAGAGCAAGACGATTTGCGTGGAGAAAACTCCGGGAAACCTTCTTATGACGCGCTTTTTGCAGGCGGCATTTCCCAATTCCTATTTTATCGTCGTCAAACGCCACCCCGTTCCAGTGAGCATTTCCAGCCAGCGGTGGAAAATGAATATAACGTCGATGCACAGCATGTTCGAACATTGGCTGCATTGCCATGAGCTTTTTGAGCAAGACAAGAAGTATTTGAAGCGCCTCTATGAATTAAGCTACGAAGATTACATTGCCGATTCTGCCTGCTATCATGCGGAAATTGCTGCCTTTATCGGTACACGCGTGCCGGAGCCTCCCAGAGAAGATGAGTTCTATTACGTAAACGAGTGGCGTAATCCGGCCGGCGTACGTGTTCCGGAACATTCGATGGAAGAGGTAAGTGTGGCTCACAATCAGAAGTATTTCAATCGGTGGTCAAAGTTGCTGAGAAATTCGCTTTTCAAGAGCTATTATCGGCATATTGCGAAGAAGTATGAGCCGCGATTTGTGAAGTGGGGCTATTCGCTAACAGATGGGATGCCTAATGCTGACGAAGTAATTCGGAACGAGAGCAAGGTCTATACTGTGGCTGGTCCCTTCTATTGCTTTGGGGCGGACGTGTTCTTCTTCTGCTGGCGATTCGGGGTGCGGTTGAAAGGCCATGCAAAGCAGGTAATCAAAGCGCTCCTGCCGCAGTTTGTCCTGATAAGAATAAGACAGGCGCGTGAGGAAGCGTCGCGCGACCAAAAGCGCGCAGGTGCTCTTTCACGACACGCCTGAAGTGGTCGGTTTGATCGTGGGCTGCTGCTGCCCCGGGGAAAGGTGAATGCCAGCGCGGCGGGGGATCATAAGTAATGTTCAAGCTAATGCCTCAATTAATTCAACAATCGCGGAGTTTTGCGGATTAAATCAA
>WNFQ01004031.1_pt1 | contig 10693 bp, 12 predicted proteins | sample 5400171 | NCBI WGS metagenome assembly WNFQ01 (sample SAMN13153356, study PRJNA577476) | soil metagenome | isolation source: 20 cm soil under Madrone tree | place: USA:California | collected 2016-06-14 | reverse complement strand
CGAGGCGGATGAATTCGCCGCGGAAATTTTGATGCCAAGTGTTTCAGTCGAGCGGATGATCCTCTCCGCCGTACCTTCCCTGCAGCTCATTGAGAAGATTGCCCAGAAGTTTCACACTTCCTTTTCCGCCGCGGCCTGGCGCTACTGCGATTTGGCAAAAGCACAATGCGCGATCGTGTGGAGCCGGGAAGGACGAATCGATTGGTCGAAGCGCTCGGAAACTTTCGCATTCCCGCTCCACAAAGGAGCTCCTATCCACAAGGGCACGTTTGCTTCCCGAGCCTTTGCGGGTCTGCCAAGTCCTAAGCAGCCACAAGAGGTTCCTGCAAGTTCTTGGATCTCGGCCAACGATCTCGCCGAAGACAAGAAGCTATGGGAGCAGTCGAAGGCTTTACCCGCCTACAACAGCGTCATTTCGCTCCTGTGGATCGGAAAATAGGTGAGCTGTCCGTATGTCCGACCAAGAAAAATGCCCGCTCTATCCCAGCATGCTGAAGGCTTATTGCTCACATTGTCAGGGCACCATGCGTGGCACGGCCGCCAACCCAAAATTCTCCCTCAGGCAGGCAATCTTTAAAGGCCATCCTGTCGTTGAAAATCTTGAAAGACGGAGCGTCCATCCACCTGTGGGACGACCACTTTCAATTCGGGCGGCGCAAAGCGGAGATGCTCGTGGCATGCATTGACGTTCTTCGAGACTTCTGGAGATCGAACGGAGACGAAGACGGCATCTTCATGCCGCGCGTGATCGAGAACCAGGGGCGGCGCCTCCGTATTCGAACGCATGGCGCGGTAACCTTTTGCCTTGCAGGGAATAGGGTTAGCTGGCTCGGATTCCAGACTAACCAATCCCGACTTCAGTCACTTCCGCTTGTCTGTGATGCGAAAGAGTCAGCGGTCTTGAAGGACTCATTTTTGAGCGCCGCATCTAGGAAACGAACATCGCTCGCGACGATTTCCGTGTAGCAGTGCTTCCTGTTCTCTCGGTCGACCCAATGGCGGATAGTGCGTCGCCCCTCTACGTACACCCGCACACCCTTCTGCAAGTCCGCGCCGACCGTTTCTGCAAGTTCTTCCCATACCTGCACGCGATGCCATGCAGTCTTCTTGTGCCATTCCCCCAGGAGGTCTTTGTAGGATTCATCCACCGCAACCGAGAAGTTGGCTACGACGTGGCCATTCTTGGTCTGTCTTACCACGGCATGTCGGCCAAGCCGCCCCGTCACGGCCACTTTGTTGATCTTGCTTTGCCCTGTGAGCCCTACCTTGCCTTGTGCCGCAGCGCCTGACGAAGGGGCGGCCGGTGTTGGCCCGCTCGCAGCTTGCGACGCGCCTACGATAACGGCTTGTGTCTCCGGCGTGCGTCGGAAGCCAACGCTGCCCGGACGGACGCTTCTAACCTCTTTGGTAAAAGTTGATTGATTTCTAAAATCCTTTCTGGGGGAAGTTGTTTCTAGCGACTTATTCAGTACCACTTTACATCTCCAATTGAGCGCCCTTGGGAACCCAATCCATTTGAATTTCAGCATGAACTGCTGATATCTCCTATGCGGGGAAGCCGGCTGCATTTTGCCGTCTAGGAAGGAAATATTTCTTCGCGGACCTGCCCGGCCTCTGAGCAGATACCGACGTAACTTCAAGGCTTCCTTGCGATTGCCACCTCGGCGTAGGAAATTTCGTTGCCCGGAATGGAGCGTTTGTCCCGTTGAATCCGTTGGCCTTACTTGCCGACACTCCCTGATTTCATAGCGCAGAGGGTGTGTTTTGCGCCCAAGTTGCGCCCAAGTTTCAACCTGCCTTGAAGAGTGAACGAGATGCCGTCAATCAGGACTCGCATGCGCGTATTACGTGCGGAGCGGGAATGGTCCCAAGCAAAGCTGGCCGCCCAGGTGGGCGTGACTCGCCAGACGATCAACTCCATTGAAAAGGGCCGATTTCACCCTAACCTGCGCCTGGCGTTCAAAATTGCCCGCACCTTTGGGAAGCGGATCACGGAAGTGTTCATCTATGACGATATTTGAGGAATTCGCCGGTTGACACGATATCACCCCACTGCCTTTGCGGGCCCAATGTATGGAGCGTTGCACATTTTTGGGGATAACGATTCTGTGTTTCTGGCGGTGGACGGCAGGGGCGTGGCGAAAGAATGACCACGATGGGTCACACGATTCCGCGCTTAGAATTTGAAAAGAGCATATAGTTTGAGTAGGCTAGCGCCCATGGCAGATCGAGAAAATCAAGCAGTTGTATCGCCACCTGCACCAGCGGGAGTTTACGACCGTATTCCGGTCGAGAATCTCCTGTTCGACGCCAAGAATCCGCGCCTTGCGGAGTTCGGCCTATCCGAAGATGCGACGCAGTCTCAAATCCTTCAAACGCTGTGGAAGAATATGGCGATACAAGAGATCGCGATGTCCATCGCCCACAGCGGATACTTTAATCATGAGCCGCTGTTCGTAGAACGCGGTCCCGGCAACAAGTTCGTTGTGATCGAAGGAAACCGTCGGCTCGCTGCTGTCAATCTCCTCCTCCACGCTGAGCTTAGGGAACGATTGAAGGCAACTGATTTGCCGGCAATTAGCCCCGAGCGGCGACGGGAAATCTCGACGCTGCCAGCGATTCATACGACTCGCCGAGATGCTTGGCGCTATCTCGGGTTCAAGCATGTAAACGGTCCTTCCACATGGGGTTCCTATGCGAAAGCGCAGTATGTCGCTTTTGTGCGGAATACCTATGGAGTTCCGCTCGAGGAGATAGCCGCCCAAATCGGCGACTACAACTCGACGATTGAACGGATGTACCGCGGACTCATGATCATCGAACAAGCGGAAGCCGCAAAGCTGTTCGATCGAAGCGACGTTGCGAAGAGCCGGTTCCACTTCAACTACATCTACACCGGGATGGATTACCCCGGGTTCCGATCATTCTTGGGATTGGAGCGCCGGTCCAGCCTTGAACGGAAACCTGTTCCACCCCCGAAGCTGAAGCACCTGGCCGAGTTGCTGGTTTGGTTGTACGGGAGCAAGGAATCAAACAAGGCATCCCTAATAAAGTCGCAAAATCCGGACCTGAAGACACTAGACACCGTGTTGCAGTCTGAAAAAGGGATTAAGGCTTTGCGCGATGGCCTTCCACTCGCGGTCGCCGAAGATATCAGCATCGGCGACGAGAGGTTGTTCAGTAAGTCGATCCAACAGGCCAAAATCGCGCTTCAGAAAGCGTTGGGCACAGTTACCACGGGTTTCAGCACGGAGGATTCCGACTCCTTCAAGGTTGCTTCTGACATAGAGAATCTAGCCCGAGACCTTTTGGAAGCGATGATGCAAAAGCGCACGCGGGCGAATCGAGAACCACGGCAGGCCAAACGCAATAATGCGTAATCTTCTGCTAGCTCCTGCGCTTCGCTCGGATGATGTGATCGTCGAGGCGGCTGATTTGGCAGAAGCAATGACGCCCTTCCAGGCGGATGGGAACGTGTCGCGTGAAGACCTTGCGCGGGTGCTACACAGGAGGTCTTCCGTAACGGAGGACTTCGCTCGAAGGGTTTCCGAAGACGCTTTTACCGAGCTTTCCGACAGGGTCGTGGCTTGTGGTGCGAGTAAGAACCAGGTAAGCCGGTATCCTTTTTCGTTGTCAGTTGGCTCGACGCTGCTCTCCTTAAAGCGTCCATTCCGATTGAATACGAACTACGGCCTTCTCTACTGGTTTTTGCTCTTCGTATCGCGGACGGACATGAGCTCTACTGCCCGAGCGCTTGATCATATCGATCCGACGAGAGTGTTCGAACAGATGTGCGCCGAAGTGCTCTCGGAGTTTTGGGGAGGTAAGTCGGATTATTCGGGCGCGATGGTGGTTGGGACTGCCAACGCTAAGCGGAAGACGGACTTCAAGGCAAAGATCGCGGAACTTTGCCGAAACATCGGCGAAGGAAGTGGTTGGCGTGCCGGTGCAAAGAGTCCGGGGGCTGGCGACGCGAAGTTGGATGTGGCCGCGTGGAGAAGATTCGCGGACAGCCGACCGGGAGGTCTCATCGGTTTTGCGCAATGCAAAACTGGCGTTCATTGGAAAGATCACCTAACCAAGTTGCGGCCCGAAACATATTGCCGGCGATTTTTTCAGCAGGTGCCTATTGTCCTGCCCTTGCGGCTCTACATGGTGCCCAATCGCATCGTATCGCACGGTTGGGAAGAGTATTCGTCGGACGGTGGCCTTCTTATGGACCGTTGTCGGATTCTCCAGTACGGGGGTAGTATCGCGCCGTCTACGTTGCGTCAGTGCAAGCGGTGGGTGCACGCAACCTACCGAAGGCAGAAGTCGGGCAAGACCACGATTTAGGGGAAGAGGTTATCACGTGGTAACGATCCATGAACTATATCTCTGGAGGGTAAGCCCCTAACCTATACTGCCTACCAAGGGTATACAAAGTCTTGGGAGACCGCTCGTGCCTGCGATACCACTGAAAATTGAAGACCTGCTCCTCGATGTCGAGAACCCTCGCATCAGTCGAGCCGGAGGGCAGAAGGACGCGCTGCAGAAAATCATCGAGGACCAAGACATCAAGCTGGTTCAACTTGCAGAGAGCATCGTTGAGGACGGTGGCTTGAATCCAATGGATCGCCTCCTCGTCGTGAAATCTCCCGACGTGAAAGACAAGTATGTGGTGCTTGAAGGAAATCGGCGATTCGCGGCAATCAAGATTCTACACAACGCTGCTGTATTGACTGGACTCGAGGCGCGTGCACCAATTCAGAAGAGGCTCGAGGAGCTTTCCGCGGAGTTCGACCGAACCACGGTCGAACCGATGGACTGCTACGAAGTCCCAAGTCGCGTGGAAGGGGCGACGTGGATTCTCCAAAGGCACACAGGAGAAAACGAGGGCCGCGGAATTGTCAACTGGAGCAGCGTCGCCAGACGGCGATTCACCGGCAGGGATCCAGCGCTCCAGGCCCTGGATTTTGTAATGACGCATGGCGGATTGTCCGATGACGAGAAAACGAATATCGAAGCGCGCTTTCCGATAACAACTCTGGACCGTCTGTTGTCGACTCCCGCTGTTCGGGCAAAGCTTGGACTCGAGATCGAAGACCAAAAGCTCCTCACAAAATTGCCCGCGGATGAGGTGATGAGGCCTCTTCGCAGAATCGTTCGTGATCTTGCGAGTAAAGCTGTGGTCGTCACTGGCCTGAAAAAGGTAGGTCAACAGGTCGAGTACGTTACAAAGCTAAATCAAGACCTCCCCGACCTGTCCAAGGGGGCGAAGAATACAAAGGTAATAGACACGTTTGGGGTACAGGATTTCAAGCAACCGGCGACACCCAAAGCCAAACCGAAAACCAAGAGGCAAAAAAGAAAAGCGCTGATTCCAAAAGAGTGCCGGTTGAACGTGACGAACGCAAAGATCGAGGAAATCTTTAAAGAGTTACGGTCCCTTCCGCTGGTGGACTACCCTCACGCAATCTCTGTTCTGTTTCGTGTGTTCCTGGAAACGTCGGTGGACGACTATCTGGGTCGGTCTGGGATCGCGCTTGTTGTGAAGACAGCTGGCGGGGACAAAGACAAATCGTTACGGAAGAAGGTGGAGGAGGCGACGGCGCACATGATTTCGAACGGAACACCAAGGAAACATTTGGACGGGATCTCCAAGGCCTTCAGTCAGAAGGACAATCCCCTCAATGTGGATACGCTGAACGCCTACATCCACAATCGATTTTTCTCACCCACCGAACGGGATCTTCGTGTTGCGTGGGACAACTCGCAACCGTTCTTCGAGAAGATTTGGCCGTGAGTCCAACTGCGCCAGGTCGACAATCCGCGCGACTCGTCCACTTCACGCCGCTTCGGTATCCAGGTGGGAAGGCCAGACTCGCTCTTTTTGTAAAGCGATTGATACAAATTAATGGTCTCCTCGATGGCGAGTATGTCGAAGCTTATGCGGGTGGGGCGGCTGTCGCCGTCGAATTACTTCTGCATGAGTATGTGTCCAGAATCCACATAAACGACATAAGCCGACCGATTCATGCGTTTTGGAAGAGCGTCCTCAACAATACGGATGAGCTTTGCCGATTGGTTCAAGATACGCGCCTCACCATGAGAGTTAGAGACAGGCAAAAGAAGATCCTCACGAGCCAAAAAGACCACGATGATCTAGCGTTGGGATTCGCAATGTTTTTTCTGAACAGAACCAATCGTTCAGGAATCCTGAATGCCGGCGTCATTGGCGGTCGCGACCAATCTGGCCCTTGGAAAATAGATGCGCGTTACAACGCGGAGGAGTTGGTACGACGCATTTGTGCCATTGCAAAGATGAAAGAGCGTATTTGCCTTACCCGGTTGGACGCTCTGGAATTTCTTCGCAATGGTTGCGGGGTATGGCCGGAGAAAACACTCATCTACTGTGATCCGCCTTACTACGTTAAGGGTCGAGATTTGTATTACGACTACTACGAACCCGATGATCACAAACGCGTGGCGGAGTTCATCACGCAGAGAATCAATCGACAAAAATGGATTGTGTCGTACGACGACGCGAGGCAGGTACGCGAATTGTACGCAGGATGCGAGCGAATTAAGTACCGAATTGGCTACAGCGCACGGACCTCTCGTCAGGGGACGGAGATCATGTTTTTCTGCGATTCGTTGGAGGTGCCAGAATTAGTGGGAGCGATCCGACAAATCAAAGAACGTGGTATTTCAGCAAGGTCACGTCGGGGCCAGCGAAGGGAATAATTCTCTTGGAAGTGTTGGATTATTGTAATACATTAATTATTGGACTTGGGTGTGGTCTTTATCCGAAAGAATAACAGGGCGGCCAAAGAAGGGAAGATTTCGTTGGGGGATCGAAAGACTGGTCGGAGGGCTGGACGGCCGAAGTTGTTAAAGGGGGACGTCAAACCGCGGATTGTCCCGGTACGGTTTAAGGCTAGCGACGTCAGACTCATTGCGGCAGCCGCAAAGAAGGGTAACCAACCACCCTCGAAATGGATACGGTTCACCATAAAGAAAGCCTTAAAGCAGCTTGATTTCCGAGTGCAAGGAGGTTCAACGGATATGACCGGAACGGGCAATACAACGTATGAGGACCAAGTGAATAGCGGAAAGCAGATCGTAAGGGGAATGCTGAAGGAGCTTGCCAGAGAGATGAATGAGCCAGGCCTTGAAAACCTAGTCTTTCAAGTAACCGATCAAGATTTTGACTACGATCGAATATCCCTCGTGGATAGCGGCAAACTTCGGGTTGTTGCGAAACTCGAGGAGGATGATCTCGCGGACTGCCCAGCAGACGGAGCAGTCCGTCGGCGGTTGGAGCGGCAAGTCAGGAGCGCCATAATTTCCTATTCCGCCAGAGAAAATCGATCCAGTCAGGTACGCCAAACGTAGGCTAAGTTAGGGGTACCTGCAAGGACTCGCGACTAGATTGCACGGCGTCCCAGCAAGCGATGCAAAAAACCAGCACTCGTTTCATCTGCTTTCCCCGAACGGACCCACCGCCCTCCTTTGCGACGAGGATCGTAGGCGTGTTCCGCAAGCACGATGTCTCGATTGGAACACAGAATTTGAGCAAGGGACTGACGAGCAATGAGGTTCTTAATGTAATCCGAACCGATTTGGTCGGTTTGGGTTTCGAAGTCGAAACGGGAAAAGAGAAAAATGCAAAAATACGTCGCCCCGTTTTCTTCGGTGAAGATGGTGAACCGACGCTTCGTTATGAAATCGATGCATATCACCGTGAGTGGCGGTGTGGCTTGGAGGTGGAAGCTGCGCGAGCATGGATGGGAAATGCAATCTATAGGGATCTAGTCCAAGGCTTAGTGATGGTCCAGGTGGATTATCTGGTTATTGCGCTGCCAAATGGGTACAGATATCAGTCCGGAGGACGCGCGGTTGTCAGCTCGGACTATTCGAACGCTCTGAGTGTCATTGAAACGCTCTATGGGCATTCGCGAGTCAAACTACCGTATAGTTTAATCCTGATCGGCTATTAGAAATCGAAGCGAATCGACCACGCAGAATGACATCGTTAGAGGACCTTATGCCTCCAGAGACGAGAGCTGATCGGAACGTCTATATTCTTGGCGCCGGTGCTTCTGCAAATGCGGGTGCCCCTCTTTTCAATACCGGTACAACGGGGAATTTTCAACCGGTATTGACAAGGTTGACTTCACTTTTGAAGGGACGGAGATTCGAGGGCTGGAGCAGAACCCCCAGCAGTTGGCACGGTCTGGCAAGAAGGTAATGCAGTTCCTCAGCGATGGCCGTTACGTGGCGAACGTGGTCGATGGGAAGGTGAACTTCTACGGCGGACGGTCACGGGCGCGCTGATATGATTCGTGCGAATCAAGGAGACTGAGGCGAATCTCATGGCGAACATTCCATTGCTCTACTGGCGAAGGGCAAAAAGGGCCGGACTTCTTACCGCCAGCCCATCCAAACCAAGTGAGCGCCTGTACAAACGCATGGTGCCTACCTGCCCCTTTGTTGATTGAGAAGATCTCAAGGCTGTCAAGAAAGAACTCAGGAAAGACGGTGTCTGAAAAATATGCCACCCAGCACGGCTGAAGCGAAGAAGCGGCTTCCGCAGTTCTCTCCGTACACATCCAAAATCATCAAAGCTGGAGCGTTGATTGCGGACACCAAGACACTGCTCTCCCACTGGGATGTAGATGCTCCCGTACACGAGAACATCAACCAGGTAGAGCGGGACAACGTTTTTGGGAAGGCGTCCCGGTCTCGTGTCGAGGACATACTGGCGATTTTCCGTAAACGCTACCTCACCGAGAAATCAGTCACGAAAGCGCTGGTGACTCTCGTTCGACAAAAGTTGCCGAGCCCCGCTCTGGACCGAGTGTTTTACTTCCACTCTGCTCGTGCAGATCGCTTACTCTATGATACCGTTACTGAAATTCTTGCACCGCTCAGGGCGAGTGGTCTGATAGACATCAATGTAGGGCATTTGCAGCGGTCCTTGACCCGGTGGGTGGATGAAGGGAAGACGACTGGCCATTGGTCCAAACCCACGATCACTCGCATTTCCCAAGGATTGCTTTCGGCTCTTCGGGACTTTGGTGTTCTTCAGGGGAGCGTCAACAAGAAGATCGCTCCGACCTATTTTCCTATCGAGGCATTTGCGTATGTTGTGTTTTATCTAAAACAACACCAACCATCAGGAGCGCAGTTGATCGGGTTGCCAGACTGGAAGTTGTTCTTTTTGGGGAAGGAAAATGTGGAGCGATTCCTATTTGAAGCCCACCAGCGTGAGTTGCTGGAGTACCACGTCGCTGGCAGCGTCACGCGGTTAACCTTCCCCGCTGAAACCCTTGAGGAGTATGCGAATGTCCTCGCTCAAAGATAGCATCGCTCTTTTAGAAAGCGACCTCAAGGCCGTGCCGCCGAGGATCAACGTCTACCATGACCTGCCCTTTGCAATCATGCGGTACGACCCCGCCGATGAATGGGAGCTTCGGCGGGAGATCAAATTGCTAGCCACTCGGATGGAAACTGTCGGCAAGGAGGTTCACATCGTCCCCATGTCGGGATTGCTTTGGTCAGCGTTAGATAAAGTCTATGAAAGGGACAATGATGACGGCTTCTAAGCCTTCATCGAACTGGAAAAAGAGCGGGGCTACGTGGAGGCGCAGCAGCAGGTGACTACATACTTGTCGAGCAGGGTCTGGATTCCGCTGTGGGATTTGCTCGCTGAGCGACTCGCCCCAATCAACCCAGAGAATTCGGTTGTCTTCCTGACCCGTGTGGCAGCGATGTCGCCCGGCATTTTCCACATCTCGATGCTCCTCGACAAGATGCACGGCAAAACCAAAGTTGCGACGATCCTGTTCTATCCCGGCTCCATCGAAGGCACGACGGGCCTGCGTTTCATGGACCTGAAAGACCGGGATGCACTAGGCAACTATCGAGTCAAAATTTATGCCTGAGGCAAAACGTATGATGACAATTGGCGATCTGCTGGCGCGTGATCTCAGCCGCAAGATCGAAGAGATCATCCAAGTCGATCAGGCTGACGAGCAATCGGTCCATGCTGAGATTACGGAATACGTTGCTACTGATAGCATCCGTGAACAGTATCACAATCTTCTAAGAGCCATCGCTGAGGCTCCCAGCGATCCCCACGAAAGCGTGGGCGTCTGGGTGTCGGGCTTCTTCGGGTCCGGAAAAAGTTCATTTGCAAAGAACCTCGGATACGCACTGGAAAACCGCACGATTCTCGGCAGCAAATTCGCTGATCTTTTTAAGCAACAATTGGGCGATCCCCGCACCGGCGACTTACTCGACCTCATAAACGCTAAGACGCCCACCGAGGTCATCCTCTTTGAAGTGGCAAAGGAGGCCGACACACGCAAAGTCACTCAACGAATTGCCGAGTTGATGTACACCGTCCTCTTGCGTGAGCTTGGGTACTCGGAAGACTTCGACATTGCAGAATTGGAAATCGAACTTGAGGCGGAAGGCAAACTGTCTGAGTTCATCGCCACTTGCAAAACTCTCCTGAATAAAGACTGGGAAACAGTACGTGCTGGGGCACAGAAATTGTCGCGTGCGAGTGCCATTCTGCATCAGCTTGATCGGAAGCTCTACCCTTCTGCGGATTCGTGGTCACACTCCCAACGAAACCGAGACGCATCGATCTCTGTCAGCAAGGTAGTAAGGCGCACCTTCGAACTCTGGGGACGCCGCCGTC
>WNFQ01004026.1_pt1 | contig 10695 bp, 8 predicted proteins | sample 5400171 | NCBI WGS metagenome assembly WNFQ01 (sample SAMN13153356, study PRJNA577476) | soil metagenome | isolation source: 20 cm soil under Madrone tree | place: USA:California | collected 2016-06-14 | reverse complement strand
ACGCATCGCCTGCGCCGGTCGGATCGAACACCTCCTCGAGCGGATAGGCCGGAACCGCGAAGACGCTCTCGCCGGAGAAGTAGAGCGCACCGTACTCGCCGCGCTTGATCATGACGCTCTCGGGACCCATCGCGAGAATGCGGCGCGCGGCGCGCACCATGTTGGTCTCGCCGGAGAGGAGCTTCGCCTCCTCGTCGTTGATCATGAGCAGCGGCACGCGACGCAGGAGTGCATCGAGATCCGCGCGCGTCGTCTCGATCCAGAGGTTCATCGTGTCGGCGCCGACGAGCTTCGGCGCGCGCACCTGGTCGAGGACGCGCGCCTGCAGTGCCGGCGCGATGTTGGCGAGAAAGACGAAGGGCGTGTCGCGGTACGCCGCGGGGAGCTCGGGCGAGAAGTGCTCGAAGACGTTCGGCTCGAACGACAGCGTGTCGCGGACGTTCATGTCCTCGTGATAGCGCCCCGTCCAGCGGAGGCTCCGCCCCTTCCGCACCTCGACGCCCGCGAGGTCGATGCCGCGCGACGCGAACCAGTCGAGCTCGGCGCGCGGGAAGTCGTCGCCGACGACGGCGACGAGCTGCACCGGCCCGAAGAAGCTCGCCGCGACCGCGAAGTACGTCGCCGCGCCGCCGAGGACGTCGGGCGCGCGCCCGCGCGGCGTCTCCAGCGTGTCGATGGCGACCGAGCCGACGACGAGGAGGCTCATGACACGTATCTGCCGATGATCGGCGCCAGGTCGTGCTTCACCTGCGCGGGAATCCGCGCGCGATCGGTGATGATCGCGTCCTCGAGCGCGCGGCCGCAGCCGCAGCCCGGCTCCGCGGGCAGCGCCGGGACGACGTCGTGGATGACCCGCTTCGCCAGCGCGACGTTCGCCTGCAGCACCGCGAGCACGTCGGCGATCGCGACCTCGTGCGCGTCCTGCTTCCAGCAGTCGTAGTCGGTCGCGAGGGCGAGGGTCGCGAAGCAGAGCTCCGCCTCGCGCGCGAGCTTCGCCTCTTGCAGGTTCGTCATGCCGATGATCGACGCGCCCCAGCTGCGGTAGAGCTCCGACTCGGCGCGGGTCGAGAATTGCGGGCCTTCCATGCAGACGTAGGTGCCGCCGGCGTGCACAGTCGCGCCGAGACGGCGCGCACCGTCGACGAGCGCACGCGACAGCACGGGGCAGACCGGGTCGCCGAACGCGACGTGGGCGACGATGCCGTTGCCGAAGAACGTCGCGATGCGGCCGAACGTGCGATCGACGAACTGATCCGGCACGACGAGGTGCCCCGGCGCGATCTCCTCGCGCAGGCTGCCGACCGCGCTCACCGCGATCACGCGCTCGGCGCCAAGGTGTTTCAGCGCCCAGATGTTGGCGCGAAACGGCAGCTCGGACGGCAGCAGACGGTGGCCACGCCCGTGACGCGGCAGGAAGAGCAGCTGCGTCCCGCCGAGGCGGCCGGCGACGACCACGTCCGAGGGCGCGCCGAACGGCGTCTCGACCTCCACCTCGCGGACGTCGGTGAGCCCGTCCATGGCGTAGAGACCGCTGCCGCCGATGATGCCGATCGTGAGCACGCAGAGTCCTTTCTCAGCCGCGAATCATCGAGATGACGGGACCGGTTCGGATCGTCAAGGCCGGCACCGGGTCGAGGATGTCACCGTCCATCATGAAGCGCGTCGGGGCCTCGAAGCGAATCGTCACCTCGCGCGCGAGATTGTCGTAGAAGTCCGGGTCCTCCAGGGGCCACCCGCGGCGGAAGCGCACGATCTTGCGCGCGAGGACGAGCGGTCCGATCGGGCCCGCAAGCAGGTGGAAGTGGTGGCGCTTGCGCGCCGCCAGATACATCGGTTTGAAGCCGAGCGCAATGTGCGTGACCGTACCACCGAGGATCACGGTGTACGTCCGGTACGGCAGCCGCTCCTCGTCACAGTCGATGTCGGCGACGACGCGGCGAAAGACGCCGCGCACGAGCGACGTGCCGGCGATCGCCGACGAGACGAGCCGGCCGAGCAGCCGCGTCGCCGTGACCGGCCCCGCCTTCGGCTCGCTGTAGTAGAGCTGCAGGTAGTTGACGATGACGCCGCAGCCGAACACGAATCCGGCGTGCTCATCGTTCACGACCAGGAGATGGCGCTCGACGACGTCGTGCGTCCGCCCGTGGCGGTAGTCGTGCACGACGTGGGCCAGCACGTGCTCGGGACCGCCGCGCATGCAGCCGATCGAGCGCGCGATGTAATTCATCGTCCCGGCGCGCAGCGGTAGAAAGAGCGGCAGCTCGCCGCCGCCGTACGCGCGACGCACTGCCGAGAGCGTGCGGAAATGGCTGCCGTCGCCGCCGCAGACGGCGAGGATGTCGATCCGTGCCGCGGCGAACTCACCCGCCACCTCCTCGATCGCCGCGAGATCGGGCGTGACGCGGACGAGGCCCCGATCGCCGACGATCTCGGCGAAGCGACGGGCACGCTCGGGGCGGCGGCGATTGCTCCCGGCGTGCGGATTGACGACGACGCCGATCCCCGGCATCCGTCCGCGTCAGCTGCTCATCGCCGCGTCGATGTCGGCGGTCACGTCCGCATCGGCCGCGCGCCGAGACTCACGGCGCGCCCGCCGCTCCTCCGCCGCGACCAGCTGCCCGCACGCGGCGGCGATGTCGGGACCGCGGCTCTCGCGCACGGTCGCGTGGACGCCGGCGCGTCGCACGACGTCCTGAAAGCGCGCGACCGTCACGTCGTCGCTGCGTCGCAACGTCGAGCCGGGGAAGGGATTGAAGGGAATCAGGTTCACCTTGCAGCGAATGCCGGCGAGCGCCCGCGCGAGCGCGCGCGCGTCGTCGACGCGATCGTTGATGCCGGCGAGCAGCACGTACTCGAAGGTAATGCGTTTGCGTCGCGGCAACGGCAGCGCTCGGCACGCCGCGAGGAGCTGCGCGACCGAGTACTTTTTCGTGATCGGCATCAGCTCGGAACGCGTGCGCTCGTGGACGGACGTCAACGACACGGCGAGCTGCGCCTGGGTCTCCGCGAGCAAGCGCTGCATCTCGGGAACGAGACCCACCGTCGACACCGTGATGCGGCGATGGGAGAAGTCGACGCCCCACGAGGCGGTGAGCGTCTCGATGGCGCCGACGGTGCCGACATAGTTGTGCAGCGGCTCGCCCATCCCCATGAAAACGACGTTCGTAATACGCGCCGGTTCGGCAGGCGGATCGTCCCTCGTCGCCAAGGGTCTGGCGAGAAGCAGCTGCTCGACGATCTCGGCGCGGCTGAGATGGCGGCGAAAACCGAGCGTTGCCGTCGCGCAGAACGTGCAGCCCATCGCGCAGCCGACTTGGGTCGACACGCAGAGCGTCAGCCGCTCGCCGTCCGGAATCAGGACGCTCTCGATCGTCGCGCCGTCGCGCAAACGCAAGAGCAGCTTCTGCGTGCCGTCGGAGGAGCGGCTCACCTTCGCGAGCGTGAGCGACCCGATGCTGAAGCTCGCGGCGAGCTCGTCGCGCAGCCCGCACGCGACGTTCGTCATCTCGTGGAAGTCACGGACGCCACGCTGATAGAGCCAGGCGGTCACCTGGCCGGCGCGATACCGCGCCACGGCGCGCTCGGCGCACCACGTCTCGAGCTCGGCGAGCGAGAGCTCGAGGATGTCCCGCCGATCCATCCGGGCGAGTCTATCGGCGCCCCGACGACGCGTCCACCGTGATCGATTCCACTGATGGACACCGCCTCGGCGGTGTTTCTCAGGTACTCGCGGCGCGCGCCTGGGTCTCGCTCGAAGCCTCGGCCCCGGAGTGGTCGAGCAAGCGTAACGCGTGCGTCAGGACCTCTTCGACGCGGATCTGCTTCAGGCACTGATTGTCCTGACACGGGCTGCTGCGGTGATTGAGCGCGCTGAGGCACGGGCTGCAGGCGAGATTCGCGAAGAGATGCACCGCGTCCGGACCGAGCGGGCCGTAGAGGACCGGCGTCTCCGGACCGAAGAGCGTGATGCTCTTGATGGGCGTCAGGCTGGCGAAATGCGCCGGGCCGCTGTCGTTCGTGATCAGAAGCTCGGCCTGATGGAAGAGCTGCAGGACGTCGGTGAGCGTCCGCGTGCGGCCGACGAAGTCGATGCAGCGCGGATCGCCGACGCCTGCGACGATCGCGCGCGCCGATTCCTCCGCCTCGCTGATCCCCATGAGGACGACGACGATCGTGCGATCGGCGGCGAGGAGGCGGCGCACGAGGTCTGCGAAATACTCCGTCGGCCAGGTGCGGATCGGCAGCAGGCTCCCGGCGTCGTGGTTCACGACGACGAGGCGATGCGTGGGTGTGAGCGGGTAGCACGCTTCGAGCTCGCCACGGACGTAGGCGAACGCCTCGGCGTTGGTCGCCACCTGCAGCGGCGGCGGCTGCACGGGAATGAATTGTTTCGGCAGCGGAATCGCGTCGGGCTCGACCTCCAGCGCCTCGATGAGCGCGAGGAAGTTCTGCGACATGTGGAGGTACGGATTGTAATGGACGCGATGGGTGAGGTGCTCGCCGCGATAGAGCCCTTCACCGTCGTAGTTGTGAAACCCGACGCGCGTCGTCGCCCCGGAGAGCAAGCTCAGAATCGACGAGATGCGCGAGAAGAGCTCGAGGTCGATGACGGTATCGATGCGCTCGGCGCGGCAGAACCGGACGAACGCGAGGACGTCGCCTGCCATGTGCCCGAGCGAGTCGTCGCGGATCGTGAAGATGTGCCGTTCGTCGAAGAGGTCGAGCAGCCGCATGCTGGCCGCGTTCTTCTTGAAGATGGCGAACGAGTGCTGCGCCCCCGGATAGCGCTCCTGGACGCGGCGGATCGCCGCCGATGCGAGAATCGTGCTCCCCATCTCGGACAGCTCCATGAAGAGAATACGCCGCGGCTCACCGCGCAGCTGGCGCTGCCGCCTGCGGCCGAGCAGCCGCACGAGCAGCGTCAAGAGGAACGTCGCCGGCACACCGACGAAGTAGTCGATGCGCCGCATGGTCGAGAGCTTCATCTGCGCGCCTGAGGGGCGGCGGTGTGCGCCGCCGCCCTCAGACCCTACAAGCAGCCTCTTCCGAGTGTCAACGCGGATACTGGGGCGATTTGCGTCGCGATACTTCGTTGCTCGGTCGCTCCGCTGCTCGGCGTAGCGCTGCTACGCCTGCGCTGCTTGTCCTCGCTTGACGAGGGCTCACTTCCCTCGCGCCTCGTCTCGCTCGCAACTCGCCCCAGTACCGGCCGCGGCTGATGTGGGCCGGATCGCGTTTATCATTGCCGCGGACGCTGGTAGTAGATCTTCCATGCAGCAGTCGGATCTCCTCCTCTCGGTCATCGTGCCGGTGTTCAACGAGCGCCGGACGCTGCGGCGCGTCCTGGAGCGCGTGCGTGCGGTGCCGATCCGCAAGCAGATCATCGTCGTCGACGACGGCTCGAGCGACGGCACGACGGACGTGATTCGCGAGCTCGTCGCCGAGCCCGCGGACGACGACCACAACCGGCTGCAGGCGATCTTCCAGGCGCAGAACCAGGGCAAGGGCGCCGCGATCCGCGCCGCCATCCCGCACCTCGAAGGCGACATCACGCTCATCCAAGACGCCGATCTCGAGTACGATCCCACCGAGTATCCGCACCTCGTCGCGCCGATCCTCGCCGGCTACGCCGACGTCGTTTACGGCTCGCGTTTCCTCGGCGCCACGCATCGCGTGCTCCTCTTCCGCCACACCGTAGGGAACAGGCTCCTCACCTTGGTTTCGAATCTCTGTACCGACTTGAACCTCACCGACATGGAGACCTGCTACAAGGTCTTCCGCACCGACCTCCTGCGCCGCATGCGGCTCACCTCGAATCGCTTCGGCATCGAGCCCGAACTGACGGCGAAGGTCGCCCGCCTCGGCTGCCGGCTCTACGAGGTGCCGATCAGCTATCACGGCCGCGAGTACTGGGAAGGCAAGAAGATCGGCTGGAAGGACGGCATCGCGGCGATCTGGACGATCCTCAAGTACACGTTCGGCAATCACGACGACGACGCCGGGTTCACGACGTTGCAGCGGCTCCGCCACGTCGGCCGGTACAACGAGTGGGTGTGGAGCCGCCTCGACTCCTACGTCGGCGACCGCGTGCTCGAGGTGGGCTGCGGCGTCGGCAACTTCACGCGCTTTCTCCGCGACCGCGAGCACGTCGTCGTGACCGACAACAACGAGGAGTATTTGGCGCGGCTGCGGCGTGTGCTCGACCGCCTCGACAACGTTCGCGTCTGCAACGTCGATTGGGCGGACCCGTCGCTCGAGTCGCTGCACGGCGAGCGGTTCGACACCATTCTCTGCCTGAACGTCCTCGAGCACATCGAGAACGACGACGCCGCGCTGGCGACGTTCGCCCGCCTCCTCGAGCCCGGCGGCCGTCTCGTCCTGCAAGTACCGGCGATGCGCGCGCTCTACGGCGAGATCGACCGTGCCATCCACCACCACCGCCGCTACGAACGCCACGACCTGGTGGCGCAGCTTCAAGGACACGGCTTCGTCGTCGAGGAGGCGAGCTACTTCAATCTGCCCGGCGTCGTCGGCTGGTATCTCAATTCCGTGCTCCTGAAGCGCCGCGCCATCCCCGGCCTCCAGGCGCGCATGGCCAACGTTCTCGTCCCGTGGCTGCGGTTCGAGCAGCGGCTCCGGCTGAACCGCGGCATGGCGCTCCTCGCGGTCGCCCGCAAGGCATCCGCCGTCGACACGCAGCCGACGCCGTTCGCGATTCCGGCGTCGATCGCGCACTGAGCCCGCGGGCGCCCGGGTCGATCGCGATGGTGCCACGACGGTGCGCTGATCGCCGGCGGACGGTGCCGACGCGCAAGACGCGGCTGTCCATGGGCGCCGGAGGCCGCTCCCGCGCAGTGATCTGCGCCGCGCCCCTACTCAGCGCGGCGTCGCGTCCGGGAGGCCACCGTCGACCGGAATCGTCGCCCCGGTCGTCGGCGTCTGCCGGCTGGCGAGGAAGATGACGGCGTTCGCCACGTGCTCGGCGGTGATCCGCGCCTTCAGGAGGTTGCGCTCGCGGTAGTATTCCTCGAGCCCACGCTCGTCGAGGCCGCGCGCGCGCATCCGGTCGGGGCCGACCTCCTGCCACAGCCCGGATTTCCGTGCCCCCTCCGAGAAGATGGCGTCGGGCGCGACCATGTTCACCCGCACGTCGGCGGCGGCGAGCTCCAGGCTGGCGATGCGTGCCAGCTGGTGCGCCGCGGCTTTCGTCGCGCTGTAGGCGCCGAACTGCGCGCCGGGCGCAAACACGTTCTTCGTCGACACGACGACGATGTCGCCGCCGGTCGCCTGCCGGACGAGATGCCGCGCCGCCTCGCGCAGCACCAGCAGCGTGCCCTCGACGTTGATGCGCTCGAGCCGCCGGAACGCCTCCAAGTCCATGTCCGCGAGCCGCGACACGTGCGCCGCCCCGGCGTTGACGACGACGAGATCCACCCCGCCCCAGGTCGCCGCGACCGCGTCGAAGCCGCGCGCGACCGCGTCGGCGTCGCAGACGTCGAGCGGGACGCCGATCACCCGCGATCCGAAGGTCGGCCGCAGCTCCTCGACGAGGCTGTCGAGCGCGCCGCCCGCGAGATCGGTCACGACGACGTGGCAACCGGCGCGGAGAAGGCCGCGCGCGACGCCGGAGCCGATCGCGCCCGCGGCGCCGGTGATGAGCGCGACGGTGCGACCGAGCGGCGGCTCGCCGCCGTTCGGGAGCTTGGCGCGCTGGAGGGAGTCGAACTCCATGTCGAAGAGGTCCCGCTCCGCGAGACCTTCATACGTTCCCATCGCCGCGATGCGCGCCTTCACGGCGAGGGTATGCGCGGTGATGTCGCCCGCGACCTCGGCTGCGTCGGCGCTCTCCCCGGCGCAGAGCGCGCCTAGTCCCGGCATCAGCACGACGCGCGGCAACGGATCGCCGGCCGCGAGCGATGTCGCGAGCTGCGGCGCGTGCCTGCGGACGTAGCGCTCGTAGCCACGGACGTACTCCGCGACGGCGCGCGTGAGCTGCCCCCGCAGTGCGTCGGCGTCGTCGTAGCTCGGCGCGTCGATCCACAGCGGTGTCGCTTTCGTCCGGATGAGATGGTCGGCGGTCAACGGCGGGGTGAGGGCGAGCGCCTTCGCGCCGTCGGCGTCGACGAAGTCGAGCACGGCACGGTCGACGAGAGGTCGCACGATCATCCGACGGTACGGGCGGTCGGCGTCTCCGGTGCGGGCGGCGAGCAGCCCGCGCACGATCGGCGCGACGCGCGCCAGGCGCGACCGCGCGCGCTCTTCCGACGTCACGACCGGTGGGGTGCGCGCGCGAGGCGACTTCGAGGCGGCGCGATCGAGGTATGTCTCCGCGCGGGTGACCATTTCGATCATGGTCTCGTAGGACGCGCGCGCCGTGTCGCCCCATGTGAGCACGCCGTGCCGCAGCAGCACCATGGCGCGCGCGCCGGGGTGCGCGTCGTACGCATCGGCGGCGGCTTTCGCGAGGTCGAAACCCGCCATGGCGTACTCGAGGAGGACGACGTCGTCGCCGAGCGCGTCGCGCACACGGCGCGCGCTCTCGGGCTGGTTGGTGAGCGCGAGGATCGCGTCGGCGTGCGTGTGATCGAGGAAGCGCATCGGAATGAACGCGTGCATCAAGGTCTCGATCGACGGCGTCGGCGCCCGATGATCGAGGAGATGCGTGCGGAACTCGTTCACCATTGCCGCTTCCGAGAGGGCGCCGAGCGCGCGCAGGCGGCGCACGTACGCGAGGTCGAGCCCGGGAAAGCCCTCGGGCTCGATGACGCGGAGATCGTGACCCGATGCCTTGACGAAAATCGCCGGCACGCGATCGCCGAGGACGGTCGTGTGCTCGCCCTTCACCGAGGCGTTGCCGCCGCCGTGGAGCACGAGATCCGGCTCACGGCCGATGAGCCGGCTCGCGTACACGCGGAGCGCGAGGTCCTCGCCGACGCGCGCGCCGTAGCGCGCGACGCACACCGCCGCGTCGTCGTCGGACCACGTGCTCTTCATGCGCGCGCGCGACCCAGGGTCAGGCCACTCCCACGTGCAGCGCCTGCAGCGTCTCGAGCATGGAGCGCGCGCAGAGGATGCCGCGTCGCCTCGACGTGGATCGTGAGCACGTCGGCCCCGGCGGCGACGAACTCCGCGAGCTTCTCGAGCGGCTCCTCGATCATGAGATGGACGTCTTTGAGCAGCGACGTCTTCGTGGCGGCGACGACCGGCGCGCCGAACGTCAGCGCCGGGCAGAACCGGCCGTCCATCACATCGTAGTGGACGAGCCGCGTGCCCGTGCTCGCGAGCAGATCGAGCTCGGCGCCGAGGCGCGCCAGGTCGGCGGTCAGCATGCCGACGCTGATCGTCGGCGCGGCCGCCCGCAGAGCCTGCAGCGTCGGACGCGCGGACATGGGCGCTTCCATTGCCGCGGCGACGGCCGCTACGCCGACTTCTTCTGGTTGCGGAGCGTCAGGTAGTAGTCGAAGGCGCGGTCGGGACGCTCGCCCTCGTGCACCACCTTTCGCACCGCCTGGATCATCGCCAGCGGCGCCTCCGACTGGAAGATGTTGCGTCCCATATCGACGCCGGCGGCGCCCGCCTGAATGGCGTCATACGCCATCTTCAACGCCTCGAGCTCCTCGAGCTTCTTGCCACCGGCGATGACGATCGGCACTGGACACGACGCGGTGACGGTCTCGAAGCCCTCGGGCACGTAGTACGTCTTCACGTAGGAGGCGCCGAGCTCGGCGCAGATGCGGCACGCGAGGCGCATGTACTTCGCGTCGCGCACCATCTCGCGGCCGACGGCGGTCACCCCGAGCGTCGCGATGCCGTACCTCTGCCCGACGTCGACGAGACGGGTCATGTTGTGGACCGACTGCGTCTCGTGCTCGCCGCCGATGAAGACCTGCACCGCCATCGCCGCCACGTTCAAGCGCAGCGCATCCTCGATGTCGCAGGCGAGCTGCTCGTTCGAGAGCTCCTTCAGCACACTCGGTCCGCCGCTCATCCGCAGCACGATGCCCTTGCCGTAGGTCGGCGGGATCGTCGAGCGCAGGATGCCGCGCGTACACATCAGCGTGTCAGAGAACCGCAGCAGCGGGACGATGTTCACGTCGACGCGCTCGAGCCCGGTCGTCGGGCCCTGGAAGTAGCCGTGGTCGATCGCCAGCATCACCGTGCGACCCGACTCCGGGTTGAAGATCTTCGCGAGCCGATTCTTCAGACCCCAATCGAGCGAGTTCGAGCCGCGCAGGAAAAACGGCTCACAGCGCATCGGCACGCCGACGTGGAAATCCTTGGCGTCTTTGTCGTCTTTCTCCGGCATCGGAAATCTCCTCGAAGCAGTGAAAATTACGCGGAGCGTATGACTCGAGCGGTACGAAATGCGTATCGCAACCCTGGCGGGCGTTCAAGCCGAATAGCGCGCGTCGCCGCCTATGTCGCAGGCGCTGGCGTCTGCGCGTCTCACCCCGCGTCGCCGGCAATATCGACGGTCGATCGACAGCGGCCGGCGAGCGCATTCAGGACACATCCCCGTCGCGTCCGTCCGCACCAACACAAGGCGCGTTTACTCGAAACCCTCTTCCACGTCCAAGTTACCGTCCAACGGTCGATCGTCGAAGCGTAGAGACTCAGGGCCGCGATTCGCGGCATACGCAAATGCCGGGCGTGCGGACGGCGTCGCATCGTGAGCGCGAAGCGTCACTCGGTACC
>WNFQ01008803.1_pt1 | contig 10697 bp, 12 predicted proteins | sample 5400171 | NCBI WGS metagenome assembly WNFQ01 (sample SAMN13153356, study PRJNA577476) | soil metagenome | isolation source: 20 cm soil under Madrone tree | place: USA:California | collected 2016-06-14 | reverse complement strand
CTTTGGAGCGCACGACGATGCAGTGGCATGGAATGGGTCACCTTCATCGTAATTGGCGGCCGAGCTGACTTTATATTTTGATATAGGTGCCAAGAGATCAGCCAAGGCCTCTGGTGACGTGCTTCGGCGTGCGAACATGTGTTGGGATGTTTCCGCACTGTCATCCTGACGAGTCCCTAAGTGCCCAAGATCCCGTGCTGACGTAGGTGATGACGACGACCACGCCTCGATATCAGATCCTGACGACTGTGGATGCAGGGGTCGTACAGAAGGTGCGGGCTGGTGTCTATGACAGTGCAATGCGTGAGTGTTGATACGTGATAACGCATTGGTATAAATTGTGAACGCACACGTCGAACCGCTTCAGGAGCGTCTTGATATCAAGTGGGCGCGTCGCATCGGTTGAGATCGAGGCACGCATATCGGACCGCAGGCGCGCAGTCTCACGGCGGGCCTCAAGTTGTTCCTTTTTCGTAGGTGCCTGGTAGGTTCACCGATTATTGATCGTCATTGCCCAGCACATGCAACGAAGACGATGGAAACCAACCTTGGACTTCTTAGGTTTCTCGCTACGCCTTTTTTGGCGAATGACATCAGGTGAGGACGCGAGTTGATGGTTGATAGCTGTATCATGGGCTTGGGCTTTAGGATGTGCACGGGCATTTCCTTTTCCCTTTGTCCTCGTTTTTGACGTCGGGGATGGTTTACCGTCCGACGTGGGTGGAGAGGGTGACGGCGTTCGTGGGGTTCCAAACAAGAATTGCGGCGTTGTGTTTGTCGAGGATGACACGACGCGTGATGGAGATGACAACGACTCGTCGGCCCGTAACCGATGCGAGGAATGTTGGGAGGATGTTTCAGTGGTCAACGGGCTGCCAAAGGGATCCTCATGGGACGGTTCTTTGGGGTCGGGTATGGTTCTTGATATTGGATGTGGCCCTTGCGTGTGCTCATCATCATCAGCATTGTATTGGTCATCAATTTGTCGGAGCTTTTGCTTCCAATCTGAGAGGCCCGATGACGCGGACTGGCGAGCATTGGAGGGTGATTTTTTCCGGTTGTTGTCGCCGTCGCCGTCACTGCCGTCATCTGAAGTGCCCGCATTCCTACCATTGTCCTCGGAGTCGGGTATGATCTCTTCTGCGGGAGCCATGCTAGAATACGATAGGGGAGTGGTATAAACTGCACGGGGAGGACGTGGGGGTGTAGACTGAGCAGCTCTGATGGGAGAACTAGTAGGGTTGCCACCGTCCTCATCGGGTGGACGCGATTGACCGTGTGAGATACTATCCTCTGAGTCAGGGACTGTCTCCTCGTCCTCGACTGAGTGAGAACGGCGGTAGGTGGCGAGAGGCCGTCTCGGGAGGACATCAGATGTGCCCATAGTGGCAGAAAGGAAAGGATTGGACGGCGGCCAGCCGGCCTAGCCGGGCGAGTGCTTGAAGACGGGGGAATGCGTGTCTCAAGCCGCCTCAACGGTCACAAATGAGGTCGACGCGTGACGGACGCGTCCCGTAACGCGCTCGGCGCTCATTCACGTCTGGCCCATGCGCAATATCAAATCACTTATGTCCCGTGGCCCTACTACACCTGCCACGATGCACCCAGAGCAGGAAAGGCTGCCTCTGGGTGATGAGTGGCTTGATGTGCGTCCGCGGCCATCACGCAAGTTTTCACACGTGAGTGCTCACTGACCTCATCCTGCCTCAATTCGTCTTGAGCGCATGTTCCGTTACCAGGAACAATCCCATAATGCTCACTCGGGGCACAACGGCATGTCCATATGCCAGTTATACGCGACGCTTGACCTACCGTATTGGTCGCGAATTGGTTATTTCCGTGTGCACAAGTGCACGTGTGCACCGTACGATCGATAACTCTTGACCGCGATGAAAGAAAAGAATGCCCGAAATCGGCTACATGCCACCCATGAGCAGCAGAGATTCGATGTGAGTTGGCTATGATTTTGATACGCCGATCTTGAGAGCTGGCAGCTGCGCGATATAGATACACTGGTGCCGTCCGGGACTCATCTTTGCGCCCTGTCACGTAAATAATGTGCTCTGAGAACGGCTTCGAAGGTAACCCACAGTGTCGCCGTCGTGCCCTTTCCATCGTGTTCACCACATTGGGCAGACAGTATCTCACTCCACGTGGGAATATAGCCGCCCATATCTGGAAAACTCCCCTCCAAATATGGAATCAACTGTACAGTACATCTCAGCCACAACTCATCTGTCTCTTCCCTCGCTCTCCTCATCTGTCCCCCATCTCCTCAAGATTTCACCAAAATGAGGTACGTTCTCTGAAACAATGGCTTATATGATAGCATATTGACACATCTCTTCTAGTCACCGTAAGGTCTGTCTTTATTGCCAAATATATGCCTTGGGAAACCACTCAAGTGGGGCGTCGATCGTCTAGTACGAAGCGCCTCGCCATGGCTCCCTTGGCTTCCTCCCTCGGAAGCGTGCTGCACGTCACCGAGGAAAGGTCAAGTCTTTCCCCAAGGTGCGTAGTTATCCCATCGGTTGTGATGCGTTCCATGACGATTATTCGTCCTAGGATGACCCCAAGAAGCCCGTCCACTTGACCGCAATTATGGGTTACAAGGCTGGTATGACCCATGTTGTCCGTGATCTTGATCGTCCTGGGTCGAGTATGTCGCTCAGTGTTTGTTGTTTTGGGTTGCTGACTGAGTGTCCACAGAGTTCCACAAGCGCGAGGTTGTCGAAGCGGTGTCCGTTGTCGAGACTCCGCCACTGATCGTCGTCGGTGTTGTCGGTTACGTCGAGACTCCCCGTGGACTGCGTACTCTCACCACCGTCTGGGCATCCCACTTATCGAACGAACTTAAGCGTCGGTTTTACAAGAACTGGTACAGGGCTAAGAAGAAGGCGTTCACCCGCTACGCCAAGAAGAACGCGGAGGATAACAACAAGTCACTTGAGCGCGAGCTCGAGCGTATTCGCAAATACTGTACCGTTGTCCGTGTGCTTGCGCACACCCAGATCAGCAAAACGGGCCTTGCGCAGAAGAAGGCACACCTTATGGAGATCCAGGTCAATGGTGGCTCTATTGCCGACAAGGTCGCATATGCAGAGGGTCTGTTCGAGAAGCCCGTGGAGGTGTCAAGCGTTTTCGAGCAAGATGAGGTGATTGATATCATTGCCGTTACGAAGGGCCACGGCTTTGAGGGTGTCACACACCGTTGGGGCACGAAGAAGCTCCCACGCAAGACGCACAAGGGTCTTCGCAAGGTTGCTTGCATCGGTGCTTGGCATCCCTCTAAGGTCATGTACTCAGTCGCCCGTGCTGGCCAGAGTAAGCAAAGCGGTCTTGGTTTTCTTGTGAGTAACGGTGCTGACGAGGTGCCCAGATGGGTATCACCACCGTACGGAACTCAACAAAAAAATCTATCGCATCGGCTCCGGTGGAGATGAGGCGAATGCGTCGACAGAATCGGATATCACCAAAAAGCAGATCACTCCTTTGGGTGGCTTCCCCCACTACGGCATCGTCAAAAATGACTTTGTCTTGCTCAAGGGTTCCATACCTGGTACCAAGAAGCGTGTGATCACTCTTCGCAAGTCACTCATGGTGCACACCTCGCGTCGGGATCTCGAGAAGGTCCAGCTCAAGTTTATTGACACATCATCAAAATTCGGCGTAGGTGTTATGTTTACGGTGTTGAGGGCATATGCTGACTGTCATCTGTTTATGCGATTAGCACGGTGCCTTCCAGACTCGCGACGAGAAACACGCTTTCTTGGGGACGCTCAAGGCAAAGCCAGAGGCGTAGGGGCGCTTAGTAGTTGTCGAATAAGTAATAAAATAAATAAAAAATTTGGCGGGTTATGGGCGCTTGCTTGTTTAGTTGTCCGCGCCGTTGATGCTCAGAGCTCATCAGCTGGGCACAAGACATCATCTACGCTCGTCGTTCTCATCGTTGGACACACCCCCGACACTTGCAAAGCAGTCACTGTCGCCTGCCGCCATTGTGTCTCTCGTACACCAGCATATCGCCTTTCGGACCAGGCCATGGGAGCTCGGAAAAATACAAACACAAAAGGAGCGGACAACTCTGAACACAGCTCACGGAGAGTCTGTCTATCCAACCTCTGCACCTCGTTTTGTCAAACCTCTTGGCGGCCGAAGCACATCCATCGGTCTCCCACTCAAATATCCGCCTCGCATTCCCACCTCGACCACGATAGACCTAGAAGCACTCGCAGACGACCTCGAGGCTTATGCGATGAGAAAGACGACGTCTTCTCCGGAGCCACTACCACGCGTATACTGCCGACAAAGCCTTCGACCGCGCTTGCTCGCCATCCTCGCCCACACCCAAGACGTAGCGTGCGCCTGGGAAGCCTACCGCTCTCTCCTCATCCTCCCGCGCAGCCCAGAAAAACCCGCACCGAAAGTCCCCTTCCCGCACCGCCATCGCCTCCTCCGTCTCCTTGCGGCCGCCCCACCACGCCCCCTGCGCACCCGCGGCCGCTTTGCACAGGTGTTTTCCATCATACGTGCTCTACACGATGTGGGGGGGATTGTTCAGAAGTGGGAGTGGAATCTGCTGCTGGATTGTGCTGGGAAAGAGGGTTGGCGTCGTCCGCGCGAAGAACATTTTCGTGCGGCTCTTGCTATTCTTGCCGAGATGCGCGCTCGTGGCGGCGGCGACGACGCTGGCGGTGCTGGCGGGACTTGGACGGCAACTACCACCAACAACGGACGTCGTGATGGCGGTGATGGTGCTGGTGCTGGTGCTGGTGCTGCTACGTCGCTCACACCGGATATTTTCTCGTATACGATCCTGCTCGCACACGCCGTGCGTTCGCGTGCGCCCATAGCCGTACGACATGTGGCACGACTATTGGTGCGCGCGGGACTTACTCCAGGGGTGCACGCTCACACGACATTACTGTGCTTCTTTGCACGCCGTGGGGACCTTGCTGGAGTGCGCGACGCGCTCTTCCGACTGCGCCGGCATATGCAGGACGAAGACAATGATGATGGTAGCAATGGCACGGACTCGGGCCTCACGCAGGCATCGTTCAATGCCGTCTTATGGGCTTTTGCGTATAACGGGCGACTTGATATCGCGCGGGCCATGTACTGCGTCGTGTGTGCACGCGCTGACATTGCCGCAGAGGGACGTGACGGCGAGGGACCTGAGGGACGTGAAGAGTTGGAGGAGCTGGAGAGAGTGCTCGCGGAGCGCGAGATGATCGTCATTGCGCGCGATGTGGTCCCCGATGCAGCGACGTACCATGCCCTCATCCAGGCATACGCATATCAAGGCGACCTGCGCGCATGTCTCGAAATACTAATCGATATGCTCTCTCCTGCATCTTCACTCTACGACGACGACGACAAGCAACAGGCAAAGGAGAAGGGCAAGGGACAGCAACGACAGTTCACAGCAAGTCTTGCAGCCTTCCGCGCCATCTTCCTAGGTTTCGCCCGACACGGCGTCGTCTCCTCCAACACAAACGGCGACTTCACCGTTCACGAAAATGAAGAGAACGAGTTCCAATGGACGCTCCCAACGCTCGAAGCTCTCTTTGCACGTTTCCTTGATTTACCCCGCGACGCGCCCCTGCGCGAACCGACCCTTTTCTGGCTCGTGAACGCCTTTACGCGCACGGGTGGCCAGGACTCGTCTTTGTTGCTCCAGGACGTGTTTGAGCGCGTCGAGGCGCGGTTTGGGTCTTCTGCTTTAAAACTTACACGAGGAGAGGGTGATGGCTATGATGACGGCGGTGGAGGTGGAGGTGGAAGTCGACGTGGACGGCTTGCGCGTATTCGGGAGAGGGTGTTTTCTAGCCCCTGAGCCCCTTTGCTGTAGTTTCATTTTACACTTTTCCACGCACACAAAATAGACGGGAAGTTGCACTCTATCTATTTGTTTGAGACGAGGCTTTTGTTAAGCCTCGGTCAATGTCAAGAACAGTTCTTCTGTCCGGGTCCTTCTACTACCTTTTCGTCCCCGTTCAATTGTAAATCTCCCTGCCTCTGCCTCTGCTTTCACGCTCGTCGTCCTCGTCACTGTCAAGACCGACGGGGAAGCCCCTGCCCTCGCGCCAGGCCACAAACTCGTCCCATCCGACGACGCACTTTCGACTCTGATACCTACGCACGCGCACGCTACGCCTAAGGTCCTCCGATATACGGCCGTTCCACCCAGCTTTACGTATCGCGCTATCGATAGCATCGATATGTTCCCATCCCTGGTCCGGAGCGACTTCGGGGAGATAAGTAGCAGATAAAGTGCGGCGTGCGGCTGCAAAAAGTGACTGTGAAGAAGAGGTGTGGGAGGAGGATGAGAGGGACGCTAGGGGGCGGGAGAGGAGGGATATGGCTGAGGAGAGCGGGGAGGGCGCGTCGGAGGATGAGGGACTCGTCGGTGGAGGCGTGAATGATATCTGGATGCCGTGCGTGCCGATTGTCCAGTCGAGGTAGGAGGTCGCGTCCTCAAAGTCGGTCAGGAGCGATATCCTGGCTCCGCCCACACGCAACATACCATACCATTAATATCAACGCATGCAAGTCAATCCCCCGCCCAAGAAAAAACAACGGTTTATAGTTAGAGAGGAAAAACTTAACAGGAGAGGCGGAGGACCGGGGGGAGGAAGAGAGGAGGAGGGTTAGGATTGGAGGACGCACCCGCATTCGAGTGAGGGTAATTCGCGCAGCTCGACCCTCCGAAAGCGATGATCGCGAAATGCGCTCAACAGCGCATACTCTTCAAGACCAGCCCTCAGCGGCTGAGCATCGAAAGTACCAATACACCCTCTCAAACGCGTATTCCATCCACTGCCACCACCACCACTACTGCGTCGCGTACGCATGTTCCACGTGACGAACAGCGGGCTGAAAACAATCCAAATCCCAACACAAATCCAAATCAACAATCACAAAGCCACCGAAAAGAAAAGAAAAAGGAAACGGAAACGGAAAGATATGTGAGCAGAGAGCCCGGGAATGGAATGGAATGTGAAGGAGGCGCACTATTTGTCATTGGAGAAGAGTGGCTCGATGGGTCTCGCGTGGGGCGTCAGCGCGCAGTAGAGCGCATCGAAAGCATGAAATCCGTGTTCTGGACGGCACGCCGCCAAAGTGCTAGCGGCTGCGGTGGCATTGGCGGGGGTGGGCGATAACGGCGACGATGGCGACGATGTCCCATCAGTATCTTTGGGCGTCTTGGCACTGACGCTCGCCGTCGCCGTCGCCTCAGTGCCGTCGCGGGCCATTTCACAGAGGGAGAAGAAAGGTGTATGTGTGTGTGTGGTGGGTATCACACACTGTGGTAGTTGCCAAGTGTAGAGTCACGTTACGTGGCCACGTGGCTCCAACAAAAAACATAATCTTATCGATCGATCCACCTTTACTCCTCTGGTTCAGTACAGTGCAAGTACTCCATGACGGATGAAACCCCAGGGCTGCTCTATACCCCATTAGATTTAGATCACTCACAAACATACTAAATGAATTTCAAACCCCCCCTCCCCGCTCCTCCCTATCTGTCTGATAAGATCACGCATCAGAAAACTTGGTTCTCCTGTTTCGGATCGGGTTCATCTCCGCTACCATCTCATCTCATGCCCCACAACACGAGTTACTGTGCTCCGTGGATCACAGTACTTCTATACCTTACAGAAAAAATAAATATCCCAGCCTTTACGGTAGGGATACAGCGCGATGATCGGAAGATCCGCTCCGGTACACACCCACCCGGACAGTAACTGTACCGTTCAGCAGCTCTTCCATGTATACGCCCTGCTCCACAATCATTATCGATGCAGTTAGTATCCGGGACTGTCGGGATATCATTTTCGCGGCTGCCAGGCTCTGACAGCTTCGCCACCTGCCGCAAGCGCCCGCGCCCAAGTTACCCGGTTCACCCGTCAAATACCAATACTGAGGTATGACCAAAAAGTCACGCGGCGACTAGGATATTGTTTTGGAGCGCGGGCGCGCTGTGTCGCGCCCTGTTGTTGTACTCCTATCCCCTGTTCTCTTCTTGGTTGGCATTCGCACAGCACCACAAGGAAAAATACGAAAAGGGAAAGGCAAAGGGGAAGTCTCCTTGGAGGACATGCGGTGGAGCAAGCAGAAGATAATTTGGGAATGGCTTTAGGTTACGGTGGCTTTTGCAAAACCACTATCAACAGGTATGGTAAGTAGGATTGCAAGACAAATGTCAAAGTGCCGACCTCAAGGAACAAGATCGGATAGGAAAAAGAAGAATGGAGATATGTGAGACGAACAAGCGAGCAAGCAGAGATGCCGTTCCGTAAGAGGGTGGAGTACTGTAACTAGCGCGGATGTTATGTGCGTATGGGGAAAGACCGATAGAGAAACAGAATGTCGATAATATATATCCGTTTGATTTTAGTAGCCAAGGTCGTGGGCGAGGAGGTAGGGTGGATGGAGTGGGAATGAGAGAATGGGTAACTTGATGACGAGGAATGTGGCACGACTGACGTGTGGGTGGAAGGCCGGGAATGGGATATAGACATGAATATGGCACAAGTGTGCGAGACGATATAATCTTGGCTGAAGGGCTAGAACTGAAACAAAATATAGACGGAGATAGGTAGGCACATTCGTAGGATGGAAGTGATGAATAAAAGGAATATAAGGAAGGAACACAAACAAAAAGGAAGAGGAAATAAGAGGGAGGAAAGATGCAGGTCATGAATTCGGTCAACGTGGGCATGTGTGAGTAATTTGGGTGGTCATCATAAGAGATCGAGCGGCGATGATGTAACGTAGGGGTCAGGTCGCGTGCGGGTTTCTAGACGATGGAAAAGGAAAGAGGCAGGTGGAGGGCATAAAATGCGGTCGGACGAGCCGCAGAGCATACAGAAGAGATCCTAGGGTACCAAGCCAACAGAAGCGGACCTCATGCCACCGGATTCTTCAATGGCCGAGCAATAGATGAAGCCAGCCAGAAACCAGTCATGAGAAAATGGGGGTGGAGATGGGAGATCGAGAAGGGTGAAGAGAAGGAAAAGACCATTGGGGCGAAGTTGCACTTCGAACGAATGACGATGCTACACTTAACAGCAGCTCCGGGCTGCGTGTGACCGCGCAGCCGCCTTTTCTCGTGCTTCCTCCTCGTCGGCCTGTGCTGCCCACGTGGGCGGAGTAACCGAGGGAAGTATTATGCTATCCCGTCGTTTGAGCTCGTTCTCCTGCTCGATGATGTCCTTTTTCGCAATGATTGCCAAAATCAGCGCGTCGAACAACTGTGTGATCCCTATGAAACAGTTAGCATCCAGGTTTCCTAGTAAACAGATAACATACCCATATCGTCTTTGGCAGAGACCTCAAATAACTCCATGCCCTTTTCGAGGCCCCACTCGCGGTCGTCAAGGTCCTCGTCCTCGTATTCGTCGGCTCCACTACCGCTGTCGTGCTCCGGTGTGTCGGCCCACGGGCTGCAGCTTCTTGGCGCAACGCCGGTCTGTACCCTTCGCAGGGCGGCTCCAGCGCGGCCTGGCGGCGTCTCCAAGCTACTCGAATTGGAATCCGTAGGTGAGTGTTTGGGCGGGGGAGACACGGTCAGAGGGGCGGATCGGATCGACGTGAAGGACGTAAAGCGAGGACGGATATAGGAGAATGCCGACGGTTGCGGAGGCGGCGGAGGCGGCGGCGGTGGCCGAGGTGGTGGGAACCACTGGTGGAGGGAGAGACGCGCAAGATCTGATGACACCTGTCGAAGGTGGGAAAGGTCCGCCTTGGACCCTACGATGTAAGTGATCAAGTCTGCGGGACAATTCTTCTTGAGTTCTAAGGGCCGCCGGAAGGGAATTGATTGGCTGCGATGAGATTCTGGAAAACAAGGATACGGAAGTGTCAGGGCTCACCATTGAGCCATCCCCGAACGTCTTGGAAGGAGACCTGGTTGGTGATATCGTACAACAAGAGTGCGGCGTTTGCGCCACGGTAATACATAGGTGCCTGTTCAAGGCAATGCAAGTAAGGGGCGTGTGAGCGCAACAGATGAGCGTAAATTGCGATTAACCGACAAGAGTACGAACCATACTACGGAAGCGCTCCTGGCCAGCAGTGTCCCAGAGCTGGAGACGAACCTTGACACCATTCAAGGTAACTTTCTTTGCCACGAAAAAAGCACCGGTAGTGGATGTGGTGTTCTTAGGGTCGAATTTGTTTTGAGTGTATCGTTGTAGGAGGCTGGTCTTGCCCACGCCTTGTTGCAGGGGACAGATCATAAGAGACAGTGGTCGGAGAAAAGGTATGGAAGGCAGGCTCACCACTATTGCCCATAACCACGACTTTGGCATCGATACCATGCTCGTACCTGGACCCCCTGTACGGATCCATGCGAGGATAGGTGGACATCGCAATGGTCGCGTGGAAAGGAGGGGACGCGCAAGAAAAGCGCAGGGAGGACGAGAGGGGGGGGAGAGGGAGGAGGAGGAGGAAGAAGAGGAGAAAGAAAAGGAGGCGGAGAGAGGAAAGGGAACTGGCGCGAAGAGACAAGCCGAGGGCGCGGCGACCAGAGACGCGATCCATCACGTGGCAGTCCATATTTGTGGCTCCGGTTTCCAGATAACAACTTTCTGCGGATTTTGATGACAATATGGTTAGATGACATGCATAGAGTGTCAGAATGTCATGTGAAATCACCTAGATATCGTCCTTGACTCACTCGACATCTCGTA
>WNFQ01015922.1_pt1 | contig 10704 bp, 9 predicted proteins | sample 5400171 | NCBI WGS metagenome assembly WNFQ01 (sample SAMN13153356, study PRJNA577476) | soil metagenome | isolation source: 20 cm soil under Madrone tree | place: USA:California | collected 2016-06-14 | reverse complement strand
ATGCAGGCCGGCGGTGAGGGACGTCCGAGCAGGTTCCAGGCGCGCTGACCGCCGATTTTGGCCTCGAGGTCGATCAGGGCGCAATCCAGCGCGTTGCGGGCGGCACCGGGCGGCATGGCGACCTGGAGGGTTTGCCTGTCGAGACCGCGCGAGAGGGGTTCCTGCATCGCCTGGAGGGCTGCAAGCGTTGCTTCCGGGGTCTCGTTATAGCGGGGATAGGGGACACATTCCCCGCGGCCGGTGTGGCCGCAACTGAGTTCGGCCACCACCGTGACGGCCTCGGTTTTGGCGCCCCGGCTGATGGTGAAGGCGCCCGCGATCGGCCAGCGTTCGATTCTCGCCGTCAGCGTTGGAGGTCTCTCAGCGGTCATTTTGAAAATCGCACAATTCCTGAACCGCCCGGCTTGCCCGGCGCAACCAAGTATGGCTGGTTAGAGCATGATCCGGAAAGTTGGAAGCCGGTTTTTCAGTTCAGGCTTTCGCGGAGAGTCCGCGCGGGAGTTGGCATCGTGAATGGCGACCCGACATTGGAGCGGATTGCACAAGGCAACGCACTGTCGTTGCGTGCCGCGGGTTCATGGACCGCGGGCTTTGCGCCGGTGCTCGAGCAGATCGTCAGCGAGGCCGAAAAGCTGACCGGAAGCCGGCCCGATATTTTCATCGACGTGTCGAAGGTCACAAAGCTCGACACGTTCGGCGCCTGGCTGATCGAGCGGCTTCGCCGCAGCCTGACCCAGGGCGACAAGGAGACGAAGATCGCGGGCCTTTCGGCGGATTATTCAAGCCTGGTCGACGAAGTGCGCCGGGTGAAGGCTGTGCCCGCCTTCAATACGACCTCGGTCACGGTCACGGGGATGCTGGAGGAAGTCGGCCGCAGCATGGTCGGCATCGGGGCCACTATCACCGGATTGATCGAGATGTTCGGCGCGGTCCTCGCCGCGAGCGGAAGGGTCTGGGTCCATCCGAAAGGTTTTCGTCTGACCTCGACCGTGCATCACCTCGAGCAGGTCTGCTGGCGCGCGGTGCCCATTGTGGTGCTGATCACCTTTCTGATCGGCTGCATCATCTCCCAACAGGGCATTTTTCATTTCCGCAAATTCGGCGCGGATATTTTCGTCGTCGACATGCTCGGCGTGCTGGTGCTGCGCGAAATCGGCGTGCTGCTGGTCGCGATCATGGTCGCGGGACGCTCGGGCAGTGCCTACACCGCCGAACTCGGCTCGATGAAAATGCGCGAGGAGATCGACGCGCTCCGCACCATGGGCTTCGATCCGGTCGAGGTTCTGATTTTGCCGCGGATGCTGGCGCTGATCTTGGCGCTGCCGATCCTGGCTTTTCTCGGCGCCATCGCGGCGCTGTATGGCGGCGGGCTGGTGGCGTGGCTTTACGGCGGCGTCGATCCGGAAGCCTTCCTGTTGCGTCTGCGCGACGCGATTTCGATCGATCACTTCACGGTTGGCATCATCAAGGCGCCGGTGATGGCGGCGGTGATCGGGATCGTCGCCTGCGTCGAGGGCCTCGCGGTGAGGGGCAGCGCCGAATCGCTCGGGCAACACACCACCTCCTCGGTGGTGAAGGGGATTTTCTTCGTTATCGTCCTGGATGGCGTGTTTGCGATCTTTTTCGCCTCGATCGGGATGTGACGATGGCGCCTGAAATCCCCGACGCCATCATCCGGGTTCGCGATATCTCGGTGCAGTTCGGCACGACCAAAGTTCTCGACGGGCTCAATCTCGACGTTCGGCGCGGCGAAATTCTTGGCTTCGTCGGCCCTTCCGGCGCCGGCAAATCGGTACTGACGCGCACCATCATCGGGCTTGTGCCCAAGACCAGCGGGCGCATCGAGGTGTTTGGCATCGATCTCGATGCCGCCAGCGCTGCCGCGCGCCGCGGCGTCGAGCGTCGTTGGGGAATCCTGTTTCAGCAGGGTGCGCTGTTTTCCTCGCTGACGGTGGCGCAGAACATCCAGTTTCCGGTGCGCGAATATCTCAACGTTTCGCAGCGTTTGTTGGACGAGATCACGATCGCCAAACTCGGCATGGTGGGGCTACGCCCTGAAGTGGCCGATCGTTTTCCCTCCGAACTCTCCGGCGGCATGATCGATCCGGAACTGGTTTTTCTCGATGAGCCGACCTCCGGCCTCGACCCAATCGGCGCCGGCGACTTCGACGAACTGGTTCGGACCCTCCAGCGCACTTTGGGCCTGACCGTTTTCATGGTAACTCACGATCTGGACAGCCTGTACACCGCTTGTGACCGCATTGCCGTTTTAGGGAACGGTAAGATCATTGCCGCAGGATCGATCGCCGATATGCAGGCCTCGCAACATCCGTGGTTGAGGTCCTATTTCCACGGCAAGCGCGCCCGCGCGGTGATGGGTTAGTGTTGGAGTTGGTTGGATGGAAACGCGGGCGAATTTCGTCCTGATCGGATCGTTCACGCTGGCGGTGCTCGCGGCGGCGTTCGGATTCGTGCTCTGGTTCCAAAGCCTCCACACCACCAAGCTGCGCATGCCGCTTCGCGTCATTTTCGAGTGCCCAGCGGCCGGCTTGCGAAATGGCGGCAGCGTCAATTTCAACGGTATCAGGGTAGGAGAGGTGATCTCCGTAAAGCTCGACAATCCGCGCCGAGTCGTCGCACTCGCGATGGTCGAAAACAACGCGCCGCTTCGCAAGGACACCCTGGTCGGGCTTGAATTTCAGGGGCTCACCGGCGTCGCGGCGATCTCGCTCAAGGGCGGCGAGGAGACCGCGCCGCCGGTCCCGGTAGGGGAGGATGGCATCCCGGTGCTCACCGCCGACCCCAAAGCGCTGCAGGACGTCACCGAGGCGATCCGCGGCACGCTGCAGAACATCAATCGCGTGGTGTCGGACAATCAGGAGGCGGTGAAGAACTCGCTGCACAATCTCGAAGCCTTTACCTCGTCGCTGGCGCGCAATTCCGAGAAGATCGACGACCTCATGCTCAAGGTCGAAGGCGTGATGGGCAAGGCGGACAACCTCATGCTCGGCCTCAACACGCTGGCCGGCGGCAAGGAGGGCGGCGAGTTGTTTTTGGCGGTGAAATCGATCCGTGAGCTAGCGGAAGATTTCGACAAGCGGTCGGGCGCCTTGATGACCGATGGCCGAAAGACCTTGGCCGACATCGATCGTGCCGTGAACAACCTCGACAAAAACCCGACGCGGCTGATCTTTGGCGCCGGCAATGCCGCACCAGCTCCGGCAGCCGCGCCCGCGGAGAAAAAGCGGCAATAGCCTATTTCCTAGAGCATGATCCGGAAAAATGGAAACCGGTTTTCCGGGCGACAAACGCGAAGCGTTTGCGCGCAGATCATGCTCAAACAAAGAGATTAGACCGTGATGCGATTCCGCTTAATCGCATCATGATCTAGGAAGCTTGTCGGCCAGAATATCCATCTTGTGAATCGCCGGCGGCTTCGCCAGCAACTCGCCTGCCTTTGCCATCAGGGCCTCGGCGACCTTGCCGTTGAGATGTGCCTCGCGCCCGGCCTCGTCGTCGAACGTGTCGAAAATCGAGAACGACGAGGGGCCTTGCTGAATCGCAAACCAGCTCACGGTGCCTGATTCGGTGTCCACAAGCGGCAGCGCTGCTTTAAGGAAATCTGCGACTTCCTTTTCTTTGCCGGGCTTGGCTTCAAGGGGAACGTAAAGCGCAATCTTGGACATCGCTCACTCCTCATATCGTGTTGACGCAAACGGAACGCTTCCGATCCTGCGGCGCGCGGAAGATGGCGGCAATGACGGGCGTCAAATCTCCAAACAAAAACGGAGGCATCGCTGCCTCCGTTTTTTCATCTGCGATCAACTTCAAGCCTTACCCAAGCCGTCCCGCCGCGTGCGCGAGCATCGTGTACACGAGGCCGGCCTCGGAGGTGAGATGGCCGCGCAGCACCGAGGGCCCGCGTTCGTCGCGCGCGACGTCGTCGAGCACTCGCTCGAACTCGTTGATGTAGCGATCGACGGTTTGCTTGAAGCTGCGGTCGGCGCGGTATTTGCGGCCGACCTCGTCGAAGGCTTTCTGGCCGGCGGGCGTGTACAGCCGTTTGGAGAAGGCCTTGGTCTCGCCGCGCTGATAGCGATCCCACATCTCGGCGGCGAGGCTGCGATCCATCAGGCGGCCGATGTCGAGCGAGAGCGACTCCAGCGGGCTGCCGCCGATGCCCTGCGGGGCGGGACGGCCGCGCGGGGCATCGCGGTTGTTGCCCGCGTCGGTGCGGCTCAAAAGGTCGGACAGCCATCCGTCGCGTCCGGAATCTGTGCCCGCAGGCGAAACCGGCGGCGCCTCGGCGCGACGCGAGACGGGCCCGCCCGAGACCGGCATGCCCAAATCCGGCGGCGGCAAATTCGAGGCGCTGCCGCCCTCGCGCATGCGCGCGGCGCGCGAGGGGGCCTCGGCGCGTGCGCTCGCGGTCGCCAGCATCGGCTCTTCCTCGCGTTGCGAGGAGGCGCGGCCGGCGCTCACCACGTCAAGGCCGCGGCCGTGACGTGCGACGATTCGGTTGAGTTCGGCCAGCGCCTCGATCTGATCGACGATGACCCTGCGCATCTGCGCCGTGCTTTCGGCCGCCTCCTGCGGCATGTCCAGCACGCCGCGGCGAAACTCGGTGCGGGTGGCTTCCAGCTGGTGATGCATTTCCGCGGCCATCTGCTTCATGCTCGACACCAGGCTCGCGAACTTGTCGGCGGACTGCTTGAACATCAAATCCGCTTCCTGGGTGCCCTGCTGGTAGATTTCGTGCATGGCATCCGACGTCAGGCGGCGTTCCTCTTCGGCCGAAGCCCGCACCGCCTCGAACTGCCGGCTGATCGCGGCAGAGCCCGCGCCGGCCGATTCCGCCACCATGCGCGCAATGTCGCGCGCGCGCGCTTCTGCGGCCGCCAGGGATTCGTCGAGCAAGCCCGTGAACCGCGATAAACGCTGGTCGAGATCGGTCGTGCGCAAATCGATCGTGTTAACGAGCGACTCAAGCGTCGCTTGGCGTTCGGCCACCGACGCGTTGGTGTTGTTGTTGCTTTGCTCGACCACGGCAGCCGCCTCAACCAGCGCTTTGCCATGGGTTTCGAATTGGCCCGAAAGCGAACCGAGATCTTCCAAGGCTCGTGCTGTTTTCGAGTTGAAGATCGTCAACTGGTGTTCCAGCGTCTGGGTGGCGGTACCGTTGCGCGAGGTGACGTCGTTCATCGCGGAAACGAAATCGGCCACGCGACCAAGGCCCGCTCGAGCGAATTGAGATTGTCGTGCGCGCCGGTCAAGACTTCCTGCAGCAGGATATTGCCTTCGCGCAGGCGCTCGAACAGGGCGACCGTATCGGTTCGCAGGATTTTGCTGGTCTCCTGCATCTCGGTCACCGCCGCGATCGACACCTGCCGCGACTGGTCGATCGTCGCCCGGGAGGACTGCTCCAGCTCCTTGATCGACCTGGCGACGGCGTTTGTGGCCAATTCGCCGGCCGACGTGATCACGCGGGCGACTTCGGAACCGTTGCCCATCAAGGATTGCGAGAACGCCTGTCCACGGGTGTCGATCGACTTCACGGCCTCGGATGTGACGCGGTCGATATCGGACGTGAGCTGAGTGGTCTTGGAACCGATGGCCTCGACGAGCGTTCCGCGCTTGCCGTCGATCATCTGCGACAGCCGCTCGGTTTGCTGTTGCACATAGCTGACGATTTCGTCGGTCTTGCCGGTCATGGTCGTGCCGAACACGCCGCTGGCGGCGAGCACGGCGCGTTCGACCTCGGCGGAGGTCGACTTGATCTTGGAGGTGGCTTCGGTGGTTACCGTGCTGAGCGACCGCTCAAGATCGACCGCCAGCGACTTGACGTGATTGGCGGCTTCCGACGACGCGGCTACGAGGGTGACCTGGGCGTCGCGCGCGCTGGTCACAACCGAGTTTGCGGCATCGGTGCCGACGGCGGTGAGAGCGCGCTCGACTTCCGCCGAAGTCAGCTTGAGCTGAGCGCCGACGTCGGTGGAAACCGTAAGCAACGACTGTTGCGCGGCGCGCGCGCCGGTTTGAATGGTTTCGCTGGTATTGACCACGAGATTGGTCAGCGCGCGCTCCGCGTCCTCAACGTGGGAGCGGATGTTGAGCGACAATTCTTCGGCCCGTGCCGTCAGGCCGTCGCTGGCCTGGCGTCCGCTGTTCTCGATACGCCCGGCCACGGCCTCGACGCGCGAGCCGAGAAGATCCTCGAATTGCGCGATGCGCATGTCGATATCGGCGGCGACCGTGCCGACTCGGGTTTCGATGCCCTGATGAATGTCCTGGAATCGCGTCGTGATGGCGTCGGCCAGTTGAGCGCTGCGGCCGTCGACGGTTTCGGTCACATTGGCAATGCGCCGGTCGACCGCCTCGATCGCCTGCGCGGTGCCGTCGGTTAAGGAAGAGGTGAGGTGCGTGAGGCGCGCGTCGATCGAATGGATCGCATGGGTCGCGCTGTCGGTGAGCGCCGAGGCCAGCGTGCCGAGACGGCTGTCGATGGTTTCGGTCACCGACTTGGTCCGCGCATCGAAACTATGCTCGAGCGATTTGAGACGGCCGTCGACGGTTTCGTCGAAGGATTTGATCCTGCCGTCGAGCGAGGTGTCGAGGTTGCCGATGCTAGCGCCGAGCGTGGTTTCGAATTGCAGCAAGCGCTGGTCGAGCGATGCCGTGATCTCGCCGCCGTTCGAGGTGATGCGGGTATCGAACGTATCGACGTAGGTCTTCAGGCTTTCGGCGATTTCCTGCGTGCGCTGACCCATCCGCGCGACGATCTCGCCGCCAAAGGTTTTGACGGTGCGGTCGAACTCGGAAATGTGACGGGTGATCAAGGCGCCCAGCGTGCCGCTGTCGCGCGCAAATTTTTCCGCAAGCTTGCCGCCCTGGTTTTTGACCAATTCGTCGAACGCGCTCATATGCAAAGCGAGGGTGTCGTGGGCGGCTTCGGTCTGGCCGACGACCTTCGCCACCAACGTGTTGACGGTGACGTCCAGCGCTTCGCTGGCCTTGTCGCCGGAGGTGAGAACGTGGGCGGCGAGGCGGTTGCCGGCCTCGTCGATCTTGTTCACGAGGTCGCCGCTGCGCAATTCCAGTTCCAGCAGCAGCGAATCGCCGGAATTCTTCAGCGAATCGTGGAGTTGTTCGGTGCTGTCGGAAATGCCGTCGACGATGGCGGACGAGCGTTGCTCGAATTCGCCGGTGATGCGGTCGATCCGCTCGTTGAGCATTTCGTGGACGCGGTCGGCGAGTTCGACAAACTCATCATGCACGTGGCCGGTCTTGAAATTCAGGCTGGTGGTGAGGCGCTCGCTGGCATCGAGCACGGCACGGGTGGTCTCGGCGCTGGCTTCCTCGAGCCGGTCGAGCAGGTCGCCGCCGCGCTCGCCGAGCGCCAGGATCATGTTGTCCCCGGCGTTCGAAAGCGCGCTGGTGATGTGGGCGCCGCGCTCTTCCAGGGCGCCGGTGATGCTTTTCGCAACGTCGTCGACGCGGGTTGCGATCGCGTCCGAGATCATCGCGATATCGTGGCGCAGATCGATTTGCACGCCGGAAATGGCGTTGCGGACCTGCTCGGCCTGGCCGACGAGGTTGTCGCGTTGATGGGCGATATCCTGGAGCAGCGCGCGGATTCGCACTTCGTTGTCGCTGTAGGCGCGCTCGAGGGCGGCGACCTCGTTGGCGACAAGCGTTTCGAGTTCGCCGGCGCGCGCAATGGCGCGTTCGACGCCGTCGCCCATGGCGGCGACCTCGCGGCGGATCGCCTGACCGACGGTCACCATCGAATCGCTGGTCGCGCCCTCAGGCTCGGAAAAACGAATGGCAACCTGCGCCATCGACTGGGCGATCATGCGCAATTCCTGGCCGCGCCAGGAAAGGCTCGCCAGGAAATAAAACAGCAATACCGGCGCAAAGAACAATGCAGCGAGGCCGGCGAGCACCAGCGTGCCGCCGCTGCCTTGACCGATCGCAGCCTGCAGCGAAGGCAGAAAGCTCACGGTCAAGAGCGTGGCGCCGAGAAGCCAGACCGCCGTGAAAAGCGTCGCGAGCATGTAGACGTTGCGCGCCGGCCGGCCCTTTTGGATGGCCTGCAGAATCTGCCCGATGGTTTCGCGGTCGTCGTTGGCGGCGCGGTGCGACGGACGCGACTGCTCCACAGGCTCGAAGGCGGCCCGGTCGGCGCTCGGCCGAGCGTCAAATCCGCCGGCGTCGAAAGCGGATGCCGAAGCTGAACTTGGCGAGGCGATATCGCCGCGGAGCGAACTCCGCGTGCTGTCAGTCCCCGCCGCGTCGCCGATGTTCAAGGCTTCCTGGATGGCAGAAAGCGCGACTTCGGTAGGGTCTTTGACCTTTTTGGGATTGTTCGCCATGTTCAGTCTGTGCCCTCGTTACTTTTTTACGCGGCCGGAGAGCCCTGCGCGAACGCCCTTCGCAGGCCCAAAACCGGTGTCAGCCCAGCGCGGCGTAAAGCGCGGCCACCGGCCGGCTCGTCCGCTACACCCCGGGCGCGCATCCTATTGGCTAGGCGATGCGAATGAAATGGCCGCGATTAATACAATCTTAATCATCGTTAACAGCCTGCCGACCTAAGGCCTTACCAGCGCTAAAAATTCTCCCCTCGGGCGCCAATTAGGGCAATTGTTCGCCAAAAAGAGGGCGAAGCTGGGGCTAGTCCACAACCCTCCATTAACGAGTTCCATGCTTGGCTGCCGAAACCTCGCTTGCCGGGCCGACCGAAGCAAGGAATTTGGACCTGTCGCCATGCCACTTCATCTGGAACGGATTGACTGGATGCCGTCGCCGCCGCTCGCTCCCGATGACGGTCCGATCGATGTCGACCATCTCGCACGTATGACGCTTGGCGACGCCAGCCTCGAGCGCGAGGTGCTGGCGATGTTCTCGGCGCAATGCGTCGGTCTGCTCGGCGCGCTCACCGGCCTGCCTCCGGAAGCGGACGCCTTGGCGCATACGCTGAAAGGCTCGGCCCGCGCGATTGGCGCCTTTGGCGTGGCGGAAGCGGCCGAGCGCCTGGAAGCCGTCATTCGCAGCGGCGACGATCCGTCGCGAGCGCTTGCCGAACTCGACGAGGCGATCGCGCAGGCGCGGGCCATCATCGACGCAATCCTGCATCGGTCCTGATCCGGCCTCAAGACGCGGCCGCCAAGCGGCGCCCGCGGATTTTCGGTGCAAATACTTCCTTGTTTTGACGCGTTTTCTTGACGCGAACCGGTATCCACTTCGCTCGAAAACGCTATGGCGCGGAGCGGATCGACCCGTTATAGGACTGCCCGGACCTCCCTCATCCGGCAGCACGAGCGATCATGGCCAAGATTCACTTTGTCGACCATTCCGGCGAAACCCGTATCATCGACGTCGAAAACGGCGCGACGGTGATGGAAGCGGCGATCCGAAACGCCATTCCCGGCATCGAGGCCGAATGCGGCGGCGCCTGCGCGTGCGCGACCTGCCACGTCTATGTCGATGAGGCCTGGCGCGAGAAGGTCGGCGCGCCGTCCCCGATGGAAGAAGACATGCTGGATTTCGGCTTCGACGTGCGGCCGAATTCGCGCCTTTCCTGCCAGATCAAGGTGAGCGACGATCTCGACGGCCTCGTCGTATCGACGCCGGAGCGGCAGGCTTAAAAACGCCAGGCTTGAACTAAGCTCGCGCGGTCACGCGCCATCGATTCCGCGCCGCCGCCAGCGCTGGAAATTGGCGATGATCTCGTCCGTCAGCGGTGTCGGTTTGCGCGTCGCCTCGTCGATCAGCACGGTGACCGCTTGGGCCGATGCCACGCATTCGCCTTGGCTGAACACCACCTGATCGAAGGTCACGGAGGTTCGACCGAATTTTGCGACGCCGAGCCCCATCTCGATGGTGCCGGGCCAGCGCAGTTCGGCGCGGAAATGAATATCGAGGCGCACCAGCACCCACGCCAGTCGCACCGGCATCAACCCGTGGCTGAGGTCCTTGACCAGCGTGACGCGGCCGGTTTCGAAATAGGTCGCATAAACCGCGTTGTTGACATGCGCATTGGGGTCGAGGTCGGCAAAGCGGACATTGTCCGTCAGCCGATAGGGGAAATCTTCCAGCCGCGAGGTTGCGGCTGTTCGGACGGGTGCGTTCACGGGCGCGCTCTTTCGAAATGACGGGTCCTTACAGCCCAGTTGTCGAACCGCGGCAAGGGGTTGCCGGGGCAACCTACGCCATATTATGGCTTTCCTCGCTTCCCCGCCTTAGCTAGACAGGCGCAAGTCCGGAAGGCTCGAGCCTGCCGGCGTGGTTCAACCGAAAAGAAGCGACATGAGCGAAGCGATCAAAACCGATGTGCTGATTATTGGCGCGGGCCCATGCGGGCTGTTTGCCGTGTTCGAACTGGGTCTGCTCGACATGAAGGTGCATCTGGTCGACATCCTCGACAAGATCGGCGGCCAATGCGCCGAGCTCTACCCGGAAAAGCCGATCTACGACATTCCTGGCGTTCCGCTCGTCACCGGCCAGGGCCTGACGGAAGCGCTGATGGACCAGATCAAACCGTTCAACCCGACCTTCCACCTCAACGAGATGGTCGAGAGCATCGAGAAAATCGGCGACCCCGCGTTTCGCGTCACCACCGACGCCGGCAAGGTGTTCGAGTGCAAGGTGGTCGTGATTTCGGCCGGCGGCGGATCGTTCCAACCGAAACGCCCCCCGGTGCCCGGC
>WNFQ01012909.1_pt1 | contig 10706 bp, 9 predicted proteins | sample 5400171 | NCBI WGS metagenome assembly WNFQ01 (sample SAMN13153356, study PRJNA577476) | soil metagenome | isolation source: 20 cm soil under Madrone tree | place: USA:California | collected 2016-06-14 | reverse complement strand
CTACATCGGAGCGCGAATCGCCGAAAACGGATACGTGCGCGACCGCGACCGGGAGTTCACCGAACCCAAGCCAATACCAAAGGAAGAACTCTTCGCAGCATTTGACCGGACGATTGCGATGGTTGCGGCGACGATTCGCATGCAAGAACCGGAAGACTGGCTGAAAGAATATTCCGCGGAGCGCGAGCCGGAGGCGAAAGAGCGGTTCAACATTTTTCTTCGATCCGCCGGGCACGCGTATCATCACGTCGGCCAAATTATCTATTTGGCGAACGAACTGAAGAAGTGACAATCAAAGGGATGACGAAAAGTCCTTCCACGCCCAAGGGGATGCCCGGCGAAGGCTTGCGCGGATGGCTCGGAGCAGGCGGCGTTTCGCCCGCCACTGCGCTTGCGATCTTGGCGCCGTTCCTTTGGCTCGGGACGGCTTCCGGACACGACATTCAATTTCATATTTCCTCGTGGCTGGACGCAGCGGGACAGTGGAAAGAAGGAATTCTTTTTCCACGCTGGACCGAATGGGCGAATTACGGTTTCGGCGAGCCGCGATTTCTTTTTTATCCGCCGCTTTCGTGGATGCTGGGCGCAGCGCTGGGAACTCTGCTGCCGTGGACGTGGATCCCCGCTGTTTTTGTATTGGTCGTGCAGACGTTTGCAGGGATTTCTGCTTTCGCGCTGGTGCGGCGGTTTGTTTCAAGTTATTCCGCAGCATTGCTGGGAACTGTGGCATATGCAGCGAATCCGTACGCGCTGCTGGTGATTTATACCCGCAGCGACTATGCGGAATTGCTTGCGACTTCGTTTTATCCGTTGTTGCTGCTCGTGGCGCTCCGGCTTAGTGGATTTTTGGAAACGGATGCTCCCCCGCGAAAAACCCTAGTCCAATTCGCGTTTCTGTTTGCTGCAGTGTGGCTTTCGAATGCGCCTGCGGGCGTACTGGCGAGTTACAGCCTGGCGCTGCTGTTTTTCTGGGCGGGGGCCACGCAACGAAAGTTCCAGCCCGCACTGCGGGGCGCGGGTGGGCTTGCGCTTGGACTGGGACTCGCCGCGTTTTATCTGATCCCCGCGGCGTATGAACAGCGCTGGGTGAATATTGCCGGCGCGCTCGCCGAAGGCCTCACTCCCGCAGACAATTTCTTGCTCGCTGTGACGCCGGATGCCGAACACGACGCGTTCAACCGGATCGCGTCCTATGTTGCGTTGCTCATGATTGTGATTACGTTTGCGGCGGCGTTTGCCTGGTGGCGCAACCAGCGCGCGAGCGAAGCGACCGGGCATTCGCGAAATGCGATGCGGGCAACGCTTCTACTGGCCGCCGCGGCAAGTCTGATGATGCTGCGCGTGACGAACGTTTTGTGGACGTATCTTCCGAACTTGCGCTTCGTGCAGTTTCCCTGGCGATGGATGGCGATTCTAAGCGTGGTTTTTGCGCTATTCGCGGCCACGACTGCGGCGAGGCGCTTTGCCGCACTATCTTGGATTGCGCTCGCGCTGGTGCTTACGCTTACCAGCGCATATCTGATGCGCCATACCTGGTGGGACACGGAAGACGTGAACAGCGTGAAAGAGGATGTAGACAACGGTACGGGTTTTGAAGGCACGGACGAGTACGATCCGCTCGGCGACGATCATTCGGACATTCCGAAGGATCAGCCGGAAGCAAAGCTCATAGGCGAAGAAGAAGTTAATCAGGCAGGCAAGACAGAGCTGCACGTAATCCGGTGGACGGCCGAGGATCGAATCGTGGTTGTAAAGACAAAGCAGCCGGCAATTGTTCGCCTGCGTCTGCTGCATCACCCAGCATGGTCGGTGACCGTGGATGGCAAACCAGCAAAGACAAAGCGCACGGTTTCCTACAACGCGATTCTGGTTCCGATACGGGCGGGCGAGTCGCGCATTGAAGCGCATTTCACGCGAACGACGGATCGCACCATCGGAGGATGGATGTCAGCGGGAAGTTTTGTAGGCGCAGGCTTGCTTGTTGCCTGGCCATTCAAACGACGTCGGACAGGCGCTTAGCGGCGGTCGACGGTGGGGTGGCGGACGTCTTCGCCCTGCACAAGATAAATGACGTCCTCGGCGATGTTAGTGGCGTGGTCGCCGATACGTTCGAGATTTTTGGCGACAAGAATGAGTTCGAACGCGGGGAAAACCACGCTGGAATCACCCATCATGTACGTGAGCAACTCGCGAAAAATCTGATCGCGGTAGTGGTCCACTTTGTCGTCGCTGGCGAGTACTTTGCGAGCTAGCTCCACGTCGCGGCGCACGACGGCGTTCAACGCGTCGCGGACCATCTCTTCCGCAACTTCGCTCATGCGCGGCAAATCCACGTAAGGCTTCACACGAGGATGGCGAAGAATGCGCTGCGATCCCTGAGCTATGTTCACGGCCTGGTCGCCGATGCGCTCGAGATCGTTGTTAATGCGCGAAACGGCGAGAACGAAGCGCAAATCCATGGCCATGAGCTGATGGAGTGCCAGGAGTTGGACCACGCGGTCGTCAATTTCCATCTGCAATTCGTTGATGGCGTCTTCTTCATCGAGCACGCGCTTGGCGAGCTGTTCATCCGAATCCAGCACGGAGTGAACAGCCTGATGCACGGCGCGCTCGGCGAGGCTGCCCATCCAGAGCAAGCGCTCTTTTAGTTCGTTCAAATCCCGTTCGAAGTGGCGTTCCATGTACGACCTCGTCCTCTGGCAATCAATCGCGCGAAAATTTGACTCGCGAAAAACTCATCCAAAGCGCCCGGTGATATACGCTTCGGTGCGCGGATCGCTGGGCGTGGTAAACATCTGCGGCGTCGGGCTGAATTCGACAAGCTGGCCCATGAGCAGGAAAGCCGTGTAATCGCTGACGCGTGCAGCCTGCTGCATGTTGTGGGTAACAATCGCGATGGTGCAAAGATCCTTGAGCTGCACGAGCAATTCTTCGATTTTCGCGGTGCTGATGGGGTCCAGCGCGGAGCACGGTTCATCCAGAAGAAGAACTTCAGGTTCGACGGCAAGACCGCGAGCGATACAGAGACGCTGCTGCTGGCCACCGGAGAGTTCGTAGGCGGACTTGTGCAGATGATCCTTTACTTCGTCCCAAAGAGCTGCGTGACGCAAGCTCTTCTCGACAGCATCCGCGATCGGCAATTTCGATCCATTGACGCGCAATCCGTAAGCGACGTTGTCGAAGATGGATTTTGGGAAAGGATTTGGCCTTTGAAAAACCATTCCAACGCGGCGGCGCAGTTGCGTGACGTCCTGCGAAAGAATGTTTTGGCCGTCGAGGAGGATTTCACCTTGGAGGCGCGCATGGCGAACCGTCTCATGCATACGGTTCAGAGTACGAAGCAGCGTGGACTTGCCGCAGCCGGACGGCCCAATGAGCGCGGTGACTTTGCTAGTCGCGATGCCCATGTTGACGTCGAAGAGCGTTTGCTTCTGCCCGTAAAAGAAATTTACTTTGTTGATGCTCATCCGCATCGCCAGCGGAGCTGCAGTTTCGCGGCCTGGCGTTACGGTAGTGGGATTAATGTTTACGGACACAGCCGGCCTCACGGAAGCGTGCATGTTTACGACCTCGGAATCGCAGCGCCACGGGCCAGAATCGCCCTGGCAAAGATATTCACTATCAGAATTAACGCCAGCAGCACAAGTCCGGCAGCCCACGCCTGACGGTGCCAGTCCTCATAGGGAGAAAGGGCGTAGGAATAAATCATCGCGGGCAGGGACGCCGTCGGCTGGTTGAACCCCGGGCTCCAATAACGGTTACCGAGCGCGGTGAAGAGAAGCGGAGCGGTTTCCCCCGCTACACGGGCCAGGGCCAGAAGAATCGCAGTCATGATACCGCGATAGGCGGCGGGAACTACCACGGAGGTAATCGTGCGCCACTTGCTTGCACCGAGGGCCATGGACGCCTCGCGCAGGGCACGCGGAACCCCGTGCAAGAATTCTTCCGTGCTGCGAAGCGTGATGGGAATCATCATTATGCCGAGTGCGAGCGAACCCGCCCACGTTGAGAAATGTTTGAACGGCAGCACGGCTAGCGCATAGGCAAAAATGCCGATGACGATCGAAGGCACGCCGTTCAGCAAATCCGCCGCGTAACGCACCACAAAGGCGACCGACGAATTGCTGAACTCCGCCATGTAAATACCGCCAAAAAAACCGATCGGTACTCCGAAAAGGGAGGCGAGGAGCAGAAGTTTTGCGCTGCCTACAATTGCGTTGGCCATGCCGCCGCCAACTTCGCCAACCGGCACAGGCAACTTCGTGAAGAAATCCCAGTTGATGGAGGTTCCGCCGTTGTACACGAGGTAGCCCAGGATGAAAAAGAGAACCGAAACTGCAACGGCGGCGCAAACACCGGTGAGCGTCAGCATGAATCCGCTGACAAATTTGCGCCAGCGCAGGCGGGCGTTCATACGTGCCCCATTCCGCTGCCCTTTTGCGTGGTGAGTACCATCATGAGCCGGGCCAGTCCATTCAAAATGAACGTGAGCAGGAACAACACAAGACCGAGTTCCACCAAGGACTGAAAATGAACTATGTTGGCCGCCTCCGTGAGTTCATTGGCGATAACGGCTGCAATAGAGTAGCCGGGAGACAAAAGAGACGCACTGATTATGGGCGTGTTTCCGATAACCATAGGGCACAACCACTTTCCAGGTCGAGTCCCAGCGCGTGGAGCCAAGAGCGAGCGCCGCTTCGCGCTGATCGCGCGGAACGGAAAGCAACACTTCGCGCGAAACGGAAATGATGTAGGGAATGACCATGATCGCCAGAACGATTCCCGCTGTTAGAAAGCCGATGCCATACGCCGGACCCTGAAAGAAAGGCAACAAGCCGAGCGAATGCTTCAGAGCGGGCTGAATGTATTGGCGCATGATAGGAACGACAATGAAGATGCCAAGGACACCGTAAATGACGCTGGGGACAGCGGCTAGCAGGTCAATAAAGAACTGAAGCGTGTCTGAAATTTTCTGCGGAGCTAGTTCCGCCAGAAAAATTGCAGCGCCAATCCCGAGCGGAACGGCAATCAGGAGCGCGACCGCGGCGGTCACAATCGTGCCGTAAATGAAGGGCAAGGCGCCAAATTGTTCGGCAATGGGGTCCCAAACGCGCGTGGCAAAAAAGTTTAATCCGAACTTGTGGCGAGGAAGGCTCGAGTCATGCCAAAGCTGGAGGACCAACAAAAGCGTGACAAGCACCACCGACGAGGCAAAGAGAAACGTGACAATGCGGGCAATTTCGTCACCGCTGCGCAGGCGGGAAATAAACGAGCGCGAGCCCGCTGAGGGGCTCGCGCCGGGTACCATTGTTGTAGAAGTAGCCACAGTTTTCGCTTACTGGATCGAATCGATGGCCTTCAGCTCCTTGGCCACAACTTCCTTGGGCAACCTCGCATAGGCCAATTCTTCCGCGTCTTTCTGCCCATCCGTGATCGCCCACTTCAAGAAGTGCTTCATCGCATCGCGCTTTGCCGTATCCGAAAACTTCGCCGGAATCAACAGCCAGGTGAAGCTGGAAATTGGATACGCCTTTTTGCCGGGAGCGTTGGTGATGGAAACGCGGAAATCATCCGGCATTTCCTTTGCCGCGCCTGCCGCCGCTTCGCTGACGCCCGCGAGGTCTGCTTTCAGGAACACACCCGAAGAGTTTTTCACTGCGCCATACGAGACGTTGTTTTTTGCGGCGTAAATCAGTTCCACGTAGCCGATAGAATTCGGCGTCTGCTTGACAAGGCCGGTAACGCCTTCATTGCCCTTTGCGCCGAGACCCACGGGCCAGTTGACGGAAGTGCCTTTGCTGACTTTGTTCTTCCACTCGTCACTGACTTTCGAAAGATAGTCGGTGAAAACATAGGTCGTGCCGCTGCCATCGGAGCGGTGCACTACGACAATATCTTCGGCCGGCAGTTTGACATCCTTATTTGGACCCGCTATCGCAGGATCATTCCACTTGGTGATCTTTCCCAGGAAGATTCCCGCGAGCGCTTCCGGCGTGAAGTTCAGGCTAGCACTGACACTAGGGATGGTATAGGTCGGAACCACGGCGCCAAGCACCGTTGGGAAGTGCAGGAGGTTGCTGCCGTGCTTGTCGCTATAAGCTTTGAGCTGCTCGTCAGACATCGGTCCGTCCGAGGCGCCGAAGTCCACCGTGCCATCCGTCGCCTGCTTGATGCCTGCGCCGGAACCAACCGACTGATAGTTGATCTGAATGCTGCTGTTGGCTTTGTGAAATTCGTCAAACCATTTGGAATAAATCGGGTTCGGGAAAGATGCACCCGCACCATTAATCAGGAGTGCGTTCTGCGCCAGGACGATACCGCCCAAGGCGAGAACAACCAGGAGCAATCCTGTAATTCGTTTCATAGGTGTTCTCCACACGAAATTGAGATGAGTGACCGTACTTAAGTGTCGGCTGCGGTTGTTACAGCTGTGTTACAACTCATTCATAGTTGAATAAATCCGGAGCTAAAGTCTTCGGCCTTAAAGCATTTCTTTTCAATGGGTTCATTATTGACTGCCACTGATCTCCAAGGCCGGGACGACTGACAGCACAAAACCAAAGGCAAGTGGAAAATTATTTCGCGCGAAGGGAGGAGATGGGGATCGCTGCCAGGGGTGCGGCGATCCCCATGGTGGGTCATAACACTGAAGCTCAAGCGGGGCTAGTATCGCCGATCACATTCACGCCAGAATGAAGCTCGTGTGAATTCTCCGTAAGCGGCGGGGCTTGTTGAAGTTCCTCGGTTTGCACCTCGGGGTTCGCAACGAGGCCACGGCCGTGGCGTACATCCAACCCGCGCACCCAGAAAATGATGTCTTCGGCGATATTCGTGGCGTGATCCGCAATTCGCTCCAGATGGCGCGTCGCAAGCACGAACTGCATCCCGGAGCTGACTAGCGAAGCCTGCTGCGTCATGTTCTCCATCAGTTTTTCAAAAATTGTGTCCCGGTACTTGTCCACGACATCGTCGCTTTCGAGGACCAGCGCGGCCAGATCCGCGTTTCGAAAAATCAGCGCGCCGAGGCTTTTGCTGACCATCGCGCGGACGGCCGCAGCCATCGGCGCAAGCTCTTCGGGCAATTGCGCACCGGGCATTTCGCGAAGTGTGATCGCGCGCTGCGCGAGGTTCACCGCAAGATCGCCGATCCGCTCCAAATCGTTCGTGATTTTCAACGCGGAGACGATCATGCGCAGCTCATCGTCCGTGTACGAACCGCGTCGCAGCAAGCGTACGGCGTGCTCGTCAATCACGATTTCCATCTCATTGATGCGCGGCTCAAGGAGGAACACTTCGCTCGGCAGTGCCGCAGTGCGCGGGCTGTCCAGACTGACGATGGAATCGAGCGCGCGGTTCATGGCGCTTTCCACCGTGCGCGCCATGGAAATCAGGTAATTCACCAGCGTGTCGTACAGAACGGCTTCGGTGAGTGAAGCAGGAGCGGCCATTCGTTTCTCCTCGTAAGCCCTAGAGGCTACCTGCCTCTCCGGATACCTGCGAGCATGCAACGCATTCGTTACAAAGGATTTACACCAAGATGAATAAGCGGAAATATTTCAGTGGGGATTGATGCGGGCGTTCGCGCTTCGCGCGCGCGGACTCAAGCGCCTATCGAAGATGGGAACTGAAAAATGGAATTGTGAACCGTTGCCGACTTCGCTCTCCACCCAAAGCCGCCCGCCGTGCGCCTCCATCAAGTGTTTGGCGATGGAAAGTCCCAGGCCAGTGCCGCCGACTTCACGCGAACGCGCAACGTCCACACGATAAAATCGTTCGAAAATGCGCGGCTGGTCCGCTTGCGGAATGCCGATGCCAGTGTCGGAAACGGTGATGACCACTTCGCTGTCTTTTCCTTCCGCGCCCACAATGATTTGCCCGCCGGCAGGCGTGTATTGGATCGCGTTATCGATCAGGTTTTGCAAAACTTCCGTCAGCCGCCGGCGATCTCCCGCGATTTCGGGCAGATTCTTTCCAAGATTCACGGAAAGCCGCAAATCTTTCTCAACAGCGCGCGGCTGAGCTGTTTCGACGCAGCCAGCGACGAGTTGCTCGACAGGCAGGCGGCGAATCTCTAACTCCAGTCGGTCGGCGTCCATCTTCGAAAGCATCAGCAAGTCATCGGTCAGGCGCGCAAGGCGGCGCGCATGCTCCAGAATGATGCCAAGGAACCGATCCCGGTTTTGCGGGTCGTTCATTGCCCCGCCGAGAAGCGTTTCGGAAAATCCTTGAATGGCGGTAAGCGGCGTGCGGAATTCGTGCGATACGTTGGCGACGAAGTCGCGCCGCACTCGCTCCAGCTTGCGCAAATCCGTAATGTCATGCAGCACCAGGACCGCGCCATTCGCCTGTGTCGTGTGCACCGCCGCAACGGTTGCAGCAAAGAAGTGCTGCCGCAGCGTTCCGGTAACAATTTCCGATTCGACTCGTGGTTCCCCCGCAAGCACCTTTCGCACTGCTTCAATCAGTTCCGTTTGCCGCACCACTTCCACAAGTCCACTGCCCGGCTGAGGCGGCGAACCCAAACCAAGAATCGAAGCGAAGCTTGGATTGGAGAAAAGAACGCGCTCGGCCGCGTTCACCACCGCCACGCCTTCCACCATGCTTCCTAAAATCGCGGAAGAGAGATTTCTTTCCTCGGTCAGTGTTCGAATGGAATGATTCAGCCGTGCTGCCGTCTGATTGAGCGATGTTCCCAGCGCATCCAATGCATCGCCGGAACCGCCGGCCGGCTCCGCGTGAAAATCTCCTTCGGCAACGCGCCGAGAAAATGCGGTCAGACGGTCAACCCGATTTGTGAAGCTTCGCGATACGAGCAGCGTTACGGCGCCAAGAATCGCCAAAATCAGAAAGGAGGCAAACCACAGGCTCTTGCGGAATTGCGTGACGACCGACGTCACAGTTTCGAGTGGCAAAGCAAAGCGCAGCAAGACAGGCTGCCCCGCGGCGGTCGACTGGCGCACTGCGTAATAAAGAAGGTCGCGATTAATCGTCACACTGTGCCGGATCGAATGACCTGAGCCCACGCTCAAAGCTTCTTTTACTTCAGGCCTCTCTGCGTGGTTTTCCATGGTTTGCGGATCCGATTGCGAGTCGGCAAGCACAAGCCCTTGTTCCGTGATCACCGTCACGCGCGCGCCGCTGGCCGCCATCTCGCCAACCCAGGCTTGCAGCCCATGAATCTCTTCCGGTTTTGTGGGAGGAAGCGCGGAAAGAATAGGTGCGCCCGATGAGCCAATTCCCGCAATAGCCCTTAATTGTTCCAGACCGGCGCGCTCATAATCACGCCGCAACGCACGCTCGGCGAAATAGTCCACGCCAATGAGCGCTGCCAGCAGCAGCGTCAGAAACGTCAGCGCAAGTTTCCAGAATAAATTAAGCCGCACGGGTTTCGAACAAGTACCCCGCGCCGCGAACGGTTTTCAGGTGAATGGGATTTTCCGGGTCGGATTCGATCTTCTCGCGCAGGCGGCGGACATATACGTCCACGCTGCGTGGAGTCACGAAACGGTCGGTGCCCCATACTGCATCCAGAAGCTGATCCCGCGTGAAAACACGGTTCGGACGCGAAGCAAGATAGTAGAGCAGCCGGAATTCAAGCGTACTCAGCGGCACCGGTTTGCCCGAGTGGCTCACGCGATACGACGCCGGATCGATGGCCAGCCTGCCCACCTCAATCGTTCTCGGCGAATCCACGGGCGGCTCGGCGCGCCGCAGCAGCGCCTTGACGCGCGCGATTAATTCGCGCGGACTGAACGGTTTGGTGACGTAGTCGTCCGCGCCCATCTCGAGGCCAACCACGCGGTCGGCTTCTTCGCCGCGCGCGGTCAGCATCAGAATGGGCAGACGATTGAGCGACTCATCCTTGCGAATTTCCCGGCAGATATCCAGACCGGAAAGTTTCGGCAGCATGAGATCAAGCAGCAGCAAATCGGGAGGCGTTTTTTTCAGAGTGCTCAGGCCCGTCGCTCCATCATGCGCGGAGCTGACCTGAAACCCTTCGTTCGCGAGGTTATAGCGGACAAGCTCGACGATATCGCGGTCGTCTTCGATAATCAGGATTCTTTTCATTTGAACCGCTTTACGGTCACCCGGACTTGAAACGGGGCGGACCGCCTGCCGGCTTGGCGTCAGTGTATCCCAGGTGTGTGAGTTCCGGTAGGCAGGCGGCTTTCCGGTCGTGCCATGAACATTTCGTAACACGGCGTGAGTATTGCAAACCTTCGATAACAAGCGATTTACATGAATGTGAATGGATGATGAACAAAATGCCCGGCCGGCAATCCAGCAAAACTGGATTGTGTTACGCCGTTGTAGTGGTAAAAGCCAGCGATAACAGCGTTTTTTGTTCGAGTTCGTGGGCTTTTGCCGACCCGGTCGCGGGGCTGGCGCTGGCCGAACGCTTCACGGACCGCAGACTAAGCCCCCGTGCATGGACCAAGTGTGTCAGACGAGGCATAACATAGAAAAACGCACCCATGTTGCGAGGCTCTTCCTGCACCCACACGATTTCGCGTGCATTCGGGTGAGCATCCAGCGCTGCGTTAATTTCCGGCCGAGGCAGTGGATATAACTGATCCAGAAACAACATTGCTGTCGTCGTATCTTTGCGGCGGCGGCGTTCGGCCCTCAGTTCGTGGCCAACTTTACCGCTGGCGATCAGGATGCGCTTCGCGTCGCTGACTTCCTTGTCCGGAACCACAGGCAAA
>WNFQ01013665.1_pt1 | contig 10707 bp, 6 predicted proteins | sample 5400171 | NCBI WGS metagenome assembly WNFQ01 (sample SAMN13153356, study PRJNA577476) | soil metagenome | isolation source: 20 cm soil under Madrone tree | place: USA:California | collected 2016-06-14 | reverse complement strand
TGGCCGATCGGAGGATACTTCGCCTGATCCGGAAATGGCTGAAGGCGGGAGTATCGGAAGACGGCCAGTGGTCAGAGACGAAACTGGGTACGCCGCAGGGAGCAGTGGCATCACCGCTGATCGCCAACGTGTACCTTCATTACCTCTTCGATCTCTGGGCTGATGTCTGGCGCAAGAAGGTGGCAAAGGGTGACGTAATAGTCGTCCGCTATGCTGACGATCTTGTGGTGGGCTTTCAGCACCGAACAGATGCTGAGCGTTTCCTAAAAGAATTTCGGGAACGGCTGGCGACGTTCGGCTTGGAATTACGTCCGGACAAGACTCAACTGATTGAGTTCGGGCGTTCGCCGCTCGCGACCGGAAAGCGCGGGGAGAGGGAAAACCAGAGACCTTCACCTTCCTGGGCTTTACCCACTACTGTGGGCAACGCCACAAGAGCGGAACCTTCACCGTATGTCGGCGGATCACTGCGAAGAAGCGAATGGTTGCGAAGCTTAAAGCCATCAAGGTTGAGCTTCAACGCCGGATGCATGATCGCATGGCCAATGTCGGTGCCTGGCTCCGGAAGGTTGTGCTGGGTTATTACCAATACCACGCTGTTCCCGGGAACACGACTCAGTTGCGCATCTTTAAACTTCGCGTGTGCAGGCTATGGCAGAGTGTTCTGGTCCGCCGTAGTCAACGCGCAAAGATGCGCTGGGAACGTTTTACCCCAGTCCTGAACTGGTGGATTCCTCCACCCCGAGTTCTGCACCCCTATCCCGATGCACGCTTCTACGCCACTCATCCTTCGTAAGAGCCGTATGCGTAGACGCGCTCGTACGGATCTGTGCGGGGGGCGATCAGCGATGGTCGTCCCTACCGCGACAGTAATGCGTCAATCCAAACTGCAAAGCAGAACCTAAGACAGGTTTCCCGCTCCCCTAATGCATTCAAGGTGGCCGGTCATTCTCTGTGTCCCCAACGATTCGCTGTGGCTGCTTTGCTGCGGCAGAGTTCGATGTGGCATCCAGTCACATGTGAGCGCCCCGTCGAGCCAGCCGAGTTCGAGGACTTGAAGCGAAGGCTCAGGACAGCTCACAGGAACAAAATCGCGGCAGCAACGTCTAAAGTCGCTTCTCCGCCACCGCGCGCCGCCTGCGCGGCTCTCTCTTAACGACTAGCCGCTCCGAAGTGTCCACCTATTCCCCAAGTGGACACTTCCCGATGTGCCCACAGGAGCCATCATCCTTGACTACTCACACTTCTCACACACGGCCAGAACCGTACGCTTACCTTGATTCCACATAATCGCGACGCGATGCCACTCGACTTTCGACACCCACTCGTCTTCTGTGTTTTGCAAGGAGCGTTGTGTGGCGACGAAAAGAACAGTGAATTCTGAACCGTTGTTCCACACTTGAAGCTGCCCCGGGTCGCCCGCGAACTCGCGCCCAGAGCCACTCGCATCCCAAACTCGCGACGGACGACATCGCAAGTTTCTATCAAAGGCTGCTGACCAATTCGAAAACGTCGAAATGCCGAGCGCGGCCCGCAAAGTGGGGCGCCACTGAGGGAGTTCTTACGAAGCGAGCCGTTGCTTCAAGGCGGTAAGGGTGCCAGGGTTCGCCTTGACCTTGAGACAAACACCCTTTTCCTCGTACGACTCGCTGAGCACGTGGACGTTCTTGCGAATGTCGGCGAGCACACCTTCCTTGCCGTAGGGAACGACGAGCTCCACCTCAGTCATGGTATCGAGAAAGAAAGTGACGAGACGAGAGTGAAGTGCCTCGATGTCCTGGGGATTGAGCGCGGACATCGCAATGGCCTCGGGGAACTCTTTCTCCAGCAAAGCCTTTCGCGAAGAATCGACGATGTCGATCTTGTTTAGGATCACCAGAGACGGGAGCTTTCCCGCCCCAATGTCTTCGAGCACTTCTTTCGTCACCTCAATGTGAGAGCGGAACGCCGGATCGGCCGCATCCACTACGTGGATCAGAGGGGAGGCGTCCAGCGCTTCGTCGAGAGTCGACCGGAATGAGGCCACCAGATCGTGGGGAAGATTTCGAATGAAACCAACCGTGTCGGAAACGAGAATCCGGGGTTGCGTCTCGGGGTGCAACGCTCGCACGGTGTGTAGTTCGCCAATTCGTTGTGCCCGACACGAAGAGGATTTCTTTCTGCTTGGCGCAAGCTCTTCGGTTTGGGATTGCCGGCTGATTCGTCGACCGGCGAAAGATGCTCGCAGAAAACGTTGACTGTGCCTTGGCCGGGTCACAAGGAAAGGCGTTTGGTCATCACAAAATAGCTCTTGAGTCTACGCTGCCACCGCATAACGATGGTGCAGCCCGCCGAGTCTCGGCAGGGATTGAATCTTGCTTTCACGCTCAGAGCGAATTTCTGTAGGCCGACCTGTTGGCGTGTCCTTAGCGAGTCCGAGGTGAGTCCGGTCCTCATGATAGTAGAGCAAGTACGCAGACATCAGACGTTTGAGATGCCGCTCGTTCAGGATGATCACGTGGTCAAGCAAGTCGCGTCGGCAACTTCCCACCCAACGCTCAGCAACACCGTTCTGCCACGGACTGATACGCGGTGCTCCCCAGGTCGGATTCTCAGCAGCCATACGGAAGATCAAGGCGCGAACCTCTTTGCTGACACACTTCCGTCCTCCTGCTTGTCTGACTCTGCAGACCCACGTCCAATACAAAAGCGGAAAAGACCGAATCAAGCCTTGCGCCAAGTCCTTCATTTCGCAGATGTACGACCTTTTGGCGAGGCACAGCCCATTTTTCTAGTCCTACCTTTCAAACTCGAGGCCTTCGCTCATCATGAGAACGAAGTTGCCTTGCCCCAGAACCTTGTGGGCGCTTTCGGTAACGTTAACGAATTCGCTTGACAATTTTCGCGCATCTAGTATTTAAATACTACCCATCGAAGGGTCCCCGTCCGGAATAACATTCTTCAGCAAAGAGGTGGTCCCGTGGGAAAATGCATAATTTCATTTTTGGTGGTCTTGTGCTGCGTGATCCTTCTCAGCGGAGGATCGCTTCGAGCGCAATCGATCTACGGCACAATCACTGGGACGGTTTACGATCCGTCCGGGGCGGTCGTGGCCAATTCGACTTTGATTCTTAAGAACGTTGCTTCCGGCGATGTGAGAAAAGGCGCCACGAACTCCGATGGATACTACTCATTCTCTTCCGTGCCGACGGGTTCGTACAGCATAACCGTGGAGGCTGCCGGCTTTGAGAAGACGGTGACGGAGGGCATCGAACTTAGCGGCGCCGCAAGCCTGAATTTCCCCATTAAGCTGACAATCGGCGCCTCCACCACGGAGGTCAAGGTCGAAGGCGTCGCCGACCAGATTATTGCTACGGACTCGGGCGAAAAGTCGATTACCCTCACCGAGAAGCAATTGCAAGACTTCAGTATCGTGGGCCGCAATGCCGGTGAGTTCATCAAGATTCTGCCGGGCTTTGCGCCGCGCAACAACAGTGACGGCCTCAAGAGCGGCTCGGATTTTTCCGGCGAAGTGATCGGAATCAACGGAAACGGGGATGGAGGCAGCCAGAGCCCGTTAAACGGCGCCTATGTGTCCAACGGCGCTGGCGTGAACAACATCGACATTACGGCTGACGGCGCCCACGTATCAGACCCAGGCTGCAACTGCGCGACGCCGGTCAACCCGAACACGGACATGATTCAGGAGTTCAAGGTGCTGACTTCGAACTTCAGCGCGGAGAACTCCAAAGGTCCCATTGTCATCAATTCGATCGCCAAAGCAGGCGGGCACGATTTTCATGGAGAAGCGTACTTCAGCGCGCGCCATCACGCGATGAACGCTAACAGGTGGGTCAACGACTACACGGGCACGGCGAAGCCTGCGAACAAGTTCCTCTTCCCGGGCGGCAATATCGGTGGTCCCGTTCTCCTTCCCCACACAGATTTCAACCGGAACCGTGACAAGCTCTTCTTCTTTAGCGGCTTCGAGTATTACTACCAAACGCTTGATACCGGGTTGCTGGGCGCGACTGTACCCACAGCTGGGATGCTGAATGGTAATTTCAGCCCGACGGAACTGGCGAAACTGGGAACCAAGACAGCAGGCGGCGGAGCGCCCTCCCAGCTGAATTCATGCCTTACGGTCAGCCCCACGCCTACAACGATAGATAATAATGGGAACTACGTCTGCGGTGCCTCCAATAACGCCGGCGACCCCACTAAACCGGGCAAGTGGTTGGGCGGGCAAATACTAACTTATCCAGGACAACCAGCTCCCGCTCTAGCTCCACTAGGTGGGATGTTCCCCTCTGGACTGATCAGCCAGGTCGGGCAGAAGATGCTGGCTCCGAATGTTGTCCCGGTGCCAAACGCCGATCCGAATGCGACCGGTGGTTACAATTACATCAAGGATATCGCCTTCGACCAAAACTCCTGGCAATGGCTGTCCCGCGTCGACTACAGCATCAGCGACAACACCAAGCTGTACGTTCGCTACAACCTGCAGAAAGAGACGCAGCAATTCCCGATTGGCCTATGGTGGAGAAACCCACAGCAGGTTCCGTATCCCACTCCAATTCTCGGGAAGAACAGGTCCGATTCAGTTTCTGCGAGCCTGACGCATGTGTTCAGCCCGACGCTCTCGAACGAATTCGTGTTCGGTTACACGTATATCGACTTCCCGAATGTGTTCCAGAATGCGAGCAAAGTGAGCCGGAAAGCCCTGAACATCCCATTCACGGGGCTCTTTAACAACGGCGTCGACCAAATCCCGTCAATGACGGGTTGGGGAGGCGAGTTCACCACGATGTTAAACCCAGGTGGCTTCGAGGTGAGTGACACTGTATCCAAGGTCTGGGGCACGCACACCGTGAAGTTCGGCGGCTACTATGAGTTCGTGATCAACAACCAGCCCAACAGCACGAGTTCGAACGGTACCTTTATCGAGGCTGGGTGGGCCGGTGGCAGCAGCGGTAATCCCTACGCGGACTTACTCGCTGGCTTCGCCGGTCAGTACCAGGAGACGAACTTCAGCAACCTTCATAATGAGGGCTACAATACTATCGAGTTCTTCGGTATGGACAGTTGGAGGGTGACCAAGCGGCTGACCGTTGACTATGGCCTTCGGGCGTCTCATCTTGGCGCCTGGTACGACCGGCAAGGGGTTGGCTTTGCCGTATGGAATCCCGCCCTCTACACCAGCAAGGTGGGCAGTGGCTTTGATTTCCACAAGCAGAATAGTAGTGTGCCGCTGTCCGGCTTCGCGAATCGGGCGCTTTACTATGCTCCTCGCTTCAGCTTGGCCTACGACATGTTCGGGACGGGGAAGACTGTGTTGCGTGGGGGCTGGGGACAGTTCTACTATCATAACGCGCAGTTCACGCAAGGTCTCGACCAACCTGTTGGCGTGGAGACTCCGACCTTGGACAGCGTGAACATTTCCCAGATTCAGACTGCCGCGAGCGGTCTTACACTACCGTTCGGTACGGGTGCCGTTAGTCCAACCGATGACCATAGCCCACTCACTACAAGCTACAGCTTCACGGTCTCCCAGCGGTTGCCATTCTCTTCGTTGCTGGAAGTATCCTACGTAGGCAACCAGAGCAAGTATGGGCTGAACCAACAGGGCGTCGGGACCAACGTCAACGTTATTGCCGCCGGCACGCTTCTCAAAATCGGCAAGGACCCGAACGTTGGATCTGGTGAGTATACGTACGGGAATTACCCAATCTACCAGACAATCAGCGTTGCCAACCACAACCTGTCATCCAATTACAATTCTCTGCAGGTAAGCTGGGTGCGCCAAAAGGGCAACTATGATATCACCTTCAATTACACCTACAGCAAGTCGCTCGGTACGCTAAATGCGAATTGCTGTAACGCGCTGGACCAGATCAACCCGAGAAACGATTATGGTGCAGAACCCTTCGATCGCCGGCATCTCTTTAACGCGGCCTACTCGATCGAACTGCCAAAGCCCGTTCACGACAATAAGGCGCTAGAGGGGCTCGCCAACGGCTGGCAGATATCGGGCATCACATCCGTGCAGAGCGGAGTCAACCTGACAGGTAACTCGATAAATCAGAACTTCAACGCCACCGGCAACATAGCCGGCGGTCTGTCCGCGACGACCGGGTTCAACATATCGGCCCAGTCCATCAACGGCACAGACCAGATTGCACTGATGCCTATACTCACCTGCGATCCGAAGAAGAATCTCGGCCCGCACCAGTGGCTGAACGGGAATTGCTTCCAGATCCCGACTGTGCCGGGCAAGAACGGTCCAACCGTACTGCCTGAATTCTTCGGGCCGTGGTTCTGGACAAGCGACCTCTCGCTCTTCAAGAACTTCCAAATGAGCGAACACAAGAAGTTCCAGTTCCGCTTCTCTGCCTATAACTTCATGAACCACCCCTTGTGGTCCTTCAGCGGGAGTGGAGTGGGTTCTAACGATTTGAACCTAACCTTCGGTCCGAATGGGAGCGGTGGCCAGACCCAGACTAACTCTGGCTTTGGTATCGCACCGATCAAGGTGGGCAACCGCATTATCCAGCTCGCATTGAAGTTCTACTTTTAGTTTCCCTCGCGGGGCGCCCGGTCACTCTTGAGCCGGGCGCTTCGCTATACTGTTGTAGGGCCAAGACATGGGAAGCCGTTCAGCTTCGCGCTTAGCAGTGTGTGGGACTCGGCGAATGCTGTACGGCTTTTGGTTTTTTGCACTTTCCGCAAACGTCTTGACCGGTGAAACGCAGAGGGCTCCCGGAGAGATCTTAAAGGAAGCGGCGTCGCTTCACCGGGCAGGCCAGCTAGAGCAGGCCATTGAAGACTACCGTCTGTTCCTCGAAAAATATCCTGATGTAGCGCCCGTTCGATCGGACCTGGGAGCGGCCTTGGCAGGCGCAGGGCGCTACGAAGAAGCCATCACAGAGTATAAGCGCGCGCTGCAACTGAAACCCCTCCCACAGGTCCGGCTTAACCTGGCTCTTGCCTACTACAAGACCGCGAGGCTTTCCCTGGCTGTTGCAGAGCTCAAGAAAGTACGCGAGGAAATGCCGGGTGATCTGCGGCCCACGATGCTTGAGGCGGACTGCGATCTGCGGCTAGGTGAAAACAAGAAGGTGATCGAGCTATTGACTCCGGTGCGGCAAACGAACGGGGACGACTTGGCGATCGTGTACATGCTGGGCACGGCACTGGTTCGCGACGGACAAACGGAGAAGGGGCAGATTCTGATCGACAGGATTTTGAAGAATGGTGATTCGGCAGAGGCGCGGCTTCTGCTGGGCACGACGAAGCTGATGGTGAATGATTTCTCAGGAGCGCTGGCTGATCTGCAAAAGGCGGTAGAGCTGAATCCAAACCTTCCGGAGGTGCACGCCTACTATGGCACCGCGTTGCTCTCCACGGGGGATCAAGCTGGTGCGCAGGAAGCTTTCGAACTCGCCCTGCGGGATGATCCCAACAACTTCGATGCGAATTTGAGAATGGGACTGTTGCTTCGCAAGGACGAAAAATACGACGAGGCGCTAAAGTATATCCGCCATGCGCTGGAGATACGGCCTGGTGATGTGGGGGTCCGCTACCAGATAGCTTCCATTGAAATGTCGGTCGGCCAAGTGAAAGAAGCGCGCGGTCACCTTGAGTCGTTGGTTGCGGAGGCGCCAAATTTTACCGAGGCGCACGTGTCGCTGGCGACGGCCTACTATCGCGAAAAGAGGAAAGCCGACGGTGACCGGGAGCGCGCTATCGTCGAGAAACTGAACGCCGAGAAGCAGGCTAACGAAAAAGGGGTAAAGGTCGCGCCATGAAGCCGCTGAGGTTAGGCCTTCTCGTCGCTGTCCTGCTTTCAACTTGTGTGGCGGTGGCGCAGACGGAGAGCACTCCACGGGGGAAAGCAGCCAGCGCTTCGAATGCCCCCGGCTTCGAAGCACTGGTCAAGAAAGCGGAAGCTGCCAGGGAAGCAGATCAAACCGACGAAGCCATCCGCCTGTACAGGCAAGTGGTTCGCATGCGGCCAGGATTCGCGGAGGGCTGGTGGTATTTGGGCACGCTTTTTTATGAGGGGGATCAATACGCGGACGGCCGAGCAGCCTTTCGGCATGTGACGGGCCTGAAGCCCGAAATGGCTTTGGGTTGGGCGATGCTTGGTTTATGCGAATTCGAGACCCAGGATTTTGACAGCGCGCTAGCCCACCTGGAGAGGGCCGATCAGCTTAAGATTCCGAGCGAGCAAGGTTTTTATGATGTTTCCAAATACCATTTCGCGCTCTTGTTGATACGGTCGGGGCGATTCGAACCGGCAGTAAAAGTCATCGGTGATTTCGCGAGGCAGGGCAAGGATGGCCCGCAATTCACCGAAGCGATGGGGCTTGCGGCGCTTCGCAAGCCACTGCTGCCCAACGAACTCCCGCCGCTCGAACGAGAGATGGTTTTGGACGTAGGGCATGCCATGTGCGACTCCGCCGCAAGGCGCGCGGCGGAAGCGGAGCGGGATCGCCTGGAGCTCTTGCGCAAATATCCGAACACGCCGCAAATCCATTACCTCTCCGGCACAATGGTGCTGGCGAACGACTCCGACAAGGCATTGGAGGAATGGAATGCCGAGCTAGCGATTTCGCCCGAGCATCCGCAAGCGCTGGTAAGTATTGCAGCGGAGTACCTGAAGCGGGGCGAGTATCAGACGGCTCTGCCTTCCGCCGAGAAAGCAGTCGAGGTGAGCCCCACCTACTTCGCGGCTCACGCCATCTTGGGGCAGGTACTGGCAGAAGGAGACTTGGATGTGTCCCGGGGAACGCATGAACTCGAGACTGCGGTCCGGCTGGCTCCCTGGCAGCCCCAGGTGCATTTCGCGCTGGGGACCGCTTACGCCAAAGGCGGCCGGAAAGCGGATGCCGCGAAGGAGCGGGGGGAGTTCTTGCGGCTGAGAGGCCAGAACGAAGTTGCTGTTTCCAAACCGTGATGAGATGGCGCTGGCAACTTCTGTGTTTGGTTCTCCCTGCAGCCGCTGCAGCGCAAACCAACTCACGTGATGCGTCCGCGTGCGCTCCATGTCACGCGCAGGCGAGGTCACAGCCGGCCACTTCCATGGCGCACGCGCTCGAAACGGTTGAGGAGTGCAAGATTCTCATCGATCATCCTGTTCTTGCCGCGAAGGTGGGCAGGTACTCGTACCGGATCGAGCGCCAGAACAGCCAGAGCAGCTATTCAGTTTCGGATGGAAACAAGACCGTGACCTTGCCCATCCGATGGGCGATGGGAGCGAGTTCCGCAATTGGCCAAACGTACGTGCTGGAGAAAGACAAGGAGTTCTATGAGAGCCGCGTCAGTTATTTCAGCGAACTGAACGGGCTCGGTCCCACATTGGGCTCCGAGGGTTCTACGCCAACTGACGTCAACGAAGCCGCCGGGCGACTCATGGGCCGCGACGATAAACTGCGCTGTTTCGGCTGTCACGCTACGAACGCGACTGTGGGAAGACAACTCGCGCTGGACAAAATGATTCCTGGAGTGCAGTGCGAGCGCTGTCATGAATCCACCGAAGCGCACCTTGCAGCGATGTTGCTCGATAGTTTCGAGCTGGGGACGGCAAAGGATTTGTCCAAACTACGTGGATTGTCCGCCGAGCAAGTGTCTAACTTCTGCGGACAGTGTCACCGGACGTGGGAAGAAATTGCCCTGCAGGGAAACCTGACCATTGCTAACATTCGCTTCCAGCCTTACCGGTTGACGGGCAGTAAATGCTACGATGCGGATGACGCACGAATTGGCTGCCTCGCGTGCCATGACCCGCATCACGAGGTGAGCAACAAATCGGTCGACTACGACGCAAAATGCCAGTCGTGTCACGGAGGCGGGAAAGCTGGCGCGAAGGCCTGCACGGTCTCCAGAGACAAATGTGTAACCTGCCACATGCCAAAACTCGAGCTGCCCGGTGCACACCACAAGTTTTCGGATCATCGAATTCGAATCGTGAAGCCAAATGAAAAGTATCCGGGTTAGTGCGCGAGGGTCGCTGGGAATTCACACGTGGGCTGGTCCGCGCGCGGCTAACTGGGTTGCGATTCTGCCCTGGGAATATAGAGCCGGCAACCTGCAAGTGCATACCGAGTCAGCGACACTTGTTTCAAGGAAAGGAAACCAGCAATGAAAAGTTCCTACAGAGTTGTCTGTTTCTGTGTTTCGGCCATCGCGTTATCTTTCGCACCGGCCAGCTATGCCCAGCAAAATCCGACCGCACCCCCGCAAGGGACCGCCATAAGGAAGGCCAGCGAGGAAGTCCTTCTGGATGTGGTGGTACGTGACAAGAAGGGGCGTCCCGTTAACAATCTCAAACCCGAAGATTTCCAGGTATTTGACAATGGTGAACCGAAGAAAATCATCGCGTTTCGCCTCGTCCAGGGCGGCGAAGCGGTGGCCGAAGGCGGCTCGCGCACGCAACTCGATCCCCTCCGCCAGATACGCTTGGTCACGATGATCTTTCAATGTGGAAGCAACGACGCCCGGCGACTCGCCCGTGACGCGGCTGTGGGTTTCCTGAAGGGCGAGCTTCCGCAAAACGTTTACATGGCTGTCATGACCATCGATCGCAAGCTCGAAGTTCTTCAGTTCTTCACGAATGATCCGGTTTTATTGCGTAAAGGGGTCGACCGCGCTACGCGAAGTGAGAATAGCGATTTCTCCTCTGATACCGCCATGGTTCAAAAGCAACTGGAGCAAATGGTCGGTCCG
>WNFQ01004889.1_pt1 | contig 10708 bp, 9 predicted proteins | sample 5400171 | NCBI WGS metagenome assembly WNFQ01 (sample SAMN13153356, study PRJNA577476) | soil metagenome | isolation source: 20 cm soil under Madrone tree | place: USA:California | collected 2016-06-14 | reverse complement strand
CGCGGCCTGATCCCGGCGGGCCGCATCTGCACCGTCGAGGACGTCGCCCGGTTCGTGTCCCTGCTCGCGCGGCCAGAGACCGACTGGCTGAACGGCGCGATGATCGACTTCACCGGCGGGATGATGCTCCGGCTGCTGGACGTCGTCCTGCAGCCGGACTCGAGCCATCTGCGACACCGCGGTCCCGCGCGCGCGGCGACCGCCTGAAAGGAGAACGCACACATGGAGCTGCACGAGATCCACCCACGAGTCGACGCGGCCGTACGGAAGCTCAGCAAGCGCGGCGTCACCTCCGATGCGATCAACGAGGCGCTCGCGGCGGCCTTCGTGGATCTCTTCGAGGTGAACGGCCAGGCGGTCAGACCCAGCTCTCCCTACGGCAACTACAGCGACGGCATCCGGCTCGGCTTTTACACCGACAGAGACCCACTGCTGCGCAGCGACCGCCGCGAGTACGTCGTTCTCGCTCTGCTCGCCAGCGAGCAGGCCGAGCGAAACCTGGGCCTCCATGTGTTCATCGCTCTCGTAAACGGCATCACGCCGGCCGAAGTCGTCCACATCATGTTTCTCACCGGCGTGTACCGCGGGATCAACGTGCTCACCAACAGTCTCCGGGTCGTCGCCAAGACCTTCGACGCGGTCATCGCGGCGGCGGACGTCCCACCCACGGCCACGGGCGACCGAAGCGCGATCACCGGCGAGGTCATCCAGAAGGTCCTGTCGGCGTTCCCGGACCCGAAGTACGATGAGGCCAAGAAGAACCTGGAAGGCGGCCGCGGCGGCGATGGCGGCAAGGGTTGGTGAACGACCTACCGGATAGCCGGCGAACGGAAGCTCAGGCAGTAGTAGAAGCTGCTCACCTGCGTCACCCGCACGTCGGTAGCGCCGCGGGGGACGTGCTCGACCGGCACGCGGGCCACCCCGTCGAGCAGCGTGATCCAGTGAAACATCCACCACTGGTACCACCCGGCCGCCGGATCCAGATGCTCGTCCACGACGACGATCGGTGTGCCCGGACGGGCGACACGCGCCATCTCGGCGAGGGCGCGGGCCGGATCCCGATAGGTGGCGATGCCGCCGACGTGGAGGACCCGGTCGAAGCTCGCGTCGGCGAACGGCAGGGCGTGGGCGTCACCGAGCAGCAGGTAGACGGGCGGGCCATCCCACGTCGCGAGCCGCCGCCGGCACTGCCGGAGCATCTGGGTGCTGAAATCGACGCCCCAGATCTCGACGTCGACGCCGGCCGGCGCGTGATGGGCGAGATGGGGCAGATTGCCGCCGCCGCCGATGCCGACGTCGAGGATCCGCGCGGGCCCTGCGTCCACCCGCCCCTGCGCGATGGCCTCAACGTCGAGCCGCGGCATGTAGTTTTCGCGGACCTCCTCCTCGGTGGCGAGCATCGCCAGGGGCAGTCCGTAGCGCACGCCGAGGTCGTGGAACGGGGCGAACAGCTCGTACACCACTCGGACGAAGGCCTCGAACCCATACACAGCGGTCGCCTCGAGCAAATGTGGGATGCCCTGTTCGACCGGCCAGGGACGGGCACAGGAGCCGCAGTGCAGGTTGCCGGCGTGGAGCCGGCCGTTCCACATCGTCCCAATGTAGCTGAGCGAGCCGTTGCAGCGGGGGCAGCGAAGGAAACGAACCTGCTCCGGCGTCATGCCACCGATGATTCCCGCCAGACCACCGTGCTCGCATCCTCCTGGAGCGCGCGGACGCGTGCGAGCTCCCACGTGCACCCGATCCGGCCGAAGACGCCCGCGGCATCGGTCAAGTGCTGCCCGCGCTCGGGCCTTCCCGGCGCGAGGTGCCGGCCGATCTCCGCGTGTGCACTTCCCAGCTCGTAGGGCATCTGCAATCGTGTGGCCGCCGCCGCCGCTCGGCGCCAACGCATCATCGCAGCCCGCCGTCGTCCCAGGTGCCAGGCGAGGCTCCCGCTCGCGAGCAGCGCCCCGGGTCGCCCGATCGGGAACATGCGCGCATAGCGGCGGGCGGCCCCGAGAACCCCCTCGATCTCCTCGACCAGACGGCGTCGTTGCGCTTGGCTCCGATCGTCTTCGAGGAAGGCGAACAGCACCTCGAGGGTCAGCGTGATCGCCGGCAACATCCAATAGGCCACGGGGGCCGTTGCCCGGACGAGCGCCGCCGCGCGCAGGACGGCCTCGTAGGCAGCGCTCGAGTCGCCCGTGCGCAGGCACGCCGCCGCATAGATCGCGAGGATGATCGTGTGCTCGCTGCGTGCGCTCAGCTGGTCGATCGACTCGAAGCGCGCCAGTGCCTCCCGGCACCGCGGCAGGGCCTCCGCGAAACGCCCCATGCGTACGAGGGCCAGGGAGATGAGGAGGTAGGCGTCGGCACGTCCCTGGAGGTTGCCGCTCCGCAGCGTGGTCTCGAGGGTAACGCGGGAATGCGCCAGCGCCGCATCGTACTCGCCTCGGAACATCTCGAGCAAGGTGCTCATAGTCTTGCTCTCTTCGAACAACCGCAGATCGCCCACCTCCTGCGAGAGCGCGCACGCGCGCGCGGCGGAGGCGGCCGCAGTATCCCACTCGGCGAACGACAGCCGGAAGACGGCCACGCGCGCCAGCACCCACGCGCGGTCGGCATCGGAGCCGTGCGCCTCCGCGATATCGACCGCCCGGCGATATGCCGCCTCCCCGAGCCGCTTCGCCGACGCCATGCCAGCGAGCAAGGCCCCGAGGCTGTAGGCCCGCGCCAGCTCGGGCGAGGGGCCGCCTGGCTCGCTCTCGTTCATCATCCGGAGGATGGACCAGGCGAGTGGTGCGCCTTCGATCGAGTAGAAGTAGGTGTCGATCAGGCGCATCAGCACGCGCGCCACCGGTCCAATCGTTCGCCGCGCCCGCGCGGGGTCGCTCGAGCGGGGGGTGACGAGCAGCTGGGCAGCGCGCAGCCCGATCTCGCGCACGATCGCGACGATCGTCGATCCTTGGGGGGACGGGCAACCGAAGAGTCGAAGGGCACGCTGCCCGTGCTCGCGCGCCTGCCGCAGGTCTCCGAGCCGGAAGTACGCGTCGGTGAGGGCGCCTTCGACCATGCCGCACCGGAAGCTCGGCGCGTCCGGATCGACGCGCGCGCTCGGGTTCAGGGCAAGCCGCGGGCCCCATCGTCGAGGCCCGCGCCGCGGGGGCGAATCGGGCTGGAGGAGATCGAGCGCGCGGGTGAGGTGCTCCACCGCCTCCCGACAGGCGCCGCTGTCGAGCGCGAGCATGCCGGCCCGGACCGCGTACTCGCCTTCGCGCTCGGTGTTGCCGGCCTCGCGCCAGTGGTAGGCGAGCGCCATCACGGCGTCGCTGCGACCCGACACGGGACTCTCCATCGTCTCGGCGATACGATGATGCAGGGTGCGCAGCGTCTCCGCCGGCAGGTCTCGAATGATCTGCTCGCGCAGCTTGTCGTGCGAGAACCACCATGATCGGTCACGGACGTCGAGAACGGCCGCCGCCGCGCACTGCGCGGTCCACATCGAGAGGTCGACCTCGGGGTGGATCGCTTGCAGGACGGCGGGATCGATCACGCGCCCGCACACCGCAGCGGTCCGGAGGGCGGGGACGGCGCCGGGCGGCACGCGACTCAGGCGGCGGCGCACCATCCGCTGCATGCCGCCGGACAGGACGCGCTTCGGCAATGGGCCCCCACCGATCCCCTCCAGCCCCCCGCGGTTTTCTGCCAGTGCGCGGACGACCTCGACGAGGAGGAAGGGGATGCCCTCCGTCTCGCGCGTCAGCAGCGCGAGCACCTCCGGTCGGAGAACATGACCGCCGATCATCGCCGCGCTGAGCGCCTCGATCTCCGCGGCGCTGAGCCGCCCCAGTCGGAGCAGCGACAGGCCGCTCACCTCGCGCTCGAGGTTCGGCGCCTCGTCGTCGCGACAGCTCCCCAGCAGGACGAGCCGCAGTGTCCGTGCGACACGCGCCAGCCACTCGAGGAGGCGGAGGCTCTCGCTGCCTGCCCATTGCAGATCTTCGAGAATCACCAGCACCGTGCCACTCTGCGCGCGGAAGAGCTCCTCCACGGCGAGCAGGAGACGGGTCTGTGCGGCTTCGGCGGAGAGCGCCGGCGCCTGGGTGGCGTCGCGCGCGAGGAGCTGCTCGATGTCGGGGACGATCCCACGCAGGACGGCCACGTCCTCGTCGCTCAGGCGCACGCGTAACGCAGCGTGGGTCACCACCTCACGCCAGGCGTGATACGGCGCACCGCCCTCGGCACGCGCCTGACCCCGCAGCACGGTCACCCCCTGCACCAGCGCGCGGGTTCGGATCTCGTCGAGCAACCGCGACTTGCCGACCCCACTCTCCCCCGCGATCAGCCAGGCGCTGCCGCTCGCCTGCGCGGCGTCCCGCACGGCGTCCATCAGCCGGGCGATCTCCTCCCGGCGGCCGACGAATGGGGCGGCTTGGAGGAAGCTCTCCCGCGTCGCCACGGTCTCCACGGTGAGCGCCTGGCCGAGCGCGGCGGCGAGGGCGTACACGGTCTCGTCCGCGGATGCGTAGCGATTCCTTGGGTTCTTCGCCAGGAGCCGCGCGAGCACGGGGCGCAGACGGTCATCGAGCTCGTCGCCAGCGCACGGCAGGACTGTTTCTCGGATGTGCGCCTCGAGCCTGACGCGATCATGCAGGTCGAAGGGATACTCGCCGATCAGCAGCTCGTAGGCCACCATCCCCAACGCGTACAGATCCGTGGCGATGGTGATCTGCTCCCCACGCAGCATTTCCGGCGCCATGTATGGAAATGTGCCGACCCACGAGGTCCCGGGCGGCTCGAGCGCTTCCAGGTACGTCGAGAGCCCGAAGTCGAGCACCTTCACCTGCCCGTCGACCACCACGACGTTGTCGGGCTTGAGGTCGCGGTGCAGAATCCCGTGGCGATGGAGATACGCGAGCGCGCGGAGCATCTGCACGATGAGATCGATCTGCACCGACATCGGATGATGGCGCCCGGCTTCGATGATGTTCAGCGCGTTCTCTTCGAGGTCCATGGTGAAGAACGGCATGCCATGCTCATCGAAACCATAGTCGAGCACACTGATGATGTTCGGGTGGCGGAGCGATGCCAGCAGGCTGAACTCGTGCGCCAGGTCGAGGCGCACCTCGCTGAGGCTGCGGCCCTTCCGGTTGGTTGCACGACCGGTCCGGATGCTCTTCAGCGTGAGGACGCGCCCCGTCGAGCGGTCGAGCGCCCGGTAGACGGTCCCCATCCCCCCGCTCCCGATCTCGTTGAGGATCCGGTACCGACCACCGAGCAGCTCGGGGGACACGGAGCCGACCTCCTCTGCCTGCCCGCTCGGCATTGCCGCAGAGAGCCGACCGAGCACGCGGCGCCAGGAGCTCTTCAGCTCGGTCGGCATCGCACGGACTCCCAGACCTCCAGGCGTGCGGGACTTCCGATCGGGCCGGTCGCGGTGGTACGAAGGTCCTCGAAGGCGCCGCACCCGTGGGCCTCGAGCTCAGACTCCTCGATCCGGCGGTTCTCGCCGATCCTTACCCGCTGCTGCATCGGCTGCGCGCCGAGGCGCCGGTCCGTTGGGACGAGACGCAGCGGGTGTGGACGCTGGCGCGCTACCGAGACGCGCTGTTCGCGCTCCGCGAGGACAGCATCTTCTCGAGCGCAATTCACGGTGGAGGCGGCGTCCTCGACACGTCGAGCTGGTTCGTTTTCCACGATCCTCCCCGCCACACGCGGCTCCGGAATCTCGTCGCAGCGGCGTTCACACCCGCCGTCGTGGAGCGCCTGCGGTCGCGGGTGCAGGCGATAGTCGACCTCCTCCTCGACCGCTTGGCCGAGGCGGGCACGGGCGATCTCGTGGCGAACTTCGCCTTTCCCCTTCCGGCGATGGTGATCAGCGACCTGCTCGGCGTGCCGGCCGCCGACCTCGACCGGGTCAAGAAGTGGTCCGTAGACCTCGCCGCGCTCGGCAGCACGGTGAAGGTGGCCGCCGACAGGGCAGACAGGATCCGACGCGCACAGCAGAGTGCCGCCGCCCTCAACGATTACTTCCGCCACGTCGTGCGTCATCGTCGCGAGGGACGCGACGACGATCTGGTGAGCGGCCTCGTGCGCGCACAGGCCGACGGCGCGCGGCTCGAGGAGGACGAGCTGGTCGAGACCTGCACGTTCCTGCTGTTCACCGGGCACGAGACGACCACCAACCTGATCGGCAACGGCATGCTCGCGCTGCTGCGGCATCCCGACGCGCTGCGCGCGCTGCATCGTGACCCGGATCTCCTCCGGTCCGCCGTCGAGGAGCTGCTGCGCTTCGATAGCCCCGTCCAGGTCCGGGTCCGCGTCGTCCAGGCGGACGTGGAGATCGGAGGCCGGATCCTGCGCCGAGGAGAACGGGTGTGGATCCTGCTCGGGGCAGCGAATCGTGATCCCGAGCGATTCTCGGAGCCAGACCGGTTGCTGCTCGACCGCCCGGACAACCGGCACGTCGCGTTCGGCTACGGGATCCACTTCTGCCTCGGCGCCGCCCTGGCACGCCTCGAGGGCACGCTCGCGATCGGGACGCTGGCGCACCGATTTCCCAACCTGCAGCTGACCACCGACGCTCCGACCTGGCGGGCGAACCCGACGATGCGGGGGCTGGACGCACTCCCGGTCGCCGTCCGCTGACATCGGACCGACAGGATTCGCGGCGCTAGCGGCGGTGACGCGTCCGCCGCCCGCAGCAAGCGGTCCCCGCTGTCTTCGCCGCCGCGCGCAGCGCCCCTGACGCCCGGCGACTCAGTCCCTCGATGCGTCATCAGCGGCGCGCAGCTTCCGGAAGCGATCGTAACCCTCGCCGCAACCCGCGAACACCGTCAGGCTCCGAGGACGTGAGGGTTCATCCGAAGGGCTGCGGTGAAGGAAGCGTACAGGCTCTCGACGTTCGTTCAGATGCTGCCCTGACTTTGTCGTCCCCGACGCAAAATACGCCGCGGACGAAGCTCCGGTCAAGGGAAAAAGCGCACAGGGAGGTTGGCTTTCCAGTTAATGTCCCACGTCCGACGCCCCGCTTGCACGCTGAGGAAGGTAGTCGCCAGCATGTCCTCGCGACGCCTAGATGAGATGATCTACTGAGTGACCGCACTCCAGGGAGGCTGGTAGCCTGCCCACCTCGGGGGCTCGAGGCGTGCTAGCAGCCCAGAGGGCTGGCCTTCAGGCGGGTACGACCATCCATGCTCGGCTCTGGTCGGCCCGCTTCTCCTCCGAGCCGACGTAGAGGAGGACTCCCGATCGTGCGCGAGTCCCTCGCCCACTGCCGCCAGAGCGGGAAGTCGTACGAAGCTGCGCGCGGGCGCGGCTGCGGCGCGACCAAGGCTGGCACGACGCCGCGCGCGAGCTGCTCGCCCTAGTGCGTGGCTGGTTCACCGAGGGACACGACCCGCACGACCTCCGCGAGGCGGCGGCGCCTCGCGCGGACTCGCCTCAGCCCTGCCGGAACCAGCCCTGCATCGCGGTGGCGATCATCATGTCGCCCTGCAGCTTGAGCTTGCCGGTCATGAAGGCCTGGACCGGAGGCAGCTTGCCGGCGACGAGGCGGAGGAAGTCAGGGAGCGTCAGCGTGAGGGTGACGCGCGGCGCGGCGGCCCGGCCCTTCACGACCTCGCACTTCCCGCCCGCGATCTTCAGCTGGTAGGAGTGCGGCGCGCCGGCCACGGTCACGTCGTACTGGACGATCGCGCTCTGGCCTGCCGTCTTGTCGGGCAGGAACGCCTCCGCCATGCCCTGGAAGACGTCGTCGAGGACGCCTTCGACGCCGCGCTCCTCCACCCCGTGCGTGATCTCTTCGTCCGAGTGCCCCTCGATCAACGCGGCAAGCTCGGCCCGGCGTACCTCGATCGATCGATCCGACATGCTACGTTCCCTGGCCTACTCGCGCGCGCGCGTCAAGACGGTGGAGCGCGACGGGACGCGTTCCGCGCATTGACTTTCTCCCCCGGGCAGGGGATCGTGAAATGAAGGAGACCTCATGGCGACAGGGCATTTCGCTCCGTGTCCGCATTGCAACGCTCCGCTCTCGTACCTCGAAGGGGCCGCTGGCAGCACGATGACCCCCGCGTGTCCACGCTGCCGCCGGCCGATCACGGTGTCGCGGGCCACCTTCTTGATGGCCGATCACTCCCGCCCGGTTTCCAGAACACCCAAGAGCAAGTAGCGCGGGCGCGGCGCCGCGCGCGCGTAGGGCCGATGCGCTACCGCCCGGGCGCTCGGAGACGTCCCACGCCGGGCACGAATCGTCCGACCCGTGCCGCATAGCGTCGGTACTCCTCCCCGTACGCCCGCGCGAGGTAGGCCTCCTCGTCCCGCACGTGACGCCGGATGCCAAGCCCCGCCCCGATGAGCAGCCCGAGCGAGATCCAGCTCGGCAGGAGGAGCGCGAAGCCCAGGAGCGCCGCCAGCATGGCGACGTAGATCGGGTTGCGCGAGTAGCGGTACAAGCCGCCCGTCACGAGCCCCGGGCGTGCGCCTTGGTCGATGCCGACGCGCCAGGAGGCGCCGAGGTCCAGCTGCGCCGCCAGCATGAGCGCCGTGGCCCCGAGGACCATCACGGTCCCCGTCGCGCGCAGCACGGCGGCGGTGGCGGGAGCGAGCGGCACGAGGCCCGGGAGCCGGCGCGGCGCCACGGCAGCCAGAGCGGCCTCGGCAAGCAGCGCGACGGCGAGCACGACGAAGAGCGCTTCGCGGAGGTGCTGGCCGGGGCGGCCGGAGCGGAAGAGCACGATGCCCGAGGAACCGTAGCGGCGGAGCTGCACCCAGGTGCGCCAGCCAAACCCGAGCCCGTAGAAGGCGAGCACCGCGATCAGCGGCAACGCGCTGGCAACCACGGACGAGCGCTACAGCCGCCCGGTCAGCGGGATGACGATGGTGCGCTGCTGAGGCTCGTCCGTCTTCACCGTGATGCGCGAATTCACGGGACCACGACCCGGCTTCCCGGTGTATCGGACTGCGACGTCGTACTCGCGCCCCTTCGCGATCGCGCTCGTCGTCGCCTTGAACTCCGGGTCGCTCGAGGCAACCTCCAGGATCTTCAGCGTGCCGCCTCGGGGCTTGCGGATCTTCACGTGCAGCACGGGGGCTTCGGGCCCGGGCTGCACCTCGAGCCGCTGCGGCACGAACTCCACCGGCCCCGTCACGGACAAAACCGGGCGGATGGTGACCGTCTCCGCCTTGGGATGATTCGTGCTGAGCGTCACGTTCGCGATCGAGGAGCCCACCGGCGCCTTCGGCGTGGGCGTGATCGTCACCAGATAGCGGCTGCTCCCGGCGGCGACCGGCCCGCCATGTGCGCGCTGCACCGGGTGGCGCGCGGCGGGCGTCGGCGGGTCGGGCCGGACCGCCACCCGGACCGAGGGGTCCGCCTGCACGGCAAGGATGTCGAACGCCTTGCCGTCGCCCGCCGACACGGTGAGCTCCGTCGGCTTGGGCTCCCCAGCGATCGTCCGGAGCACGGGAGAGTTGCTGGGGGCGACGTCGATCACGGTCACGATCTCGGCTTTCATCCCACCCCACCGGGGGGGATGACCTTGTCGAACTCGGTCACGGTGCAGCCTCAGCCAGGCTTCGCGTTGATGCTCAGCGCGGCCTGCCCGATGTTCTTGAGGACGAACTCGTGGCGGATGGTGACGCCCCGATCGACCCTGCCCGCGTCGTACACCACCTCCGGCACCTCGAGGCTTCCCGCCGCCGGCGCCGTTGCGGGGGCGTCGGCGGCCCGCGCCACCGAGGCGAGGGAGAAGAGCAGCAGCGCCGCGAGTCCCGTCCTCATGGTCATGCGTTGTAGGCGCGGCTGCGCATGCGGTCAACCCGCAGGTCGCAGCCAGATGCGCCCTCTACGGGCAAGCTGCGGGCGGCGGTGCCGCCGTTGCCGGTATAGCGAGGCCGCTCGCTCAGCGCGATTCGCACGCTCTCTAGCACGGCGGCGGCGCAGTCGTGGCAAGGGGGCCACGTCGCGCGTTGATCGTTACGCGCTCGTCTCCTGCGCTTCCTCTTCCGTGATCCGCCACCCCAACCGCGCCGCCCGCGAGATACGGCAGCGTTGCCAATGCTCGCGGTACACGTGCCCCGTCGTGCCCGAGGTCACCTCGGCGAACCGCGGCGTGCGTCTGCCTGCGACAAGACGGTAACCCACCCGGCCCGTCACCAGCCGCGCGACGGGCCGCGCATCGACGAGCACGCCGCCCCGTCCGGGCCGATGCCTGCGACGACTCGTCGGCCGCAGCAGCGGCACGCGATGACGTCGAGTGAGTTAGTGCCCACGACGATGAGGAGGAGGGCTCAGCGGCGCGCCGGCAGCGGGGCGGCGCTGGGCGGCGCATTGGTGGAACACGAACGCGATCGCCTCATGACATCTCAGTGCCTCGGACGTTGGCGCGTATTGCGCATTGCGGGTCGAAAAGAAATGGGCGCGAGCGAGGGTTGCGCAGGAACGCGCTCGTGAGGGAACGATCCTCTCCCGTCGCGAGCGCGCGGGTTTTGTCTCCGGGGAATTGCAGCTGCGCATACAGGAACCAGGCACCCGACAGGTTGACGGGCACCTTGCCGTGGACCCGGGTCGCTTGCGGGAACTCGGGCGGCTTGGCGGCGAGCGCGGTGACGGCGGCCAGCGATGCGGCGACCCGCAGACGGACGGGCAACCAAACGGTCCTCATCTCGCCGCGCCCCTATGCCAGACGGGCGGGCGACCCGGCTAGGCCGCCCGCCCGGCCGA
>WNFQ01004720.1_pt1 | contig 10710 bp, 10 predicted proteins | sample 5400171 | NCBI WGS metagenome assembly WNFQ01 (sample SAMN13153356, study PRJNA577476) | soil metagenome | isolation source: 20 cm soil under Madrone tree | place: USA:California | collected 2016-06-14 | reverse complement strand
AAGGCAACGCACACCGGGATCAAGCGGAAGAGCCCAGCCCACGGTTCCGTCTGCCTGCTTTTGCGGAGCGAGAAAGCCCACAAAATTCTGGTAGTAGCCAGGCGCGATGACGAACGTATGATGCGGGAACCCGGCTTCCTTCACGATCCGATCAATCTTGGCCTTGCCGGTAAAGTGGGGAACGTCAAATTTGCCGCCACTGATCGCTTCTACATTGGGCAGCGTGGACCAGACAAGGTGTTGGACACCCGCATCCTTGGCAGCGCGGACAGCCGCTGTCGCCTGCTTGAACTCGCCGGCGCCTTTCTCTCGAAAATTGGTGACTAGAAAAACGCCGTGCGCACCTTCAAATGCAGCCTTAAGGGTTTCTGGCTGATCTAAGTCAGCTTCGACGACTTGCTCTTCGAGTTCGCGATGCTTGTCTGGATCGCGAGTCAGGGCGCGCACCTTGAATTGGCCGTTCGCCTGCAGGGCACGTACCACTGCACCGCCTTGCTGTCCTGTTGCGCCGATCACGGCGATTAGTTTCTTCTCAGGCCTTGTGCTCATTTGTCCCGAAACGTCTTCAGGGCGCCTCCCCACGCGATCAGCTCATCCAGCATCTCGTTGACCGACTGTTCCTTTGTTGGCGCCGGCTTGAAGACACTGAAGTTTTCGAAGTCGGTAAACATCGAGAGCAAGACCTGGTTGCGCACAGTCGCCATTCGCACCTCCGCCAGGACCAGACGCAAGTGCTCAACGGCACGCACCCCGCTGGCGCCGCCGTAACTGACGAAGCCAGCCGCCTTGTTGTTCCACTCGGCAAACAAAAAATCGATCGCGTTCTTGAGCGCGCCGGGGATGCCATGGTTGTACTCGGCCGTGACGAAAACGTAGGCGTCGAAAGAGCCGATCTTGGCGGCCCACGCTTTGGTGTGCGGCTTACTGTATTGCCCCATGATGGGCGGCGTTGGTTCGTCTAGGAGCGGCAGGTTGAAGTCTTTGATGTCCACGAGTTCGAACTCGGCGTCGCTCCGCTGGTACGCCACTTCATGGACCCATTTCGCTACCGCCTCGCCATTTCGACCCGGGCGCGTGCTTCCGAGAATAATCGCAATCTTTATCATGTTAGGATTCCTTTGTGTTGGTGCTTTGTTAATTCCTCGTCAAGAGCGGTTCCGGCGCGGCCGCTCCGAGCGCTGTCCGAACGAGCGGAGCAACGCGCGTCCCCAATAGCTCGGAGAAAACGGGCGATGACAATGATGATTTTCATGTTAGGGTCTTTTGTTTGATACCAAGTATATTGATATCAATATATTGGTCAAGGAAGAATTTTGCATGAAAAAAAAGCGAACCCGGCAAACGGAAGACTCCTCGGGCGTGCATCTCTGGCTCGTCCTCATGAAAACCTTCCAAGCGCTGATCCCGCATGCGGCGAGCAGCATCAAACAGACGCAATTGGGCGACTCTGATTTCCGTGTCCTCGAAGCGCTTCTGCACAAGGGGCCGCTCCCCGTGAATACCGTGGGTCCGAAGGTCTGGCTCACGCCGGGATCGATCAGCGTGGCCGTCGATCGGCTGGTCAAGAAAGGGCTGGTTTCACGCAAGGGGCACGCCCAGGACCGCCGGGTGCGCCAGGTGGAACTGACACCGAAGGGGCGGGCGCTGATCACGCGCGGGTTCGGCGAGCACGCCGCCGCGATGGAAAATATTACGCGCGTTCTTTCAGAAAACGAGAGGCTCACCTTGCTGCGGCTGCTCAAGAAACTGGGAAAACACGCCGCGGAAGCCGGTTGATCGGCGTTGGTCGAGCGCGCTGCGAATTAAAGGGCTGGTTCCGCTCCCAACGGGGGCTCCGATCAACGCAGCGGGTTCTCAACCAACTGCTTGAAATTCAGAAGGTATTCCTCGGCGCTCTGGCCTGAGATTAAAGGATCGAAAACGGAGCGTAACTTCAGAGTGATTTCCGTGGCAGTGTCGGAGACCGGCTCGAACGAGACCACCCCGAGCCCCACGCCATCAGCGATCGTGCGCCACGCTATCCGTCGCTCCGGGATTTGCCGCATGACCTCGATCACGCCGCGCTGCTCCTTCCCGTCTCGAATATTGCTGAACGAGAAATGGGTGTCATCGATTCGCTCGATGCTACCGAGTGAGTTGATGAACTTCGGCAACTCCTCGAAGCGCAACCACCGTTCATAGACTTCGGCGACTGGCGCATTCACGACAATCGATTTCTCGGCTGCGTTCATCTGAGTTCGTTCGTCCCGAGAGGAGTCGTTAGGCCCAGGCACGCCCATATTCGTTTTTTGAAATAATTCGATTCCATCCGTCCGTGTAGTTGAACAGCGTCATGCTCAAGGTGAGCAACGGATCGTGACCTCGCGCGGAGCGGCGAAAGATTCTGCGCCACAGTTCTGCGACGCTCTTTCTGCGTTGTTGTTGGTTTTTCATAAGCTTGGGTTGGGCCGTATCAATGAGCCAAGACTGGCCGGATGGAACGGCGGGAGCTCGCAAAACTGCCGCGCGCGGCGAAAACGTTGGCCAAAGAGGTTCTGAGCGAAATGGAAAACGTTTGAGCCATTCGTCGCGACCGCGAGTACCAACCGGGCGGAGTGTCCGCCAACAACTCCATCCGTTGAACTTCTGGCGACAAGCCGAGCGCTTCGCACACGTTCAGGAAAGAGTAGGGCCAGACGAAATCATTCGATGCGACCCAGCTATAGGCGTCTCTGTACATCTCGCGCCCGACGCGGTCCGTCGCTCCGCGAAATCTCCGTAAGTCCTGTTTCGCCTGAGCAAGGACTCCCTTGGCTAAAGCAACGTGAGGCCCGGAACTCACGAATGCTTCGGCCGTTTCATCGCTCTCGATCGTTTTCATCATCTGAAAGGTTAATCCTTCGCAGGAGTTCCCAGCCATTGAGCGTTGGACGGAATTATTTGCCCTGCCTGCGAATGAGCCCCAACTCCTCCCTTAGGAGGAGTCGCCAGTTGATAGTTGATTGTTGTAGATGGCTTGCGCCACGCTCGCGGTCACTATGTTTAATTTTGAAAAATTAGAAGCTTGGCAGAAATCGATTGATCTCGCTGATGTGATCTACCACCAGACCCGGAGCTTTCCCGTGGACGAACGATTTGGCTTAACAAATCAGATGCCGCGACCGTAAAGGAGCGTGGCTCCCACGGAGCTTTTACGCTCTCAACTAAGAACTAACTTTCCCCCATAGGGAGAAATCACGACAATCTTTGTCCCTTTGCCACGCGCGCTCGTGACGCTGAGGGCGCCGCCCATTTGGGTAACGCGTTCCTGCATGCCGGTGAGACCGAAGCCGTCATGGCGCCCGTTCATCTTGAATCCAACGCCATTATCGTGAAGCTCGAGCCGCACTCCGGTCGCGTTGAAGCTCAGGTGCGTCTCGAAGCACGTGGCGTGTGCATACTTAAGCGTATTTGTTAATGCTTCCTGCCCGATGTGGAGAAGGTTCTCCTGCACCAGCGGTGGAAGCTCGCGCATTTTGCCGCGGAGTCGAAACGCCGCACGAAGTTCGGTGCCGGCCGTGGCGTTTTTGATCGCAGCCTGGAGCGCTTCCCAGAACGAGGCTTTTTCCAGGGCCTGGGGCCGGAGCGCGCGGACCGAGCGCCGCGCTTCACTCAAACCGGCGCGAGCCAATTCGCGGGCGCTTTGCAGATGACTGGCTGCATCCTTCTTGTAGCCCTTAGCGGTGGCATCCTCTGCCGCCTGCAACTGAACTATGACGCCGGTGAGACCTTGCGCCAGCGTGTCGTGGATATCACGCGCCATCCGATTGCGTTCATCAAGCACCGCCGCGAGCCGGCTTTGCTCGGCTGATTGATTGAGTTGGAGGGCGAACATCGCCTGATGCGCGAGTGCCTGGGCCAGCTCGATCTCTTCGGGCCGATAGAGTGGCCGATCGCCATGACGAATTCCGATGAACCCATTTACCTGTCCACCTACCAGCGTTGGAATCGTCAGGAATTTCCGGGTTCCAGTTGACCGGAAGTAATTACGCAGAGCCTCAGAGAGCCGTGGATCATTTTCTATGTCTTCGCAGGCCGACGGCACGCCCGTGAAAAACATTTCCTGGAGCCCTGGATTGTCCTTCCACGACAACCCATCCTTAATGAAGGGATGCTCCTGTTCGATTGGCGCCAAATTCGTGCCATGAGCGCCCGCATGAAAAACCAGCGCGTCGGTCGCTTCGTCCCACAGCCAGAGGATCACACTTTGCGCGTGCAACTGGCGGCCGATCGTAATCAGCATCTGGCCTATGAATGTTTCCGGTGGCGGCGCCGTCGCGAGGATGTCCAGGCTTTGGATCAATGCCTCCACTTGTCCGCGCGCGACTTGCTCGGAAGCGCGCAGCGCTGCTTCGTCTCGTTTTCGCTCGAGGGCGATACTCGCCAGGTGAGTGATCTGCTCGATGATCTCAAGCTGTTGCGGAGTCGGCGTGCGTGGTTCGCCATAATAAATGGCGAACGTTCCCATAACCTTGTCTTGAGAGGAAAGGATTGGGCTGGACCAGCACGCGCGCAACCCATGCGGCAAAGCGACGTCGCGATAATTTGCCCAAAGGGGGTCAGTCGCGATATCTGTCACGATGACCGGTTGTCCGCGATAAGCAGCGGTCCCGCACGAACCTGCCGCAGGTCCGATGAGTGAGCCATCGATCGCGTCGAGATAGGCCTTGGGAAGACTCGGCGCGGCGGCGTGCCGGAGGCGATTGCCATTCGGTTCCAACAACAAGATGGAAGAACGAGCCCCGCTCGCCAACTCCTCGACCAACCGACAGAGCGCATCGAGAATCTGCGCCAGCGGATCGCCGCGAGCCACCATCTCGAGAAGCCGCTTCTCTCCAGCGAGCAATGCCTCAGCATGTTTGCGGGCAGTAATGTCGACGGTGGTTCCGATATAGTGACTAAGCTTGCCCGATTGCGCTAAGACTGGGTTACCCACACCCTGGACGTTCTTGATCGATCCATCCGCAAGAGCGATCCGAAATTCCATGTCGAAACCGCTTTTCTTGTCAGTCGCTTCAGCGAGCCCTCGCTCGATATCCGATCGATCTTCCGGATGAACCGTTCCCAGAAATAATTGAATAGATGGCTCAACCTTTTCGGGATCGAAGCCAAAGATCCGAAAGTGTTCGTCCGACCAGATGATCTTCCCGGTGGAGGGAGTCCAGCTCCAAGTCCCCGTGCGGCTGATGCGTTGGCCTTCAGCGAGGAAACTCTCACTCCGCCGCAGCGCCTCCTCCGCACCGTCACGCTCAATCGCGACGCGCGCGAGGTAAGTCGCTAACTCGATCAGATCGAGATCGTCCGGGCTGGGACTCTTTGTTTCGCGGTAATACATGCAGAAGGTGCCCAAGACTTTGCATTCCGAAGAGAGGATTGGATTCGACCATGAGGCGCGCAGGCCATAACTCAAGGCCGCCGCCCGATGTTCCGGCACGTCCCAGAGCGGATCAGTCTCGATATCGGAGACGATGACGGCCGATCCTCTGTAGGCGGCCGTGCCACACGAGCCGGCGCACGGCCCGATCGCGAGACTGGCCATCTGCGCTTTCCAACCTTGCGGAAGATTGGGCCCAGCCGCCGAGTCAAGATGAATGCCGTCGGGCGATAGGAGCAAAATGGAAGCAAGCGTGCCGCTGCGTTGCTCCTCAATAATCAGACACAAGGCATGCAGAATCTCACTGAGCGGAGCGCGAGTAGCGATCATCTCGAGAAGACGTTTCTCCCCGGTAAACAATGTCTCCGCGCGCCTGAGTTGCTGGCTGCGGACGCCGAATTCGACTTTGCTTGGGACGCTCACTTTAAACCCCGCCAGCGCTGAGCATGGCAGGTTAAGCCGCTCTTGTCAGCAATGAGAGCGCGCTGGACCGCGCCGATTCAATTCCGTCGCCGGGTCGTCTCAAACAGGAACCAGGTTCGGCGTTCGGTCTCGTCGATCCAGACTTCGATCAGGCTCGCGGTGGCCACGTCGCGATGCTCGTCGCAGACGTTGTGCGCCTCCCTCAGGCGCGCGGCCAGCGTCTTGTTGTCTTCTGCCAGTTCCGCGAGCATGTCCAGAGGCTCGACGTACTCGGCTTCGTTATCGGCCACCCGTTGGAGGCGGGTGATCTGCCCGATCGATTTGAGGGTCGGGCCGCCGACCTTGCGGATGCGTTCCGCGATCGGATCTGTCATTGCGAAAAGCTGATCGGCCTGTTCGTCGAGAAGCAGGTGGTAGTCGCGGAAATGCGGGCCGCTCAGATGCCAGTGAAAATTCTTCGTCTTCAGGTAAAGCGCGAACACGTCCGCTAGAATCGCGTTCATTGTTGCCGCGATATCTTTTGTCGCGGCAGCTGTGAGATCGGTGCGAGTGGCGAGTGGAGCATTGCGTCTGGTCTTTAGCTCCCGCGTCTTCTGCGAATTAGGTTTGCTCATAACTCTGTTAGCCTTTGATGAAACTGAGCAGGTCTGCGTTAATGGTGTCGGCTTCAGTCGTGGGCATGCCGTGCGGAAAGCCCTTGGAGGTTTTCAGGGTGCCATTCCGCAGCAACTTTGCCGACAGCGGCGCCGAATCGGCGTAAGGCACGATCTGATCGTCATCGCCATGCATCACCAGCACCGGCACGGTGATCTTCTTCAGGTCTTCGGTGAAGTCCGTCTGGGAGAAGGCGACGATGCCGTCATAGTGCGCCTTGGCGCCCCCCATCATGCCTTGGCGCCACCAATTCCAGATCACTCCCTGAGAGGGTTTCGCACCAGGAAGGTTGTAGCCATAGAACGGTCCCACCGCCACCTCGTAGTAACACTGGGCTCGGTTGGCGGCGAGCTGCGACTGAAGCCCGTCAAAAACGTCCTTGGGCAGTCCGCCCGGATTGGTCGCCGTCTTTACCATCAACGGTGGCACCGCACTGATGATCACCGCTTTTGCCACTCGGCTTTCGCCGTGGCGCGCCAGGTAGTGCACCACTTCGCCGCCGCCGGTCGAGTGGCCGACGTGCACCGCACCCTTGAGGTCGAGATGTGCGGTCAGCGCCGCGAGGTCGTCGGCGTAGTGATCCATGTCATGGCCGCCGCCGGTCTGGGTGGAGCGGCCGTGGCCGCGTCGGTCGTGGGCGATCACTCGGAAGCCCTTGCCGAGGAAGAACAGCATCTGCGTGTCCCAATCATCGGCCGACAGCGGCCAGCCGTGGCTGAACACGATGGGCTGACCTTTGCCCCAGTCCTTGTAGAAGATCTCAACGCCGTCTTTGGTGGTGATCGTGTTCATTACGAGCCTCTCTTGGCCGTTGAATCGGTCGACTTAATTGGTCGGACTTCGTCAGCCATTGTGTGACGCAAGGGCCCCTCGTGATGGTCTTCCCACCGGCGCCGCCCAGGAGTAATCGTGATCGTCGTAGCTCGTCGTCTCCCGTGTAGTGCTCTTGCGCATCGAAATCAATAGGATGGGACTATCGTTACAGCGCTCGCAGAAACGCCACGAGATCCCGCTTCTCGTCCGGCGTGAGCTGGGTGCCGAGGATCAGGTTAAAGAACTCCACCGTGTCATCGAGGGTCAACAGGCGGCCATCGTGCAGATAGGGCGGCGTGTCCTTGATGCCACGAAGCGGGAAGGTCTTGATGGGGCCGTCGGCGGAGGCCATCATGCCGTTGATCATTTGGGGCCGATAGAACCGCTCCGCGCGCAGGTTATGCATGAGGTTGTCCGTGTAGTAGGGCGGCATGTGACACGTCGCGCACTGGCCCTTACCGAAGAAGAGCGCTTGCCCGCGCAGCTCCTCGGGCGTCGCGCGCTTGGGGTCGAGCTTTCCGAAGACGTCGAGCTTCGGGGCCGGCGGGAAGTCGAGGATCTCCTGGAATTCCGCCATGTCGTGGACCTGGCTGCCCCGCTCGAGGATGTTCACGCCCTTCTTGGTGGCGATCACGGGATCGCCGTCGAAGTAGGCGGCGCGTTGCTCGAATTCGGTGAAGTCCTCGACGGTCTTGAGCGCCCTCTGCGAGCCGAAGAGCCGCTGGACGTTCACGCCACGGAGGGTCGGCGTCTCGATTCGATGGCGGAACTGCTGCGGACGGATGTCCCCTACCAGGTGCGTCGCGCCGTTGGTGCTGCCGTTCTGATGGCAGTCGAAGCAGGAAACGCCGAGACTCGGACGCTCGCTACGCCGGTCGGCGGTGAGGTTGAACTGCTGCTGTGCGAACGGCGTCACGAGCAGCCGTAGACCTTCGAGCTGCTTGGGATTGAGGATCCCGTTGAAGAGCTCGTAGTAGTTGTCGGTGGTCACTAGGCGGCCGCGGGAGACGTCGCCGAGATCGGGGCGCGTGGTCAGGAAGATCGGCGCCGGGAATTCCGGCAGGAACGCGTCGGGCAGATCGAAGTCGAGGTCGAAGCGTGTGAGATCACGGCCCGTCTGCTTCTTGACCTCGTTGATGTGGAACACGGGGAACACCATCCCGCCCTCGGGATGGTTCGGATGAGGCAGCGGCAGGAACCCCGCCGGGAAGACGCTCTTGTCGCGGATCTCGTCCGGCGTCATCTTCGCGAGCGCGTCCCACGTCGCCCCGGCCGGCAGCTTCACGCGAATGCCACCCTGAATCGCTTTGCGCCCGCTCATGCTGGCGCCCCCGACCGGACGATCGCTCAGGTCGTAGCGGGAGGCGAGCAGGTCCCGCTGGCGCTTCTCGACCTCCGCTTTCGCGGCGCGCATCCGCGCGAACACGGTCCGGAAGTCTTCCTCATTCACCGAGATATAGCTGGACACCGGTGCATTGGGTGTACCTGCCGGAGGGCCCTGCATTGCGCGAGCACCGGCCACCATCCCCGCGATCGCGAGCCCCAATGCCAGCGCAACGGTCCTTGGATGTCGACGAATTATGTGTCCCCCCCTTGCCGAAGTCGACGCTCGTCTCTCTAGATGTCGCTCGCTGGCGAGATCGCGAGCGGCCCGAAAGGTTTGAGCAAGAATCCGCAAGTGCCGGCACCACGGAGCTCGAGCGCTCGCGTCATCATCGGTCGAATCTTTGGAAAGTAGCCGGCCGCGGCGGGCTCGCACTCATCTCTCGCTCGCGCGTGGATCGGGTAGTATTGGCGGTACGAACTCAGAGGAGGGCCTCCATGATGAACGACGCGAGCACGCCGATCGGACGGCCGGCCGCCGTGAACCCCCCGGGCAAGCTGGCGCATGCGACGCCGACCACCGCCCCCCTGGTGGCGGGCCGGCGCTCCTTCTTTAAGTACCGCGACCTTGGCGTCACGGCCGCGAGCAGCGGGAAGATCCGCGCCCAGGTAACGACCGGGGCCGAGGGGATGACGCAGCCGACGGGGTGGCACTACCACGTCTGCGAGGGCCAGTTCGTGTACATGCTCAGTGGATGGGTTGATCTGGAGTTCGAGGACGGCCAGAAACTCCGTATCCAGTCGGGCGAGTCGCTCTACATCCCGGGCGGCCTGCGGCACAACGAGACGGCGGCGTCAAGAGACCTGGAGCTCCTGGAGCTCTCCGTTCCCGCGGACATGGGCACCGTGGCCTGCGATCCGCCCGAGGGGTGGTCCAAGAGCGCGTGACGCGACGCTGACGGCAATCCGCTCAAGGCAAGGCGGGGCTCGGTGAGCAGATACCTCGGACGCGTCGGCTCACCTTCGAGCTTGTGGCGAACTCGCGTCATCTACACGCGCAAGTAGTTTGGGTGGGCGGTCCGCGTCGGCCCCCACACTTCAGATCGCCCTACCGCCTCCCCCAACGAGGCTCAGAGTCTTGGACCTGTGGATGGATCTCGGATGCTCCCCTCCCCAGCGAGTCGGACGAGGCTTTTGGCGAAGGACACGATCAGCGCAGCAAATCAGCAGCCGAAATTTCCTCGCAAGAATTCGCAACGCCGGCCACCTGTAACCCTTTCGTAAGCCGGCCGAGTCTCAACACTGGAAGGCCCCCTGCTCATTAGGAGGGCGTGCGCCACGCCATGGTTGTATCTCATCGGACATGAAGGTCTTCTCATCGTGCGCCCCTGCATCCTTCTGGCACTCCTCCGTCATCGTAAGGAGTGATGGAAGGGAGGGACGACAGATGAAGCGAGCCGTGCTCTTCGCGCTGATGCTCATCACCTTTCTCGCTCCGCTGGCGAGCATCGCCCATGCGGACTTGAAGAGTGACGAAGCCATCGTACAGGCGCCCTAACGTGCAGGGCCGCATTCGACGCGTGTGGCAAACCTTCGAGAGGTCTGCCGCACGCGCCGATGCTCGGTCGTTACTGAAACCAATGAGATCTCAAACGTTGAAGGGGGAGCGAGCGGTCATGTGGTTGGGAAAGGTGCTTCTGGGCGCCGCCGTGGTCTTGAGCGTCGCCGTGCCTCAGGTCGCGTCGAGTCAGATGAAGTCACCGCCGGGTGGCACGACGCCGTCGGGCGCAATGTTCGACCACTTCAACGGCACGATGACTCGCCCGGTGCCGCGGGTGCCGTCACCGACGCTGCCGACGCCCGGGGAGACGTGGATCCCGGATCGCACCGTGCAAGTCCCGGGGACCGATGGTCCTGTCTCCGTTCCCGGTCACTGGGAGCGCAGGCTGTCCGACCACGAGGTGTACACGCCGCCGTTGCTCGGTCGAACTCCCAACGGCGACATCATCAATTTCCCGGCCGGTACCCGCCCACCTGCCACCGAGAGGCAGGCACCATAACCTCGAACGCCGGATGGAGCTGAGCGACCAGCTCGCCGGTGAGAC
>WNFQ01005005.1_pt1 | contig 10715 bp, 12 predicted proteins | sample 5400171 | NCBI WGS metagenome assembly WNFQ01 (sample SAMN13153356, study PRJNA577476) | soil metagenome | isolation source: 20 cm soil under Madrone tree | place: USA:California | collected 2016-06-14 | reverse complement strand
GACAAACTCGAAATTCAATGGCCCAGTGGATCGAAAGAAGTGATTCAAGTTCCGGCCATCGACCGCATCGTGACCGTCGTGGAAGGTAAGGGCATCGTAGAACCGTGATTCTACGTCGAACAATCCGAGTCCTGTTTGGATGTTCGGATCGCTCGACGGCTGCGGTTCGGAGCACGATTTCGGCGCTGCCCGGTGCCTGTCTTTTGATTTGCCTGACTCCGAGCATCTTTGCAGCGACAGCGCACACCCAGCAATCTCGATCAGCACGCGCAAACTCCGAAGACTCCCCAGGCTCGTTTACCGATGTGGCGCAGAAGCTTGGCATTTCCTTTCGCTATCAGTCCTCGCACACTCCCAAGAAATACCTGCTGGAAACCATGGGAGCGGGAATCGCTCTTCTGGACTATGACAATGACGGGCGCCTGGACATCTACTTCGTGAACGGAGCGCCACTCTCCGACCCCACTCCGCAGAAAGCGTTTCCGGCTAAAACTGGGCCGGAATACTGGAATCGTCTCTACCACCAGAAACTCGACGGCACATTCGAAGATGTGACCGAGAGAGCGGGCCTGCAGGGCGCTGGCTATGGCATGGGTGTCGCGGTTGGAGATTATGACAATGACGGATTCGAGGATCTTTACGTCACTGCCTACGGGGGCAACAAGCTCTACCACAATAACGGGAATGGCACGTTCAGTGACGTTACACAGATAGCAGGCGTGGCTGCGGGTGGGTGGTCGACCAGCGCCGCATGGGTCGATCTCGACGGAGACGGCCTGCTCGATCTGGTGGTGTTGCGCTACCTCGATTGGGACTTCGCGGACGTGTGGTGTGGCCAGCACAAGGAGGGCTATCGCGCGTACTGCCATCCCGACTTCTTCAAGCCTGTCGCGCCCCTCGTCTATCTTAATAATAAGGACGGAACCTTCCGGGAGGTGAGTCAGAAACTTGGTATCGCCAAGCCCGGGAAGGGGCTTGGTATCGCGATCGCCGACTACGATCGCGACGGCCGCATTGATGTCTTCGTTGCCAACGACTCGATGACCGAGTTTCTATATCAGCAGAAAGAGGATCACACGTTCGAAGAAGTAGGACTGGCTTCTCAAGTGGCCGTTGACATCGATGGCCGAACCTATGCAGGCATGGGAGTCGATTTCGCAGACTACAACAATGATGGCTGGCCGGACATTGTCGTAACCAACCTCGCCAATCAGCGCTATGCTCTTTACCAGAATTTGGGAGATGGCTCGTTCAACTATATGACTCCCGCGTCGGGCTTGGGCCAGATGACAGTTTCGCATTCGGGCTGGGGTGTTCGTTTCTTCGACTATGACAACGACGGCTGGAAAGATCTGCTGATCGCGCAAGGACACGATCTCGACACGATTGAATTGACTTCCCCCAATTTGCACTATCGCGAGTCGATGCTGCTGGCTCGAAATACCGGACGAGGCTTTGCAGATGTCTCCGCGCAGTCCGGAAGCGTCTTCAGCCAGGCTTGGGTCGCGCGCGGCATGGCGATCGGCGATCTCGACAATGACGGACGTCTCGATGCGGTGGTAACTACTAACGATGGTGCCGCTTACGTGCTTCATAACGAGACCAGCAACTCGAATCACTGGCTCTTGCTGAAACTGGTGGGGCATCGCAGCAACCGCGATGCAATTGGCGCCCAAATCGCAATTACCACGGCAGCAGGATCTCAGTATGCAACCGTCTCGACAGCCAGCAGCTACCTGTCGGCCAGCGACAAGCGCGTTCACTTTGGCCTGGGGAAGGATGCGACCGTGCAGAAGGTTGAGATTCGCTGGCCTAGCGGCGTTCATCAGAGTTTGAAGGATGTACGCTCGAACCAGATTCTGCAGATCGACGAACCTGCAACGCCTTCGCCGACGCAACGGCCATGAAACGGCGCATCACAAGTCTGATGCTTCTATCACGATGCACCCGCCAGGACTGTGGATCGACCTTGAAACATCTCGGCGTAGCTGTCCTTGGAAACAAGCAAGCGGGCCCGGCCGCGGTGGTACAGGATGTCGGATCTCCGAGCTTTAGTTTGTCGGCCTTGTCGAGAGCCTCCACGGCTTCTTCCGGATGATCGCGGGCGAGATTTACCACACCGAGCCACATCCAGGCGTTGGCGTCTTTGGGAAAGCTGACTGTCTCCTTCTAGATGGCTTGCCTTCCGCAGTTCTCCACCTCGTCGGCATCCCGAAGTACCTGCTGCGTGCGCAGCAGGGCATGGATTTCGCGGCTCAATACCCGACCTGCACGTCCCCCTGTCAACGCTTCGACGCCGCCCTCGCGAGCAGCTCCGCATGACTCGGGGCCGTTGTGGTTTGCTATACCTTCAACGTGTGAAACTTTCATTCACTACACCTTGCCGGTTTTAACCGGCGCACGGAGAATCCATGCGCTCTAAGGTAAGTTATTTCACCGGCGTGGCCTCCTTATTAACGGTCCTTACTGAGGAGAGTGTGCGATGAGAACGATCGCAACGCTTTTCGTCGGGATAGTTTTACGAGCGGTTTTCATTGCGCTCGGTGTCTTCTCTTAAATCGGTACGGGAACGGCTGCCACAGCCAACTGAGTGTGGTCCCCCGGACGGACTGCCAGAGGACTCAAACAGCGAAAAAGAACCAGTTCCGGACTGGTAACGAAGACCTCCAGGTCTTTCCCCAGTGGGGCCGAGGCCTAGTTTGTCTGCGTAGAAGACCTTCGCCCGTTCCAGATTCTGGGCCGGGAGCCTGGCGGACGTTACTGTGTTTGAGCATTGCCTTTTCTCCTTTTCCGCTTTGAGTCCGGTATCGAATGCCACTTGGCGCATTGACAACGAAGAGGACTTGGGTCTTTTTTGTCGGCAACGCTCTATTCCATCTTCGCTTTTATTTTTACAGCTCAAACAGACGAAGCCGACGGCCTCCGAACACGATCTCCCACCGCCCGCGTTCTTGACCAACAACCGTGGCAGTCGTACAGTTACTACGGTCGAAATGGAGTTCTTGAAGGAGGAGTTTATGAAGACTTTGCGCATTGTCGGTCTTCCTGTTATTGCACTTACGCTTTCCGGCCTTGCAATCCCTGGCCAGACCAAGGACGCACCCAAGGATATTCCCGATTTCGACGTGCAAGGGATCAGCATGACTGAATGCCAGTGTACTGCCTATGCATGTCCGTGCCGGTCGAATGGTCATCCAGATCATGGAAGCTGTGACGCGGCTGATTTTACTTACATTAAGCACGGCCACTATGGAAAAGTGGACATGAGCGGATTCAAGGCTGTCGTCATCGGAGACCTGATTGACCGCGACGCAAGCAAAGTGCAAGGCACGGTCTACTTCGACAAGAGCTCAACTCCCGCGCAGCGCGAAGCATTCAATGAGATGCTGGCGTTCATGTTCGGCTGGAACCCGCCACACCTAATTGGAAGCAAGGCGGTGTTAATCGATTTCAAGGAATCACCCGACAAAAACACCTATACGCTGACGATCCCTGACATCCTCGAGGAGAAGGGCGTGATGAAGCGGGACAGCGACGGAAAGCCGCTGCACGTGGTTCCTGCGATGGATCTTTGGGGCAACAAGATCACTTATCTGGACAACGTCGTTTTCAAATACCACGACAAAGGCGTCGGAGATTGGGACCTCTCAGGGCATCAGGCCAATGTGAAAGAGTTCCACACGACAAAAGAAATGTATGCCCAGAAGAAACTGCTCATGCAACACGGAGACATGTCCGGCACATGGACTGCGGAACAAAAAGAGATGATCAAACAGATGGGTATGAAGCCCGAGTAGCTGGACAGGTGTTGTGTCGTAGGAGATTTCACCGCTCCCGCGTGCGCCGATGACTCGCTGAATAATGCGTCGAGCCGCCTCGTCAAACTTATGAGCACTGACTCGCAGCTCGTGTGGGGAGTGATACTCAGCCTTTGTTTCGCATCTCCGAAGCACTCTCCGGCCGTTGGAAACGGGAAGATCTGTCATGAGTTCTTACCGACCAACTCCTCGAACTCGTCAGGTTCGACCATCTCGATGTACTCGTCTTCAACGAGAATTCCAACGAAATCGAATGGCATGTGGTGGGGAAAGGGGCCGATTCCCTTCCCCGATATGCCGACTGACGAAACATCGATTGGGCACGTTTACCATACGCAGGAACCACTTCACATCGCTGACTGGAGCGGGGACGACCGCTTTCTGCGCTTAAAGCAACTGCTTCAGGCAAACCGCCTCAACCTCGGCTCGCTGCTTCGCGTGCCGTTGACCACGGCCCACCGCTGCTGAGGTGCGCTGGGTATCACCAACCATGATCGCAACGCCTACGGTTCCGAAGATGTCAGTTTCTGAAATAGCGAATCTGCTCAAAGGGATACAACCCCGCCGCGCGAAGCTGAAGACTAACACGAACAGCGACGCGAGTTTGCCAAGAAGGCACGTGCTGGTCCAGCCTGCCGAAAGCTGAGGGTGTTTACGAGTATCAATCCGTCGTCTTTTCCCTGAACGCCTACGCGGTCTCGCCTTGCGTCGGGTTTTCCCGAAGCCTCCCTCCACAACCCAGCGCGCGCGGAACTCAAATGAAGAACATTTTCGTCGGAAGCCCAAACTTCGAGGCCCCCGAGGATCAATTGCGCTCACAGTAAGGTACCGTCAAAAAGGTGACTCTGGCGCGCGACCAGTGAACTCGCAACCCGCGAGGATTCGCTTTAATTGAAATGACCAACGATGCCGAGGCGGAGTTCGCGATCAAGGCCCGTAAATGGCAGCACTCTCAATGGTCGGAGTCTCAACGTCGATCAGCCGCGGCCCCAGCCTGCGGGTAGCGGGGGTGACCACGGCTTTCACGACAAACGAGTTGGCTCCGACGGCGCTGGTCGCGGGTGCTACTAAACTAAGTTGACGTGCCTTGCTCTCGGTTCTGGCGAACTCTCTTGCACACCCCGGTTTTAGCGGTTTGTTGAGAGTTCCCGCGTTGGGCGTGCTGAGGCGCATATGGAGAAGATCATCCCCTGGACGAAATGCAGGAAGACATTTTACGGTTTCTGGGCCATACAGTCGATTGCTCGGTTTGCGTGCCTAAAAGCCAGCTCTGCCTTCTCGCACAAAAAGCACGTGCAGCCCACGGACTGATGCTGTTCGTAATAACGCCTCACGACGGCTTCGAGCCTGAAGGAGTCTTCCGCTGTTTTGGTAAGCAGCTTCAGTTTTCCACTTGGGATCATCACCAGCTCTCCATCTGCGGCCATGTGGATTCCCCTCCTTCACCGCTCGGAGTCAGGAAAGTAGATCACTTCGGGCCGTCGGCGTGAGCGGCCCAACGCCAACCACCAAACAGTGCGGGAGGGTCAGTAAGTCAGTTCAGATCGGTGAGCTGTCGATGGCGTCGAAGGCTTCGGACTCTTTTTCTTCACCGAAGCCCGGATGGCTTTGCAGCAGCCGGGCGCAACGGTTCCAGCGGAGAATAGCGTCGTCGTTGCCCGGGGGACGGATGATTTCCGCGTCCGTGAAGCAGCGCATTGCCTCCCCGAAGAGCACTGCCAAAGTGTACGGAGGACGCCCCACGCTCATTTGTGCTTTGGCTCGCCGTTCATGCAGCAGACCCGTGTAATAGAGACGCTCGTAGCGGTCGGCGAGTCTCTGGAAAAGTCTTTCTACTTCCTCAGAGCGATCCGATGCGTCTCCGCAGAACTGGTCGGTGATCGCGAGGCCTAGCAAGCGAAGGGCCAGTTGGTGCGACGGCTCGATTGCCAATATGTCGCGACAGATCGATTCTGCCTCTTCCGGTTCATTCAGTGAGCGGTAGAGTTCGGCCTTTGAGATGGCTTCCGGAATACCGGCCTTCGAAATGCTCTTCAGCTTGAATTCCACGGGACCTCCTTTACGTCAGCCCGATTCTTGTTTCGCTCCGCGAATCATCCGCACGAGCATGATCACGGGATCATAGAATTCGTCGACCACACGCTCCTTCAAGGGAATGATCGCATTGTCCGTGATGTGAATCTCCTCGGGACATACTTCTGTACAGCACTTCGTAATGTTGCACAGACCGATCCCGAGCTCATCCTTGAGTATTCTCGCGCGCGACTTCGAGTCGAGAGGATGCATTTCGAGCCCCGCCACCCGGACGAAGAACCGCGGCCCCCCGAAATGCTCGTTCTCGTCGTGCTCGCGGAGAACGTGGCACACATTCTGGCACAAGAAGCATTCAATGCACTTACGAAACTCCTGCACGCGATCCACATCTTGCTGGTACATTTTCCAGTCGGTGCCGGGGCGGGATTCGAAGGGCGGAATTTTCTTGTTCACGCGGTAATTCCAGGAAACGTCGGTGACCAGGTCTTTGATCACAGGAAACGCTTTCATTGGGTAAACCGTGATGGGCTTGTCCAGGGGAAGTGCGTCCATACGGGTTTTGCAAGTGAGCCGAGGCCGGCCATTGACCTCCGCCGAGCAGGAGCCGCACTTGCCGGCTTTGCAATTCCAGCGTATTGCCAGGTCGGGCGCCTGGTGCGCCTGGACATAGTGCAACGCGTCCAAAACAACCATCCCTGGAGCAATCGGGACGCGGTACGTGGCGGGCTGCCCACCTTCGCGGTCTCCCCGGAACACCTCAAAAATTGCTTCTGCCATTGGGCCTCCGCTATTTCTCTGTCTTCTGGGTCCGAATAGCGCCGCATCCCGGCACCGAGGTCGAGACGCCCTGAGTACAGCCGAGCAGGACACCGGCGCTGCTAAGACCAGTTATTTCTCATCGGCGAGAAGTTGCTTCAGATCGCCGGGCAATTCCGGCACCGGTAATTGGCGCAGCGTCATCGCGCTTCCCTCGCAGACAATCACATTGTTTTTCGTTCCCCAGGCTGCGTCGAGGCCGGGGTGATCAATCCGGCTGTGCGCTCCCCGACTCTCTTGGCGTGCCAGCGCGCTGCGAGTCACGGCCTCGGAGACTATCAGCATCGCCTTAAGGTCCCGGGAGAGATGCCAGCCGGGGTTGAACAATCGCGAGCCTTCGACGCTCAGCCGTCCGGACCGCTCTTTCAGTTTCTCAAGCTCCTCCAGTGCACGAATCAAATCCTCTTTGTTGCGAAAGATGCCAACCAGGTTCTGCGTGGTTTCCTGCAAATCACGATGAATCGCATAGGGACTCTCACCATTCTTGCGCTCGAAGGGAACCAGTATCTCGCGTGCCGCCTCCTCGATCTGCCCGGAGTCGATGGATGCAGTTGGCATTTTGTTCGCGTGCGTGGCCGCGGCCAACCCTGCGCGGCGACCGAAGACGAGCAGGTCCGAAAGAGAATTGCCTCCCAGCCGGTTTGCGCCGTGGAGTCCGGCGGCTGCCTCCCCCGCGGCAAAGAGTCCCGGCACGGACGATTTTGCGGTTTCCGCATCGACGCGAATACCTCCCATCATGTAATGGCAGGTCGGTCCCACCTCCATCGGCCCCTTGGTGATGTCCACATCCGCAAGTTCCTTAAATTGGTGATACATGCTGGGCAGTTTTTTCTTCACATAGTCGGCGGGCTTTTGCGAGATATCGAGATAAGCTCCGCCGTGTTCAGTGCCACGGCCTTCGCGTACTTCTGTATAGATCGCGCGCGCCACCACGTCGCGCGTCGAAAGCTCCATCTTTTTCGGATCGTACTGTTCCATGAAGCGCTGGCCCAATTTGTTGCGGAGGACGCCTCCCTCGCCGCGGACCGCCTCGGTGACCAGAATTCCCTGCACTCCGGGAGGCCATACCATCCCGGTCGGATGAAACTGCACGAATTCCATATCCATCAGCTCCGCGCCGGCGCCGTAGGCGAGCGCCATCCCGTCGCCGGTATACTCCCACGAATTGGAGGTAATCTTCCACGCCTTGCCTATACCGCCCGTGGCCATGACGATCGACTTGGCTCGAAACACCACGAACCGGCCCTGCTCGCGCCAGTAACCGAATGCTCCGGAGATGCGGTCCCCATCTTTAAGCAAGCGACTGATCGTGCATTCCATGTAGACGTCGATCCCCAATTGCACGCCGCGGTCTTGCAAGGTGCGGATCATTTCCAGACCGGTGCGGTCGCCCACATGACACAGCCTGCGGAAAGTGTGACCGCCGAAGGCCCGCTGCAGGATCTGTCCGTCCGAGGTGCGATCAAAAAGAGCCCCCCATTGTTCCAGCTCTCGCACGCGCTCGGGAGCTTCCTGGGCGTGGATTTGCGCCATGCGCCAGTTGTTGAGCAGCTTGCCGCCGCGCATGGTATCGCGAAAATGAGTGCGCCAGTCGTCAGCCGAATCCACATTGGCCATCGCCGCGGCGATCCCACCTTCCGCCATCACCGTATGCGCTTTGCCGAGGAGCGATTTGCAAACCACCCCGACTCTCGCGCCCTGCGCCAGCGCTCCGAGGGCAGCTCGCAGACCCGCGCCACCGGCACCGATGATCAATACATCATGGTCGTGGGTTTCGTATTCGGTGGTCACAAGAGTCTCAAATCGGTTATTGCGCCGCTGGCAACCAGCCGGACGTACAGATCGGTGAGGCCCACCGTGATCAAGCTGATCCAGGCATACAGCATGTGGCGCTCATTCAAAAAGCTCAACCAACGCCACGCTCTATGACGGCCACCCCCGAAGGCTGCGCAGGAAAAGCAGTCGACCTTACCCCCTACGATGTGGCGCAGCGAGTGGCATGACAAAGCATAAGTCGTCAGCAGTATTACGTTGAACAACAGGACGATGGTGCCGACCCCCACTCCGATTCTTCCGCTAAAAAAGAAGGCGCGAAACGCGTCACGCCAAAGAAAGATGAGAAAGATGATCCCGACATACAGAAAGTAGCGATGGAGATTTTGCAAGACAAGCGGAAACGCAGTTTCACCCCGATAGCGGCGCTTCCTGTGCTCGCTGACGGCGCAGGCTGGTGGATCGAGAAAAAAAGCCCGATAATATGCCTTTCGATAGTAGTAGCACGTGACCCGGAATCCCAAAGGCCAAACCAGGATCAATAGCGCCGGAGAGAACGGCCACCACCGATGATGTGGGTCAATGAGCGGCGAATAGAAGGGAGAAAGATACGGTCCCCATTCGTAATAGGTCCCCTCGAACGCCCGCAAGGTTGCATACACTCCGAATGCACCGAGCAGCACAATCGCTGGCACTAACTCCAGCAACCACGCGTCCGGCCGCATCGTATCGCCAAAGCGGCGCTGTCCCTGTGTGGTTGAACCTGCCGGCATAGCACCTCCGCCAGATGGTGCATAGAGTTAACAGAAAATAGCTTTTCAAGTCAAAGGGCTTCCCCTCAAGGTCCGTCCTGTCGAAAATCCGGCAAATTTCGCAGCCAACTCAGGGCTGGCATGGTGACCGCAATTAACGGCGCAATCGCAGGCGTCTTTTTGGGGCTCGGCGACAAAGTCACTCTTCGGTTTGACGATTAGAACACATCTCATAAATGCCTTATCAAAATGATTGCACATGCGAGATACAGCATCCCGAGAGACATGTCGAGCCGATGTTCCCAGTGCACCGTCAGGCGGCGGAAGTTTTGAAGCCAGCTGGTTCACCGTCCAGTCGGTCAGAATTGTAGGCGTTCTCGCCAATGAGACGCTCGATCGGCTCGTCTACGAAGACGTCAGCCAGTTTCTTTTGCACGAGTGTGACCCCGTGGGGCGCTGCGGATTGCGCACAAACGGAAATAGGAAGCCCAGCTATCCGGCACTGCCATGATCTTGGTCCCCTTGCTGCGCTTGGTCTTGCCCACGCCTGCGCCCCTTTTTTTGGCGAGGGTGAAGCTCCCGTCAATCGAGGCTTCGTGAAGATGGAATCTCCCGCGGAAGCGTAGGTCTTCGGCCAGCGCCACCAGCACGCCGCGCATGACGCCGGAATGGACCCATTGTTGAAAGCAGCGATAGCACGTCTGGTAGGGAGGATAGCCGTCTGGTTCAGCAGACCCCAGACGGAAAGGTAGTTGTCATGGTACAGCTTCTACATGACACCATCCCGCGCTGAACAAGGCTGTAGTCGGGTTTGACCTGCTGGGTGGAACGCGTCTGGAGCAGGCCAAGAAGCTTGCCGATTTGCGCAACGAATGCGTGCTCGACGTGTTCGTAACAGCGCCTGAGAAAGGTGCGCCAGCCTGATTAAGTCCTCGGTCGCGTAGGTCGCAGCTTCGACCCGTGCTCTGCGCTCCGGCTCGACGCCGGTCGTTGGCACTGGCGTGTATCCACAAAGCCCGCTCTGAGCGATAGAGGCCTCTGCGCAGCGGGGTTGCCTGAGACGAGGATCAAGCATGTCGGTGCTCCGAACAACGTTGGGGGTGAGAAGCTTCCCCAGACGCTTTGCACGCTCACCCTACCTCGTGGCTTCGGTCCCTTGTTTGCGAACTGGCGAATATAAAACCCCGCGCGGTGCTGACTAATCTGGTTCGTCTCGATGCCCCTTCGTGTCTCGATGATGTGTCCGAATCGTGGGACAATTCGCACGTCAGTAGGCCCCGACCACGCACAGCGGCACCGACTTGTGCTGTTGCGCTTCCCCAGGAGGGCAACGTGAGAGACATCTACAAAGTACTCAGAGAGAAAGAGGACGCTATTGAGCAGATCCGCCGAGAGGTCCAGGCGCTGCGCTCGGTAACTCCGTTGCTGGCTAACGCCGTTCGCCGCGAGGCCACGAATGGGGCGGTCAGCGAACTGGGAGATGCGCTTCGCACCGCAGCTCCGCTTCTGGTTGATGAAGCAG
>WNFQ01006585.1_pt1 | contig 10716 bp, 12 predicted proteins | sample 5400171 | NCBI WGS metagenome assembly WNFQ01 (sample SAMN13153356, study PRJNA577476) | soil metagenome | isolation source: 20 cm soil under Madrone tree | place: USA:California | collected 2016-06-14 | reverse complement strand
GCCAGATTTCGGCGGTTAGTGCCGGGCCAGCCAAGCGCTGGGAGTGAGCTCGCCGATCCGATTGATCGGGAAGTTAGCCCAGCCCGGCAAGGTCGAGCAAAGATAGTCGCGAATCGGGATTTTTAGTCGTCGGGTGATGACTGGCCGGGAATCGGCAACTAAGCCAATGCCAAGCTCATATTCCTACCAAAATAATTAAAAGTTTTTGCATGCTTGCCAGAACTCAGTAGTTTCGTGTAATAAATCTTAAGTAACTACAACAGCTCAGTGCACTATTCATCCAATACCTTTGCGAAGGCCGCCCAAATAGCGGAGCAAATTGAATCACTCGAAAACCAACTCAGCGTTTTGCTCCAGGGAGGAGACTCGATAGCGGAAAAGCAGAGCACTCCAAAGGCAGCACCGAAGCGCAGAATCGCATTGCCAAAAAAGGCCGACTCTGCAGCTCCTAAGGCTGCCGAAGACGGAAGAGGAACGCTACGACCAGCTGTGGTCGCGATCCTGAAAAAGAGCAAAAATCCCCTAAAGACTGCGGATATATACGATGCGCTTGTCGCCCAAGGGTATAAGTTTACTTTTAAAGAAACGAAAAAAGTCCTTGGAATTCGCCTCTACAAAATGTTAGGTGTGCAGCCGCTCGGTGGAGGACTCTTTGAGGCAAAGTAAGACAGACGCCCGGAGCCGCGGCTATGTGGTGTGGATTCTGCGCCGAGAGAATCGGCTCCATGAAGCAGGCTCAATTGGCTAACCTGTCTGCTTCTTCATGATCGGTGTCTTCCGGCTTGCGGGTGGTCTTGTTCGGTCATGGTCCCGCTTCAGGCGTTTTACGTAGCAAGTAATGGATTCAAGATCAAAACTCCCCTCTCTGCGTTGAAGGTGTCACCAGACAGATAGCGTGACAGGAGATGGGCACCAGGTGGTGATCATTGTGCCAGATAATCTGGATGTTGGCCGAAGCTAAAGGGCTCGAGTTGGTTAGCGCGGATGGCGGGTCCTTGGCGTGAGTTTGGCGATCCGATTGATCGGGAAGCTAGCCAAGCCCGGCAGGTTTCGACAATCGAGAGTATTGCCACGCCGCGTGGCCCAGCTTTCTCGCTTCTTGTTGTTCATTTGTTACTTCGTTTTCCTGACCTCCGGTGTTTCCTCAGAAACATCTGAATTTTAAGCCACGCCTCGAGCGTCGGTTTTGTTTTTCCGATAAACCAGTCATTCACGCGTTGGCGAGTTACGCCAAGCATCCGGGCAAGGTCCGCCTGGTTGACATTGCTCTCGTTGACCCAGGCTTTTAGCTCGTTAATCAGATCATGGATTTCTTTGTCCGACATTTTTGTACAGTCAGGTAAAAATGACGATTTGTAAAGATTAATCCTGCGAACGCTAACGATTTAGAAATAACTTGTGCTGTCATGTAAAACTGACAATAAATAAAGCGTCTCGGAGCATTGCAGGAACACCGCCCAAGGACTAAACCCACCATTGAAGAATAACCAATGCAGGTAATCGCTGAGATTCGGCGATCCAACAATTTCAAGCCGGTATTGAAGCGCGTCGGAATTCATTGCATCGGAACCAGTGATGCCGCTCCGACCAAACCGGGAGTGCGAAAGACGCCAATCGCCGGTCCTTTGGTGATTTAATCCCATTTAAGGAGAGGTTTTACGAAAGGGAAAACAAAGTACGATAAGCCTAAAATTACGGCGCGAACGCTGATTCTATACTTCCACTTTGATGTCATCGCCTTCGACCACGACTTTGTAACTTGGAACGCCATTCTGCGCTGGCGGCCCAAAAGCAGCGCCGGTTTTCAGGTCGAAATCCGCGCCGTGCCACGACAGGTGACCCTGGCGCCTTGAACGTCGCCTTCCGACAGCGGTCCGCCACGGTGCGTGCAGGTGTCGCCGATGGCATAGTAAGTTCCCTCCACATTGAAGAGGGCTATTTTCTGGCCTTCGATTGTGAACGCAGCCGCTTGGCCGGGTGGCACGTCCTTTGGTCTAGCTATTCTTGAGGAGTTTTGCCATAAAGCTTGAGTCGGTTTGATGGTTGCTGATCGAGCCGGAACCTCTGGGTCTTGCCAGGCGTTACGCATGATGATGCGCGTCGCAAGCCCAATTGACCGGCGCATCGGTGAGGGCGGCGGTCAGATGCGCCACTCCGGTTTTGAGCGGGCAGACTTCCACTCTTTCGGTCTCTTCCTTCCGGTAAATTGGTCTCGCAAACGAGCCGGCTCGGAATACGCCCGGCGCTTCCCACGGTTCAAACGCCGGAAGCGTTCCGAAACGCTGGCTCGCGCGGGTGCTTCTGGTTCGCCCGTTCGCTGCGTTGGTGTGGCCAGGCAGTTCATTGTCATTTGGTTCGATCACACTCAGCCTTCGCCATTGTTGCCGATGGCTTCAACCGGACATCCTTCCATGGCTTCCTTACAAAGCGCCTCCTCCTCTGGGCTGGTCGGTTGCTTAAACACATGGGAGTAGCCGCCCTCGTCGCTACGCGTGAAATTAGCGGGTGCGGTTTCCCGGCACAGGTCGCAGTCAATGCACTGGTCATCGACGTAAAACTTTCCGGCCACGTTTTCCGCGTATTTATTCGCAATGTCGGCCATAGATTCTCTTTCGTCTCATGCAGACGGAAATTCGATTAGAGCGCGTTTCGTGACCCCGGGCTGTTCTCGACCCGTGGACTGCTAAAGCTGCATTAATTCAGCAAAGGCTGTTCACGCTTGCGGCCTCACTCCACAGGGAAACTAATCGACAAGCGTGCTTTATTTCCCCTTCCGCCGAACGACCCATTGTAAGGCGTTTTGACACGCGAGGCAAAACTAGGGCGGGCTTCAGGGGTGGAAAGGGCGCGAGAGGGCCGCCGTTCCATCCGATTGCGCCTGGATTTGGATCCGCAACATAGTTGGTCCGTTTGGCGAGGCCCTTTCTGCGGTCTTGGATCGGCTCGACCTGTTTAGGAGGTGGCGGCTCATTAACGGTTGGTCCCTTTGACTCTGGCTTTTCGACACATTGGGAAGCTCTGATAGCAGTGATGCGGGAAACCCAGAATACGCTAACAATATTATCAATATTTTTTCCAATACATTGATTGCCAACCCTGGGCCTGCTACTATTTTTCACATGCCATCTAATCGCGGAAATCCTCTACCGGGCATCGAAGACATCGTTAGCAAACTGGAGGAGGATATCGTTTTTGGGGGTTTTCACCCAAAAGAAAAACTGACAGAGGAAGATCTGATGGCACGCTTTCACGCTAAACGGCATGTCGTTCGCGATGCGCTTAGTCAGCTCGATTCGATGGGACTGGTCGTCCGCGTCCCTAATCGAGGCGCCTACGTGCGCGAATTAACTCCAGAAGAGGTGATAGAAATCTATGAGGTGCGTGAAATCCTCGAAGTAGCCGCAGCATTGCGGACTCCTCTACCTGCTCCCAAGGAGGTCGTGGAGACAATGAAGAAAATCCAAGACCAGCACTCAGAGGCGATCCAGCGCCATGACCTGCGTCGGGTTTTTCGATTGAATATCCAATTTCACCACCAACAGTTTTCAGGGTGTCAAAACACCAAGTTGGTCCAAAGCATTATGGAATACGCACAACAAGCTCACCTGATTCGCGCAGTCAAGTATTCCGAACCAGGACATTTACAAAAAGTGGAGCGCGATCATCGGCATATCATCAAGGCTATGCAGGGAAAAAATCGCGACGCATTGGTCGAGATTGTTCGCAACCATCTTCCCGACTCTCGAGATGCATACCTTCGGGCTTACGCTCTTCGACATGGGGACACCATTTCGGATTTCACCGGAGTGAAAGCTGCCTAAGAGGAAGCTTTCTCTGCAAGGCATTCTTCAGTTTTCCACTAATTTCCAAGCTGCGTCCATGCACCGTCTTGGCTATTCGACGTGTTGGCTGCGTCGATCATCTCCATGACGTGTACGCCATCGTCGGAATTCGGAAGACAGTTCAGAAAAGGAGCCGACGGCTGAGACAGCTTTTCTGCGATGATCGCCTGCGCGAATTCTGAATATAGATTCGCAAATGCCAGAGCGTATCCTTCCGGATGACCTGCTCGAAAACGTGAGGCCTTAAGCGATTCTGGCGCCAATGAATCAAAGCCCGGAGCGTAGCGCACCGCTGGCTCACCGATCGGTTTCAACCAAAGGGCATCCGGTTGCTCCTGGTACCATGTTAGTGAGCCTTTGTCGCCAAACATCCGGAACCACAAACCCTGGTCGTTACCCGCTGCAACATAGCTTGCCCAAAGTCTTCCCTGAACACCATCCTCGTAATCGAGCGAGAGATAAGCATTATCGTAGACTTCTCGGTTCGCAGCGACAGTCGACATGCGAGCAGATAATCGCAAGACTTTAAGGCCGGACACAAAAGATGCCATATTGAACGGATGTGAGCCGACCTCGCCAAGGATGGCACCCTGCCCCATCGAGCTTTTTCGAAAACGCCAATGTCGCCGACTGGGGTCTTTGGGTTCCGCTACCACACCAGGATCTCCGGCACTCAACTCCGCCTCGATCAAACGAACACGCCCAATAGCGCCTTCTCTGATCAGAGCTTTCGCCTGTCGCACCATTGGATATCCCGTGTAACAGTGAGTCAAACAGAGCAGGCGTCCGGATTCACTGGCCAACTTTCGTAGCTCGTGAGCCTCTTGCAGGTCTTTCGTAAAAGGCTTTTCGCAGATGACGTGGATGCCTCTGCTGAGGAACTCTCGTGCCACTGGCAAATGAAGTTGTGGAGGAGTCGCGATCGTGACGACGTCAATGCCATCGCTTCGGTCCGCTTCGCGTTCCGCCATTACTCTGTAGTCCGTATAGGCTCGCTCCGGAGTAATCAGTTCCGCCCGTGCCGAAGCGTGAGCAACCTCCGGATCTATTGATAGAGCTCCAGCCACTAAGTCGTAGAATCCATCTGCCCTGGCAGCAATCAAATGTGTCCTACCTATGACAGAGTCAGAGCCACCGCCAACCATGCCGAGCCGAAGCCGTCTTTGAAAGTCTGAGATCAGCGTACTGTACGGCATAATTACTCTCTTGGTTTTTGATCAATTGAATCGCCTACTCTAGTCTCGCACGTACCTTCGACCAGTATTCTTCCTGCCGTAGGCGCACTTGATCTAGATAAACCGCACCAATCAGCACAATGCCCACGACAACCTGTTGAAGGAAGGGTTCTATACCGCCGAGGTTCAACGCAAAGCGGATAGACGCCATGATCGCGGCGCCAATGACACCACCGAAAAACGTCCCGCGACCGCCTGCCAAACTAGCGCCGCCGATAACCGCCGCAGCAATCGCATCGAGTTCGTAGCCCACACCTATTCCCGGGTGAGCCGAGTTGATTCTTGAGGAAAGGATTAAGGATGCCAAACCGACCATGCACCCGGAAAACAGGTATACTTTTAGCTTAATAAAACGCACGTCCACTCCTGCTCGCCGTACACTCTCTTCGTTGTTGCCAATTCCGTACGCGTACCTGCCAAGAGGCCTATTGTTGAAGAGGTGATAAGCAATTAACATCGTGATGAGCACTAACCAGATCGGGACTGGTACTCCCGCGAGTTCCCCGTTCCCGATGAAACCATACCAATCAGGAAAACCGTACATCGAATACCCACCGCTCAGCTTTAGAGCGAGACCCTGAGCGATTCCCAGCATTCCGAGAGTAGTGATGAAAGCGGGGATATTGGCATATGCTACGAGCAAGCCGTTGATGGCCCCACCGAGCAGGGCGACGAGTACGCAGATCAGCATCCCTCCATACATCGGGATTCCGAGATTGTTTGTGCATATCGCCATGACGACCATAGACAATGACATCATTGTGCCTACAGACAGGTCAATCCCTCCAGAAACAATCACCAGAGTCATGCCCATCGACAGCACCGCGTTGACAGAACCCTGTAATCCGACCGTCAGTAGGTTAGCTGGGAGGATAAAGGAAGGCTTTATGATCGCGATGACAGCAACTACTACAAAAAGCAAGATAACCGGCCCAAGGCTTTCAAAGAGTTTCCATATTTGTGCAGATCTGGGCGTCCCACCTAACTTATATTGGGGTACCGCAGGCGCAGGGCGAGGATTGACGGTAGGGTTCATTTGCATCAGCTATCTCGTGCTTTGGTTAGCTCTTGTTTCAGTTAACTCCCCAGTGAGAATCACGCTGGTCAGCTCTTCCTTATCGGATTCACGAGTCGTGAGCTCAGCGACTTTGCGGCCGTTCTTAAGCACGACACATCGATCACTCACCTCCAAGATGTCATGAAGATTGTGACTGATGTAGATGATTGCGAGGTTGCGCGTTTTTAGACTGTGAACTAGATCGAGAACCTTTCTCGTTTGCGCGACCCCAAGCGCGGCTGTCGGCTCGTCCATGATTAAGAGGCGGGACTTCTCCCTCACTGCTTTCGAGATTGCCAGCGCTTGCCGTTGTCCACCCGAGAGATCTCTTACCCGCCGATCGACTCGTGGGATGTCGACCGCCAGGTCATGCAGGAGCGTAGTAGCTTCCTGGCGCATCCGAAAATGGTCAAACCAAGGCACCAGGTTAAAAACCTTCTTCTCCAATTCGCTACCTAAAAATAGGTTCGCGGCGACGTCGAGATTATCACACAGCGAAAGTTCCTGGAAGACTGTATGAATTCCACCTTCCATGGCATCTCGCGGCGTTCGGAAAAGCATCGCCTTTCCATCTAGCTGGATTTCTCCTTCATCCGGCTGGTAGGCACCGGCCAAGATCTTGATTAAAGTCGATTTGCCTGCTCCGTTGTCACCAAGGAGCGCAACTACTTCACCTTCGTGAACATCGAGGTTCACTCTATCAAGCGCACGAATTCCGCCAAAGTACTTGGTGATATCGCGCACCGACAACAAGGGACACTTCGGCTGCTCCATAGCGGTTATTTAGAAAAATTTGATTCGGTGCGAATATTCCAACTACAATTTCAGGCCTAGCGTGGTCGCCACGTTGTCGACGTTCTCTTTGGTAACCAGGGTGGCACCGGAATCGATGAACTTTGGAAAATCGCCTGCCTTTTTTTCGCCTTTCATCAGCTGAACAGCAATGTCCACAGCGCGCGTCCCCATCGTTTCGGGCATTTGAGCAACGGTCCCGGAAAAGTTGCCATCCTTGACTGCTTTAAACCCTTCGGTTACCCCGTCGAATCCAACGATCTTTACTGCCTTGAATCTTTCGGCCTGAGCATTGTCTCCCGCTGCCTTCGCCTTTTGCGCAGCTCTCTCTAGAACGTGGCGAGCGCCGATACTCATCATATCGCTTGCCGCAAATATGAGATCAAGGTCTTTGTGCCCCGCGATGAGCGCCTCGGCCGCCTCGAGTCCGCCTGGTTCTGTCCAGTGACCGTTTATGGAAGCTACGAGTTTGATTTCCGGAAACTTGGCGATGCCCTCATGAAAACCTGATTTCCGATCTGCCGCCGTTTGTCCGCCCGGTTCACCCTCGAGCATGGCAACGTTGCCTTTTCCATTGATTAATGAAGCAGCGAACTGAGCGCCAGAGCCAGCACCGGCCTTATTGTTGGTCGCTATAGTTGTCACATAATCGCCTTTCTCTACTCCCGAATCCACCAGAACGACGTAGAGTCCCGCTTTGGTAGCCTTGTCGAGGACATTTCCTAGGCCCTTCGAATCAACCGCAGCAATAATGAGAGCTCCAAAATCTCCGCGTGCGATCAGAGTCTCGATGATATTAATTTGATCCTCGACGGCCGCATGGCTTCGAGACGCGAAGCTTTCGGTGGCGATCCCGTACTTCTTGGCTTCGCGTTCTGCTGCTTGGACAATCCTGATCTGAAAGACATCATTAACCAGGGTCTTGGGCAAGATCGCGATTTTCTTAAGCTGTTCTGCCCTTGCCGAAATCGGAAGCGTGATAGCAGCTAAAGGGACGGCTGCGATAAGGCCGACAATGATTTTGCAGATGGATCTCATAGGTTGGATTTACCTCTTTCTGATTTTTCGAGTTCTTTTGTTTGGGGAGTTTATTTTTTGAAATTCACACGTTCGACTTTCCCGGTTTGGGCGGAGCGCGCGACGGTGTCGACGATCTCGGCGACCCGGTAGCCATCTCGCAAGGTCGCAGCATCGGGACTAAGCTCTCGTCGCCCGACTATAGCGGACACAATCTCGTAAGTTTGGAACGCGAAGCAGTCTCGCCAGCCAACAGGATGCGATCCCTGTACGCCGACCGGGAGAAAGAAATCGCTAAAAGGATGGTCTGGGCGCAGCGCCATTAACGTCCGAGTTCCTCGGCCAGGAACGCGATGCTCGAGCTCGTTTAGGCGCTCTACTTCGAACCGTAATGAGCCCTCTGTTCCGTCTATTTCGATGCGGCCCGTCAACGCGTGAGGGGCATCAACTCGACAAGCTTCAAAAACAACCAGTCATCATTAACGTTCTTAATTTTGCCTACCGGATCAGTGGTCCATGTTTTGGCCAGCGCAGTGACATCCGTTACTTCGCCGACCAGATATCTTGCCTGGTCAATATAATGAGATCCTAAATCTCCAAGCGCGCCCGCACCGGCAACATCTCGATCAAACCGCCAACTCAAACCTGAACCAGGCTCCAGCATATTTAGCAGAAATGTGCTTCTATAGTGACGCACTTCACCAATGTCCCCTGCCAGGATCATTTTTTTTGCTAAGCGCAACGCGGGAACGAACCGATACATGAAAGCGCACATGTGCTTGACGCCGGCGGCGTCAACGGCCTTGTAAATTGAAAACGCTTCTTCGGCGCTCCGAGCGAGCGGCTTTTCGCAGAAAACATGCTTGCCGTTTTGAGCGGCCACAATCGATGGCTCAGCATGCAGCTGGTTTGGGCCGGCGTTGACCAGGAGGTCGATATCTGACCGCGCTACGAGCGAACGCCAATCGGTGACGATTTCGCGCCACCCATAACGCTCGACCATCATGCGAGCAAGAGCCGCATTATGCTCAGCAATTGCCACTAGATCAGGGTGAATCATCGGTTCCCGACGTGCTCGACCGACGTCACCAAGGCTTAGCGAATGCATTTGGCCGATAAAGCCAGCCCCCAACAACCCAACACCAATATTTTTTGTCATAGCGGAGTTTTTTGTCCGGTCGTTCCCAGGCAACGTTCGCGATGCCGTTCCTTTGCGTGGAGAACAGACTGGGGGACTCGAAACTCGCTCAAGCTTGAACGGCCCATTCATATTGTCAACAAAACTATTAATAATATGCTTGATAATATTGTTGCCAGGCCTGGGTTCCCCGCTATAATCCTGTGCCAGATGACCGTGAAAACTTCCCCGGATGTGAACGGAAAGATCGTCCGTGACCTTGAGGAAGATATCGTCTTTGGCGTTTTCCATCCCAAGGAAAGGCTCACCGAGGAGGGCTTAATGGCGCGCTTTGGCCTCAAACGCCATGTCGTGCGCGATGCGCTTAGCGAGCTCGATTCTATCGGACTGGTGGTTCGCGTTCCTAATCGAGGCGCCTACGTGCGCGAATTAACTCCCAAAGAGGTGATCGAAATCTATGAGGTTCGTGAAATCCTCGAAGTAGCCGCAGCAATGCGGACTCCTCTCCCTGCTCCTAAGGAGGTCGTGGATGTCATGAAGAAAATCCAAGACCAACATTCAGAGGCGATCGAGCACCATGACCTGCGTCGGATTTTCCGACTAAATATCCAATTCCATCGCGAACAGTTCTTGGCGTGCGGGAACAACAAGTTAGTTCAAAGCATTTTAGAATATGCACAACAAGCTCACCTGATTCGCGCAATCAAATATTCCGAATCAGGACATTTACAAAAAGTGGAGCGCGATCATCGACAGATCGTCAAGGCTATGCAGGGAAAAAATCGCGACTCACTGGTCGAAATTGTTCGTAATCATCTGCCCGAGTCTCGAGACGCATACGTTCGAGCCTACACTCTTCGACATGGAAATGGCTTTCCAGACCTCCGGGATGATTGGGGTCGCGATTGGAACCAAATATGAAACACAAAGGCGCTGAACATTCATTGCGCCGACGGCTTTCCGGCGGCGCAGCCTGTTGTGATTTGCGGGTTAGCGGATGCCGTCGGTAGCGAGAAGTTGCTCGCCGATGAGCCAGGCAGAGTCTTCCGAGGCGCCGATCTACTGATCGGCAACCGCGCAGGAATGCACATTATTCTAGTCGAGCGAGATGGCGTGTCCGCCGTAGGCCGGCTAAAAATCCCCAACGCTCCAAAACGGTAAACAGGAAGGCCGACATGAAGCAGACACCAACGTGAGTTCTAGGCTATGAGCTGCGCACCAAGATTTTTCGTTCAACCGCTCGAACGTTTTGCAAAGTCCGTTGTCATTTTAAAATGGAAGAGACAAACAACAACCTACTTAGAAAGGAGTTCAACTACCTATGAACCTGCAAAGCATTATTCCGTGGAAAAAAGAGGAGCGATCACTCGCGCGCGGGCGTGGCGACGGCGATCCGTTCGCCCAATTGCAACGGCGGATGAACAGTGTGTTCGAGGATTTCTTTGGTCGTTCATCTTCCGATCTGTGGGGCGACGCCGCCGAAGAATTCCTGCCGCGAGTCGATGTCAGCGAAACCGGCAAAGAGGTGCGGATTACTGCCGAGCTGCCCGGCCTCGATGAGAAGGATGTGGAGGTCACGGTGACCGACAACCTGCTCACGATCAAAGGCGAGAAGAAGGTCGAGAAGGAAGCGGA
>WNFQ01023897.1_pt1 | contig 10717 bp, 9 predicted proteins | sample 5400171 | NCBI WGS metagenome assembly WNFQ01 (sample SAMN13153356, study PRJNA577476) | soil metagenome | isolation source: 20 cm soil under Madrone tree | place: USA:California | collected 2016-06-14 | reverse complement strand
CCGCGGCCAGGGCATCTAGGTGTGGCGTTTCAATGAGCTTATAGCCATAGCAACCTACGTGGTCGGCACGGACGGTATCAATAGTGATTAGGACCACGTTGGGCGGATTGTTCGGCGGGTCCGCGGCGGAGGCAAGAAGAGGAAAGATCAGGAAGGCGGCAAGAAGGGCAAGCACGTCTCTTCGCATCACCTGCATTTCCTGGGCAACAATTTCCGCGAAGTGTTGCGCCCAGCACCCCGGCAGTAAGACTTGCATGATCCTGTGGTCCCCTGGAAACAAACGAGTTTATAGTGTGTTGGAATGGTGCGTCAACCGTCGACGGATGTCTGAAGACTTAGTGGGAAGAACTTTTGGAGGGGAGCAACGTGCGATCAGGTGCGCTGGGTGTTGCACACGGACACTTCGTGAATCGTCATGCTGTACCCTTTGCTGAACAGAACTTTCCCTCCCTTGGCGAAGCAGAGTTGAAAGCGGGTGCTCAACGGTTGAGTGCGGTGCAGGGAGCGAGCTCATGTGGATATGGCTTCCGACCCTATCTGTACTCCGATGCCGAGATTCATCGCCTCCTGAGCGCGGGGCTCGAGATGCCTTGCCGCTTTGAGCGCGGGGAGTTGCGCCCGTGGGTCTACTACTGTCTGTTCGGGCTCCTGAGTGTCTCCGGGCTGCGTCTCGGCGAGGCCCGCAACCTTGAGCTTCAAGATGTGGATCTCAAGACAGCGGTGTTGACCATCCGCGGCGCCAAGTTCGGCAAGACTCGGCTTGTGCCGTTGCATCGCTCGACCTGCAACGTCCTCGCTGAGTACATCAGCCGACGCAAGTGTCACTGGGGACAGCGGCCGGTGTCCTCGCATTTGTTTGTCTCCAGCTCCGGCCACCGCTTGGATGGCGCAGACATTCATCGAACGTTTTATGCGTTGTCCCGGCAGATTAGTCTGCGTGGCCCCTCCAATAGTCATGGCCCGCGTCTTCACGACATGAGACAGCATGCCGAGTCCCGGATTATGCCGAATCTCTTTCAAACACGTCGGCTGGAGGGGCTCGGACGGTTTTCTCGTTCGGCATAATCAGAGCCCTTCCAGGAAGGCCAACAGTTTGTCATCCGGCCGGTAACGTGTTGGCTTCACGCCGAGGGGCTCAGTGCGCGAGAGCGCTTTCTCTTTCAACCGCATGTCCGCATGGAGGTACATCTGCGTGGTCTCCGGGGACTCGTGCCCGAGCCAGAGTGCAATCACGGAGCGATCCACACCATGATGAAGAAGGTCCATGGCTGCGGCATGTCGGCAGACATGGGGGGTGACCTTCTTTTGTTTGAGAGACGGGCAACTCCGCACGGCCAGATTGGCGTATTTGGCGAGGAGATACTCGACCGCATCGCGACTGAGTCTGCCGCCACGGATATTTGGAAAGAGTGGATCCTCTGGTTGACCGTGGCGCTCCCTTAGCCATGCACCTACCATCTTTGTCGTTTCTGGACGGAGTGGCGTGCAACGCAGTTTTCTGCCTTTCCCGAGACAGCGCACGTGGGCACCCGTTCCCAACGCGACATCCTGGCAATTCAGCCCAATCAACTCGGAAACCCGCAGACCGGTTTGGACCGCGAGCAGGATGAGGGTTCGATCGCGACGACCGATCCAGGTGGAACGATTCGGGACCGCGAGCAGTGCATCGATCTCTTCCCGGTTGAGGAACTCGATCGGTTTTCGTACGTGGCGTTTATTAGGCACCGCCAGTATCCGCTGGCAATGGAGGGCATGCGCGGGCTCTTCTAACGCCACGCACCGGAAGAAAGAATGGATGGCTCCCAAACGAACGTTCCGCGTGCGAGCACTGTTTTTGCGGGCGCTCTCCAGGTGATCGAGAAAGAGACCAATGAAGGGGGCATCGAGATCTTCGATCCGCAGCTGGGAGGGACTTTTGTGCAGTCGCTTCTCAGCAAACTGCAGCAGCAGGCGGAAACAGTCGCGATATCCCGCGACGGTATGCGGGCTCGATTCCCGCTGGCGAAGCAAACGATCAGTGAAGAAGGATTGAAGGAGCGAAGGAAAGCTGGCGGAAGTCACAGTCGCACCTCCCGCTGAATCAACCGGTCGGTAGCCAACTGAAGGAGTTCGGGCACAGCTTCGAGGTACCAATAGGTGTCGTTCACATGGACGTGCCCCAGGTAGGTGGACAGCTTGGGGAGTTCCCGTTCGGCGTCGAGCCCGGAGCGATACCAGCGAATCAAGGTGCGGGCAGCGAATCGATGACGCATATCCTGCAGCCGAGGACCTCGGCCGTGACCCTTGGCTCCCGCGCGGAGGCCAATTCGTTGGGAAAGTTTGGCGAACGTGTATCGCGCTATCCATTCTGTGATCCGGCGACCTTGCTCGGAGATGAAAAAGGCAGGAACGAGTCGTGCGGGGAAGAAGCGATCTCGGGCTTCAGCGTAGTTCTTGAGAGCCCTTACTGTAGAAGGATGGACTGGCACGTAACGCGATTTTCCGAACTTCGTCCGCCGGATGTGCGGGATGCCGAGTTTGAGGTCGACATCCGTCCGGTCCAGACCCAAGGCTTCGTTGACCCGCATTCCTGTCACCACCAGCAAGCCAAAAAGGGTCGTATATGTGCGGGCGCGGAGTCCCTTGGGGGAGGGGAGTTGTTGCGTGCGGCGAAGAAGCCTTTCAATCTCTTCGTCGCTGTAGATGTGCGGTGGCTTGCGGCGGTAACGATGCGGGAGAAGTCCTACCGGGGGAATCTCGGTGCGTGGGTCGATGGCGCTATGCCAGATGGCAAAGCGCCGGACCATGCCTAAACGCCCAGCCCAGGTAGCAGGTTGGTCCTTGGCAGGCTGTGTGGCCCAGCGAAGCGCCAGTTCCCTGGTGATATGCGAAGCACCTTCAGCTTGGAGAAACGCCACAAAATTCCGCAACAAACCTCCTGGTTCCCGGAGCCGGAACCCGAGGCTGCGGCGGATGCGGAGGTAGTCCTTCAACGCCTGTTCCAATGGCTTCACTGGGGACCTCCTATCGGCCAGGGGTGAGCCAATGAACGCAGGCTCTCGAAGTCGACCTTGGCGTAAATCTCCGTTGTGTTCGGGGCTCGATGCCGAAGAACTTCTCCGATTTCTCCCATCGTCGCTCCAGAGCGAAGCATGGAAGTCGCCAGGCTGTGGCGAAGAAGGTGGGCTCCCTTGAACTCGGGGTGCAAGTTCGCGCGGTCGAGTGCTCGGCGAACGATCGTGGTCAGTGTCGAGGGACCAGCAAAGCCTCGGCGTGGCGCTTTCGTGCAAACGAATACTCGGCGTGTTCGGCAGTGAGGGCGATCTCGACGCAGGTAAGAGGCCAAGGCTTCGCCTACATCCGCAGGGAGGGGCATCCGGTCGTGCAGCAGCCCCTTGCCCCGAACGAGGATTTCGCCGGCTCTCCAATTGATGTCCTCTAGCTGAAGACCGACCACTTCCCCGGCGCGAAGACCCAGACGGGCAAGTAGAAGAAGGATGGCGTAGTCGCGGCGACCGGCCGTTGTGCGGCGGTGGCAGGCCGTGAGCACACGTTTGACTTCCTTCGGAGTCAGGTATTTGGGCACTCTTTCTGAAACAGGAACCGAAAGAAAGAGCGGAAAGCCGTCGTCATCACTTGTGCTCTCTTAACGCGCATGCCGGGTGCGTGGCACAGAACAAAATCGGAAATATCGGAGGCTTTCACTGCTTTCAGAAGAAGCGGTCGACGGCGGAAGCGCTTCAGGAGAAACTTACGAACGAAAGATTGCTATTCCAGGATCGTGTGGGCGACAAGCCCGCGCTCTATGCGTAAATGTGTTTCGTACCGGTTCAGGATCTGAGCCAGTGGCGATCGGTCGCAAACTAGCTCTCGTGCTGGAACAACCTTGTGCCTTCGCAGATGATCGAGAAACTGCTGGAGGGTTCTTAAATCGCCCCTGTGCACTCGGTGCTTGCGCTCGAGAAATGTCTCCACCAGCGGCTCAGCAAGATCTGTAACTGCGAGTCTGTTTCGTTTCAGCCACTGCCCAAAACTCGTAACCAGCTTCACTTTCACTCGCACTGTCACATCTGCGTAGCCTTGCTCGATCAGTGAGTCTGTGAATCTTTGAAGCTCGGCAACCAGTGGGTCAGGAAAAGGTTTGGTTCTTCGCGGTTCTTGAAAGGAACTTTCGATCATGCTTCTCCTCCTTACTGGCTTCACAGCCAGCAAGGTGAAGATAGCCGGATTATGCCGAATTCACTTTGTTAGAGGAGTGCGGAAAGAAGCACCAAATGGGGTTGGTAGAAAAGCTACTCCGCCAGATTCGGCATAATCCAGGACTCGGCATGCTGTCTCAGGTCATGCAGACGCGGGCCATGACTGTCGCAGGGGCCACGCAGACCGATCTGCCGGGACAGCGCATAAAACACTCGACGAATGTCCGCGCCGGGCCTCGGCTTTGTGCACGATGAGAAGGAAGATCGCTTTCTTGCGCCGGCTACGCCCGCGCTGCGGGAAATATTAAGGATACGAGGCATTCAATTCGAGGCCCGAACGGTCCTGGACCCGGCCCAGGCCGATCCCGAAAAGCTGGCCCAATTAGAGGCAGTCAAGCGCTGGTTCAACGACGACTGGCGCAGGATCGAGCCCAAGCTTCGCACCTCCATCGTCGAGGGTGTTTCCGTCTTCCTTTCGCTCTTCGATGACAACTCGAAAGTGAAGAGAGTCTTCTGCCCGAAGAAGGAGTGTTACGACCCGCAGAAGAACGCGGACAATCGGTTCGGCAAGCCTCTGCCATCCTTCTCCTGGCTTATCGAGCAGGGAAGCGTCTGTGCTCTGAATTTCCCCATCGGCATGAACGCCGGACTCGCGAAGGCACTGGGCGTCATGATGAAGCTCGATTTCGAGCGCGCCGTCCTTAACCGCATTCCTAAAATCGAGGCGCACCCTCAGAAGTATTTCAGGCAGGTTCTCTTCCTTTGCGACGAATACCAACACTTCGCAACCGTTGGCGAAAGCGACCCGACCGGAGACGAAAAATTCTTCAGTCTCTCGCGCCAGCCAAAGTGCATTCCGATCATCGCCACACAGAGCATCAGCTCGTTACGCTCCGCGCTGCCTGGCGGAAGCTGGCGCACCCTTCTACAGACCTTCCGCACCAAGATTTTTCTCTCGCTCTCCGATGATTTTTCCGCGAGGACGGCGAGCGATTTCTGTGGACGCGAGGACCAGCTCAAAGTCAGCTACAGTTTGTCCGAAAGCGGACACGACACCAAGGTCAGTTGGCTCACCGGAAAGGCCCTCTCTCACAAAGCCAACATCGTCGCCTCCAAGAGCTACAACACGCAGAGCGACTACCGCTTCGACATGAAGACGTTCATGGAGTTGCGCAACGCTCAGTCCGTCGTCATTGCCTACGACGGACTCAATCCTACACCGCCGATGTTTTGCCACCTGAAGCCCCACCACAACAACCCGAACGATTCTTACTTTGTACAGCTCGCCAAAGGGAAACTCTGATGAACGGATTTGAAATGATCCTGCCGTTCCTGAAGCCCATCGAGCACCTCATCCTCGACGATTCCATTAGCGAGGTGATGGTGAACGGTCCCGACCGTGTGTTCATCGAAAGGCAGGGCTTCCTGCAACAGGTGCCGGGCGTGTCCATCGGCGAAAAATCCCTCATGGTCGCTGTGAAGAATATCGCCCGGCGACTCGGTGACGACATCTCCGAGTCGAAGCCTATTCTTGACTCCCGGCTGCCCGATGGTAGCCGCGTCGCCGCGATCATCCCGCCGTGCAGCCTTGGCGGCGTCACGCTCACGATCCGCAAGTTCAACACCCGCCACTTCGAAATGGAGGATTTGATTCGGGCGGGCACTCTGGACCGCGCTCTCGCGAACCACCTCGAAGACTACGTGCTCGCACGCAGGAACATCCTCATTAGCGGCGGCACAGGCACGGGAAAAACCACCCTTTTGTCAATCCTCGGGAAATTCATTCCACCAGACGAACGGATCCTCGTGATCGAGGATACGGCAGAGATTCAACTGGCCCAGGAAAATCTCGTCCGGTTTGAAGCCCGCCGCGAGCAGAACGGTCTCCCCGCAGTGGCCATTCGGGATCTTCTAAAGGCAGCGCTCCGTCACCGCCCGGACCGCATCGTTCTCGGGGAGATTCGCGGAGGCGAAGCCTTCGATCTCCTGCAACTCCTGAACACCGGGCACTCCGGCACGCTGTCCACCATCCATGCGAACTCCGCACAACAAGGCCTCGCACGCTTCACCAGTTGTGTTTTGCAAAGTGGCGTGACGCAGATACATTTCCGAAGTTCTCCTGATCAACCGATACGACCCGGACGCGGACCTGTTCGACTACGGCACGGTCTTCTTGGCCAAGCAGGATCTCACATGAGCACCGACACCAGATTCACACCGCGATCTCTCACCGCCTCGGAGTATGTGCGGGAGCTTTTCGGACCCATGGATAACGCCGCGATTCTCGTCCGGAACCGCTTCACAGACCACACCGTTCAAACAATCGCCAAGGCTGCGGCCATCGCCAGTCCCGGCTTTCAAACTTGGCTCGCGAATCAGAGTGCTGCTGGTTCCGACGTTTTCGTGGGAATGAATCCAATTAAGGACGGCGCCTACAACCGGACCAAGGGAAATATAAAGGATATCCGCCACGTCTATCTCGACCTCGACAGAAAGGGTGACGAGGCTCTCGAAGCGATTCGAAATTCAGTCGAAGTCCCGGCGCCAAACTTTGTCCTCGATACCTCTCCGGGCAAGCACCAGGTTGTGTGGAAAGTGAGTGGATTCAGCCAGGATGAGGCAGAGTCTTTGCTGCACAGCCTCGCGAATCAGTTCGGCGGCGATCCGGCAGCAACGGACTCGACTCGTGTGCTTCGCTTGCCGGGCTTTGCCAACCGGAAACTGACTGATGAATTCATCGTCCATGCGCGTCAGGAAACGGACGCCGTTTACACGGCCCGCGACTTCAGAATTCACGAAGAAGCACTCGAACCCCCAAGGCATTTGGGTCAGGGCGAAGAACGCTCACGGACCGTACGTACCGGGCACAAAAGCCAATCCGAGCACGATTGGGCCTTCGCGAAGCGTGCCCTGGCCCGCGGCGACGATCCCGAAGTGATAATTCAGCGCATCGCAGACTATCGCGCGGAAGATAAAGCCGATCCGAATTACTATGCACGGCACACCGTCATGAAGGCTCAGGCGGAACTCCAGAACAAACCTTTCAAACTTCCTGTCCCGCAGCCCCCGGATATCGCCGGGAACGACTTTGAGCGTGATGTGTAGCTAGCCCTCGCTTTGCTTAGCGCCCCTGAGTTGGCCGCCACCTGACACACCATTCTGAGTAAGCATGCAACTTTCCTTGCCACAAGCCTCCAAACCCAGACAGATCGGCGTCTTGCCACAATTGTCCGATTGCCAACCGAATCATTGTCAAGGTATTGTGGTGCCGACGCTAGAGGAACGAGCCAAGAAAGGAATTGGCACGATGGCTCAATTCTCTGGTCAGACTGGAAGTCTGGAAAAGCACGGCAACAACTGGACCGTGGTTTATCGTTACCGAGATCCTGGTGGCGTGAAATGGCGGAAGAAGAGGACAACGATCTGCCCAATTAGCGGGCCCGGAGCATTGGGACCGCTTGAGCGAGAAAGGAGGAAGATAGCGATGTTGGAAGAGGCCGGAGTAAACGCCGAAGAAACCCTTAGGGCACAAATAACCGAGGACGTCTCCGGTAGTATCACCTTTCAACAGCAAGCCGACGCATGGCTCTACGCAGCGCAGACAAGGAAGCGTGATCCAATCGAAGCGGCAACCGCCAAGGGGTACAGGAGCTACATTCACAATCACCTGAACCCAATTCTCGGCGAACTGCCGCTATCGGCTGTGGACAATGATGTGCTCAAACGTCTCGTACAGAAACTTCACGATAAAGAGCTGGGGCCGAAAACCATCAGCAGCATCGTGGAGACAGGCAAGCTTGTAATGGCGTCGTTGAAAGTAAACGGCGAAGAAGTCTACAAGCGAACTTGGGACAACGAGTACATCGACCTACCCGTTGTGGACCCCGAGGACCAAAATTCCGAGGCTTTCACACCGGAAGAGATGACGCATATCCTTGACACTGCGTTCCAAACCGCTGCTAAGAATCCAGCTTACATGCTGGCTTTGAGCGTTAGTGGTCTGGGCCTGCGGATCGGCGAAGCTCTTGCTATAAAGGTCCGCGATAACATCGGCTGTCCGCACTGCAAAGTTCTGCGGCCCAGAAGATGTCAGCACGGTACAACGTTCTCCGAAGATTGCCGCGTTTTGCATATACGGCAGAGCGTGTACGAATCGAAGTTTAAACAGCCAAAGACAAAGAATGGCAAACGCGAAGTGGATGTTCCGGAGTCTGTGGCTGCAATCTTCAGGGAATATCTCGCTGGCAAACCACCCGGCACACTACTGTTCTCGTCGCGCAGCGGGCGTCCTCTGTTACAGAGGAATATCAACCGCGATTGGCTACACCCGATTCTGGAATCGGTTGGGCTGAGAACGGCTGAACGTTGGCGCGATGCGAATGGCAGGCGCAAGGTCAAATGTGTTGACGGCGACGGTAAGGCTTGGCACGCCATGCGGCGATTCCGTAGCACACACCTCGAAACCGAACTGATACCCGAGACTTTGATTAAACTCTGGCTCGGTCACGGCAAGAAGGGTGTGACGGAGCAGTCGTACATTAAGCTCATGGGCCGTGTTGATGTCCGTAGAAAATACGTCGAAAGCGTTGGACTTGGATTCAGTCATGTCCCCAATGTCCCCAAGCCCTCGCTTGAAAACGCTGCGTAACTAGCACAAAATGGGGATGTTCCCCGGTAGCTCAACGGTAGAGCATTCGGCTGTTAACCGAAGGGTTGCTAGTTCGAATCTAGCCCGGGGAGCCAAATCCTTTGAATTCAATCGCTTGTGAATTTGCATTCTCACGATTTGCTTCCAGAAAATCATAGTGTCATGTAAACGTGTTTTAGCAACCTGAAAAGGAGCCTCTCTGCATTTGAAAAGGCAATAAGGTCAAAACTTGGGACGGACCGGGATATCAACTTTGTGCCCGATCGGATCACGATCAAACTACACTGGACATATCGTCTGTGGTGTCGGAGAGCGCAATGAATTCCGAACCGAGTCCCCTCGTTCTAATCAATCAAGATAAGCGATTGGAAATGTCCGGGTTTGTACTCACCCAAACGCTTCGACCTTCAGGCACATCGGGGACGTGCAGATACTGGAGTCAAGCTTCAGGCTCGCGGACGCCAAGAGCTTGTCGCACGGAAAATGGGGTTCGACGGAGGGCAGGCGCTCAAATCAGGAGCAGATGCCATGACCGATGAACCCAGACAGACGACGCCACGTCCCATTCTCAGCTCCATCTCGTCGCAACTCTTCGTTGCGAACATCAAGAGTTCCTGTGATTTCTATACAAAAAAGCTCGGCTTCGCGGTCGAATTCATCTATGGCGATCCGCCATACTACGGGCAGGTCATCCGCGACAATGCGCGACTCGCCTTGAGGCTGGTCTTCGAACCTGTGTTCGTTGCCGATGTTCGCAAGCGCGAACATCTGCTCTCCGCTTCCATCACGGTGGACACCGCTAACGAAATCAAACAACTGTTTCTGAGTTATCAGGCTGCAGGAGTCTCCTTCCATCAGGCACTTAAGAAGGAGCCATGGGGTGCCAGAACCTTCATAGTCTCGGATCCAGATGAGAATCTCATCCTCTTTGCTGGCTCGGCAGCCGACTGAACTACTCCGATTTAGTCATGGTGGAAATAGAAGAGGTTCCCGTCCACATCCTTTACGGTGAATTGCCGTAATCCCCAAGGCTTCTTTTCCAGAGGATCCACGATGTTCGCACCTAACGACTTCAGTTCCTGGTACGACGCATCGATATCTTCGGCGAACACCCAGTGGACGGCGGGTTCGAACGGCGGCTTCCTCTTCCGAAAGAATATCGCCACATCACCGCGTGACACGGCCCCAATTTCTTTGCCTGGGTAAAGCCATCCAATCTCAAAGCCGAGTGCATCTCTGTAATGCTGTTGTGCGCGTTCGACATCAGCGACCGGCAACTCCGGCACTGGCTGGCCAATTGAGCTCATTTTCTCTTTTGCGCCCACGGAGCTCTCCCTTATGGAACAAAACCGCCCACGGGTCAAATTAGGACACTACCCGGTTTCAATCCTGGCCTATCCCGTCCGCGTACTGTGGCCAACCTCGGTCTTCGTCTGTGGTAGCTGAGTGAGAAAGTGCTTCGTCTTCCGCCGCAGTTCGCTCAACCATCGAAGCTGTATCTCCGAACCAGTCCTCAGTACCTGGAGCAACTGCTCCGGATGCTTCGAGAAGTCGATTTTAAGAGCGCCCCAGTCCGGTCGCCGTCCGTCGGCATCCGTGAATCGGTACTCACGGCCGAGTTCCCAGGAGCTGAAGAGCTGTCCCGAACGCTCTAGTATCGCCGGGTCTCCTGCCAATGCTACAACAGCGCGACCCACGAACAACGGGGACTCTGATTCCAGGAAGTTCTGGTCTTTCTTCCCCCCTTCGCGCCAAGTCTCCTCTGTGACGCTGAATCGCTCCAGCATCGTCTCTGATCTCAGAAACCCGGGAGTAATGGCGACCGCAGCTACGCCATGTGGTCGGAGTTCCGCCGCCATGTTAAGCGCTAACCCTTTGAGCGCAAGCTTCA
>WNFQ01007960.1_pt1 | contig 10717 bp, 18 predicted proteins | sample 5400171 | NCBI WGS metagenome assembly WNFQ01 (sample SAMN13153356, study PRJNA577476) | soil metagenome | isolation source: 20 cm soil under Madrone tree | place: USA:California | collected 2016-06-14 | reverse complement strand
GGCTGCCGCGTTTCCTGAAACCACCAGCCACCCAGCTCACCCATCTGCACCATCCTCTGGTGCCCTTTCTCGGGGTGGTTGGGACTGCCATGACCCCTCCGCCCTCTCTGGGCTTACCACGCCAATTGCAAACAAAGTGGGAGAGGCTCGAGAGGGACATTTTGGAAAGGTGAGCGTTTCCCAGCCTGCCTGTCCACTGCCAACTACGGTCACTAAACGGATGTTTAAAAAGGGTGCTCCTCTGGTGGCTTCCTCCTCAAGTGCCGATGCCTCCGCCACGTGCGTGACCCGATCCATTTCGCAGCCGTCACGTACCTCCTCAACCTATCGCCCGCCCGCCATCGGCCTGCTCTCTCAGCCCGCCTCCAATCATAATCAATCCAATGTCCCGGCGCACAGGCGGGACAACCCCAGCAGCACTGCGGCTGATCGAGCGCAGGTGGCCAAAAGGTTCGAAGCGGCTCGCAACACCAAGGCGGATCAGCTGAGCCGATTTCTGGGCATCCTCGAGGGGACATGCCCCGTCCACTTTGGCTCCTTTGGTCAACTTGTGAACCACCCGTCCTCGTCCAAATTCTTCACATGTGATTTGAGCAGTGGGAACGCATTCTCCCTCGACAGGTTTAAATCTTTCAAGAAGTGTTTCCATTTCGAACGCTATACGCACTGCTATCATTGTGGGTCCCCACAGGAACGCAGCCCCACGAGGGCACCGAAGATTCATATGGATGCCGGGTTTAGTGGCAAGACATGTTGCTGGTCGGAGCTCCCTTATGCGGTAGTCTTCTCGATCTGGCTCACTGAGGGTGTCTGTGACGAGATGGAAGCCCATTTTGAGCTGAATGAAAAAGGCACGGGCCCCCGCATGACAGATAACGATTTTGGGGCATGGTGTAACACTGAGCATCCAGAACTGGGGGAACACATAAAGATGCCAGCCTGGCTGGCCAACAGGCACTGACCGACCACAGTTGAAGGGTGAAAGGGTGAGCGGCGGCGCGCAAAGCAGATGGACGGAGCGCCCCTGTACTGTGTACCATACTGTACGCACTTGACATACAAGCGGTTACAAGCTGTTACAGCAGTCTTTCCCCGCTCCTTTATTGGCCTCCTATACCTTTTAATCTTCTCGAATGATCAATCCCACAGCTTTGGGGTCAATTGAATACTCAGGCTGTATTATCAAGGGACGTTCTTGCATAATTCAGTTGTTGAGTACCGCAGTACGTTTTTCCCGTATCCCTGTTGCGTCAGGGCCTGGGCCACTCACGTGACTTGACTCTGTGTTTGGCCGCATTCCGCAATTCTCCCAAGTTGCTCCAAGCCGCTCACCAACCTCAGTGCCAACTCCAATGCCAACTCGAGCTTCATATCTTATTTTGCACATATACAGGCATAACTCAGAGGCCACAGCCTTCAAGCCCTCGATCGTTGCCACAATGGCAACGTGAACTGACTGCAATCGCGCTCGAGATGGGGGATTATAGAGCTAGAGTTGGAGATCTCGCTGATGAAGCAGGGGATGATAAAAAATACTGAATGACTTGCATACAGTTCGGTTAGAGTACGTATCAATAACTCAATAATGCTACAAACTTGGATTTTCTCAAAGACACGATGACCACTGCGTAACGTGTTAGCGTGGAACCGCTGTCTATGACGCGTCCAGGCGTCCTTCACCCTCATTGTCCTCCTCTCTCAACACCTCCCGTTTTTTGAAGAAAGGCAACAGGAACCAGGCTCGCAACAGCAAATGCCAGTTTGTCAAGTGTGGCTCCCCCATCTAGTTCCCAGAATGGCAAACGCGTCTACGAGAACTCGAAGATAAGGACATTCGGCCTCCAGGCCGCCGTGATGGTGAATCGGAGGGCTCCTGTGAAATCCCTTGGATATGGCGGGTCATGCGACGATACGTGCCAGAGCACATGTCATCACAAAGCAGTTTGGACCTTTGAGTGACGAAGAGCTTGATGACTGTGAGCATATGAACCAATGTTGCCTCATTCTGTTGATCTTCTTTTGTATTTGTCTCCGATATGCGATGCGAGTGGGTGAAATCTAAGGCCCGCGCAGATCGATGGAATGAGGAAGTCCTACTTGTTAAGGAGGAGATGCAGCGTGTCCTTGTTTACTTTGAATGGAAGACTGGTGAACCAAAGAGGGAGGCAGGGACCTTGATGTAAGACCTGACATTAATTATGCGGATGGCATCAGCGCATAATGCGGCTAAACAAGCCCATATCAATCGAGCGCTTGCACGCTCATTCAAGATGAGAGCGATTTGACCGATGGCGGTGAAGAATTGGACGAATACGGCGGAGCAAAGTAGCAGAGCATGTACAGTAGTTAACTGAAACATTGATATGAGGCCAACTGAAACCGAGGAAGAAACGATGTGACGTTGTTTCTGCACAAGAGAAGAGAGCGGTGATCAAGATGAAGACTCCGAGCCAGACATAGTCGCCCATGAACCAAAAAGACGCTGATGTTGGAGAAGAAAGCCAGGACGAACCAGACGGGAGAGATGGATGTTGATGGTGTATGATAGAGAAGCTGAAATGATCGGGGACTGCGATAATGGTGATAGTGACGACGCTCGATATACAAGCTTCTAGTAACCACGTACCATATACCCGTAACTGCAAGAAAATTTATTCGGACCTGTGTAATGGTTGAAAGTACTATGGGGGATGTCGAAACGGGATGGATTTGACAACTGTGGTCTGTGGATCAGCGAGCGTGAACAGCATGTGATGCCTGGTTGCAATGGCATTTCTAAAAAAGGGTGTGGTTCTCCCATGGCAGATTCGGTCCTTTTTTTGGGTCTTCGGTGCCAATCGATAGGGGTGAGGTTGCAAAGATAGGGGGTGGGGCTGCTGGGGCAACAACAACGATGTCTTAACAAGGGGCATTATTGTCGTTTTCATGCGAGTTGGCGGGTGGCTGATTACTAAAAAATAAATTGTGATTTCAACAAAAATGCTGTAACTCAACGAATAATTACTCGAATCTCATCGGTCCAAAAGTAAAGGCGTAGCAGTCAATATTACTTTTGTGACTGCACGTGATTGTGTGACACGTGACATACTGCGTTTTTCCACTCGCTCGACGCTATTTGTAGGCACTCGGTATGGCACAGTTGTGAGCCGATAGCTTCGGTCTCATGTATGGTTTTGAGCCGATGAGATTTCAGTGAGTATTTATTGAGCTACAGCCTACAACATTTTTGTTGAAATTGCACTTTTTTTTTAGTAATCAGCCACCCGCCAACTCGCGTGAAAACGACAATAAGAGGTACCGCTTGTCGTCAAGGTCTATGCTGGAACGCGAATGCGGTTCACGGTTCTGTCTGATCAACCAGACCCGTTACAGCCTTACAGTCCATGACTGAGATGATGACTTTTCCATCTGCCGGGACCTCGGCGTCCCAGACGGCTTTTCTATGGTCGCTAAAGGGGGGATCAGATGGTACTGGTCCATGCTATTGGTATCTCGAAGGCACGACCGCGAGAATCGTGGACATCATCTCGAGTACAGAGGCGAATGACCCTCTTGTTCGCACCATGCGTCCAGAGTCGACAATGCTCGTTCTCTCTTCTCCCAGCCAGCAGGGTTACCCGGCCGTGCCGCCTTCCGGAACAACTCGAGGGCATGTTGAAAGGCTGGGCCGAGGGCTAACCAACCAGGTCTTCGCTCCTTAATGTGCGCATGCACGGTACACCTCAACAGCGCCTCCTGTATCGACAAGCGCACCACCCTCTGGCCATAATCCACAGGTGAAAAGGATCAGACCTAGAAGGATGGGTTGGAATGCGGCCACGACAACTGTCCAGAACGCAATTTGGTTCATCCCATCCTTCCCATCTTAAGAATGTCCCATCGCACATCCTCCTTGGCGCGACCCTCAATAAGCTGTATTGCCAGGCAACAGTCGCAGCCCTCGCCCGGTAAGCAGCCATCCCTTCACATGCACCCCATCTACGATGGCTTGATACCCTCCCTCTTGCGCAATCCAAATACCCTCGCTGACCGTTTTTAATCGTGTGCGCCACGTCCGGATTTTGGAATACAGTGCCGAGCTCATCGTGGTTAATGCCCGTCAATCCTGGGTTTGGCGGTGCATGGTCAGAGCTAGCCACTTGCGATGGTTCTTTGGGGATAGATGGTACCTGTTGCTCGGCGCCCATCCAGCCATGAGCGGGCCCTGATGGCAACAAGCCCCACAACGGAGGTGCGGCTAATGATTCGTCAAAAAAAACGGTGGCCGTGGAGGTCAAGCCACAGCTTGTTCAACTCGACACGCGCACAAACGGTGGAGCGCGTTGCACACGCAGATGAGGGGGTAGCTTCTCTCGGCCAGGCCCATCGGCCTCGGTCCCCGCCCACTCTCGTGGCGGAAATGTAGAGCGATGTTCAGAAAGAGCGCGACCAAATATTTTAGGCCACCGCACGAACCGGACTATGCTGGAAACGCGAGCGGGTTGGAAAGGCATTTCAGGAGGCGGTGGTAGTACATGCGGCAAGGCCACAAGCGAAGGTGCGCTTGGTGTGTAAGAGTAACGAAAGTCGATCGGCGCCTCGCACCCCACATCAACCCAGTCACTTTCGCCGCTCGAACTCGGGAGACGCATGGGGCCGCTGCCAGGTGAATACAGTGTTTCAGCTTGGTCGTCTCTTCCGTCGTGCGAGCGACATAATTTGGACCGTGCACCATCGGATCCGGAATGGGAGCGTCCGGTTCCAGCTCTTGTTAGGGTTCTAGGCCTTCTGGCACTGAATCGAGGGGATCACTCGGGTCAATCGAGATAGATCTCCGATGGGGAAGCGAGGCAATGCACGCCAACACGCTCGGATTGATTTCCTGGAAGCGTGTGCCTGTTGACGCGCCGGTTAACAGATTCTGAGAAACTGGTGCGAATGTCATCATCAGCGAAGCAACCTCCGTTGAAGACGCGGATGCCAAGCTTATAGAGTAGGACGAAGGAGCAAGATATGGTATCGGTGAGAGAGAAGATGCATCGGCAGGGTTGCGGCCCATTCACCTGCAACCTGCCTGCAGAAAATCTCGATGAGAAAGGACAGTAGGGAGAGGACGGATATTAGCACCTTACAGCGGATCCAGCAAGTACCCTTGGCGACTAATAAACGCGATACCTTCAGAGTCACCGAAAGTGTAGAATTGAGATCCGCGATCGAGGGCTCGGGAGTTGCAACTCAGAACGAGGAAATGTATTTCGTCTCCGCAATCTCAAGATGCTCTTATATTATGTCACGATCCTCGACGAACAGGGCAAGGCGTTGGGTGTCGCTAGATCAAGCTTTAATCAGCTTTAATCAGTTGCTAGAACAACATCCGAACGAGAAACGTACATGATAGTAAAGAGGCTCCGAGGTGTCCACCTGCTGGATTCGCGTAGAATCTTGACCATCCGGGGAAAAGGGAAACGACTATGAGAACGGTCGCGATAATAACGCGCGTGCGTGCGTGCCTCTTCAGGTCCTCCCCATTCACGATTTCAGGCACACTGGCGTTGCTTCGAGGAGAAACATCACGGTTGTCGAAGAGCTGGAGAACTCGCAGGATGCTGAGGTCCTGTAAGGCGGAGTAACCGCCCAAAATTACGGACGAGCTCCTCAAGCTCCGTCACAACCTCGGTAATGGTGGGCCGGTCATGATGTTCCTGCGCCCACATGCGCTCTATGAGGTCTACAATTTCCGGACACCACTGCTTACGCAGTCCTGACACGGACGGTCTGAAGCGGCAACTCGTGAATAAATGACGGCGGCAGAAAAGTATTTCGACGCACCGTTGCCATTTCGATCCTACGGCCTCGTAAATCGCGTGCTCATTCATACCCTGGACAGACATGATCAACAAGGATTCCTTATTACCAGGCCCGAGAAGACTCACCTCCCACGGGTACTTCTTGTTAGGTAGATGCCACTGCCGCATCTCCCAGTACACCGCACCACATGCAAACACGTCGACTTTATGATTATATTTGGGGTGGGCGTGCCACAGCTCTGGCGCCTGCCAATTAACGGTACCGACAAGGCTGCGGACCATGGAGCGTGTGCTTTGTTTCACCTTGGCCAAGCCGAAATCGGCGATCTTGGCAACCCCTTTCGAGGTGATAAGGATGTTCGAGGATTTGCAATCTCGATGAATGACCGAGGGCTTTCGCTGATGCAAATACTCAAGACCACAAGCGACATCCAGCATGATAGATAGCTAGGATTGTAGTTTAGGCTTTGTGTAAGCTGCAGGTGTGATCGGACGTACGACACGGTAAAGAGACGGTGGGACTACGTTCCGAACATAGTCGAACAAGTCTCCGTTTGAGCAGAGCTCACTGACGATCATCAGGGGTGACACATGTGTCTTCCGGAATACTGATGCCCAGATGCCAAATGAGACAAGTTAAACGCCTTGCCATGAAACGTGAAAGTAATGAACACGCACGAAACGGACGATGTTGGGGTGGTTGAACCCCCCAAAAGTTTCAGTTCCTTGATGTCCACTTTGAGTATAAATAGTCAGCGCTACAACAGAAGAACGTATTCTTAAAAGGACAACTTACTCGCGGTGAGGTGCCCACGGAATTAGGCAATTGCAACCTTACGCCCCCTGAATTTACCGATGAACACATCTTTGAAGCCACCGTTCCCAATTTTCTCGAGCTTCGTAAGCCTGTCAGGAGGAATTTCACGATCATCTAAACCCAGACTTTCCAGGTCGAGTTCAAGATCTTCATCCCTCTCCTTTTGTGCGGGTGATAAAGGAGGTGTGCATAGCTCATCCATGTGCACATGCGTGCGGAGGAGGACGGGTGGAGTAATACTCTTGCACTTGCTGCTCCCACGGCGACGGCCTGGACGCGAAGTAGAAGGGGGACGGACAGTTCCTGCCGATGAAGGAGATGATGCTTCGGACTGGCAGTCACGCCGCTGGAGTAGTGCCCCTGCGAGCTGGGGCTTAGTACCCTCGACGTCTAGATGACTCTGGCACAACCGAACGAGATCAGCCCGGCGCAGGCGTACGAGACTCTTTGTCGTAGCGATGGTGAGGTCGACTGGACACATGATCAGAAAGGTTAGTTGAAATCGAGCAAGTTTTACTCACCACCATCCATCGCCTCCTCTGCAAATTCGTCATGAGAACCCTCCTCCGATTCATCGTCCTCAGCTTCGAGGTCAATCTCTTCATCAACAAAAATTTCTTCTTGTGTAGATTCTTCGCTACCTTCTTGCTCATCAACGGCTTCTAGACCCTCCTCTTCACCAACAATCTTCCCATTGCGAAGTTTACGTGGCTCTACGAGCGTCGCGTCATCTTCTGCATCCTCAGCGTCATCCTCTTCGGCTACGTCCACGGACACAGCATCTTCTGTTGCACCCACCCCTTCCTCCTCTTCTTCGTCATCTCCATCGTCGCCCTCATCGGGTGGGGTATGTGTTTGGGTCTGCCGTGGTCTCAACCGTCGTTTGACTGGTGTGCGATCGGCGATCACTGGAGGTGGCGTTACATCTCGTGATGAAGCAAGCTCATCGACCTCCTCATCGACCTCCTCACCATCCTGACCAGAGTTGCTGATCTTTTTCTTGCTCTCGCGCTTTGGCGGCGTTCGCGCCGTCCTCTCGCCTTGACAACGTAGTCGCCGGGGCGAGGGTTTGACCGGGGGACTGTGAGGTTCAGCATCGGACAAATCAGTAAGATCACTGAGAGCCTCGACGTTGGCAACTTGGACTTGCTAGTTGAACTCGACATGCTTCGCCTTCCCTCTGGATCTGGTGGGGCGCAAAGTTGACGCTACAGATCCGCCGTCTCCGGAGACCTTACGAGATCGAAGACGTGTGGCGGGTGGGGATGGAAGAGATCCCGACGCTGTCGAAGTCGTTGGTGAAGAACTAAGTGATGTTGCCCTACGCCTGCATTGATTGGGTTGGTCAGTCAGCTCACGTGATTGAGACTCGCCGCGGACCTTGTCTCAATTTGGCAATTGACACCGGTTGGCGCGCGCGCTGGCAAAGTCCTTGTGTGGCCAAGGGAGAAACTTCGACCCAGCTAAGGGGCAGCAAGATTTGGTGCATGAGCGACATTCTGCACCACATGCTGTCGTGAGCCCAGGGGACATGACCTCTGCTGGCTACCAGCGTCGGTCTCCTGCGATATTGCCGTCGTCAATTGAACAATCGCTCGAATTAGTACCGCCGTAGGGTGAGGATGGGGGTAGCTCCGTGAGGTCGTCGTGCGCGGAAATAATTGTACCAATGATTTCCTGCTTCGTGAGGGTCTCCGGATCATCAAATAGGCCCGCGGAGCGCTGCAATTCTTGAAGGCGGCCTTTCCTTAATCGTAAGAGTTCGCGGGTGGGTGCTTGATTGATGAGGTAGTCTACAGCTATAAAATGAAGATGCATTAAAAGAGCATCCAATAAGAAAAAAGAGAGAACATACATGACTATCGATCATTGGTTTGGGTATTCATTATCATCGTCACATAATTACAATAGCACATTTATGACCCATGTGAGAGGGGCAGGAAAGAGAGGGCACCCCTTAGCAGGGCCCACTCGTTATCGGTTTCCCCATTGTCGCGCGTGTGACCTCCGGGGGAGTGGACGGAAAAAACGAAGAGAGGTGGAGGGGACGTGTTGCTCTTCGCGTGACTCGAATAATATGCGGTATGATCAAAAGATTGCGGAGGCAGCGGAGGCAGTGGGCTGCTACGGGAGGATGTCGGTCTGACAGTAACGTTAGCCATTGAGGCGAGGGATGCCACGTTAAGTCCCGGGTGAGGAAGGGGGCCATTTGCCCTGTCTTTCCTTCGTCATCCTTGCGGCAAAGCGGCGTGGCGGTTGTGTGGCAGTTGTAACATTGTGCTAGACGCGACAAACCAATTAGCTCACACCAAAAAAGACTTGTAAATGAAGTAGCGCACCAATAATATCAGACGATTCTTGTCGAGACGCTGCCTGAGAACGTCCTTCACCATGGTTATTCCTCATGCTCTTCGGGCACGGACGCTTATGCTATGACACATGGTTAGGATGCAATAAGTACCTCGTAAGGCAGGGTAAATACCAGCTTGCAGTAGAGCCCACAGGCGTTACAGTTGAGCTCATCATTCAGTCCGCAACGCCAAAGGGGTGTATGGGTGGCACCGCAATTTGAGCACTCGGCCTTGACACCTCCAGGAACATTGTTGCCATTTGCCCCTGACGGCGGGAGGGCCGCCGAGACGTTGTTCACGCTGGCACCGGGGCCGAAGGAGCGTGTGGCCGCACTCTGGGTGCGGACACTGAGCGTCGGTCGTGATGAACTGGAACCCGGGGAAGTATCGCTGGAGACACCATCTGTTCCTGTCGCGAGGCACGTCGGGAGTCATATTGGGCCTGCAGACAGAGAGTGAGTGTTCATGAGATAGACACTGAGCCGTGCTTCCGTGGTGGACTTGCACTCGCCATGTGTCATTAAACCCTCGCCAGCCTGGCTGAGGGAGTCTCAGGGAGACGATGGTGGTCGGGGTGAAACGAAGGAACCGAGGGCATCGAGATTCTCTCTCCGCCTCTGTCTCACGGTCACGTCAAGGGCAACGGCCACCTTGAAAGTCATATGCTTGGGGGAGTGGGCCATGCCATCGTGCCTCCAGGGTATGGCGAATGTGTGACGCTGGCGGGGGATGATGTCGTCTGACCCTTGGCTGCCCGAGCGCGTGTTGTTGATCGAAGGGTGCAGGAGTCTGAAGGAGCTGTGTTGGAGCGAAGGGAAGGATCGGTGGCAGAGAGACTAGGGAGCAAGGGCAGTTGCGGCGGTCTGAAGTGCGATACCGATAGAGAAGACGAGGCATGCTACAACAATACCCCATTTACGGCCGATGATATCAGCGGTTGGAGCTGCAGCTAGGGCGCCTACATGAATGAAATCAGATGATGGCCGAAAATTGCTGGGCGATAAAACGAACCAAAGAATGTACCGGCGGAAAGAATAAAAACTACGAGCGACCTTTGAGATGACGAGATGCCATAGCCATCAGGGAAGGTTGAGGAGACGGGAACGGGGTGACCAAAGGTACGAAGCCAGTCAGGCATCTGCTGAAGGCCAGAGATAGTACCAGTATCATAACCATATGGGATGCCACCGAATGCGGCGAAAGAGGTCTTGAGAGAAGAGGGGGAAAAAGTATGAGATGGGATGAGAAGTGAGCACGGTGAAAGGACTGACCATAAGAATGCCAGGAATTTGCTCTTCGGGGCATTGGCCCCGATTCCCCCACTTGCAGCGACTCACGGGCGGTTCGAGTACCAGTTGCGTGGTGCAACTGCCAACGGGGGGGATGGAGGAAAAAAGGGTTTGGGGATGGACGGGGCAAAAAAAAAGGGAAAGGATGTGGACGGAGGGGACGGAGGGAAGCGTTAGGACGGAAAGGGACGGAGGAAAAAAGGGGGATGACGGAGGGAAAAGGGGGAAGGGCAGGGAGGGGACGGAGGGGACGGAGGGACGGAGGGGATCGAGGGACGGAGGGGATCGATCGAGGGAGGGACGGAGGGGATGGAGGGACGGAGGGACGGAGGGGATGGTTAGGGACGGAAAGGGAAGGACGGATTTTGCCCAACCCAACCCCACACAACAGGGCGGGCATGGGCGCACGCGCGTGCTAACGAGCCGGATATAGATATATTAATTGTGAGTGCCCCCTCATTCCGTCCGTGCCTG
>WNFQ01020481.1_pt1 | contig 10718 bp, 9 predicted proteins | sample 5400171 | NCBI WGS metagenome assembly WNFQ01 (sample SAMN13153356, study PRJNA577476) | soil metagenome | isolation source: 20 cm soil under Madrone tree | place: USA:California | collected 2016-06-14 | reverse complement strand
CGAACAAGGCCAAACAGCAGCTCTTCGAGCTGGCCTGCTTCCACGAAGAGAAGCTGGTCGCCGATCGCCTTGCCGGGGAGGGCCGGTTCGAGCCCGCGAAGCAATACGAGGCGCAGCGCGCGCGGATCGCCCGGCGTACTCTCGAGGGCTTCGAGGGGAAGAACTTCAAGGAGGTGCTCGCGCGGACCGAGCAGTACGGCGTCGACTACGCCACGCCGCAAGGCCTCACGCCGCTGATGCTCGCCGCCTTCGCCGGCAACGTGCCGCTGGTCAAGGCGCTGCTCGGGCGCGGCGCGAGCCTCGAGGCGCGCGACCATGCCGGCCGCGCGGCGCTGCACTGGGCGCTGCGTCGGGCCTATCGCGACTCCACGTATGCCACCACCGTCTTCGGGACCGTTTTCGACCTGGTCGCCCCTGCCTCCTTCGACGTCGAGGCGTCGGGGCGCCTGCTCCAGATCGGCCGGGAGATGGGCGAGTTCTTCTTCTTCTCCACGCTCCTGGCCCGCTTCGACGAGCTCTATCAGTCCCGCGCCGGTCGCCGCGAGGGCGTGACGAGCGACTTCTTCCTCCGCAAGCCGTTCGCGGTCTTTCCCGAGGTGGTGATCAAGACGGCGCGAAAGCGGCGCCTCTACGTCAACGGACTGCTCGCTCGCAACGAGCCGGGCAGCGCGTATGTGCCCAACCGGCAGCTCTGGATCCGTGAGGCGCGCAGCCATTACGTGCCCAATCCGTCGCTCTGCTTGCGGGTTGTGCGCGCGGACGGCGCCGACGCCTGGGTGCCGCTCCACGAGGTGATGAACCTGGCGTGGCACGAATCGCACCTGGAGAGGAATGCGCGGTCCCGCCTGGTCCCCGCGACACCCGCGATCCGGGCGGCAGGCTAGAGCGGTCACGGGTTTCGGTCCCTCGCGATGGCGGCGCCGCGTAGCACCGCGGTGGAACAGCCCCTGGATGCTCCACCGTTCAGGTTTTCGGTCACGAACACGTCTGTCTAGAAGCGGTAGTCGAGCGAACTGACATCGGGCGGGTGTTCCGCTCCGTGTCCTGGACGCCGGCGGCTCGCTCTACGAGGCGTCACTGCGGATCGAGAAGTTGGCCCGCGGTGCTCCATCGAGTGGCACCGAGCTCAAAAAGATGCCCGAGCTGTTCTTCACGCTGCGCAGCTTCCAGGGCAAAGGGCGCGCCTCACCCGCCCGTTCAGGACTACCAAGCAAGCTTGTCGAGCAGAGGTCGACGCTTGTTTGCTTCGTCGTCGCCAAAAAGGCGCGCAATGAGATCCAGCAGTGCAAGAGCGAACCGCCGGCGTGGTCCGACGACCTCGGTCGCCTGATAACGAGCGAGGAGAGTCTCCACGTCGAAGGGTTGCAGGCGGTGGATATCCTCGAGCGCCTGCAGATCGTGCTCGTATCCCCGCGCGAGCTTCATGATCGCCAGGTCATGTCGCTCGGGAACAACCACCGTAAGTTGCGTGGTTCCTTCGAGCGCAACCTTCTGCGCTCTTCCCTCCAGGCCCTCGGGCCCCTCTGCGATGCCGACGACCTGTACGGGCAGCACGGGCTCGCCGCGAGCACGGAGTCGCGCGACTGCAGCGTCGAACTCTTCCGAACCCGGCGAGAGAAGATCGACGTCGCTGGTCGAGTGCGAGGGGTCGATGATCGAAACCGCGCTTCCGCCGATCAGGAAGATGATGCAAGGAGCGGCCAGCTCGCGATCGACGCGTCCGAGGAACTCGAAGAGTGCCGAGGTTTCAAACTTGGCCGGCATGCCGTTCGTAGAGGGCCCGGAAAGAATCCTCCCCCATGTTCATGAGGAACCCCCATTTCCTGGCCACCGGCGGCGTCCGGTGCTCGGCGAGTTCCCTGTCGAAGTCGTTTCTGGGGCGGAAGAGGTGACGCGTCTCGCGCGGTGGGCGCCACCACCGTCGCGCCTTCTCGCCGAGTTCCTTGAGGCCGGCGAGCGAAGCGGTCAGTTCCGTCAGCATTCCGAGGAGAGCCAGCGAGTCCTGAGCGCGCGCGCTGTTCTCCAGCTTCCTCCAATCGAGTTCTCGCCACGTCCGAGCCAGGACGACAGGAAGCGAGCGCAGGAGGGAAGCATCCGTGCTCGCGAAGCGGAGCGCGAAGGCCAGAGCCACCTCCGGAGCGAGTCGCCGATTCGGTCGCCAGCCGCTCAGCGGGGCGCCTAGAGCGACCAGCGTCTCCGCCGTTGCTGCCCAGTCGTTCGCCTGTCCGGGGACATCCATCGTCTCCATCGTAAGCTTGTCGCCTGCTGCCGTCGAGTTGGGAGAGGGACCGTGCATGACCGTGCTTCGGCGTACCTGCCTTGACGGGCCTTGAAGCGTGCTTGACGGACGTCCGCAGAGAGAAGCGGACTCTTCTCAGAGGAGCCAAAAGGGACTGAAAATCCCCGTGTCGGTGGTTCGATTCTGCCCCCAGGGCACCAATTACGCGGACTTGGACCGAGTTTCCGCTGCACTCAGTATGGCTGCGTCAGACGGTGCTCAAGTGTGTTCGGCAACCGCTGACCCAAGCGCGCGCTCCACTTGTTGACGTCCTTGAGGCTCTTCTTGAACCGCTTCAAGTCCCTTTGGTTCACCGTGCTGCCCCCGCGCATCGCTGCCGCTCTCGTGGCTGCCATTGTTGCCTCCGGCGTGTGGGCCGGCAAAAAAAAGGCGAAAGCGGCCTCCGCTGCGAGGACGCCGGCGTCGCGCGTTGCGCGGCAGCGCTCCAGCCATTCGAAGGCGTCGTGGAGCAGCCCCTCTCCGCGTCCAGCTCTACATCGCGGACGAGGTGTTCGTGACCGGGACGGCGGCGGAGGTGATCGGGCTGCGCGAGGTCGACTTCCGTCCCATCGGCTCCGGCCGGGGCACCCCGGTGACGCGGGCGCTGCAGGACGCCTACCACGCGACGGTCCGGGGCGAGCACGCCCGGTCTGCCGGGTGGCTCACGTTCGTGAGTTGACCCCGTCGACAAGGCTGGCAAACCTGTTAGGTTTGCCGCCCGCTTCAGGAGGTCCTGATGCGCCTCGCGATGTTCCTCGTCGTCCTCGCCTGCGGATGCGCCACCTCTTCCGCGACCGGGGCTCCATCCGGCGGCACCACCGAGCCTGCGGACGCGAAAGAACGAGGATGGAGGAACCCTCTTTCAGCGCCGGACGCGGCGGACGGCGGGGCGGCGTCGGCACCGGTATCGCTCGCCACCGCGACGCTGGAGCCGAAGAGCGGCAGCAAGGTGACCGGCACGGCTCGCGTCACTCCTTCCGCTTCCGGCGTCGTCGTGCTCGTCACGGTCCAGGACGCCTCCCCGGGAGAGCATGGGGTACACATCCACGAGAAGGGAGATTGCAGCGACCCGGCGGCGATGAATGCCGGCGCCCACTTCAACCCCAACCACGGCGCGCACCACGGCGGACCGAACACGCCGGTGAGGCATGGCGGAGATCTCGGCAACATCAACGTCAATTCGAGCGGCGGAGGCCTGCTGGTGGTGACGGTGTCGGACCTGTCGGTGGACAACGTCGTCGGGCGCTCGGTGATCGTTCACGAGAAACAGGACGACCTGCAGAGCGACCCGGCCGGCAACTCGGGGGCGCGGATCGCCTGCGGGGTGCTGCAGGGGCAATAGGGATTCACATCAAACGCCGAGCACGCCGAGGGGACGTAAGCACGGCCAGCGGGTGAACACAGAAAGGGAGCGCCGCTGCCGGAAGTTAGGGACGCAACTCAGGCCGCAGCAGAGTCATCAGCTCCTCCACACCGCTGTGAGTGTAGTCTTTGTGGACCTGGGACACCACCGCGCTCTGCAGGCCGCGGCTCAGATTTTCACGCAGGTCGCCCAACAGTTTCGGGGGCGCCACCAGCACGAGCTTCGCGAAGGCCTGGCCTTGGTGCCGTGACCCCGCTCCAGCACGTGGGCCAGGGTGTGGGCGAAGCGTCGCTCCTGGGTTTCCTTGGCGTTGGGCTCGCCGTGGCCGTGCAGGGCCCCCTTGTGCTCCGAGGCCTTGGGGCCGAAGTCGGAGACTCGGCAGGCCGGTCGGCTGGCGGACTGAGCTCATCGCTCTTCATGGGCTTCAGAAAGCCGTTCTCCAGCTCGACGCAGTCGGGGCGGTCGCCCAACTCGATGGTGGCCCTCAGCCCGGCAAGCTCCAGGAACAGCTCGATGTGCCGGCGCTCCGTGGTCTTTTGCAACAAGAGGTTCTTCGATGGCTGAGCGACCATGGTCAGCCTCCGCCCTTTCCCCATGTGTCGCGCAGCGGCACGATCAGGTTGAACACCGGTGCGCCCTCCTTGGAGTCCTTGGGATCGGCGAAGTAGTATCCTTTGCGCTCGAACTGGTAGCGGTCCTTCGCCTGCGCCGTCGCCAGCGCTGGCTCGACGCGCGCGCCCTCGAGGACCTCCAGCGAACGCGGATTGAGCTGGGCGCGGAAGTCGGCCGCGCCCGCGCCGGGGTTCGGTACGTTGAAGAGCCGGTCGTAGAGGCGCAGCGTTACGGGCCTGGAGAGCGGCGCCGAGACCCAATGGATGGTGCCGCCCACTTTGCGCCCGTCCTTCGGGTTACCCGAGCGGGTCTCGGGATCGATCGTGGCGCGCACCTGGCTCACCTCACCGGTGATGGGGTCCTTCGTCGCGCCGGTGCAGCGCAGGACGTAGGCGTGACGGAGGCGCACTTCCTTTCCGGGCGACAGGCGCTTCCAGCCCTTGGCCGGCACCTCCATGAAGTCGTCGCGCTCGATGAACAGCTCGCGAGTGAAGGGGAGCTTGCGCGAACCGGCAGCGGGCGCGTCCGCCAGGAAGGGTGCGTCGATCTCGTCGACCCTGCCTTCCTCCCAGTTCTCCACCACTACTCTCAGAGGGCGGTGCACGCAGAGCGCTCTCTTCACCGAGACGTTGAGTAGCTCGCGCAGCGTGTTTTCCAGCAGCTCCACCTCGACGGTGCTGTCTGCCTTGGCCACGCCGATGCGGTCGCAGAAGAGACGGATGGCCTCGGGCGTGTACCCGCGCCGCCGCAGCCCCGCGATGGTCGGCATGCGCGGGTCGTCCCAGCCGGAGACGAGCCCCTCCGCAACCAGCGCCCCGAGCAGCCGCTTGCTCATCACCGTGTAGGTGAGGTTGAGGCGCGCGAACTCGATCTGCCGCGGCTTGTGCGGAACGCCGATCTGCTCCAGGTACCAATCGTACAGCGGGCGGTGCGCTTCGAACTCCAGGGTGCAGAGCGAGTGGGTGATGCCCTCGATGGCATCGGACTGTCCGTGGGCCCAGTCGTACGTCGGGTAGATGCACCACTTGCCGCCGGTGCGGTCGTGGTGCTCGCGGCGGATCCGGTACATCACCGGGTCGCGCAGGTTGAGGTTGGGCGAGGCCATGTCGATCTTCGCGCGCAGCGTACGTGCGCCGTCGGGGAACTCGCCCTTCCGCATGCGCCGGAAGAGGGCGAGGTTCTCCTCGGGCGAGCGGTCGCGGAACGGCGAGGGCGTCCCCGGAGTGGTCAGTGTGCCTCGCGTCCGCCGCACGTCCTCCGCGCTCTGGTCGTCGACGAACGCCTTGCCCTCGCGCACCAGCTTTTCGGCCCAGTCGTAGAGCTGATCGAAGTAGTCGGCGGCGTGATACGAGTGCGCGCCCCACTCGAAGCCGAGCCAGCGCACGTCCTCTTTGATCGACTCGACGTATTCCTGCTCCTCCTTGGCCGGGTTGGTGTCGTCCATCCGGAGATGGCAACGGCCTCCGTAGTCGCGGGCGATGCCGAAGTTGAGACAGATGGACTTGGCGTGACCGATGTGGAGGTAGCCATTCGGCTCGGGCGGAAAGCGAGTGACCACCAGCGAGTGCTTCCTGGAGGCGAGGTCGGCGTCGATGATCTGGCGGATGAAGTTGGTCGGACGCGTCTCCTCGGTCACGTGGCGGCCCCCGCACAATCCGGCGCCTCCACTTGCCGAGGACCGGCCAGGAATCCGTCAAGATGGCTGGGGCGGTAGGAATCGAACCTACAAATGGCGGGGTCAGAGCCCGCTGCCTTACCGTTTGGCGACGCCCCAGGAAACCGCCGCGACGTTTGCATTAGACCGGTCGTGGCAACGAGGTCAAGCGATCGGCGACAGGCCACCACCTCGAAGCGGAGAGGATGCCGGAATGGCCGCGTGACTGGTGCCGATCGGCTGTTCTGGGTGACGTTGCGAAGGCTGTGGGCGAGATGGTCCGACGTGCTCGTCTTCGTGAAACCCGAGACAGTGATCCAATGGCACCGAGCCGGCTTCCGCAGGTACTGGACCTGGCTCTCGCGGCGTCAGCGCACAGGTCGGCCTTCGATCAACTCCGGTCTACGCGAATTGATCCTGCGCTTGGCTGCTGAGAATCCGACTTGGGGCGCTCCGCGCATTCACGGTGAGCTCCTCATGCTGGGTCTCTCCATCTCGGAGCGTACGGTTTCAAGGTATCTCCCTCGCCAGCGGCCACACTCCGGTGCGCTCGAGCGGTGGATGCAGTTTCTCCGCAACCACCGCGACGCGATCGCGGCGATGGACTTCTTCACTGTTCCGACCGCAACCTTCCGAATCCTCTATGTCTGGTTCGCGATCGATCACGCCAAGAGGCGCGTTCTCCATTTTGACGTGACCGACCGGCCCGCTGCCGCATGGGTTGTCCAGCAGTTGCGCGAAGCGTTCCCTCATGATTCCGCCATGCGCCATCTGATCTTCGACCGAGACGCGATATTCAGCGACCGGGTCCTCACAACGGTGAATGCCCTCGGCCTGCGCCCAGCAAGGACGGCCTTCAGAAGCCCTTGGCAGAACGGTATCGCAGAGCGCTGGGTCGGAAGCGTGCGTCGCGAATTGCTCGATCACTCCGTCGTCTTCAACGAGCGTCACCTTCGCCGACTGCTGGGAGAGTACGTTGCCTACTACCATCAGGACCGCACGCACTACGCGCTTGAAAAGGAGACTCCCGGCGGTCATCTTCCCTCTGCCTCGCAGAGCCGGCGCTGCTATCGTGGCTCGCAGGCGGCTGGGCGGTCTGCATCACCGGTACCACTGGGCTGCGTAGAAGAATGGGGCGGATAGATTTTGGCGAGCTACAACATCTGAACACCTACCGCATCCCCTGCTCCGCCTTAGTCGCCGCTGCGGGTTGGGTGAGGAACAAACAGCCTCATGGCCGCGGCAGCGCCCACTCCGGGACGCGGCCAGACCCAACGCCGCAATTCGGCCCCAAGAAGCCGTAACAGCGGCACCCGCTGTTACGGGGACACAGGTGCTGTTACGGGGACCCGCTCCAGGCTTGGCCTACTCCCCAAGCAGTCGCAGTGCGCCCCTTCCCCCGTTTGGAGTCCGTTTGGAGGACACCTGCCCTACTGGGTCCGTTTTCACGGCGTGAAAGCTGACCTTTGCGTTGAATACCTGGCGCCGGACTGGCCGCGAGCTGCGGATCGCGCCATCCGGCGCACGCGCGCTTGGCACGGACCATGCTCATGTGGGTTAGGAATCGGAAGGCCATAAAGCGACCGACCTGAAAGGAGAAGTGAAATGATATCTCGCTGGGAGCCAATGGGAGTTGGGTTCTGGGGAACGCGCGGGCAATCGAAAAGCGCGAGGGACGCGCGGCCAATCGAGACGCGTCGAGGGGTGACCGCGGGGCGCCCGGTTGCCGAGACGCTGACGGTCGAAGTCGTGCGAGCTCATCGGCTGGAATTGCCTTTAGCGAAGCCTAGGATCGCTCATGGAAGCTGGTCAAACATCATCGGAACTTGGACCGCCGTCGCGATGCTCACGGCCTGCCAGGCCCCCGAGACCTCAGAGCCTCTCGATCGCGCTGGGGCGTCCAGGAGCATCGACTCGGCCGCTCAGGCGGAACTCGCGGAGTGCGATTCCCCGAGGTGTTGCGACGAGGCGTCGGATTCGGCGAGCTCCGTCGCGGCGCTCCCCGCAATCCGTGCTCGCCTCCGGGCACTCGTTGCGCGGTTCGATGACGAACTCCCAGCGAAATCCGAGATCGTCCGCTTCTTCGATCCGGACGGCTTCTACCACAACGGCCTTGGCCTCGACGCCTACCTGGACTCGGTTCTTCTCAAAGCACGGATTACGCCAGGAGGCTTTGACTTCGTCGGCTTCACCTTCAGCGATCTGAAGGTGGACCAGGTAGTGGACGCAAGCCACGTCTTCGTGACCTACACCGTCTCGGTGAAGCACTCCTCCTCGGTGCGTTTCCGCCCCTGGACGGAGAGGATGCTGATGACGCGGGTGTGCGGGCATTGGCGCCTCTCAGGGAATCAGCAGATCGCGCTCGCGAGTGTGGGCTTCCGGGCTCGGCTGGTGGAAAAACCAATCACCCAGGCCGAGTTGAACACTCGCCCGGATGTCTATACGGAGATCCAGACCTGGGACCCCCTGCAGCGTGCGGCCTACCTGATGCGAATCCCCGTTCCGTTCAGCTCCGACCTCATCGGTTGGATCGGATTTCCCGGCGACACCACGTTCGGCGTGATCGCCTGGGTGGGCAACGGCTTTGACCTCTGGTGGACACCCGACGTGAACGAGCGGGAGCTAAGGCGTCAATACAACCAGTACCTCGCGTCGCCGAGCAGCAGGGTGCGAGCGTACATGGTTTTCGAGGTGTCCTCGACCGAGATCGATCCGCGCGTCTCCTACGTCCACGTGACCGGGCCGGGGCTGCCCTCCGTCGGGCTGAATCTGGTCCGCTCCGATCCCCAGTTCCCGCGCGACTATCTCATCTTCCGGGGTGACCAGCTTCATTGGGACGCCTTCTCCACCGAACGCTGCGCCTCTATGGCCAAGCTGGTGGACGACGCTAACGATCAGCGCGATTTCATCCCCGACTGTGCGCTCGACTGGTCGCAGATCGCGTCCGGATCGAGCTATGTCTACTCCTTCCACGACGCCGGAGGCAGCGTCCTCGGCCAGAAGACGCTCGAGCTGAGGGGCGAGTTGCTCGGCGAGGCGGGGTGGTACGCGGCTCGCGACCGGTTCTTCGGCCAGTTCACCCTCGACCCCACTTTCCAATTCACTATGTCCAACGTCCTGGATACGTCCGCCGGTTCCCCGTTCGTCGGCGGCGGAAGGGTTTCGCTCAAATGGCGGCTGCCCACCAATCCTGAAGTGCTGCCCGAAGGAGTCTCGTATTGGCGCCAGTACTACCTGAACGATGACTTCTACAACGAGCCGAGCCGGCGGGAGGAAGAGAACCGGTACCAACTCTACGGCAGCAGAGCCACGTCTCTCCTGGCGACTACGGAACCCAATGCATTCCTGACGACGTGGGCCTGGTGCACCCTTTCCTTCCGCGATGCGTTCGGGAATTGGTTCGACCATGAGGTGGCGCCCGTGAATCCGCGTTGAGCACAACCATGCGAGCCTTGCCCTCGTCCAGCACCAGCCGGACGGCCCCAGCCTTGAAATCGTCGGTGAAGCTCCGCCGCGGCCGCTTCCGCCTCTTCCCCTCGTCCATGGTCGACACCGTATCTACCTCTCATTTGGTGTCCACCGAAGTGGATCAACTCCACGTGGGATGAGCCAGCCGAAACGCTGCTCAAGCTCGCGCCCGCCCTCGGCGCACGCCTCGTGATGCCGCGCCTCGGCGAGCCAGTCGAGCCCTCGCGGGCCGAGCGCGTGACGCCATGGTGGCGCGGCGCCGCGTCCGACGGAAGGGAGCAGCTGGCTCTCGTCGACCAAGAGCCCCGTCGTTGCCTCCTGCCGCCGAAGGAGGCGACGCGGTCGCGTGGCCAATGGACTGAGCGCGCGAGAGGTGGACTCGAGCGGTCTTCAGCCTCGCAATTGCACAGCGCGCGCTTCTGTCATTCTTCACTCGCTCACCAACCGCCGCGATCGAGTTTTGGCCAACGACAGGCGTGCGTGGTCGTTCACATCCCCTTCAGGTGCTCGTGGACGAACTGGACTGCCATCGCCCCCTCGCCGACAGCCGAGGTGAAACGCTTTACCGAGCCGGACCGCACATCCCCGGCGGCGAATACGCCAGGGCGACTGGTTTCCAGCAGGAACGGTTGCCGCTGAGCGTTCCAGTGCGGGGAGCCCGCAACGGCTGCCCCTGTTCGGACGAACTGCTTGGCGTCCCTCTCGATCTCGGGCGGTAGCCAATCGGTGCGAGGAGCCGCCCCGATGAAGCTGAACAGCGCTGGGGTCGTCAGCGTTCGCTCCTCCCCAGTCCTGCTGTTGACGATCGTGACCGTCGCGAGGTGCTTGTAGCCCTCCATCCGCAGGACGGTCGTGTGGTAGAGCACCTCGATGTTCGGCGTCTGCTCGATCCGCCGCGCCAGGTAGGCGGACATGTCCTTGTAAAGATCGCCACCGAGGATCAAGAGGAAGACCTTCCGCGCGCGCTTGGCGAGGAAGACGGCGGCTTGGCCGGCGGAGTTGCCGCCACCGACCACGACCACGTCCTCCCCTTGGCAAACCTGACCCTCAGTGACGGTCGCGGCGTAGTAGACGCCACAGCCCTCGAACCGTTCGCACCCCTCAGCCAGCAGCCGGCGGTACTCGGCCCCGGTCGCGATGAGCACACACTTCGCGACCACTGTCTCGCCGGTCTCCAGCCGAAGAAGGGAGTAGGCGTTTTCGAAGGTCAAGCCCGTGACCGGAGCAGGGACGGACAGCTCGGCGCCGAATTTCCTGGCCTGCAGGACGGCGCGTTCCACCAGCTCGCTGCCGCTTTTGGCGGTAGGGAAACCGAGATAGTTCTCGATGAGCATCGTGCCGCT
>WNFQ01007683.1_pt1 | contig 10719 bp, 11 predicted proteins | sample 5400171 | NCBI WGS metagenome assembly WNFQ01 (sample SAMN13153356, study PRJNA577476) | soil metagenome | isolation source: 20 cm soil under Madrone tree | place: USA:California | collected 2016-06-14 | reverse complement strand
AGTGAAGGCGAAGCGGAAGGCGACGATGTTTGCGCGTGCAGTGGAGAAAACAACGCAACGAACCCGACAAGAAAAAAGGCCCGCATCATTACGCGCTTCCGTTATAGCGCGCCGATTTATCGCGGCAAGGAAAATGCCATCGTGCGAACTGCACGGATTGAAAAGTTAGGCGGCAGAGCCGCGTTACTTAAAAGAAAACTCCGCCGAGCGGCTGGCCAGACCAGGTTAAGATGCTCGGCGGAGTTCCTCCTCTGCCTCAAATCAGACTGAATTCAGAGCAGCGTCGTGGGCAACAATGATCCGAGCGAAACTTGTTCTGACGATGGTTCAGGACCTGCTCCTTCATCGTCATCGTCATCATCGTCATCGTCATCGTCCGCATCGCCGTTGTCGACGTCGGCTCGCGGCCCGATTGCCGGCAAGTCATTCTGCTTTAATCTCTCGTAGCGCTCACGAACGTCGACCGGCACTTTGTCGAGATCTTCTTTCGATTCGACCGGTCCACCGAAGAGCAATTTGCCCTGCGAATCTTTGACCGTAAGCAATTTCTTTCCATTCACGTTTTCCAATTTCATCTCGCCTTTGCCATCGCGGAAAACGATTTGTGCTTTGCCGAGATCGATCTTTGTGGCTTTCAGCGTGCCGTTATCGTTGCTCAAAATGCGAATCTCCCGCGCGGCGCGGCGGGCATCTTCCCGCGCGCGTCTCGCCGCTTCATGAGCTTGTATCACTGCTCCACGGATTATCCCGCGTTGCGTGTCGCCCAATTGTTCTTTCAATTGTTCCTTCAATTCTTGCATCTGATCACCGACATCGCCTGTTTCATCAAAATCCCAATGCATGTCGTGGTTTCCTCCGGGCATCATCGAGTGACGCTGCGGCATTTCTTTCTTGGCAAGCTTAACAGTGATCTTTTGCTCCTGACCCTTGCGCAAGATCGTGAGCGTCACCTCAGTGCCTTCGGAGAAAGTCTGCAGGAGTTTTCGCAGTTGCGTTGGTTCCATCAGAATCTGGTCGTTCAACATTTTAAGGATATCGTTCTGCTGAACACCTGCTGACGCGGCAGGACTATTCGGCACGACGTAGTCGACGACCAACCCAAGGCCCTTGGTCAAACCAAGCTGTTCACTGACAACATTCGGAACTTGCGACGTCTCCACGCCGAGGAATGTCATCGGCACTTTCGGCGCATTCTCGCGGCCGCCCGGCATCCCCGGCGGACCATGCGGGCCAGGTGGCTGTGGCGGCGGCGGCGGCGGTGTCTGCGCAAATCCTGCAATGGGCAAAGCAATGGCTGCAATTGTAGCTATGGATTTTGTTTTCATGTTTTTTGTTTTGTTAAATTATTGGCCTGAGACCGGGATGAGGACGACTTCCTCGCTGGGGTAAGAAACACGAAGTGATGCGCCCGTAGTCGGATTACGCCACTGCCACGTCTCATGAGTCTGATAACGCATGCGTCGCAACGGCTGGCCTGAGCTGCTGGCAAACTGCAATCCTTCGTCGCGCGTGTTGTAAACCAGCCGGGTCGCGCCCGCAGGAACAAATTTGTCGGTCGAAGTGGATTTTTGCGCTCGGTTGAATAGCGGTGCTGCTTCGGGTTCACGCGATGTTTGCGCGATTTCCTTGCCGGTCTCCTGGCGCTCCATCTTGACTGCCGCGAATAAAACCAGAACAGCCGCTGCGGCGAGACCGAAGCCAAGCGACAACCAATTGTAGCGCAGCCCCGAAGGCTTTCGGGGTTGCCTGGCAGGCGATGCGACTGCCCTAGAGTCAATCATTGCCTCCTCAATCCGCTCGAAAAGAATAGGCGAAGGCCGCGCCGGTCGCAGTTTTCTCAATTCTTTCTCGAACGTGTTTCTCAATGCCGCCAGCGCATACCGGTAACGCGACGCCGCGGTGTTTTGTGATATGCCGAGTGCGCCGGCGATCTCTGCAAAAGTTAATTCGTTCCAAATTTTCATGACGAGCACCTCGCGTTGTTCGCAGGGCAAAAAATCGATTGCCTCGGCGAGAGCCCGCTGCGTGTCGTCTTCAAATTCAAACTGTGGCTCGATAAAGTCATCAGTATCGCCAACTGCGGTGGCCTCACGTCGCGCGCGGCGGCTGTCGCGGCGGATAAAATCGAGAGCGATGGAACGCACTGCAGCGTAAAGCAACGCACGATTCTCGATCTTGTGGTTGCGGCGCCAGAACTTGACGAAAGCTTCCTGGACAACGTCTTCTGCATCAGCCGCTGATTGCACCCACTGTCGGGCAAAAAGCAGCAACCCTGGAGCAACTTCAGAAAAGCAACTCTTCCAATCCTCATGGCTGACCAGATTTTGCATGACCTTTTCACGGTCTTTATACTCAAGACGCCGCCAAGGAATGATTTTGTCTAAGCCAACGAAATTTTTCTTGTTTGTCGCATACCTGGCGCTCGCAGACGGTCGCACGGCGGATGTCGATCTTGAGAAAGCTGTCGGGTCACTCATTACTGCAGAAAAGGCTTACGCCAAACTTGCCGGCGAAAAATGATTTCGCGAAGAATCCATCTCTGTTTTCGCCGATGATGCGGTAATCTTCGCACCCTATGCGGTCAACGGAAAAAAGTTTTGGAGGCAAACGAAGCAGGACCCTCCCCGGAGGCCGAATGAAGAGTCTCAGGCCCTTGCTGCTCGCGTTCGCGGTTGCAATTTCAACCCAGGATGCAGCGCCAGCGACCCCAAGTTCGTCGGGGCGCGCGACGAATTTCAAAGTCGCTCCGCCGCCGCCGGGAAAACTTTATCACGGCTTATACTGGGGCGGAGTTGGAACCGATGAACACGATCCAACTGAACACGATCTCACGCCGGCAGACGTCGCACGCTACGAACAAGCGGTCGGCAAACCAGCCGCATGGATTTATTTTTCAGATAACTATCTGACGCCGTCGGATGTCGCGCGATATGAACAAGCGGTCGGCAAACCAGCTGCTTGGATTTATTTTTCGGATAACTGGTTCGAGTCTCGAAGATTTCCAGCCGCGACGTGTAACTGGATTCGTGATCTCAAAAAGATTCCCTATATCCGGCTGATGCTCCGTTCCGACGTCGATCAAAGACATTCTGAGAAAACTTTTTCGCTTTCCAAAATTATCGCCGGCGCCTTCGACGCCGATCTTCGCGTCTGGGCGCGCGAGGCGAAAGATTTTGGTTCGCCAATTCTCATTGAGTGGGGAACAGAGCCGAACGGAGACTGGTTTAGTTGGAACGGCAAGTGGAACGGCGGCCCGGGGAAAGGTCCGGCACGCTACGTCGCCGCTTACCGCCACATTGTCGATATAATGCGCGTCGAGGGCGCCGATAATTTGCAGTGGGTCTGGCACGTGAACTGGCTGGATCAGCCTGAGCGAAAATGGAACGCTTTCGAGAATTATTTTCCCGGCGGGAACTATTGCGATTGGGTCGCCCTCAGCGCCTACGGTCCAACGACACCCATGACGCGTGATGGCACAGAAAGTTTCGCGTTCAAAATGCACAAGACCTATTCGCGCCTTGTCAAAATTGCGCCCGGCAAACCAGTCATTATCGCCGAGTTCGGTTGCGATCTGCACAATCGGCGTGTCAACGCGGCAAACTGGGCGAAAGCTGCCCTCGAGAATCTATTCTCAAATCGATGGCCTGACATCGTGGGCTTTTGCTGGTGGAATGAAGGATGGCAAAACGACGATCACGAACAACACGACACCGACATGATCATTCTTCACGATGCCGGCCTTACCGGCGTCTTCCGAGACCAGTTTGCCAAGCATGCGAATAAAATCCAGGAAACCCCACTTGAAATGACGAAACCGGAATGACCGTGACGCAGGCAATCCTGCCTGCTCGTCATTGAAGACACGATTGTCTGCACCACATCATTTTGGAATCGCGTGCAAGATCAGATCGCCCAGCCAGTCAGGATGCGCCACTCCCTGGCGATACGCTTGCAACGATTCCACAGAAGAATTCACGCGCAGATTGCTGTAAGAGCCGTCGGCGTTTTGCCAGCGCTCGTGCCAGTAAAGCGTGGCCTTGATCCGAGGATAGCGTGTGCGAAAAAGTTCGAGCCCCTGCTGAATCCATGCCGGTTTGTGCATCGCGCTGGGCGGGGCCGACGCCAGCGGGAACTCGCCGGTTGCCCACTCGGCAATCATTACTGGCTTGTGAGGATCCAGCCTGCACATTTCTTCATATGGCCAGTCTACAAGCGACGGAATATCCGGGTTTGGCTCGTCCTTGTATTGCTGCCCGTAAACACTGAGGCCGAGCCAATCGACGTAATCCGATCCCGGATAATAGGCGGGCGCGCAGTTCCAGGTTTCGTATGGATAGGGATAATTGTTGGTGTGAAACATCCACTTGATGTTTGACGCGCCCCGCGCGCGGACCCGATCCACTACATGACGATAAGCCCTGCGAAATGTTTCCGGGCCTTTCCAGTTTTTGGACTCCGGGTCCCACTGCGCGCCGCCGTAGTGAGCTCCCGACCATGGGAACCATGTCCCATTCATTTCAACGCCGAACACCACAATCATTGGATGCCCGAACTCCCGGGCGGCATCGGCCCATTTGTCGATGTATGCGTCCCACTTGCCCGCGAGGATTTCAGTCAAACTGAACTTGTCCGGCCCATGATCTTCCTCATACGGTTTGTCCCAGGGCGACCAAAAAACCAACGGCAAGGAGCCGTGCCGCCAGATGACATTGAGATTGCCCACCGGAAAATTTTGTTCTCCCCAGTAGCTTGACGAAGCGATGATGGCCTGGTGTTTGCCCACCATCTCCTCGAAGTCCTCGATCGTCTCTAGCGTTACATCATCTTCTTCATCGCCAAAATCCATGAACGCGCCCGTATAAGCGCCGTGCTCGGGAATCACGACTTCAACAGGACCATTCGGATCGGTTTGCCTCGTAGGTAACGGCCTGTGACATCCGGCCAGGAGAAGCGCAAGACTGAGTGCCACAAGCCAGTTCATACTGTCATTCTGATCCCGCGGTCGCGGGTGAAGAATCTCAGATCAATACTGGAACCGATCCTCTTCACGGGAATTAGACCAGAGATGTTTCGCTTCGCTCAACATGACAGCGGCATTTGTAAACTGAGTTCTAAGCCAGTCGCACTGATTGGGCGCTGTTTAGGCACGTCATGCTGACGCAAAACCCTCCGTTGAGCTAAAGAATTCGCCTTGACGGAAGAATCCCAAATGTGAGAACAGAAAAACGCGATCTCCAGTTGCCGCAAGAAGTGAACACAAAAGTTCTGACGTTCTTGATCCTACTGTTCGTATCAGCCGCCTTCTCAGAGGACTTCAAAACGGTTAACGGAAAAGAATTCAAAGACGCAGCCATCACCCGTGTTGAGCCCGATGGGATTGTCGTCAAGACGAAATCAGGAATGTCGAAAGTTTACTTCGCCGAACTGCCGAAGGAAGTTCAAGAACGCTTTCATTATGATCCGCAAAAGGCCAGCACATACTCCACCGAGCAAGCTGCAAACTACGCCGCATATCAAAACCAGCAGGCGGAAGCCCAACGTCAACGGGAGGAGGCGGCAGCAAAGAACAATGCGATCTTAGCGCAACAGCAAGCGGCAAAGAATCGCACTCAGACGTTGCAGGACCGCTATGCAACGCTTCAACGGGAGGAAAACGCCCTGCTATTGAGGATTGGCGAAGCAAAACAACCCGGTCCGGAGTACTGGCAGGGCAAGCATAAAAGCCACCATCCGAACCCGCAAAAATCCCAGCTACCGCTTCTCCAGAGCCAACTGAGCGACGTGCGCCACGAAAAAGGCGAGGTAAGGAAGCAATTGGAAAAAGGCCAGAGGTAGGCGCAGAAGGCGACGTGGGAAGGTGGATCGGCTTCTCCTGAAGACGATTTCTGCTCCTCGCCAAAGGCGCAAGGTACCCGGCGGCAGAGCCGCAGTTGATTAGCCAACGCGTTGAGGACAACGCGTTCCACCGTTTCGCATGAAGTGCTTTCGGAGTGCGATGCGTCCTCGCATCGCTTTCATTCTTAGCGAGACGCATTTACATACCACGCGGTGAATAGTGCGTGGCTCGCAAAAAGAAACACGCTCGTTTGTGCAGCAATTGTTTCGGCTCTTGTCTATTTAGCTTCAGCAGAAGAAGCGCGTACCGATCAGGAACCCTTCCCAGTCTCTGCTGTCGTTCTTGCAGATCATCCTGTAAACCATTGCGTGCCAACCCAAGCATTAGGCGCGGGCGTTGACGGTCACGAGAAGGGCGAATGCCCTCGGATGTTTGCGGACAAGAACATCGCTGAGATGCTCTCGGCTGGGTTGGGGCCGCTCACGTATCGATTGCGGACGGAGCTTGCGGGTGAAGTGTGGCATTGGAACCCGCGCGGCACGTGGAGTGATCCGGCTCACCAATGCGGATATTGGACCTCCGACGATTCGCTCGGCGAACCGATCAACGTTTCCTATGGCTATCGTTTGCCGCGACGCGGTAACACGATCGATCAGGCGAATGACGATGGCTATTCCCGAATTGCAGACGGTGACAAAGAATCGTTTTGGAAAAGCAATCCGTACCTGGATTCGCATTTTACTGGTGAACCCGAAGACGCTCATCCGCAATGGTTGGTGATCGACCTGGGCGCCTCGAAACCGGTAAACGCAATCCGCATTCATTGGGCAGCGCCGTACGCCAAACGGTATCGGGTCGAGTACTGGCCCGGAGAAGATCCGATGCACCTGCACGCCGATGATGATGACGACTGGCAACCATTCGCACGTGGAAACGTCGATGACGCTCATGGCGATGATCAACTCATTCGACTCGCCGACCGCCCGCGCGCGACTCGATTTGTTCGAATTGTGATGAACCGGAGTTCGGGAACAAGCGCGGAATCTTCCGACGATATTCGCGACCGCGTTGGGTTTGCGATTCGCGAGATCGAGCTGGGGCATATCGATGGGCACGGTCGTTTTCGTGATAACGTTCGTCACGCTGCCAATCGCCATCGGCAGACAGTGATTTACGTGTCATCCACCGATCCGTGGCATCGCGCGGAAGACATCGATTTCAGCATCGAGCAGCCGGGATTGGATTTCATCTTGCACAGCAAGCTCACGAACAACTTGCCGGTGCTTGTGCCGGCGGGCGCTGTGTACGATACGCCGGAAAACGTTGTCGCTGAGATCAATTACCTTCACAGCCGGAGTTATAGGTTGGAAGGAATCGAACTAGGCGAAGAACCCGAATGGGCTTCACCGGAGGATTATGCGGCGCTTTATGCCGGAGTCGGTCGCCGGCTCGCTGTGTTGAATCCGAGTTTGAAACTGGGAGGGCCAAGCCTGCAAAGTTTCGAGGAGAAACTACTCACATGGGCCGACACGTCCGGCAATCGCTCCTGGATGAATCGGTTCCTGAAATATGTTCGAACTGCCGGAGCGCCATTCGATTTTTTTTCGTTTGAATTTTATCCGTTCCACAAGATCTGCGCCAACGCGGCACCGCAGTTACGGGAAACGCCAAAACGTTTAACCGAAATGCTTGTCAGTTTGCGCGCCGATGGCGTGCCTTCTGACATCCCCTGGCTAATGACTGAATATGGCTATTCGGTTTTTTCAGGGCAGCACGAAGTGGATATCGAGGGCGCTCTCTTCAATGCAGATACAGTCGGAGTATTCCTGACACAGGGCGGTACTAAGGCCTACCTGTACGGATACGAGCCAAACTATCTCCAGGACGAGCTCAAATGTTCCTGGGGCAATCTCATGATGCTTCAGTTAAACCCAAAGAACGACGAACTGAATCGCCTATCTGGTTACTATGCCGCTCAGCTCACCACCAAAGAATGGATGCAGCCAACGAATGAAACGCATGACATCTTTCCCGTAACCATAAAGCAGAGGGCGCAAACTTCGTTACCTGCGGTCACTGCCTATGCCGTGCGACGACCGGATAGACAATGGGCTTTGCTTGTAATTAACAAGCATCCCAAGCGCGCGTCGCGACTCGATGTACAGTTCATGATTCCCGGCGCGCAGGAGCCGGTGCGTTTTGTCGGCCAGGTCGAGGTAGTTCAATTTTCACGCCAGGAATACGCCTGGCGCGATGACGGGCCGAACGGCCATCCGGTTCGCAGCCTGCCGCCCACGCACTTTACGCGAGAGGCGTCTTCACTTTACGAGCTACCGCCGTATTCGGTTACGGTTTTGCGCGGAAGATTGCGGGAGCCGTAATGGCAGACTGTTCAATAAACGCTTCGGCACTTACAAATTCCTACCGCTCTATGCTTTAAGACCGCGGCGCGGTTCGCCTAACGCCCCCCGCCGAACCGAGCCCGCTGAGGTAACATTTGTCTCGGCAAGTGTGTCGCCTGCACATTTCCGCGTAACCTCGCCCGGCATTTTACGCACTATCTCAGTGAACGGCCGGAAATGACTTCTCGATGACGAGAAATCAAAGAAGGCCAAAACAGTGGAAGGGAAATTAGGCAATTATGAACACGATGGAATATCTGGAAGCCACGCCCACCGAACAGAACAGCCTTGGGTTGATCGAGGCCATCAGACAAGCTTTTGGGGGAGCAAACAACCGGATGGAAATGTCCGCTACCCCCGCCCAGGACGTTTACGAGATCCGTCCCCGCGAGGACCGGGACGGCTTTGATCTGATCAGCGATCGGCTGCGATACGGCCCAATCTGGTATGCAGGACCCGACGCAGTCCGCTGCGCGGTCGCGTACGCGAAGTACTGCTCTCGCGCTTGCTCGCGCCCGGCGGTCATCCGCGTGTTCAATGAAGGGGCAACGTGACCGAGACACACGAGCAATAGGGTGATTTTGAAAGAGTGATGGAGCGCCTGTTGAACGATCTGCAGCTCCATCACCGGATGAATCTCCCACTCGGCGTATCCCGGAAAGATTACTTCTCCGGTTTGAGTGCTGGTCCTTAAGAGAATGACCAACACGGCGGCCTCGTGCGTTTCAATCACGTTGCCCGCATTATCGTAAACGCGAATCACGGCGTTGTGTGGGCGGCGGTAGAATTTCGCGTAGCTGAACAGCGGGTATCTTCCGATTCACATCTGTGCCAGAATCGCGACCCAATAGCGAATTTGGGTAATCTCCACGGTGGCCCCGTTCGACATGACACCGATTTCAACACGCACTTTGACCCTTTGATTTTCATCGTCCCAGTCGGCCTCGACGGAGTGGACATTGACCGCGAACTTCCGCAGCGGGGTCTGTACGCTTACGATCTGGGAAGCTATTGAAGCCGTGCCGATCGCCCGATGAAACTGCAAGCGCGTAAGAGTTGGCCCCACCAAGAAAGTCCATGTCTCGATGGTACGCTGCTGACGCGTCGCCTGGATAGACGACCGAATGTCAGCGGCTCCGGAATCACATCGACGCCGCGATGATCTTTGCGCGGGCGGACTTCGTAAACATGCACAGCGGTTGGCGAGAGCGGTTGGTTAAATCTCATGGTGCATACTCACCAACACTGTTGTCCGTGAACACAAGCTTCGACACGACCAACGTGGCTTTGACGTCTTCTTTCTTCATCTGCGCGAGACGGGCCTGCTCTGGCATTAACTGGTTGATAGGATACTGACCTGTGGCCGCGATGCTCTGTCCAGCCGGGATAAGATGATCTGGATTGACCTTAATGTCGTAGATGTGCGAGCCGACTAAGTCTGCGAACTGGACTGTGGCGTCGATAAACTTGATGTCTTTGTCTGAGTTGTTCTTTAGCGTCAGAGAAATCTCGTACTTGTAATAGGAGTCTTCTGCGCGAACGAGACGAGCGTCCCACGCTACAAGTTCAAGGAACGATTTGGTCGCTAAGGCTGCCGTTGGTGACGCGGCGTTCAGGGGCGATGAAAGCGGCGAAGCCTTCTCAAGTGCGGTTACGCGCTTTTCGAGATCGCTGAGCCGCTTCTCGACGCTTTGGTCTTGCTGCTGGCCGCACACTGTTGTGCAGACTGCTAGAATAACGCTGGATGCAAGCAGCGGGGATTTCATGCACGCGAGCGTGACGCCTAACCATGATTGGACGAATCTTCGTAAGATCACGAAGATTTCTTCGCGGGGCCCGACTTCGTAACCGTGTTGTGAGCTAGTCATCGCACCGGCCAGCGGCTGGGAATCCAGCGATTGGTTAGATGTTACGGTCGATTGCACGAAGAATTGCTTGAGTGGTCTGATGATAGTCCGCGCTGACGGAAGATCGAAATGTCTGGCGCGCCCAATCGAGAAGCCGCGGCCCCGAAATCTGGCCATCGGTCGGATGGCAGCGTGCATACTGAGAAAGTAGCCAATCCGCTCGCGGAAATAAATGAAAATGAACCGAAGGGGTCTCCTCTGCAAAGAGAAGGCAGTAAACACGCTTTGGGCGAACGACAACTTCGATCGCACGCGTGACTGTTGCGAGAGTTGATCCGAGCGACGCTTGTGCCTCCGAGGAAAGCTGCGACAGCGACGAAACGGGAACCCGCGGGCTGACAATGAAATAACCTGCGATAGGACAACTCGAACAGGGCTCAATGCGAAAGTGCGCGTTGAGAACCGTGGAGATCGCGTCAATATGTGTGGAAATCATCTAGACCTTATGGCTGCGGGCGGGGAGTGAACGCGCGAGCACTGGGTTGAAAAGGTGAGTGTGTTTGCCGTTCATATTTTCTCGCGGGCTACTCGCCTTTTTTGAGGTGGAGCAGAGCCGCACCAACGGCCGGAACAA
>WNFQ01004016.1_pt1 | contig 10720 bp, 12 predicted proteins | sample 5400171 | NCBI WGS metagenome assembly WNFQ01 (sample SAMN13153356, study PRJNA577476) | soil metagenome | isolation source: 20 cm soil under Madrone tree | place: USA:California | collected 2016-06-14 | reverse complement strand
TCCGTGGGCAAATGCCGAATGCTATTCGATATTCGGCGGCCAATCTAAACCTTCGCCCGAAGGAATCCGGTATTAGTAAGTACCGAAAGTTTTTTGCGCGGACCTTTAGGCCTTCGGGATGGGTGAAGTAGTCACCCTTCCGGGTAAGAATAAAACACTCGTTCAGCCAATAGCGGCGGAGAGCGCCAACCGTTAGCCTTCGAGTGGCGGACGTGGGTGCTGTCAGTCCAAGGAGGACGCTGTCAGTCCAATACAATCTGGGGGGAACCGGGGCGGAGGATGTGAAGAACTAACACATCCTGCCGCCCCGCACTCTGATTGAGACAACGAGCTTTTGCTTTCTTGTTGCTCATTGGCGCTCCTTGCGTCTATTACGCCGCCAGTGTCGCAAACAGCGATAGCAAACCTTCTTTTTGGCCGCTGTTTGCTCGTCAATGCCGGCGGACAGACAATGGAGAGCATTTCAAAGCGGGGGCTACGCGGCCTTCTTCTCAATTTGCGTCTCCTGTTCAGTTTGCATTCCCGGATACCAACGAACGAAGGAGTGTAACTTCTAATTTCGGAGAAGAGACGCGGATTGGGCAAAGTTTGCTCGTTCGAGCGGAAATGAACCTATATGTGGTTTGGCGATATCGAATTGCCTGACGAACTCTGGCGAGCTCGTGACGAAGAGAATCTCGTTATTTTCGCAGGTGCCGGCGTCTCCTGCGGGCCTCCGTCTTCGCTGCCGCTCTTTCCCGGTCTGGTTGAACGAATTGCAGAAACTTCGGCCACCGCTCGAGAAGAAAACGAATCGCTGGACCAAACTCGATGGGTATCGAGCGATAGCAGTCATCGATGCAAGCGGTAAGGCTCGGCTCTGGTCTCGCAATCACTTACCCTTAGAGCCCAAATTTCCGACCATTCAAGACGCGGTCCGTCAATTGAAGCTGTGCTCGACAATATTGGATGGTGAGATCGTCGCCTTAGATAAGGAAGGCGTACCGAGGTTTCAGTTACTGCAACAATGGCAGAAACGTCCGACCGCTCCGGTTGTCTTTTATCTGTTCGATCTGCTTTGGAGTGCCGGGCATGACGTCACCGGCTAGATGGTCTTACAACGACGTGACCGGTTGGAACAGATCATCAATCCTGTTCCAGCATCTAGGTCGGCAGTTACGTCGAGAATTGTGGAATCGATCTTTATCGCCTAGCCAAAGAGGAAGGATTTGAGGGCATAATTGCTAAGCGAAAGACCAGCACTTATCGACCTGGAAAGCGATCACCGGATTGGTTAAAGATTAAAGCGCGACGGCAACAGGAATTCGTGGTGTGCGGCTTCACCGAAGGAAAAGGTACTCGCAAACATTTTGGTGCGTTGCTATTGGGCGGATACCGAGACGGACGGCTGCGCTATTTCGGTCACTCCGGTACCGGGTTTAGCGAAAAGGGATTGAAGGAAACAATCGATCGATTAAAGCCGCTTTTATTGACGAATCGCCGGTCGAAAATCCGCCAAAAATCCCAGAGAAATTCAATGGGTTCAGCCAAACCTGGTGTGCGAAGTAAGCTTATGCGGAATAGGCAAGTCACCCCTTAAAGGTCCGTCAACCCCGTGCTTCACTAGACGGTTCACGCTAAAGCGGCGCGTGGATTTGAACGCGACAACATCTGTAACGGGATTGCGTATCCGCAGTTGACAAGGCGAGATTGTTGGACGACCACCCAACCCGACGTTTCGGTCTCGGTTTCACACCGCATAACTTTACCGAGCTGATCCCAATCGAAATCAGAGATGTCGTGATTACCATGCCATTTCAGATTGATATGCAGCGTGCCCCGGCACAGCATCCCTTGGCAACCGTCGTCGTGTGTCTTCACCGCAAACGCCTATCGGTCGTAATTCCTCGCGGAGGCGTAGAGGCCGAGATATCTCGAACGTTTTTCATTTAACTCTCTGTCTTCAATATTTAGGTGAGGTAAGGCGTGCCTCTATTCCCTAATCTCCCACGAGCTTGCGAATCTATTAGTATTAGCAAACGAATTCACTTTGCTTCCAGTATCGGTAATGGCTTCGCGGAATTAGGCGGGTCGGTTTCAGAGCATTCAATCTCTCCATAGGCATCCCTAATTGGGTACCTGCTTAAAATTCAGTGAGGGTCTAAAACATCTTTTCTAATTTCGCCGGTATGGATCTGCGCCACACCAGAAGCTGCGTCCTGCTGAATCACTTTAACCAGCTCTCCTCATACAAGGTAGTAGGCTCGTAGTTCTTCAATGAATTGGAGTTCGAACCTATCGGTGCGCTCTCTCGTGATCCTCTGCAGATCGTCTGTGGCATCTATACTTAAGTATCTGCGTAATATAGCTGACAGGAACAACATTAACTTCCTTCCACACACGAATTTTCGAGTATATGCCGACTAGCAGCCCCGTCGGTTGAGCGCCTAAGACTGGTCGGTTTCGAACTCGCGTCTGGCTGCGTCCGCATCCGCTGCGAGATCAGTGAGCAGCTCAAAAAACTCATTCGTCTGGCCGATGAAAAGTCCGTCCGCAGTAAGCCCTCAGGGCCCCCATTGCAGCCCCCTTCGTATTGGTTGGGCGAATAATCGAACAGATCGGGAACTTTCGGCTCAGGAACGGGGTCGGCTCAGGCATGATCAGGTTGGCCTGCAACGACTGCGGCTGGTTTGTAGTGAGGTCCAGAAATGTCACCGATGACCCAGTTACGGGATCTATGTCGGTCAGCGGAGTCGCATTGCCTGCCTTGTCCTGCCAAGTCTGAAAGTGCTGCGTCTCGGTCGGGCCGATACTAAGCAAGATTCGCAAAACTTCTGGATCGGTCACCCTCTGAGCCAGCGAAGGGTATAGGCTGCTACCACCTTGCTCAATGAAGGCAAAATGAAATCCCGCCGTGAAGGCAATCGCTTTCAGGTGGTTGGTGAGGTTACCAGGGGTACTGGTGCCGATGTCGGCATCATTTCTGGGAATTGCCGTCCGATTCTTAATCCCTCCAGGGGGATTGACTGCTTGGGGAAACGTGAAGCCGGGATCGAGATCGGGGTTTTCATTGTCGATGCGATACCGAGTCCAAAAACTGGTGTCCACGTTGAGTTGCATGAGGTTTGTGAGCCGGTTCTTTCCTGAGGACCCTGTCGCCGTACTGCCCGGCAACGCGCGAAAGTGAGGGCCATTAAGGAGATCGTGCTCGGCGGTCGAGGCGCCTCTGGAAGCTAAGTAAGCCCTTATGAAGGCCGCGTGGCTGATCTCATCGTCTGTATTGTCGTGGATATACTGGGGCTGGTCGCCATCAAGAATCTGAAGGGCTTTCGTGTAGCGCGGGTTCCCCCCAGTGGCAATCGCGAATTCGTTGTCCTGGGTTCCTCCGAGTTCCCAGTATTGTATCCACAGATCGCTTTCAAGGATTTCGGCCGCGCCCAGGAAGCGCAGGATTGCGGCATCGCCTCTGGAAAGGCTGCCGCTTCTATCTGCACTTCTATTGCTATCCCCCTGTTGCGCCTTGGCTTTGGTCATCAATAGTGCACTGGCTGGCAATAAGGTTGCGCCGGCCATGCCGAGACCCTTCAGAAAGGATCGTCTGACGACGCCATGCCGGTGAGATGCTCGTCTGTTAACCGATCGGGTTGAGTTCTCCTCAGAATCCTGGGGTAGCTCGGTGTTTTCTTCGTTCATCTGCGATGTACTCCTTTTAACTTTTAACTCTGCGAAATTATCCTGCGCGCCAAGTCGAGAGATTCCGTTGGACGTAGCTGATCCCCACGCCTGAAGCGTATCGCTGATGGCCTTTCGGCCGCCTCGCGTTTTATGAAGCCTCCTTCGAGTCGAACTTGCCACCTTCAGCTCCGGCGGATCCAGAGGATCCAGCAACCAGAATCACAGAACGCATCAAAGCCGCGACGAGCGGAACCGTAGGGGAACGAACTCTTGTATTTATGATGTTTGTCGGGGATATCGCACTTTCCTTACAAAAACCAGTGTGAACAAAAAAGTCGCTTCAGCTCGCGCGCCGGGTTGGCATCATTATCTGGTGAAAGTTGCACGGTACTGCGGATTTCTAGCTTATCGGCGGCCGGATTTTCCGTCTCGAGCCCGTCCAGGATGATCCGCCTCGTGGCGCCGCGCTTTTCTCCGTCAGAAGATCTGTGTTTCTTTGGGATGAGTCGCCAATTAGGCGAATTTCCTTACAAGTTTTCACTATTTCGAAAGGACGCGATCCCGTCGAAATGATCACGAGCAACGTCGAAGGATTTGAAGCCTTCTCGACCAATGAACAAACATCGAAGCTTACGAAAGCGACAGCTCGCCATTTCAACACACTTAACGACCCATCACTGCCACGGAGCGCTTTGCTCGACCGGAGCAAACCAACCAGCGTATCGAGCAAACGATAGTTACAACGGTTCCAAGATTTGAATTATAAGCCAGAGCTTTCTCTTTCAGCGCCGCCCGTGATCCAAACTCTGTCTGACCCGCTCCTTGATACGCTCTCTGGCGAAGCGGTCAGACCAGCCGGCGACATTTCCTCTGCGTACTTTAGGATCGAGCGATTAACTTTGCGGATGAAAGCGAGGTGCTCGGCGAAACGCACGCAGTGATCGCAAATTGTAAGGTGAAGCCAAATCACGAGCTGGCTGTACAGCGACAGTTGGCGATCCATAGACTGAGACAACAGATGGGTCATTTCCCGGCAAGCCGGAGTCATCGTGTCGATCCAAGCGACTATCCTTGTAATCAGCCAGCTGTTCGGCTTGAGGATTGCCATCTTATGGGCTCTTCCCTGCGTTGCCGACAAGACGTGCGCGAGGGAAGCAGTCAGGTCTCTGAGAAGTCTGTGGCGGGCCCGGTGAGTCGTGCGGCTTCATTGAAACAGAGCGATCTTCTACATACTTAGTCGCGCGAAGAAGGCGAAACTTAATTTAATTTTGCATCCCGCGATCTATGTCATTGAAAGCAAAGCGAACCGCTTCGGGCTTCCATTCGGCACGGCGTAGGTCGTGATTCCAGCCCTGATCAGCAGGCCTGTCCCTATATGGAATGTCATTTATCTCTGTGGAATAGGGAACACCCGCTCTGCGTCTTACTTATGTGCTGACATGCACAAACGGGGGATCGAGGTGTTTTGATCGACTCCCCCTAAGGTAATCCAAGGCGCGGAGGCGAGCAGAGATCATCCAACTAACCAGAGGAAAACGTACGAAAACATCGAAGGCAATCATTGACGCTCAACGAGGGGCGAGCGGTCGAACAAAACAACGCTTTTACAAAGCGGTAGCAGATGATCTTCACCGACGTGTTTCTCTGCGACGCGAGGATGTATTCATTAGCTTGGTGGACGTCACTAAGGAAAACCGGTCGTTCGATAACGGCAAAGCTCAAAATGTGAGCGCACTCCAATGAAACTTCAAGAGCACATGACTATCGATCTCAAAGAAAGGAATGCTCCTGCCGGTATGGATGGTGAAGATTCAGATACGGGCATTAAAATTTACCTCCGGGAAATCCGCCAAATCCCGCTGCTGACCCCGCAAGAGGAGATTGATTTGGCCGCGCGCATCAAGAAGGGCGACCGAGAAGCGCGAGCGCTTATGATCAAGGCTAATCTCCGTTTGGTCGTAAAAATTGCTCATGATTACGCGAATTTGGGTTTGCCTCTGTTGGATTTAGTATCAGAAGGCAATATCGGATTGATGAAGGCGGTCGAGCGCTTTGACCCGGCAAAGGGCGGAAAACTGAGTACCTACGGGGCTTGGTGGATTAAACAGTCGATCAAGCGGGCTTTGGCCAATCAGAGTAAAACGATTCGGCTTCCGGTTCACTGGGTGAACAAGATTTCCAAAATGCGCCGAGTCTCTTTGCAGATGAGTGAAGAACTCGGCCGGGAACCGACTGACGACGAGTTGGCGGAACAGATCGGTATTTCGAGCAGCAAAGTGTCGCAATTGAAAACCGTCTCGATCCGGCCTGCTTCGTTGGACGCACCGATCAGCGATGACGACTCGACTGAATTTGGTGAGATCGTTGGGGATGAAGGCGCGCAAACGCCGTTCGAGTTGCTCAGAGACAAAAACCTGCGCGACGAGGTGAGCGACTTGCTTGATGCTCTTGACGACCGGGAGCGCGTGATAATCTTCCAGCGGTTCGGGTTGGACGGTGGCAAACCGAAGACCCTCGAAGAAGTGGGTAACGAGTTTGGGGTTACCCGGGAGCGAATCCGTCAGCTCCAGAATATCGCCTTGGCGAAATTGCGTCGGGCGCTGAGTAAGAAAGAAATGCCGAGGTAGCTCTAGTGCCGGCCGAAAACTCTCACATCTTCAACAACAATAAGGCTCGATAGAGCCGATTCTATCACGACGTTCGTGAAACCTCTTGGGCGGTTAGATTCAGCCGGATCGTGGACGTTCTCGAAGCATTTGACTGTGCCACGTGCTGCGCCTCTAATTCCCTGTTCACACAGAGATAATAGCGTTCCAAAGGTATCTGTTCGCCAACGTGCAAGCACCAAACTTTCTTGATGATCTCCTGCTCAGCTCTTGTGAGCCGTTGACGCTGCAACAGATACTCGGTCCAAGATGGAACCATCATTTCGATCCGGTAGGTAGTCGAGGGCGTCAGGTCCACGTCAAGACGCCAGTTGAATGCCCCGTTTCTGAGATGAATCAAACGCGGCTCTCGCATTACCCGAAGAAACTCACGACCGCGGAGCGGGTCGACCTCAAACTCGAACGTTATCGCAACCGGTCCGTCGCAAGGCTGAGGATTATAAAGGAGCGGACTCATTACGCAGCTGATCGGTGGCGGATCAAAGCTTAGCGAGGTCGTGAAATTAATTGATAAACGGGCTGCCAGCCAGAGACTGAGGGCCAGGGTGTGGACGGCATCGTTCTGGATCCCTATGATGTGAGGGCTCTGACGGCGGCGGTTAAAGATGTGTTCGAGTCTGGAATCCCGGTCGTTAGTTTCAATCGATACGTCGAGGGAGCAAATAAACCGGTCCCATTCTTTTGTTTGGATGACGTTGCGGGGGCGGCTGCCCTCGCCCAATCCGTGATCGACAAATTTCCGAATGGAGCCAAGATCGTTTTTATTACAGGCAAACCGGGTGGCAGTGCAGCTATCGATCGGGTCAAAGGTGTCCACGACACCATAAAGGCGCCGGGAGAAAAGTATAAAATCGTGGCGGAACAAACCGCCAATGGGCACGTTCGGAAAGCCTCACTGTGACACAGAATGTCTTGACTTCTCTCGCTTATACGCCAGCAATTATTGACGCCAACGATGACATGGCGTTAGGAGCCCTTGAGGCGCTCCAGCAAATGGGCATACCTACGGGGAAGATCTTGGTCTTAGGGATCGACGGGCTGCCCGAAGCTCTCGTAAAAATCAGAGACGGCGAGATGGCTGGTTCCGTTCGATTCCCCGTCGCCCAAGTAAGGATGGCTCTCGTTTCGTTGGTGTCGTATCTGCGCGAGAAGAACATCCTCTTCTTTCTTTCGTTCTGTCGGTACTAGCCCAAATTGAGGGACTAACTAAAAGGCGCTGCTAAGATCCTCGGCATTCATCCCAATACGCATCAGAGGCGAATGCAGAAGCTTGGAATTGTGCGGCGCTCATCTTAACAGCCTACAGTAAAACGACCAGGAGCTAAGGCCTCCTCAGTTCTTCGGAAAGAAGTGGAGTACAACCGGTTAGCGCGACATTGGATTCCTGTAAAGCGCGCAGCAACGCGAGTCCCCTCCGATCAGCAAACAAGACGTCGGTCATATCGAGCGAAAATCGCCGTCCTTCATTGCCAACGATCGCGCAACAGGATTTCAACTCATTAACCCATGGCCCAATTAGCTTTCCTTCTAAACGCAAAATCACGTCGCCGGTAGAAGAGTCAATCCTCGATATTCTAAGCATAAAATTCTAAAGTGCTGCTTACGAGGTCCGCGGGATTCAGGGGTCGTTTCAGATTGCATTCTTCGTTAGCTGGCACTCGCTACTCCTGCGTTCAATTGGCCGCTACGGAGAACACGCAATTTCGTTACCGATTTCTCGGATTCCAGCAGGGGCCCTCTGCCAAAAATCGAGGACGAGGCCGAAAGCCAGACAATAACTACAAGTCCCCAGGTAGGCAACGCGAACCATCGTTGTCCGATAAAGATTTTCCTCACGATGAAACGGAGAGATACGACAAGTTCATAGGCGCCTTTTTTTCAGTATGTCAGATCCCGCGTCGCAGATAATTATTCCCTCAAGCAATGCATCCATTAGCATCGGGAAGCAAATTCACTTTGCTTCCGCCGTCGCCAAATGCCGGTGTTCTCCCCCTCGGTCCGTCAAAATCTCTTGGTCTTGACTTCCCGGACCGATTCATGGCCAGCACTCCTTTTTCGGTGAATCCGGACGCTGCTGGTCCAAGCTTCACCAAATGACCATATTGCCGCCCCGAGCAATACCACGTCCTTCAACAGGAACTGTCCGGGTAGAGCAGAGAGCGAGGGAAACCCACCGAGGCTTGGCTCCCACCCTGGCGTCGAAAGCAAGAAGGAGAGTGTGGTTAGAAACATGAGCACAGCACCACCGCTACCAAGCGCTGACGCCCTCGTTGACCAATGTCGAAGGCCAATCAAAATCGCGATAGCAACCTCGACAACACCCAGTGCACGTGAAAACGCACGTAGCGTCAGAAAGCCATACATCCAACCCATTAACGGGCTATTCGCGACAAGGGGCTGTATCCCTTTTGCTTCATATTCAGTAAACTTCATTAGGCCAATCCAACCAATTACTAAGACGAGACCATAGCGGAGCACTAACGAGCCGACTGTCTGCACTCTCAATCCGGTTTCCATCCCCGGGCAAGAATCAGAATCACTTGCATCTAAAAGTTTCCTCATTCTATCCTCCTCGCGTGATAGTCAGGTCCGACGTCCAACCGTCAACGGACGCGCCCTCTTGGTTTCCGGCGGTTAGCAACACTGCTTCTTCTGTTCACGTTCATCATGTTTCTTTCCTGTTTGTGTTACCGTCATCGTTACAACTAGAGGCGTGTGTTCCCGCACAATTATCGAGAGGCACTGGGATAATTACGGTGCCTACGGTAAGAATTAGACCAGAGCTTTCCTAGTGAATCTCCGGGATTTCCCGTTGGTTGACGAAGCTATGCAAGTATTCCCGATAGGGCGTTATGAGGTCGCGTTTGCCAAGTGAGCTTGCTGCGGAAGCTTCTTACCAACCTCGGGCGCAGTCTGCTTTTGATTTCCAACAGTCTTTGCTGATTTGGTGACCGTGATCATTATCGGTTTGGAGGTTTCTTCTTTAGCAAAATAAGCTCCCGGAATCGGGAGCCCGTGTTTCGTGAAAATGTCCGTCGTTTCCGCCTTAGCCGACGGAATATTTCCCAAGAGCGCTGCTGCAACGAACGTCGCCAGTCCAAAATTAACGATATTTTTCGTTTGAATGACTTCTAATGAGTTCATGCTTGTTTGTCGGAGGAGCGGAGAAATCCTTACACGGAAATAGAAAGTGTAGGGTTTTAGGTAAGAGCGCTGCCTGTCTGCGGACGAGGCTGTCGTTAGCGGTGCGAAACGACAGACCGAAAAATAGAAGAGCTCCGTCACCGGAAAAGATAATGTCCCGATGGATACAGACATAGGAAGTTTCTCTAACTGTGAGGGAACGCAAGTGGCACGAAGAAGGCGGCCATCGGCAGAGCTTCTTGCGGCGCGTGGTTCACTTGTGAAGAGAAACAACCACCGACAAAACAATAAAACACAACTTCATTATAAGAAAGTATGAACCACATGAACAAACTAAAATACATCTTAGCCGCCGTCTCCTTTTCGCCTTTCGTTCAATTTAGTTTGCGGTCGGTCCTCTGAAGTCCTGGTTCTTCCGCCCCTATTTTCAGATATTCATCAGCATAGTTCTTAGTGGCGCTGCGCAGCTTTTCCTAAAGATTGGAGTCGATGCCCAGCTTGGTGCAGCCTGGTGATGATTTCGCTCTACGATGAACTCTCCCGAAACAACCCACTGCTCGGTGAAATGAAACGATGTGCAGACGAAGGAGAAGTACTGCCGAACATTCCGCGGATGGCTAGGTTCTGGACGTCGGTGGCCGCTGCGGATTGCCACTAGTGGCCGCTTGCGGTCCGGCAGCCACTTTGGAAGACGCTCAACGCGAAATGCTCAAGGGGATTCAAGGGCGGGAGGCGGTGAACCATGACCGACCGCCGATACAGAAAGAAATCCTTGCGAACTGAGCGCGAACTCACAGGCGGCCAACATGTCGGAATTATTGGAAGCGGTCGCGGAATTGTAAGCCTTCAATGATTTCACACCGCAGCTGTTGGCCCACGCAGATGCCGATTAGGTTTAGCCAAGTAGAATTGGCAGCAGTACTCCGAGGCCAAGCGCGAAGAACCACAGTGCCGGGGCCGGCGTTCCTACCGGACGAAGGCGACGTTGCTCGCGGGCTGCAATGCGTGGATCGAGAAGCAGCCATTTCTTATACCGCTGCTCCAGCAGGAGGAATGTAAATGCAGTGGCCCCGCCATAGATCAAATGTCCGATGAGCGAGGGGAGCAGAGCAACGGCCGCGCTTGCCCTCCAGTCGTAGACTCCAGTCAACATCAGGGGCAAAAGCGTGAGCGGGCCCACATACCACCAGATCAAACCAAACAGAAATCCCCAGGGAACACCGAGCCCAATGCTGGGGGCCTCATTGCGGAATAAC
>WNFQ01012467.1_pt3 | contig 10721 bp, 16 predicted proteins | sample 5400171 | NCBI WGS metagenome assembly WNFQ01 (sample SAMN13153356, study PRJNA577476) | soil metagenome | isolation source: 20 cm soil under Madrone tree | place: USA:California | collected 2016-06-14 | reverse complement strand
AAAGACCACAAAGAACGATTTCGCCCGCCAGGCCAGACGGGAACGTTCGGAAATATGGCTTTTAGCCACGACATCATCCATCAAATTGGTGGGCACAATGATACCAATAGGAATACAACGGAGCGAATCCTATTGCTACTGGAGTCTGTCACGATCGGCAGGAGCAATCAGGCATATGAGCGAATAATCCGGGGCGTTATAAACCGTTATCTGGAGGAAGACAATCATTTGCTGACCAGAGACTCAAGGCGATACCGCGTACCGCGATTTCTCCTGAATGACATCGTGCGGTTCTGGCGAACCATGGCCGTCGATTTCGCTAGCAAACAGAGAGACCGCGCTGGAGAGGGGTGGGGCTTACGTAACGCGAAGCTTCGGATGTCTAGAAAACTGATTTTCGCTTCCGGGCTGCTCGTTTGTTTTGGCGGCAATTTGGATACAACCTTACAAGAAAAGATTTCCACTGAAGAAAGTGATACAAAGCTGAATCTTGTGAATCACATTAGAGAACAGGTCCGGCTGACACCTCTGGAGATCTTGGCCAACGCAGTGGAGCGGTATGGAGTTTCAAACACCATGGCACGGGAGTTGTTCGGAGCGTATGCGGAATTCCTGAACGTTCTTAATGACAAGAAGTCTCGCGAGGCGCTTGAGAAGCTCCGACCTGCCGACTCAAGAACAGATCCCACGTTCAAGCACGTCAGGGAGATCAGCGAGGAGTTTGAACACGCTCTCGACCACGTCTTTTTCGAGAACTCCCACTTGGCACCTCTCACGAGAAAATACGGAGTCTTTTGATGAGACTGATAGGTTTTTCCACTGGCGCGCTGGCCAGGAACGACTTCCGCAGAGCCCTGCAGATGTTGGCCGATAGGCATGTACGGGCGGTGGAGTTGTCGGCTTTACGACAAGACGAGCTGATTCCGCTGGTAGAGCAATTGGATGACTTGGATTTGCGGGAATTTACGTACAAGGCGTTTCACGCGCCCAGCCTCATGGATCGCGAGTTTGAGTCGGTTGCGATAAGCGCCCTGGAACAGGTTGCCTTGCGTGGGTGGCCTATCATCGTCCACCCAGATGCCATGCACATACCTGCAAAATGGGCTCTTTTTGGGGATCTTCTCTGTGTCGAAAACATGGACAAGCGGAAGCCGATTGGCCAGACGGTTGCGGACTTGGCTCATATCTTCGGGGCTTTGCCACGCGCCTCGCTGTGCTTCGATATTGGTCACGCTCGCCAAGTGGATCCGACAATGAGCGAAGCGATTGCGATTCTGCAGCGCTACAGCACCAGGCTGAGACAGCTTCACGTGAGCGAGGTCAATTCGCAGAGCAAGCATGACCCTCTCTCTTTCGAATCGATTCTCGCATTTCGACGAGTCTCCCACCTGGTGCCGGAGAATGTCCCGGTGATTCTGGAAAGCAGAGTTGATCAAGATGGCATAGATGCCGAGATCCAGAACGCACGTAAAGCGCTGAGCGTTGAGGATGTGCTCGCCCTTACGGGCGACTAGAGCGGGTCGCCGTCCATGAAAACTTACTTCGGGTCGCCGGCGCCCCGCGGAACTGCTCAGTCGCCTCTCGCTCAACCGCAATCACGCTAGATTCTGCGAGCTTACTCAGATCGACTGCTTTTCCGATGTCTGGGAGCGCGCCCCCGGTATATCCGCACGGCAATAATCGACCCTGCAATGCCCCTGAACTCTTCAGATCATTTGGTTTATTTGAGTCCGCCTATCGAGCGTTCGTGCGATTCAGAGTCAGCTGTTCTCCGCAATGTGCCATTTCCGAGGGAATCGACCTCGGTTTCAGAGTCGGTACGTTAAAAGACTCAGCACTGGTTGTGCGCAAGATACTCACCCACCGGCATCAGTTTTTAGCAAGTCCTCGTATCTCAAGAAGTGCAAGCCGCCGGAAATACCACAGGACCTTTTGGGGAATCGACTGTTCGCGTTCTCACGATGGAAACCTGAGAGTAGTTGGGGATTTGCGCATGCGAACGGAAAGGACACGGAAACGCTGACGTTTCAGCCTTACCTCTCAATGAACGATTACACGGGACTAGCGCCCGCGTTGCTCGCGGGCGTCGGCATCGGCGAACTTCCGCCAGTGGTGCAGCCCGAACTAGTACGCGACGGACGGCTCGTCGAGGTCATGCCGAATTGGCCCTTTCGGACCGTCAATCTCTCCGTGGTGCATGTCGGCAACCGTTACATTCCGCGGGCGGTGCGCGTGTTCAAGGAATTCGCGGTGCAAATGGCTCCAACACTGTTTCCAACGCTTCCGACTTAATCGTCGAACCCTACTTTGCATCTGGGTCGCGCTCGACAGTGCAGAGCCAGTCATCTTCATCTTGCCAGTTCGGTTCAATCTCGTCTGCCGGTGCATATCGATTCCGCTTGATCTCCATTGTTCAGAACTCCTGGTCGGAACTGGCGAAACCGACAGTCGCAATTCCAAGATCCGGCGTCATTTCGGCAAGTACCGCACTGCGGATTGCTACGGTTTTGCCCTGGCTACCGGGAATTTCCAATGACTTAGAGGTCGTCCGCCTCTTGTGAGTCCTTTAAAGTCGTGTATGGGCCGTTCTTTCACGGCGCAAACGCGGGCTCAAATCCCGCCGGGGACGCCAAATCTTTTCAACCACTTGCAGAATAAGCGGGACGACACCGCAGCGAGAAGGGGCGGTGACACTCGCTGAACCAGCAAGTGCGCTTAAGACCGGAAGTCGGAACTGACGAAAACGCCTTCCAGGCCCCACGTCACGATTTTAACCCTAGAAAATGCCTCCCGGCCCGATCACTGGCATCCCCGGGAACTTGATGGTACCGCAGGGCATTTAAAGGAGTGGTAAGGAATCGGAAAAAAAATACTGAGCCCTGTCGATTTCGCGGCCGCTGGTTCGACGTGTAGATAGAAGGAGACATAACCATGATGCTGAGAAGGAGGCTCATCGCAACCACCGCCGCCGGGATTATCCTGGCAGCATCGGCGCTTGCATGCGCTCAGACACACACGACAACTGCCTTCAAGACCGGCTACGCTCTAGTGAACGGCCTCAATCTTTATTACGAAAGCCACGGCACGGGAGAACCGCTGATCCTACTGCACGGCGGCCTGGGTGCCACCGAAATGTTCGGCGAGGTTCTGCCTTTGCTTTCGAAGACTCGACGGGTGATTGCTGTTGATTTGCAGGCCCACGGGCGCACCGCCGATATCGATCGCCCGATGACCTTCGAGGCGATGGCCGATGACATCGCCGCGCTGATGAAGCATCTAGAGATCGAGAGGGCCGACGTCATGGGTTACTCGCTCGGCGGCGGCGTCGCTCTGCGCATTGCCGTCCGGCATCCCGACATGGTGAGGAAGCTGGTGCTCGTGTCGATCGCGTTTAAGCTTGATGGATGGTACCCCGAGATCGTCTCGGGAATGGCGCATGTCGGTGCAGGAAGCGCTGAGGCGATGAAGCAGACCCCAATGTACCAGCTCTATGCGCGCATCGCGCCGAAGCCGGCAGATTGGCCGGTTCTGCTCACCAAGATCGGCGAGCTGCTTAGGATGGACTATGACTGGTCGAAAGACGTGGCGGCGATCAAGGCGCCTACATTGCTCGTCTTTGGTGATGCCGACGCTGTCCGCACCGCGCATGCCGTGCAGTTCTTCGAACTCCTGGGCGGCGGCAAGAAGGACGGCGGCTGGGACGGATCGGGAATGTCCAATGCCCGGCTCGCCATTTTGCCCGGCCTTACGCATTACAACATCTTCTCGTCGCCGGCGCTGGCATCCACTGTCACTCCCTTCCTCGATGTCCCCATGCGTGGAGCTAAGTGAGGCAGTCAAACAAGGTCTCGTTCGACGTTAAAGTAGACGCTGGCTTCACCCGGCTGTAGCCGGATGAAGCCCAGCCCCTAACCCCAAACGCAAGGAGATACAACAATGCGATTCATGATTGTGGTCAAAGCCACCAAGGATACGGAGGCGGGCAAAATGCCGGAGGGGAAGGAGAAGCTGTTTGCCGCAATGGCGACGTACCACGAGGAACTAGTGAAAGCCGGAGTGCTACTGGATGCATCGGGTCTCCAACCATCCTCGAAGGGCTGGCGCGTCAAGTACTCCGGAGGAAGGCGCACCGTGATTGACGGGCCGTTCACCGAGGCAAAGGAGCTCATCGCCGGCTACACGCTCATCCAGGTGAAGTCGAGGGAAGAGGCGCTCGAGTGGACCAAACGTTTCCCAAATCCCGCGGGCGAAGGAGCGGAAGCCGAAATTGAAGTGCGCCAGTTGTTCGAGCTGGAGGACTTCGGTCCGAGCGATGCGATTGAACGCTTTCGCGATATAGAGGCACGGAAGAAGTAGGCTTTGGCGCGCCTCGCACCAGCCCGAGTGTGCGCAGGAGGGCGACCATTCCAGGCGCGCCGATTGCGGCCGAGCGACGTAAGTGCTTTATCGGAGGCGCGCCTTCACGAGAAGAGTGGAGACGGAGACAACTTAGGGGCGCGCGTTCGATAAAGCCGTCAGAACGAAGCCGCTCTGCGGCGGAGGCGGGCCTATGCAAATTGATGGGGGCGGCAGTTCGTTCTAAACAATTTCACCGCCAACGGGTATGAGACCAGGGTCAGAGCGACCGCCGTCGGAATGGAGCTTAGCGTTGGCCGTGTGGGAGCAATCCTGGGGCCGTGGGCGGCGGGACTCCTTCAACAGGTCTATTCCGGCCCTACTGCCATGTTCCTGGCGATTGCCTTCGCCGGTCTTATTGCCGCCGTGGCTATGGCACTAGCTCGGCGCGAGCCCGCTATGAAGCTGTGAATGGCAGTGACCTGGAGCAGCATCCAGCTTAGCCTCGCAGGAGAAAAATTTGCTTTCGCGTTGTGCAACCACATGTTAATCAGAACATTGCTTAACCAGAACGATTGTATGGACGAACGAATGCATCGCTGCCGGTTTCTTTGCCAAACGTCGCTTCAGTCCGTCCTCCAGCCGGTCCCCGAAGGCCGTAAGGGCTTCGGCATCCCCGGTGCGAACGCGGGTAAGAGCTGAAGCCAACGATGGCATGAAGACAGAACGGAAGAACAGCGCATGCTTCGCTGCCAGAGCCTTGCTGTCGCCGTCCCTCTCATAATCCGTCCATGCCGAGTCGGTGAGCACAGATTCATCAACAGCTTCGACTGTCAGACAGAAATCTTCCGTTCCGAGTAAAGGGGGCTAGAAGATCAGCCTTCCGGCGGGGGTGCGAGCCTGACACCATTCGGGCGTGTTCCGCCGCGGTAATCGCCCCTTCTTCGGTTCTTCTTTCCTGTGGTTATCGGCGTGCTCGTTTGGGGAGGGCTTTTCTTGCGCGACGAGCGGCTGCGCGCGCTCGTTCCGCTACGAACCCTACCGACTGGCACAGTTACCGAGTAGCTGGACTCATGGAACTTTGACATACCACTCAACTGCCAGGAGAGAAAATGAAGAAAGCAGACTCAAGAGTCGGCCTGAAGCCCTCGCAACTCATCACCCATCAAATCGCAGAGCTGGGCGACTGGCGCGGCAAAATGCTTTCCCGACTGCGCAAAGTGATCCTCGAGGCCGACTCCGATATCACCGAGGAATGGAAGTGGAATACCGCGGTGTGGACGCGCGACGGGCTTGTTTGCAGCGCCGGTGCCTTCAAGGATCATGTGAAGCTCAATTTCTTCAACGGCGCATCTCTGAAAGATCCGAAGTGTATGTTCAACGCTGGCCTCGATGCCAAGAACACCCGAGCCATCGACTTCAGTGAAGGCGATAGTATTGACGCGTCGGCCTTGAAGGATCTGATTCGTGCCGCCGTCGCCCACAATTTGTCCGCCGGAAAAAAGAGATGACCATCTAATAGAGAACCTTAGAACGTCTCAAAGGTTGCTACAATGAGGCTCGATGAACGGTGCCGACCGAGGTAATAGAGAACTTTAGCATGTGCGCTCGCTGATGCGCTGAATGAGGAATGAGGCGACCTATGGAGCGAAGAGCGGTATAGATTGACGGCAGGGCCCCATTCGCGGCCACAAGCGCAATGCCTGCTCCATTCTTCTACCGCTGCGCGGCAGTTGTGGGGTCAATGGTCTTGCCGATCTCCGTGACCTTGGTGGCAGGAAAACCACTTAGTTCCGCGTGCCGGTGAATGACCGTCTCATCTTTGACCAGATATACACAGAACATCTTGTCGGCAGCCAGAAAGGAGCAACCATTTTCAATTGATTCGCAACGGCTTTGAGGATGCTCCCTTTTAAGCCGTTTCTTTCCGTCGCCAGAGCTTGGAAATTCTCAAGAATGTCCCCGTGTCAGGCAAAGGGGTTGGAGATCGTCACACCTCCAATTTGCTGCCCATCCTGAAAGTCTTCACTGTAAAGAACGTCACACTGACCTTCGATCGCCGAAGCGACAATCAACGAATCGTACCAAGGCAACCGGAACCTGGCTCCAATCCTCAGCGCCTCTCCGTACAAAGCTTGCGACGAGTGCACTGACAGGAGTGGACGAAACGTGGTCGACAAATATTGTTCCGCATCTGCGCCAGTCATAGGTTTTGAAAAACGGCGAAGTGCAACATTGAAGAACTCTTGCACTACTTGATAGCTAACAATTCCACCTCGCGTCTCGATTGCACCTCTGATCAGCTTCTTGGCTTGCGCAGCCTTCTTCGGCGAACTCGCGTCGAAGGAATATACGAAGATGTTTGTATCGAGAAAGAACCTAGCGCTCATTCATCTCTTCCCGGCTGAAGCGCCGCCCCGCCTGTACATGCTTTAGGCGCTTCATCAAAGCGTCGAACTCCTTCGTGCCGCCGCTTTGTGCCGTGAATTGTTCCAGCCATTCGCGGAACATCGCATTGAGCGTCTTATGCTGGGATTTGGCCAGCAGGCGCGCCTGCTCGATCAGCTGTTCATCTGCACTTAGCGTAATGTTCTTCATACGTAACCAGTGTACACGGTTGTCGTGCACACCACAAACGCCCTTCAGGCAAGGCTGCGCGCTATTTTTGTCCCGTACAGAGGCGGCCGGAAAGATTTGGTTTCATTGTATGGCGCTGTACGGATTTTGCCGCCGAGTACCTCAAAGCTGGCCCCATATCAATCTGAAAGAAATCTGATTTCGTCGAGGAAGCGTATTTCGCTGCATCGACTGTTCGGCAGGTTGTGTACTTTCGTACTGCGTCCTCGATCTTGCGACGAGACTTTGCCGTCTTCGCACATTTGTAGGTGTCGTAAGCGATATCTACACGAACGTTACACAGAAGTGCGGCCCTTACAAAGCGCTCCTGTCGGTTCCATCACATAGCCCGCTCGAGCAGCAACTGTGGGGTAAAGCAAGCAGGCATTCTTGTGTGCGATTCGCTCGAGATCATCTAGACCCGCCACTCGCTACGACGCAGAATGGGGCCAGGCTTTCATAAGTCCCACAACATTTGCCGGATTGGTGTATCAGGGCGTATGAAAATCACGATTGATCTTTCGTTCCTTGCCCTGTGCCCTCACAGTCCAGTCGGTTAAGGAAAAGGCAAAGTAGGGCCGAGGGTCTCAAAGCTCAGATCCCGCCCTGCGCTGCTGCCGGCTCAGTGGAAGGTTCGAGGACTACTGGGAAGCCCGCCGAGCTTAAATCTCATTTATATGTCGCGCACCCGGACCTGTACTCCCCTGAATCACCGCGTATCGCTCCTAGCACGTACGGGAATCCATAATGCGCTGCGTGAAAGGAATACCGATCATTCTCTTGCGAGGGGCGGAAATGCTGTCGTACCGAAGTCGCCGGCAAACGTTTGAGAGTGAAATGGCATCGGACGAGGGTGCACAGATTGCAGCACGAACGAAAACCTGCGTCCTCATCGGCCAACCCGTTTAACGTAGTCCGAACCAAACTCTATTATGAAAACAATGACATGCAAAGACCTCGGCGGAGCCTGCGATCAGAAGCTGACGGCCGGTTCTTGGAATGAACTGGTGAAGGCTATGACGAAGCACGTGATGGAGAAGCACCCGGATGTCGCCAAGCAGATGGAAAAGATGCACAACGAGGACCCGAAGAGATGGGGCAAAGAAATGAAGCCGAAGTGGGACGCGGCTCCTGAAGCCTGATTCATCTATGTTGGTCCAAACGCGCGAAGCGGCCTAAACTCTTGGCTGCACTTTAATTGGTACGATCAATGTTAAAGTTAATGAGTCACAGCACATAATGTCACGTTCAGCAAGGAGAAATTGTGGCGAACCCATTCGTCCATGTGGAACTGAACACACCTGACCCGGAGAAGGCAAAGTCATTCTATTCGCAGTTATTTCAGTGGCAATTAGAAGATGCGCCAAACCCCGCCGTGCCCGCCGGTAATTATACGATGATCAAAGTAGGAGAAGGCACGGGTGGCGGAATCATGAAGCAAATTCCGGGCGGACCCTCGGGATGGCTCGCTTACGTGGAGGTGGATGACATTCGCGTCGCGACGAAGAAAGCGAAATCGTTAGGCGGCGAGGTCATGAAGGACGTCACGGAAGTAGTCGGCATGGGTTGGCTTAGCTTCATCCGAGATCCGACCGGCGCGGTTCTTGGACTGTGGCAGTCCAAATCGAAATGAATTCGCGGGTTAACGCAATCTCGGTTTTTAGAGAACTGCCCTTCTTCACGGACGAATCGGCGCCCCGCAAAAAGTATGGTCCACTAACAGTCCACGAATTGTTTCCAATCCTCACTGAAACGTTTCTGTAGCACCATCGGTGCCGCATGTTTTCAGTTAGTTACGAGTGAATTGCTCGCTGTCACGGCAGAGGTCGTCGAGTTCGAGTCCTGGTTCGTGGGATCACTGGTGGTCGACAGTGCTGCCTGCGCTCTTTCGTCGCTTGCACCATGAAAACATAGGGCTTACACAGCGCAATGGATCAGTTCGCTGCAGAACGGAATGCTCAGGAATTGTGCATTCGGTACGTATCGGGCCCCGTAACCAGATCAGACCGTTGCGGCGACTCCGTCCATTGGTTCTCCAGCGGACTGAAGTTTGCAGATCTCGAAAATGGACTCCAATTGGGTGACCTTCAGTATGTCACGCACCTGTTTCGTTGGATTCATTAGCTTGAGATAAATACCGGAAGCCTGCAGCGAAACCAGAGAGCCGATTCCGGCAGCATCGATGGCATCAACCTCTGTCAGATCAAGGGTCACGTTACGCCCCTTTTGCCTAACGGCCGCACACAAAATGGCGGTCTCATCGCCTCGGACAATCCTGCCGTGACATTCGAGAACCACCCCGTCATGCGAATCTTTGAGAGTTACGGTCAGCATGGTTCGATCTCCTGAAACTCGTTCGCGGCAGAAGGAACTGCCGCGCCATTACCTGTGCATCATAGGCGAATAAAAGACGAAAGTACATAGAAAACATGACAACTCAGAGAGACGATTTCTGCTCTGCCGAAGCCTTCGCTTGTGCTGAGGGCGATCCAAATGAACCGCAACGACCTCGCATGCCTTGACGGAACTTCTCGCGTTCCTCGGGGGTCATGTGCTCCCAACGTTCTCTCATGCGGTGGCGCCAGTACATGTGCCTGCCCGGTCCGCCACGAAATCCGCCAAAGAGGATCTTGCTCAGAAGCAAAATGCCCACCGCCTGCCAGAAGTTGATCAGATGCCATCCGAACAGAGCCGGCATTACCCAATTCCAGAGGCTCATGACCACAGAACCAAGCACCGCGACGAGCAGGGTGGCGAACAGCGCGATCTTTAGCCCCTTCAACATCCAATTCCTTTTCATTTCTCTTGTCCTCATGCCTTCGTAAATTCGTCGTAAACGGCCCGAAGCCGCTCGCGCAAATAAATCACTGCATAGTGCTTGCGTGAAAGCAGCGTATTCACGCTCAGGCCAGTTTCTACCGCAAGTTCCTTAAAGCTGCGGCCCTCGACTTCATGCGCGAGGAATACCTCGCGCTGCTCTTCAGGAAGCTCCTCTAAAGCATCTTCGAGCTCGCCGAGCAACACCGTTCGGGCGTATGCAGCCTCGGGTCCGGCATCCTGGGACGGGAGCAAGTCCTCAAATGTTAGAGACTCTCCATCCTCGGCGACCGCTGGATCGTTCGTTGACGCCTCGGGCTTCTTCTTGCGGAACAGGTCGGTGATCCGATTACGGGCTACGCGGAACAGCCACGCGCCAACCTGGCTGATGGGCTTCATCAGGCGATATGTCTGCACGAGCTCGTAGAAGACCTCCTGCAGGATGTCTTCGGCGTCGCTCGGGTCGGCGACATGTCTCCGAATGAAGTTGCGAAGCCGCGTTTTCTCCCGATCGATCGCTTCCGAGATCCGCTGGTCTTGCTCCGCCATCGTCCACTGTTTTCTCAGCGTCTCATCCATCTACTGTTGTAGACGAACGAGCGCGATAAATATTTTAAGGCGACAGGACGGAAGGGTTCCTCAAGGGAGACAGGGATGAGGTATGGTGAGTTCGGGGTCAGAGTCGCGACAAGAAAAGGATCGCCGTCGATGCCTCGGTGAGAAACCCTTCCCAGCCAGTCGTCTCCGCGGTCTTAACCAAGTGCTGTGAAGAGCTTAGCGATCACCGCACCGGCCGGAGCTGCCTAAGCAGCCGTGAACGCGGCGGCCGTGAATCCGAGTGACGTTAAGACATCATCGGGTATTTCAGCCACGGGAAACCTAAGCAGCGCGCTTGGGGGCATCTCTGAAAGAGAGCCGAGTCGGCGATCGACCAGCCCCGAGTCAAATCCGAA
>WNFQ01026817.1_pt1 | contig 10725 bp, 19 predicted proteins | sample 5400171 | NCBI WGS metagenome assembly WNFQ01 (sample SAMN13153356, study PRJNA577476) | soil metagenome | isolation source: 20 cm soil under Madrone tree | place: USA:California | collected 2016-06-14 | reverse complement strand
CATTGTCTCGCACAACTTTCATTTCGAGTGGTGAGCTGTAAATTTTGACGGACGTGCTATTATCCTAACGATGTTATTAAGGCATGAACACCTCTACGGAAGAGTCAAGGAAAATATTATCGTTTCGGATAGGCTCTCCCGGCCGGGTCCCCTTCAGAAACTTCTTAAAGGCGCTCAGGTCATATTGTGTACTCTCAGTATGGTCTCAAACCCTCAGCTCCAACTCGCTGGTCTTACTCAAGCGGTTCCTATAATAAATGTTATTATCGATGAGGCGAGTCAGATCGAGGTGGGACAATACGTCCCGCTCTTCAAGTCATTCAGCAAAACACTACGAAAAATATGCTTTGTCGGAGACGATAAGCAGTGTAAGTAGTTGCAGCGATCTTGCTTGCCCGTAACTCAACGGTTTGTAGTGCCGCCTCATGGACAAGACGATCTACTGGATTTACAATCGATTTTTGAACTCGAACACTTGGGGGAGTCTCTCACTTTCCTTGATACCCAATGTGCATATATCAGATCTCGATACGTTGTGCGTGACGCGTTAATCTAACTCTCTAGACCGGATGCCCCCGCAAATCGGGGAGTTTATATCGCGACACGTATACAACGACCTGCTCCAGTCAGACGCAGGCCACGTTGTCCCATCAAGCACCATCGCCTGCCGGTTTATTGACGTGAATGGGATCGAGCAACTTGACGATGACGGAAAAAGCTTATATGTAAGTGTAGTACTTTGACTTTTGAGCATCGCAATGCCGGCCCCAACCACATCCTTGACGCTGACGCACGCATTTTCCAGAACCAGAAAGAGATTGAAGCAATAGTACTTCTCGCAAAACACCTTCAAGACGAAAACGTTTCGTACCGTATTATCACTCCATACGATGCCCAGCGAGGTGCACTTGAACAAGCATTGAAGGAAGAAGACCTTAACTGGAAGGACAAGTGCTTCAATGTCGACTCGTTTCAAGGTCTGTATTGTAATATCCCTGCACACACGCACAACGCGCGTGCGTCCAAGAGTCGCTTATATACTGACACGCGGAACTAGGGAACGAAGACCATCTCATTATTATTTCCATAGTTCGGTCCAAAGCACTGGGGTTTCTATCGAGCATGCGTCGTACCAATGTCATGCTCACTCGCTGCCAGTGTGCCATGTACATTGTGTCAAGCCAAGCCTTCCTAGAAGGCAAAGGAGCTGACTCACTGGTTGGCAAGATGGCTGCTGAGCTTGGGAAAAGGCCTGGTGCTTGGCTTACCCTTAAGGATCTTGAAGATAGGAAATTTGAGTAGAGAACAGCAGCATTCAGCCAATATCACTCAGTATCACTCAGGTTGATTGGGAGGGTGGGGAGGCACATGAAGGCACACAACATGTGTGCACAACTCTTGTGAATGTTAGTCTATTGTAACTTTTTTTTTTTTTTTTTTTTTTTTTTTTTTCACAAATGATCTATAGTATTATCATTTCTATGCATTGGTTCTGGTCCTGGTGAACAAAGTTCTATCATATCATGCAGTGCACCCACAATTGCTTGTTGGAATAAAGCTGTAGATGTCTCGGCACATGAGAATTTCGATTCGATGCCAAACTTGATGAGGTCAGATCCGGAGAGGTCTGCGATGACGATGGACGAGACGGTTAGTTAGGTTGCACCGCATCGAAGATTGAGAGGAAGCGTCTTACAGTTGATACCGTACCCGTCGTGATATGGTGTGCCGAATCTAGACACAGTGACACCCTCAGCTCACTCGTTTCTATGACGCCAATGAGATGAACAGGCAGGAAAACGCACCCCGTCCCGCGAAATAGGTCTCCCGCACTGAGAGCACTCGTACTCAGCTTCCACTCCTGGCTTCTCTCAAACAACGGGTCCTCAAACAACGCAGCTCGCTCGCCAGTCTCGGGACGCATCATGAGTCGAAGACCAAGTAAATGTCGATCGATACCGCGCCCAGTCGCCGCCTCACGCGAGAGACGAGTGTGAGTTTGAATAGCGCGACGAAGGAGCACGAGTCTCGTCGCGGTCTTGATAATAGGCTATCAGGACTAGGCGGGATAGTGAGAAGGGGTGGGAAACCTACGGCGGCGGATGCATCGGTCATCGATAAGACCCATGCGCGACTGTCCTCGCTCAGAGTACGGATTGTCTCTGTTCGAGCCTTGTCGAATGCACGTGTGAGGGCGGTCTCGTAGGTGGCTGTGAAGCTCCCACGTGTGTTGTACCAAGCCAGTTGAAGCGCCATCTGTACATACGCGTCCGGGGGCAGGCCAGCTATATCCGCTCAACCATGTCAGCATATATCCGATGAGTAATTGGAGTTCCGGATGTACCCATGGACTTGATCCAGTCTGCGCCATAGTCTGAGAACCAGAGAACGCTATCGTCCGAGTCGGTTATGAGGTCTTTGGCGCGAGATTCGGCAGCGATACACTCTGCCTTGATACGTTCATCTGTGACCCAGTCCAATCTCTCCCACCCTGTGACAGCGAGATCACGGTCGGAGAAGAATAAAGGAGGCTCCGGCAAAGTAAACGCCTCGGGGACAATAGACTGCGAGACTGCGTAGTCGGCAGCAATACTGGGCACAAGGGCATCGACAGGTGAATGCTCGCCCATTGACCCCGCGCGGGTGTTCGTCTCGACAATGATAGTATAACCTTTGTCGAACCACCGGTTACGGGCATTGATTGAGGAACGAATATTGTGCAAGTGACAGTCGATTTCCGTAGGTGAATTGATGGCTGGTGGGATAGGTAAGGTGTGTACGTTATCGTGCGGTTGAAAACCGAGGGTGTGGGAGTCAAGGCTAACGGTGAGGATCGACTGTTGGATGACTTCGAGGGTCGCTTGGTTTTTGGTGGAAATGGAGAGGAGGTATTTAAGGTTCTAGATGGAGTGAGCTGCCGCATAGACTGGGAACGTGAATGGACGCACTTCTGTCCAGCGATCTCTGTGGTCGGAACTTAGTACACCGACCGGAACGGCCTTCTCGCCAGCTAGGCTACGCCGTGTTGCATCTTGGATTACGCATCTCACGCGTTGTTCGATATCATCGACAGACAACAATTTTCGATTCTCATCATAAACTTCAACCGCGTAGGTCCAATCGTTGACCATGATGAGAATTTTTCGCGTATTGGATACATTGGGCGGGGGTTGAGGGCTCAAGGAATCGCAATGGGGTTGGGGAATGCGACAAGTATTGAATATTTTTCCGACTGTCTCGTGTAACCACAACCCTGAACAACGATCACAATGAGACAAGACCATATGCATGTCGAAAAGAACTCACCAGTGCGAGTAGTATTAGTATAAATCTCTTGTCTATAGCCGAACAATGATCAGAGTGAGAAGAGGACGCGGTTGTCTCCTTGCTCACTTTGCTAAATTATCCCTGAACTCTAGATGTCTAAGAGTAAGCCACGCAGCACGTCTAACCTGCCAAGGTGTGATCTGTACAAGGTCCGAGGATGCAGGTTCACGTAGGGCTTGTTCTGGTATGCGGTCGTCGTTGAAGAATGCGAGCCACCAATTGGAATGGATCAAGAGCGGTGTGCGCCATTCATGGTACGCCTTTTTCAGCCATATGTTATCATCCAGCCAGTTACGCGGAGACGATCTGTCGAGAGCTGTATTACATTTTACGCCTCAGTGTCGAAGTAAACGGGCACTATTTTGCAGACTTGCCATGCAGACGCTCTTGACATTTCGCTCCGAGACCCTTCTCAAACTCGTCGGCCCATAGCTGCCTTTCCTGTAGCGTAGACCGCCACGCGGGCCCTCCGCGCGCCTCGTCTTCCTGAAGCAGGGGAACCAAAGACCGCAAGTACTTGGATAGTGTCTGGTGAAGGTCGGGCACGGGTAGGCGTGGTAGAGTGGGAGGGCGGTTCGCAGTGGCGCTGTAAGCCCTTGCGTATGGACGAGATGGGGTCATGTAGTGATAGAGAGAAGGGGAGGCCCTCGTTATGGCAGATAAGATGGCATTACAAGCCTGTTGCATAAGATGAAGTGCGACCTGCGCGTCAACGAAGCGACGGACTCGGAGACGTAGAGTGGGCCAACTGAGACACTGAGACACTCTCAAAGGTCCGCGCCAAATTGGCTGGCACACGCGTCAGTCGATGCAACCACCACAGCATATCGTACAGTGGCTTAGGCAGAGCTATCCCAAACCTTCCGTCGACGAGGTAAATAAGTCATTCTTAAGACCTCGTGGCACGCGTCTTTGACAGAGTCTTATCTATCGTCTCTAGAACTGGCTTTCTCAATGCTACGCGTGGGTGGTCGAGGAGCACAACCTGAACCCTGTCACAGATATCGGCCAGATAAAGGAGCAAGTCGAGTCTCAACTTCTCATGTCGGATCTCACAGATTCCATGGTCCATGGCACAGGACTGCCCCATAACATCGCTGGCCTCCAAAAGAGCGTCCTATCGGGTCCACCTATCCTGGTTCAGATCATCGCCTTGACAGAGATAGGTCACAGTGCTTTCAGCCTCATGAATGTCCGCCAGGCAAAAATCGACCGCGCGGATCTCTCAGGCCTCGTACAGGGTGATAACGAGGATGAGGCTGACGAAGGGCCTGTTCCCAACTACCCACGCTCAATGCTGAAATTCGAGCTCAGTGACGGGGCAATCAGACTGAACGCAATAGAATACAGAAAAATTCCAGAGCTCGATCTCGAAAATATTCCCCTCGGCTACAAGGTACGCCCTTCCTGAACCCGAGAGACGGCATATTGAAGGCCTTAGTCGCAAAAATCACTAGATCCAGTTGAAGAACGTGTCCATTAGACACGGCATCGCCTTTCTCGAGCCTAGGAATATCATTCTCAAGGGACATGGCGTGGAGGATCTCGACGAGAATCGTGACACAAACTTTCTGAATGGACTTCGATTGCGTTTGGAGTATGTTCTCGTAGCAACTGGGATTCGGAATATCTGAATACTGACCCCTTTGTCAGGCCGGATGCCCACAACGAGCCCGAAGCCAGGGGAGAAGGCGAAGGCCGTGGAGTACAGGTCCCTCCTGTCCCCGCTCCACCAGCCGAGAAGCGCCTGCTATCTCACCACACTTCGCAGTACCTGGCGCGACCATGGTCGCCCCGATGAGGCTGTCACCAACGCGGGCTGGTACAGAGCCGCTAGCTGACAACCCCTCGGAACCAGGCTCGGACTGGTACTTTGGACACGACGGCATCGACGCGTCGTTTCTCTCACACGCCGCCAGTGAGCTAGATCGGACAGAGGCTCTGTTGTCCCAGTCTTCACAGCCGTCTTTCCCTCCACCGAGCCAGCCGCGGCACGAGGTAATCGTCGTTGGGGACGATGATGACAAGGAGAACGCGATAGCGCCCAGAGTTGTGAGGCGTACTCTAGTAGAACGGCAAATTGAACTTAATGGATCTGTGATTGACCTCTCTGCGGAGATCATCGAAGGCCCAAGTATACAGCGCCCCATTGAGAATGACGATGTGATTAGTATTGGATCCGATGAATGACCTTTCTATCTCTGTTCACTTATATGCTAGTAATTTTGATACCAGATGGTTCAGCCGTCCTTGCACGTACACCTCTAGGCGAGAGCCCCGAATAGAGATTCGAATAGTACTCTTTCGTAACTGGTCAGCTCTATCTTCGCTGCACTTTTGAGACGGAACAAATTCACGCGTCCACATGGCTGGAAGCAGAGATGTGGCATTTAACCATTAGTTACCAGGGTGTGATATGGACAAGTACAGACACTGCGTGGATGGCGAAAAGGGATAGGACCTCAGCCTAGAACGTCAGCCTTCTGCTTTTTCTTCTTTTTCGATGTATTGGTGAAGCTGCGCCAACTGTCCACGCGCTGTTCCCGGGTTTCTGTGGGGTGGGTATGAGAATCGCCAGGAGGACCCGCACGGAAAGTAAAGTACATCACCTTCCCACTTGGCGTCATCTTCGGCCTTGCGCTTCTTAGCTGTGACTTCCTCTTCTTTCTTGCGTGCCTCGAAACCTTCATTTGCGAGGTTCATCTTGATGGATCTATGGTCAAGCGTTCCGTCGCAAGACAGCCTTATTTTTATAGATGGCAATAGACACACCTCCGTCTCCGCACCTCCTCTTCAATTAGCAGTTCCTTCGATTTTTGCCGAAGTTGCGCTTTGAAAGGTGGTGTGAGGCCCTTGAGCCTCGGGTGGTCGTCCGGAGTCGAACTTGGCAAGGACATCTCCTTAAGCAGAGTCAAACGGGCTTGGTTTATCGCAGCGTCGAGGTCTTCGCGCTTCGCAGCATCTCCGAGTTCGTTCTCAGCCTTGTATGTAGAGAAGGATTAGGGACCTCTTGAGTTCATTGAAGGGGGAAGGATAGATTTACCTTCTTCAGCACATCGAACGCCTCAGGAGACCGGGGATGTGGGCACTTGTCAGGATGGATAACTAGTCATTGAAAACGTACAGAAAACCGCGCATCAGCGAACACAGCTCCACATTTCTTGTCGAAAGAGGTAGCTCACACAGGGAGAGCTGTCGGTACCTCTTCTTGACACCCTCAGCAGTGACAGACGGTGCTAAGTCTAAAATATCATACGGACTGCAAAGTAGGGGAGTAAAGATATATAAGCACCTGGGCGGTGCCCATGAAGGAGAATAAACGAAAACGGACTTTAGCTTGAACGCATTGAGGATGCGGTCGACCTCGAGCTCTCGCTGGATGGCCGAGGCTTCGCGGTTCAAAAGGCGTTCTAGATCAGCGTCAGATATTGCCGGAGGAGGCGTCGAAGACTCTGCAGGGGTGTTTGAGGTGGAAGGATCCTTGGACATTGCTTTGTGGTCGGAACGATGGCGGGGGGCACGGCCCGAACTGACTCGAATACAACCCACCCATGCAGTCACTAAAACGACCACTGAGGACAAACTTTCAATGTGCGCGACACTTTTCACGCAGCGCTCGTCTTCTGGGAATCGGGCCACCTCCTTATCCGAATTGCCTGCATCGGCAACTGGACATCTCGAGATGTGCACATGGAGCGGGTCTCTGGAGGAAGAGTACGCTGTCATGTAGGCCTTTGTCGACGCATACGCCTCCTCTACCAAAGTCGCCTCGTGTTCGAGTGGTCTCTGCACGTGAAATGTATGCCCAACGAAACCGGAGTTTATTCATGTATACCTCAGCAGTAGTAAGTCCCTGCTCCGCTCCGTGCCGCGCCGTATCGCATATCTTGAGCTGGCAACATCCAGATAGTTTTTGCTGTCGGCGCATCTTACGCTGCTGTGCCGCTATACCGTATGTTCTGTGCGGCAACTGGGTTTGCGGGTACCCCTGTTGTCGGCACTGGGCGATTCGAGGCAGAGCGCCTCGTACCCGTCGAAGGGGCAAAACGCATCAAAGTGCATTTCAACGCTGACCGGAGCGAGCAACTTCCCTGGACGTTTACACCTCAGCAGAAGTACGTGACGGTGTTACCTGGCGAAACGAGTCTCGCATTTTACAAGGCAAAGAATAACGCGGACCATGACGTGATTGGTATCGCGACTTACAACGTCACCCCAGATCGAGTGAGCACTTTAACTGCGTGGTGTTAGAAAAGAGTGGGGAAGTGACAGACTTGTTTGTCGTTCACTGTAGATCGCGCCGTACTTTGCCAAGGTTGAATGTTTCTGTTTTGAGGAACAGAAGTTGCTAGCTGGGGAGGAGGTCGACATGCCCCTGCTGTTCTTCATCGACAAAGACGTGCTCGACGATCCCGCATGTCGTAATCTGGACGACGTTGTCCTGTCGTATACATTTTTCAAGTGGGTTTCCTTTCTCGTAATTTGCATCGCTATCATCAGACGAACTCACATCGAGGACACTCAGGGCGAGACGGAATGCGCAAGGTCAGCTAGAACCTGATGCGCCCGAGGATAAGGTACAGGCCTCGCAAGGCTGGTCAGACGTAAAATTTGCTCCAAAGACACAAACATAGATAGAGCAAGATTTTTGTCCTAACTGTTCGACTGACGTATGACCTGTGTTTCTGGAATCGTCCCACTAAGGCACCCCTGCCATACTGTCCATCTGGCGATGGCTCAGGAATCTACTGTAGAACTTGGAAAGTGCGAATTTTTGGCCGTGGACAATCAGTTACGCTAACGGCGGTGTCAAGAGATCAACACAACAGTTGAAATCTGACGTATCTTCGCTCTCGTATATCACTACTTGTGTCATCTCCTCATCGCGTGTAGAGTGCAACCTACATTGATACTAGTGACTGAATTTCTGGTTTCCTCACTTTCCTGGTCAGAAATCCGGGTTGTAACCCTAAGATACCTTGTAAGATACATACACCCTTCTCCTGATCTTAGACAAGATTAGCCATTGTGATCGACTTGGAGTAACCTTGTACGTTTTGGTCCAACGCCCGACCAAGACTCCATAATTGAAACGAGGATAACGCCCGGCTTGAAGGTACAATTTCCCACTCCTGTTTCCGTCCATTTACGTCAAAGGCAGAACACGGGTGTCAGCCACTGATGCATTATGTCATGTCCTTGTTATCTTCACTGGCCAGACGGGGACGGCAAAGGCCGTGCAGGAAGTTATAAGCCATCCCGCTAGTGTCATAAACGGATTGAATTGACGCGTATGATGAATGAACGCACCGGAGCTAGATCGGTCAATGATGGGGTGAGCGGGTTTATCCGGTGCTGACCTTGATACCTGGAAATACTATACGAGCTGTCTGACCAGTCTATCATGCGCCGATGGCGACTAGAACTTGGAAGGAAGTCGATTGCATTGTGAACCTCGAATTGCAATCTTCAAGTAGCTATTTCCCGAGCCCTTGTAGCCTCGGAGGCCGCGGAGGTGTTTGATAAAGGCCTGGAGATATTGAAGATGGCCTGACACAACTACAACTGCAGTTTCAAGTTATTGGCGGGTCTGTCAGATACCTGATGTGGTGCCTTAAAGTAGGAAACCATTCCCACGAGGACACCCCCGTCGATAATTTCTGTAGTCGCCGGGCGCACTGTAGTCGTGTTGTTGCGTTGTTGTGTGCTCTGAGGCTGATATTTCTTAGATGGAAACTGCGGGAAGCTCGCCGACACCCCAATGGGACAGCAGGAACCGCTCTTCCCCTTCACAATCTTCCTCTACCCTCCGGCCACCTTCCATGACTACAAGCACGCACACACGTTCTTCTTCCTTCTTTGCCTTTCTCAGGTCTAACCCCCCTTCCACTATGCCCTCACGCTCAGCTGAACCCGGTCCGCGACATCAAACCTCCTCAGATGAGGTCGGTCGGCTCTCACTAGAACCGCACCGGCCTCCCCTGCCTTCAACTGAAGCGCTGGATCGCAGCCCCTCTCTTGCAGGACAATCCCAACCCATGCAATTACACCCCGAAATTCGTTCTGTAGTAACATTGACTCATGCGCACGCACATAAAGTTTACATGTCTGGCCCTCTGGTCCGAAGGGTCGAGCGTTTACCGGATGGCCACCATCCCATCAAGGACGAGGGGTGGCGGGATGTGTGGGCTCAGTTAGGTGGCACCACTCTCAGCATCTGGGATATGAAGGAGATAGACGAGGCAAGCAAACAAGGAAAGGAAGTTCCGCCAGCCTATGTTAACGTGACCGATGCCGTGAGTCTCGTCCTTTGCCACAACTCCCGCTGGCATCTTTACCGTCATTTTAGTTTGTGCAAGTTCTCGGCGCCGTCACGATACCCGCGTCAGGGGGAGCCCCTGCTCAGAAATACAGTAATGTCGTCACCGTCAACACGGCGGGATCCAACCTCCTTCTCTTCTCCTGCCCGAATTCGGCCTCTCTTATATCCTGGGCTACCGCCTTACGACTCGCTTCCTGGGAGAAAGCTCGCCTTGAGGAGGTTTACACTGCTCATCTTATCCGCATCACCCTGAACGATGGTGTGCCTTAATTTCATATACGCCACATCTATCGTTTTGATTCTCTGCACAGGACGCACTGCACCGTCAACACTTGTGCGAGGCCGTAGAGAAGGCTGGGTTCGTATTCGCATTGCAGGTCAGACAGATTGGAAGCACCTCTGGATGGTCGTATCATCTGGACCAACCCAGGAAGCATCAGCAGGTGGACCACCGCAGCCCGGGACTCCCTCTGATCCCCCACAAACAAAAAGGCGCATATCCTTCTTTGCTCGGGACAGCAATCCACCCCAGTTACCCTCGTCCGAGCCACTTATTGCTTTCTACCTCTCTCCCAAGCCGAAGGACAGGAGACGACCTTTCCTCACTATGCGAGACGCCACGCAAGCCTTTGCCGTCTATCCTGAACGCCCAGAGTTGATCAACAAGAGCACGTTGATGAAAATTGAGGGCACGATCGGGGATGAAGAGGTGGCAATGGCCATGCGCAAGCGAGAGGGTTGGATCCTTATCACGCCTGAGCATGAAACCGGGGTTCCCCAGGCAAACGAGACAATCAGATGGCTTATCGGTACAGTGGTGCCCTATTCTACCGCAATTTCTACTCATCTTTGGCGACTGTAGCTTTTCACGATGCATTCTCTTTATATGGCCGACCCCGTGCCTACGCTTGGGACCCTCGCGACGAAGCTTCAATGATGTATGCATACCCCGTTGGCCCCGCTCGAGACGTGAGTTTCCTTTCCCGCCTCAATGCTCCGCTCACCTATGAACTATTATTCAGTCACTTTTCTTGGAACGAGAATCGGCAGAGAGCATGGATCCCCGGACAGAAAGT
>WNFQ01014679.1_pt1 | contig 10726 bp, 7 predicted proteins | sample 5400171 | NCBI WGS metagenome assembly WNFQ01 (sample SAMN13153356, study PRJNA577476) | soil metagenome | isolation source: 20 cm soil under Madrone tree | place: USA:California | collected 2016-06-14 | reverse complement strand
CACGATGGTCCCGCGCTTCTCCGGCGGAAAGGCCGTCGTCAGGATGGTTAGGCTCAAGGGCATGACAATGGCGGCTCCGATGCCCTGTACGACGCGCGCGGCGATGAGCTGCTCGGGGGCGGCCGACAGCGCGCAGGCAACGGAAGCGGCGGTGAAAATCAAGAACCCAATGCCGAAGATGCGACAGCGTCCGAAGCGGTCGCCCAACGCCGCTGCGGTGATGATCCCCGAGGCGAAGGCGAGGGTGAAAGCATTCACGGTCCATTGGAGCGCCGCGAGACTGGCTCCGAATTCGCGGCGAATGGCTGGCAGAGCCGTGATGACCACCAGCATGTCGAGGACGACCATGAAGAACGCCACTGACGTGAGCGCCAGCGTCCAGGGCCGCGAGCCAGTTGTTTCATGAATCATTCTTAACTTTCCGTATTACTGCGTTATCGAACCCGTCGGTGCGGACAGTATTACCGCTTTAACGTTGAACAAACAGACTGGTCGGTATGGTGAACCGTTCAAAAAAAGAATCGCTAGGGTTTCAAGCTGTCCAAATAATCGAAAAAAGCTTGGCTCGTTTGCAAGAGCACCGGCTCGTCCTGGGCGTTTTTGGCTGTACCGGCCATGCCCGCTTGCGCCGCCACGATGAACGCCGCCACTTTCCGCGGAGAAACGTCTTTTCTCACTTTGCCTGCCTTGATCCCGCGGGCGAACGCCGCCGCCACGGTCTCTCGCCACGCGCCATAGATCTTCGCCAGCGACTTGCGGAATTTTTCATCAAGGGGTGACATCTCTTGCGCCAGATTATTCACCGGACAGCCGTGCACCGGCCCGCCGTCGGCAATCTCCCTTTTGGCGCGTTGGCGGAAGATGCGCTTCAAATCGGTAATTGGATCGGTCGAATAGGCGAGAGGATCCGACCAATCCTGCATGAATTGCGGATGAATGACCTCCCGCACAACCGCGTATCCCAAATCTTTTTTGCCCTTGAAGTGATGAAACAGTGCGCCCTTGGTCGTGCGCGCTTCATCAACAATGCGATTGAGACTACCGCCCTGAAATCCGTTTTTGTAAAATTCGTCAAACGCAGCTTGGAGGATTTTTCCTCGCGTGTTTTCTGGCGCTCTAGTGGCGGTCGCTGTCATTCGATGTCTTAAGATACAGACCAGTCGGTATGTGTCAACGCTCAATCTTCATTTTTTCAGCCACTTCGAAGCGGCTGGCATTCTGAAATCGGTTTTGATTTTGTCGGGCGTGTGATGGGCCTTTCTTGAAGCGGCCTTTCACGGCCTGGCTTTTTCTCCCCGTCCGTGCTTATTAAGTGCCGCTTCGCTTGATTCGGCTTGGCGAATCGGGAGAAAATGTTGTAGCGGGGGATTCGTCATGTCTGAATTGAGCCAATTTCGTATCGTCTCTCTTCTCTCGCTTTCGTTGTTTCTTTGCGCTTCCCGCGTCGTTGGTCAACCAACGCCAGTTGCACCGCTGGGCTCGAGCCCTTCGCCATCGTCGACACCAACTATCTTTTCGCCACAGACACTCGCGGAACTGAAACAATTGCAGAAGGCAGCTCTGGTAAGCGATTACGCTTATCGGCAAGTCGCACATCTGGCGAATAACATCGGGCCGCGCTTGAGTGGCTCAGCACAAGCGGCCAAAGCGGTTGATTACGTCGCCAACGAGTTGAAGGCGATCGGGTGTGAAGTGCAGTTGGAGAAAGTGATGGTGCCGCACTGGGTGCGCGGTGAAGAAACGGCCGCACTCGTTCAATTTCCGGGACAGGCGCCGGAAACGACACAAAAAATTGTTTTGTGCGCGCTCGGTCCAAGCGTCGCGACGCCAGCAAATGGAATTACAGCCGAGGTAATCGCGGTCAGAAATTTTGACGAACTAAACTCGCTGCCTCGCGGTAAGGTCGCGGGCAAAATCGTCCTCTTCAATTATCCGTTCGACAAACAAATCGCCGCGGAAGGGCGCGCCGGCGAAGCTTACGGCGAAGCGGTTGTTTATCGTAGTGACGGCCCTAGCGCAGCAGCGCGGCAGGGCGCTGTCGCATGTTTGATCCGTTCAGTAGGCGGCGCCGATTATCGGCTTCCACACACTGGAATGACGAAATACGCGAACGATGCGCCGAAAATTCCAGCCGGCGCTGTCACTGCAGAGGATGCAGATTTGATTGCCGATCTCGCGCGACAAGGACCAGTGAAAATGAAATTGATTCTGACGCCGCAACAACTGCCCGACGTTGAGAGTTACAATGTCATCGCCGACATCAAAGGAAGCGCGCATCCGGAACAAGTGATCATCGTTTCCGGACACCTTGATTCATGGGATTTGGGGACAGGTGCGATCGATGATGGGGCAGGCGTCGCGGTTTCGATGGAGGTGGCAAATCTGATCCAAAAACTTCGTCTCAAGCCAAAGCGCACGATTCGCGTGATCGCATGGATGAACGAAGAGAATGGTGAAGCCGGCTCAAAGCAGTACGCAAAGGATCACGAGAAAGAATTTTCAAATCATTTCGCAGCGATGGAAACTGACGCCGGCGCTGGTCACCCGATCGGCGTCAACGTCAAGGCAAACGCGGAAGTGAAAAAGATGTTCGCGCCCGTGGCAGCAATTTTACAGGAATCAGGCGCGGGCATTCTTAATCTCGTCGAACACTGTGGCGCTGACATCGAGCCACTCGAGAAAGCAGGCGTGCCGGCTTTTAGTCCGATTCAAGACAGCCGTTTCTACTTCAACTATCATCACACTGCCGCCGATACGCTGGACAAGATCGTGCCGAAAGAATTGGCAGAAAACTCGGCTGTGGTGGCAGTCCTTGCGTATGCGCTGGCGAACATGGAGCGAGGACTGCCTCGTTGACCGAATGTTGACGCTACGTTTTGCTTTCTCGATCGGTCTGTTCGCGACTGTGGTATGCCCGTCGCTGCAAGGAAAAGAAGCGATATCGAAAGCTGATAAGTTCGTCACGGTGTACGGCGCAAGGATTCATTACGTCGAGGCAGGCCGCGGAGTGCCACTGATTTTGATTCATGGTTTGGCAGACGATACGACGATATGGGATCCGGTAATCCCGCGTCTAGCCGCACGATTCCGTGTCATCGCGCTCGATCAGATCGGCTTCGGCCGTTCCGATAAACCGCTCCTTAACTATCGTATCAGCACGTTCGTGGATTTTCTCCATGGCTTTATGTCGGAACTGAAAATTGAGCGCGCCTCACTAATTGGCAATTCGCTCGGGAGCTGGGTTGCGGCAGCTTACGCATTGGAGCATCCAGAACGAATCGAACGTCTTGTCCTCTCCGACGCGGCGGGCTACGCAGCGTTGGTGAAAACCATGGATCCGCGCGCAATGAGTGCGCTTCGTTTGGCGAGCCGCGAAGACATTCGATATCTTGGGGCGCTAACATTTCGCGATGCGCGCTTCTACCGAGATATTGACGCTATCTTTAAGCAGCGAATGACCGCCGGAGACAACTACACCGTTGGTCAGTTCCTCGAGTCGATGGTGCGCGGAGACGACGTGCTCGATAACAGGCTCCGCATGATCAATCGGCCGACGCTCGTCATTTGGGGCCGCGACGATAAACTCATACCGCTCAGTTTTGGCGAGCGATTTCATCAAGAGATTGCGAACTCCCAGCTCCAGATCATTGATAATTGCGGTCACATGCCGCAACTGGAATGTCCGACGGAGTTCTCCGCCGCCGTGCTTCAATTTTTCGGCGATACAAGATGAAGCCGAGTACGCCGCTGATAGTTGCATCAATCTCGACGGCATTGCTTAGCTGACGCCAGACGCGTGTCGTGCCCCGCTTAAATTGCGCAACTCGTTGAGCGCAAAATTTGCCACTCGCCGGCCGCGATTGCGGAAAAATCGCCAGGGCCCGGCATCGACGAAATAAGTGAGCAGAATGCTGTCGCGCGTTTTCACCTCCGCCCCAACTGGGTCGGCCGAATGCCAGGTGTTATCGGCTACGGCAAACGCGTAGCCGGTATTTGGCGAAAACGGCATCTGCGCCTTCTTCGGTTTTCGTCCATTTGGGAGCACCTCGTGAAAGATCGTCCCGATATGCGGCGTGGAATTGTCCGGCGGCAGATAAAACTGGACGGTGATTCCTTTCCAAAGGCTGTCGGTGTGCTTGAAAATGCGGTAGCCCGGAATATCGCGAGTCAGAATCGCCACGGGATACATGTTCACGTTTGCGAAGTTTTCTCCGAACCGGCCTTTTAACCCGGGTGCCAGCCGTTGAACGAAAGCCGCATTCAGTTCTTTGGAACGGAGAACGCGGCCGGCGAGATCCCAGACTTCACGTTTCTTGCCTATTTTACTTTTGCCAGACATGGCCCGGTAATCCTCATTTACCGGCATCGCTTCGAGCATCTCCGCGTAAAACTCGTTGGGAAAAATGCGATCAAATCGCAAATGATGGAACGGTGCATCATCAGCGTGCGCCTGTCGCACCGAGTCGACCACGAACTGAATTAAATTTTCAACTGACTCCGATTTTTCCATTGCGAGCTTCTAAGCCGTAGTAATTTAGAAATGCAGTTCAGTTGTGCAATGGATAAGCTCGGGAGAAACGGCTGTCCGGGCTTCCAGCCTGACTCGGCGTCACGCTCAGCCTTGTTTCTTTTTCAAGGAAAACAAAAGGACGATGATGCCGAGCGCTGCCGCAATCGCGGCGGCAGGGAAGCCTGTGCTTGAGATTTCGACGCGGGAATGAAAACTTTCTTTTAGCCTTTCTTTTAGCCGCGCAGCAAGGCCGATCAGGAAAAAAAGAAATCCAAGGCAGAGTAAGATCAGGCCGATCGCTCTTTGATCATCAGAAGAAATTTTCATTAACGGCCGCAATCAAATACAGTCCCGAGCTAAAATTCAAGTGCGCTCTTTAAAGGTAAAGCGTTAAAGTTGCACAAGGTGCGCTCGAATCACCCACTGAATTTTGCACTGCTCGCTCTGTTGATTGTCGCTTTTCCTGCGAATGCGCAAATCGATCGCATCACGGGGAAAAGTTTCGCGACGCGATCGGAAGTGCTGGCGCGACATGGGATCGTTTGCACCAGCGTGCCGGCCGCGACACAGGTCGGCGTCGACATTTTGAAACGCGGCGGCAGCGCGGTTGATGCAGCGATCGCCGCAAACGCAACGCTCGGTTTGATGGAACCCGTCTCAAACGGAATCGGCGGCGATCTCTTCGCAATCGTTTACAGCGCGAAGGAAAATAAACTGTACGGAATCAATGGAAGTGGTCGTTCGCCGCTCGGACTTAGTTACGATCAGATGAAAGCCGAGCTGACAAAATTGAATCGCGAAACAATTCCGCCTATCGGCATGTTGCCAATCAGCGTGCCCGGAACAGTGGACGCGTGGGCGGAGCTGCACAAAAAATTCGGCAAACTGAAATTGAGCGATGACCTTGCGCCTGTAATTCGATATGCCGAAGAGGGTTTTCCGGTCACGGAATTGATCGCGTATTATTGGGCGTTCGGGCCGCGGCTTTACAAAGGATTGCCCGGCGCGTTTCTCGAAACTTACACGCTTGATGGCAAGGGCCGCACTCCGGCAAAGGGCGACATTTTCAAAAATCCAGACCTCGCGAAAACTTTACGACTGATCGGTGAAAAAGGTCGCGACGCTTTCTACAAAGGAGAAATCGCCGACAAGATCGACGCATTCATGCGCGCCAACGGCGGCTTCCTGCGAAAAGCCGATTTCGAGAACCATACATCGACCTGGGTTGAGCCGGTCTCGGTGAATTATCGCGGCTACGATGTTTTTGAGCTTCCGCCAAATGGTCAGGGGATTGCCGCGCTGCAGATTTTGAACATCCTTGAAGGATTCGATCTGCGAGCGCTGGGACGCAATTCACCTGAGACGCTGCACACCATGGTTGAAGCGAAGAAAATCGCCTGGGCAGATCGGGCGAAGTTTTATGCAGATCCGGATTTCGCGAAAATTCCACTCGCCGGTTTACTGTCGAAAAAATACGCAGCAGAGCGTCGCAAACTGATCGATCCGAATCGTGCGGCCAAAACTGTAGAGGCAGGGAATCCGCAAAATGGAGCCGGCGCGCCCTCGCGCCGCTCGGCTGAGGTTTCGGCCCGAGGGCGGGCCGGCTCCAGTTCACTTATAGATGACGGGGACACGATTTACCTGTGCACGGCTGATGAGGAGGGCAACATGGTGTCGCTGATTCAAAGCAATTATCGCGGGATGGGCAGCGGAATCGTGGTGCCCGGCCTCGGCTTCATGTTTCAGGATCGCGGCGAACTTTTTTCGATGGATCCGGCTCACGCGAACGTTTACGCGCCGGGCAAACGTCCTTTTCACACCATTATTCCTGGATTCGTGATGAAAGATGGCAAGCCGTGGGAAGCATTCGGTGTGATGGGCGGCGGCATGCAACCACAGGGGCATGTGCAAGTGCTCACGAACCAGATCGATTTTGGTTTGAACGTGCAGGAAGCCGGCGACGCTTCGCGCTGGCAGCACGAAGGGGACAACGAGCCGACCGGCGAAAAGATGAGCGCATCAGGTGGATACGTTGAAGTGGAGAGCGGTATTCCGTATGAGACGGTGCGCGAACTGCGCAAAAAAGGTCACGACGTGCGTTTTGATGTAGGCGGCTACGGCGGTTATCAAGCGATCAAAATGGAAATGCACAACGGTCAACGCGTCTATGTCGGCGCCAGCGAATCACGCAAGGATGGAATGGCGGCAGGATATTGAAAAAACGCAGAGCGCGTTTTCTCTTGTCCGGTGAATTGAGGGTCGTTACTCTTCTATCGATTCCAAAACCTCTCCATTCCAGTGGCGAATCACAAATCCGACCCGCTCTTTCTTCACCCGATTTTGCACGCGCGGCTTGATGGCATTCTGGCGGAGGTCAAAAACAATCTGCCAACTGGTTGGAAAACCGGCACTGCTTTGGAAGGAATCCATCGCACGCCAGGCGAACAGTTCACAATTTTTCAGAAGGGGCGCGCCTTCAAGGATGGTAGCTGGGTAATAGTCGACAAAAACAAGAAGGTTACGGGTCTGGATGGTTACAAAAAGAAATCGCGCCACAATTATCTGCCTGCGACTGCCGTCGACATCGTGCTCTTCAAACCGGATGGGAAGGAATTGGAGTCCGGCCCGCAGGAACAAAAGATCGGCAAGGGCGCAGCGAAATATAATCTCGATTGGGGCGGTAACTGGAGCGGCTGGCAGGACCTGCCACACATTGAGATTCCTTTAAACCGGCTTTTCAAAAATTCACTGGATCTCGACGAAGGATTACAGTGGCAAAAATATCTCTTCGAAGGCGGCGCGCTGACCAATCCGGAGGATTTGGACGGGATCTTCGGGCAAGACTCCAAGGCAGCGCTGCTAACATTGATCGGTACCAGCGAACGCACTCCCGATGCATGGGAAAAACTTTACACTAAGTACGGCCCAATTGAGTCGCTCACGACCTTCCAGCAATACGCCTGGATCCCTGCTGTTACGTAACCGAGGTCAGAACATAAATCGTCGATCCAGGATCGGGATTAATTTTTTTGTGACCTGAGCTCGGCAAGCTTTTCCTCGGCTCGCGTGACGTCCGATTCGCGTGCGACGCCGAGTTTAAGAAGCTTTTGCTGACGACGTAAATTCAATTCTGCGGCTTCGAGTTCCGCGCGCTCGCGTTTTGCGCTGGCGATTTCCGCGGCTTCGGTTAATTGCGCCAGGTCTGCTCTGGCCTGTGCGAGTTCGTCCTTCGCGTTTTCACCAGATGCGACGAGTGATTGCAGCGCAGCAATTTGCTCCTCACAAAACGCGAGCCGGGCGATTGCCAGATTGCATTCGCATTGGATGACCTTTAGCAGCCGCTGCTCCATTTCCCCTTTCGAAAGGACGCCGATTTTGTAAAGGCGCGCCGCGGGTGCGGCGATTTGTTTTGCAAGTTGAAATTGTTTTTCCAATCGCGCGACTTCCGCCTCGGGACTCGCCTTGGATGGTTCGTTCGAGAGGTTCTGTTTCAATATTGGCGGCTCGATATCGAACTCGCCGGGCTCGTCAGATTTACTCTGTTGCGATTCATCCGCAGCGACTGCCAGCAGCACCGTACCGAGAAGCGCGACAGCCGAACCAAGCACGCGCTTCATACCGCGAGTTTATCACAAATCCGCAACTCCGCTGAGGACAGGGACACTGCAGCAAGTTCAAGACTGAAGCGGCTGGAGCGTGCGCTGTCTCAGCGCACTTACCAAACGAAGCCGCTAAGGCGCACGAAAATTTCTGAAAATTTTTCTTTTCATCTGCCGCTTCCCTCCTATACAAGACGGTCCCGGAGGAGTTTATAAATCCGGTTGGCCGTCAGGTCCTGCTCAGTTTCGCAGTCGCAGTGCTCATCATTCAATCGGTGTCGGCGGATCTCTTTCCGGATTCCGGACCTATCGTCTCCGGAAAAACAGCGCGGCTTCGATTCGGCCGTGCGGCTGCGCCCAAGAACGCGCCGATCGCTGTGAAACGCGCAATCTGGGCGGCCAATCAACTTCGTTCAAAACCGTATCGTTACGGTGGCGGCCACAAATCTTTTGATGATCACGCCTACGATTGTTCCGGCACGATCTCGTATGTTCTCGGTGCGGCTGGGATGCTCGCTTCGCCGATCAGCTCGACCGAGTTCCGCAGCTATGGCGAACGCGGCCCGGGTAGATGGATCACCATTTACGCGCGCGAAGGTCACACGTTCGCTGTCATAGCCGGACTGCGGCTCGACACAACACCGTTCGATCGTTACACCGGTAGATGGGCGCCGCGTTGGCAAACTGTTTATCGGCCGCCGCGCGGTTTTGACGCAAGACATCCGATAGGGTTATGAACCCGAAGCCCCAAGTCCCAAGCTCCAAATAAGTTCCAGTCACCAGATGCCAGAACGCGCAGCGGTTTGATTGGAACTTGAGGGGTCAAGGTTTCTCTGGAGCTTGGATGTTGCATATTGGAGCTTCGTCTCGCGCGACCCATAAAGATAATATGCACATCACTCGGTCGGTCGTTCTGGTCTCAACATTATTGCTGGTCCTGCTTGTACCCTTTTGTGCGAAAGCGGAGGAAAAGCCTCACGTTACTTCTGAGCAAGTGACTCGAGCCATTCAAGAACTCGAAAAACTCGCACAAAAGCAAATACAGGAAAATGCGCTGCCGGGACTGGCGATCGCGGTCGTTTTTCAAGACAAGTCGGTGTACGCGAAAGGATTTGGGGTTCGCGATACCAGCGGGAAAAGTTCGGTGGATGCGGACACTGTGTTTCAACTCGCGTCGCTGTCCAAGCCAATTGGCTCGACGGTGGTTGCAGAGCTGGTCGGTGAAGGAAAAATCACCTGGGACTCAAAACTGAGCGTCCTCGATCCCACATTTGCGATGTTTGATCCGTGGGTCACGCGCGAAATCACGATCCGGGACATGTACGCACATCGCAGCGGCTTGCCCGAACACGCGGGCGATTTGCTGGAAGATCTCGGTTTCACACGCGCGGAAATTTTGCATCGCCTGCGCTATCAACAGCCGAGCAGCAGTTTTCGTTCACATTATGCGTACACGAATTTTGGCATGACCGAGGGGGCCATTGCTGCAGCAAAAGCGTACAACGTCGAATGGGAAAACGCCTCCGAACAAAAATTGTACCGCCCGCTGGGCATGAGCTCGACCAGCTCGCGTTATTCGGATTTCATGGCGCGCAGGAACAAAGCGTTGGGACATGTGCTGGTCGCTGGCAAATGGGTGCAAAAGTTCAAACGCGATCCAGATGCGCAATCGCCGACCGGTGGGGTGAGTTCTTCTGTAAACGACCTGACGAAGTGGCTGCAGTTGCAACTCGCGAACGGCAAATTTGAAGACAAACAAATCGTCGATGAAAAGGCGCTGGCCGAAACGCATCACCCGCAGATGCTCACCGGCTTTAATCCCTTCACCCAACTACCGACTTTCTACGGTTTGGGATGGAACGTTGGCTACGATCAGGAAGGTCGATTGCGCTTAAATCACTCCGGCGCGTTTGGCCTCGGCACGGCCACTTATGCAAATCTGGTGCCAGGCGAGCAACTGGGCATCGTGGTGCTGACGAATGCGTATCCCCTCGGCATAGCGGAAGCACTCGGAACGACCTTTGTGGATATCGCACTGTATGGCAAACCCACTCAAGATTGGTTTCCGCTGTTTAAACAGGTGTATTCCAACCCGGCAGCGATTGGAACGGTGCTTGGGTTCGATTACTCCAAACCACCGGCATCGGCCGCACCCGCGCTGAAAAACAGCGCCTACGCGAACGATTACTTTGGCGACATTTCCATCGTTGAAAAGGATGGCGGATTAGCAATCGTGGAGGGTCCGAAAAACCAGACGTTCCCGATGAAGCACTATGACCGGGATACGTTCACTTATGAGACGGAGGGCGAAAACGCCGTCGCCAGAAGCGGCATTACCTTTACCGTCGGCCCAGATGGCAAAGCCGCACAGGTGCTCGTGGAAAATCTCAATGTGCGCGGTCAAGGCACTTTCAAGCGTCAGTCAGCGCCACAAGTTGCACCACAGAGCAGCGCGCCAGTGCCCACGACTGGGGATTTTGCTGGTCTGGTCGCGATCGGAGATGGCCGCAAGATGTACCTCGAGTGCCGCGGCTCGGGCAGCCCGACTGTGATTCTCGAATCCGGGTACCGGAACGATGCCGCAATCTGGAGCACTCCGCTTGAGCCCGGAAAGAAC
>WNFQ01004012.1_pt1 | contig 10726 bp, 8 predicted proteins | sample 5400171 | NCBI WGS metagenome assembly WNFQ01 (sample SAMN13153356, study PRJNA577476) | soil metagenome | isolation source: 20 cm soil under Madrone tree | place: USA:California | collected 2016-06-14 | reverse complement strand
AGCTGTGCCGTCTCGAATTCATCTACGAGCGCGTCGAGACCGAGGGGGCGGTCTATACCTTCCGCCACGCCCTGACCCAGGAAACCGCCTACGGCAGCCTGCTCGAGCGTCATCGCCGCATCCATCATGCCGCTGTCGGGCAGGCGATCGAGGCTCTCTACGGGGGTCGCACGGAGGAGGTCGCGGAACTGTTGGCGCTTCATTTTGGCAGGAGCGACGACGCCGACAAGGCGGTCGACTACGCGATCCTTGCCGCACGAAAATCGCAGCGCCGTTGGGCCAACAGCGATGCGCTGACTTACTTCAACGATGCGCTTCGCCGCCTGGATCCAATGCCCGACAGCGATGCGAACCGGTTGCGCCGCATCGACGCCGTCCTCGACCAGGCCGAGGTCAACTACGCATTGGGACGCTACACCGAGCACATCGAGGCACTGGAAAAAATCCGGAGCCTTGTCGATGCGAGCGCCGACCCGCCGCGCCGGGCTACCTGGCATTACTGGTCGGGCTTTTTGCACGCCACGTCCGGGAGCCGTCCGGATGTGGCGATCGCCCATTGCCGAGAGGCAACCAAGATCGCATCGGCAGCCGCCCTGGACGAGACCAATGCATTTGCCGAATCTTGCCTGGCCCAGGTCTACATGATCGCCGGCCGGCTGCACGAGGGGATCGAGGCCGGCGAGCGGGCGCTGGCGAGCTTCGAGGCGCGCGGCAATCGCTGGTGGGCCGGGCGGACGCTCTGGTTCCTGACAGCGCTTGCGAACTTTCGCGGCGATTGGGCCGCCAGCCTCGGCTATTGTCGGCGCGGCCTCGACCACGGCATCGGGTTGCAGGATCTGCGCCTGACGACGGTCGGCTGGACCCGGACGGGGTTAGCCCATATCCAGCAGGGGGATGTCGAGCGCGGCCTCGAATGTTGCGAGGAGGCGCTGGCGCTGGCCCCGCTTCCGCGCGACTCGGCCTTCGCCCGTGTGGTCCGCGGTTACGGGAAAATCAAAGCCTGTCGGCTCAACGACGGCATCACCGAGCTCCGTGACGCTCTCGCCTGGTTCGAGAGCTCTCATATGCAATGGAGTTATGTCATCGGGGCGGTATGGCTCGCCGAGGGCTATCTGCGCAGGGGAGACCGCGTCGCCGCGCGGCCCTTGATCGACTACGTGCTCGAGACCAGCCGTGCCACCGGGTACCGGCAATACGAAGGCCGGGGCTGTTGGCTGATGGCCAAGTGCCTCGCCGCTGAAGCGCCGGCATCGGCCGAGACTTATGCCGACAGCGCGATCCGCATCTTCGAGCAGATTGGCGCGCATAACGATCTCGCCAAGGCGATGGTTGCGCGGGCGGAGCTCCGCCAGAGTGCAGGCGAGGCCGAGGCGACCCGCTCACTGCTCGAGCAGGCTCGAGCGATGTTCCAAGCCCTCGGCACCCGCGGCGAATTCGCCCGCATCGACGCGGCGCTGGCTGCGATCAACGCCGCCGGCTCGTAGGGGGTCTTGCCAGCACATCCATGAAAAAATCTCACCGCGTGAACCAGCTCACACGCCTGACGCATTTGTCGATGTACGCGTGGCAACGCTTACAACGCTGCAATGTGCCTGACCTGAGGAGTTCAATCCCACTTCAGAGGAGACCGTGATGTCGATCGCAGAAGATCTCGGCAAGCTCATTCTTATGATGAACCCATACACGGACGGCTCGGATGATTCTATGGAGCCCCATACGTTCCTTGCGGCTCAGTAATCTTCGGCTATGCAGACCGGCGCCGCTGCTGCCACTAACGCGAGCCATGCAGCCGATGCTACGTGTATTTGGATGGAAATGGACAAATACGGGACGGGAGATTGGACCTTCAAGAGTCAGCCGTATCACATCAATACGGCTCTTCGGATCGCTTTTCGCTGGAAGAAGATAAAGGGTGGGCAGACTGTTTGGGTCACCGACTACTTGCTGATCGGTTACGCGGGCGCCAACGGCGGCTGACCCCGATATTGCTGTCGCGAGGGAGGGACGCGTGGCTGAGCCCTCGCTCGAGCTTGGCGACATCCAAGGCGACATTCTGATCGGCCTGCAAAAGCATGCCGAGTGCTTCGTCTTCTTCAAGATCGTCGATCCCAGTCTCTTCAAGAGACTGGTGAAGCTTGACATCGTACGGCGGATCACCAGCGCCTGGCAGGCCGATCACTGGGAGCAGTTGCTTGCTCGGCGCAGTCTCCACGGGGAATCGACCGGACCCTTCATCGGGGTGAATCTGGGGTTTACTCGCGATGGTCTGACCCAGCTGCTCGGTGCCGGCCGGCCGCGCCTCGATCCGTCGTTTGAACGGGGCGCCGACGACCCGGCAACGATCGATCGGCTGCACGATCCTCCGGCCTCAGCCTGGCTGAAGGAGTTCCGGTCGGATCGGATCGACGGGATCTTTCTCGTCACCGGCCCCCGTGAGGCTCTGGTGAACTTTCACCGCGCCGAGTTGCTCCGACTGCGCGGCAGTTCGATCAAGGTGGTTTATTGTGAAATGGGAACCACACGCCCGCGCGGGCAGCGCGGGTTCGAGCATTTCGGTTATCGTGACGGCATTTCGCAGCCGGGAATACGCGGCCTCACCCGAAGGTCGACGTCGAACCCGGACCAAGGGCTTCCGGGCCAGGATTTGATCTGGCCGGGAGAGTTCGTGTTCGGCTATCCGGGCCAGGATCCGAACGATGCGGTCAAACCCGGGGGCCCTCCTCATATGGGGGCGCCGTGGTTGCGCAATGGTTCCTACATGGCGTTCCGGCGGCTCGAGCAGAAGGTGCCGGAGTTCCGCAAGTTCGTGGCCGAGCGCGCGGCAAGACTGGGGATGGAGCCGGAACTGCTCGGCGCGCGGCTGGTCGGGCGTTGGAAGAGCGGCGCTCCGCTCGAACTCTCACCCCTGCGCGACGATTGGGCACTCGGCAACGACCCCAGGCGCAACAATGATTTCGACTACGGCGACGATCCCTTCCAGCGCCGCTGCCCCTATGCGGCGCATATCCGCAAGGTCTATCCGCGCGACGATGCGCCCGGCGGGGAGGCGGAAGCCCAGACCCACCGCATCCGCCGCGCCGGCATAACCTTCGGTCCCGAAGTGAAGCCGGGCGAAACCACCACGCGCCACAGCCGCGGACTGATGTTCGTCTGCTACCAGACCTCGATCGCCCGACAGTTCGAGTTCATCCAGTGGCATCACGCGAACGAACCCGATTTCGTCAACGGCAACGTGCGGCCGATGAGCGGCGCGCCGGTGACCCCGGGATTTGATCCGATCATCGGCCAGGCGGCCGGTAGCAGCCCGCGCGAGATGGACGAGCCTTTCCCGAACTACCCCGCCGGCAACCGGCGGACGACGCTGGAAATACCGAACCAGTTCGTGGTGCTGACGGCCGCCGCATACTTTTTTGTTCCGTCGATTACCGCACTGCGCACGGTGCTGACCTGATCGGCCTTTCGCGCTACGTTGCCCGCAGCGGGAGGGATGTTATGAAACAAAGCACGCAGCGGATACTCACGACCCACGTCGGCAGCCTGCCGCGGCCGCCCGATCTGCTGGCGATGATCCAAGCAAAGGAGCAAGGCGAGCCATTCGACGCCGGTCTCTATGCCAACCGGGTCAAGAGCGTGGTTGCCGAGGTCGTCGAGCAGCAGGCCGAGGCCGGCATCGACATCATCGCCGATGGCGAAATGGGCCGTTTCGGGTTCATTCCCTATGTCAACGAGCGCCTGGCTGGCATCGAGCCGCGCAAGAGCGCCGGCGGCAGGAGCGGCTGGAGCGGGTCGCGCGAGCATCTGGCGTTCCCGGAATATTACCAGTGGGCCGCGCAAATGCCGGGTGCCGCCGGTCGGGCGCCGCCGACCCAATGGGTATGCAGCGGCCCGATTTCCTATCGCGGGCATCAGGCGCTACAGCAGGACATCGACAATTTGCGGGCCGCGCTCTCCGGGGTGGCGTGCGAGGAGGCCTTTATGCCGGCGGTCTCGCCGACCAACCTCGCCAATTGGAACGTCAACGAATATTACAATACCGATGAGGAGTTCCGGGCGGCATTGGCCGACGCGCTGCACGAGGAATACCAGGCGATCGTCGCTGCCGGCCTCGTCTTGCAGATCGACGATCCGCAGCTCGCCAGCCACTGGGCGATGCACCCGGAAATCGATCTCGCCCAATGCCGCAAATGGGCCGCCGCCAGCGTCGAGCTACTGAACCACGCGCTGCGCGGAATCCCGGCCGATCGCGTTCGCTATCATACCTGCTACAGCATCAATATGGGTCCGCGCGTCCACGACATGGAATTGAAGCATATCGTCGACATCATGCTCGGCGTGCGTGCCGGGGCCTACTCGTTCGAAGCCGGCAATCCGCGCCATGAGCATGAATGGCGGGTCTGGGAAACCGCCAAATTGCCGGAAGGAAAGGTGCTGATCCCCGGGGTCATCACCCACGCCTCCAATCTTGTCGAGCATCCCGAAGCCATCGCCCAGCGGATCGGCCGGTTCGCCGGCGTGGTCGGGTGCGAAAACGTGATCGCCGGCGCCGATTGCGGCTTTGCCAGCTTCTCGACCTCGTGCGAGGTCCACCCGAGCGTGGTATGGACCAAGCTCGCCGCCCTCGCCGAAGGCGCGCGTCTCGCGACCCAAGAATTGTGGGGCAGGGCGTAACGCGGCCGACCCCGGCAGGCGAGGACAGAGGATGAAATTCGGCTATTTCACGCTGAGTGACAATCGTTACGCGAACAACGACAGAACCGCCAACCGGTTTGTCGCCGACATCATCGACGAGGCGGTTTATGCCGAAGAGGTCGGTCTCCACTCGGCCTGGATCGGCGAGCATCATTTCAGCACCTTGGGCGTGCTCTCCTGCCCCGATCTCGTGCTGGCCAATGTCGCCGCCCGGACCCGGCATATTCGCCTCGCCCCGGCGGCCACGGTCCTGCCGCTGCATCACCCGATCCGCGTCGCCGAGCAATGGGCGACCCTCGACCTGTTGAGCGGCGGCCGCGTCGATTTCGCTGCCGGCCGCGGCTATGACCGGCAGGAGTACCGGCCGTTCGGGGTCTCGTTCGAGAACAATCAGGCGATCTTCGAGGAAGGAATGGAGATCGTCCGCCAGCTGTGGTCGGCCGACCGCCCGATTTCGCACGCCGGCAAGCATTACCAATTCGAGGATGTCTCGATCACGCCGAGCCCGGTGCAGCGCCCATTGCCTGCCTACGTGGCCTCGTTCTCGCAGCCCTCGATCGAGCTTGCCGGCCGGCTCGACTGCGGGCTGATCGTGGCGCCCTTTGCCGCCGCCATGAGCTATGGCGGGTTGCGCCAGGTCGCCGATCTCTATCACCAGGCATGTGCGCGTCACGGCCGCGCGCCGGGGCGGCTGATGTGCAGCTACTTCATCCATTTTGCCGACACCTCGGGGGAGGAGGAGGCCGCCCGCGCCCGGCAGATCCGCTACTACAAGGAATGCGTGATTGCCGCCTTTCCGGGCGACCCCGCAACGGCACCGCCGAGCTATCGCTATTTCATCGGAATGGTCGAGCGGCTGCGCAATGTCCGCCCCGAGGACCTGACCGAAAACTCGGTGCTGCTGGGCTCGCCGGACCAGATCACCGACACCCTGAAGAAGGTCGAGGCCGCCGGGTTCGACGAGGTCATCCTCTACTTCAATGTCGGCCTCAAGCCCCACCCCCAGGTCAAGCACGAGATGGCGCGCTTCATGGCCGAGGTCGCCCCCGCCTTCATTTAGTCGGCGAGGGCCGAGAGCGGCCGCGCAACATTTTCCAGGGGTTGACGTTCGGCCTTGATGCCGATAGCGAGCTCGGTCAGCGCGGCCGCGATCATCAGGGCCGCGCCGAAGAGATAACCACTGAAGACCGCACCACGGTCCCCCGAGCCGATCAGCACGCCGAAGAGCCACGGGGCGACCGCACCTCCCAGTGCCGTACCGACGGCATAAAAGAAGGCGATGGCGAGCGCCCGAGCCTCGATCGGAAAGCTCTCGCTGACCGTCAAATACGCGGCACTCGCCGCCGCCGAGGCGAAAAAGAAAATTCCGCTCCAGCACAGGGTCAGCTCTCGGGCGTCGACTGCCCCCTCGCGGAAGAGATAGCCGACGATGCCGAGCAGCACTCCCGAGATCGCATAAGTCGAGGCGATCATCGGCTTGCGACCGATCCGATCGAACAATGGTCCGAGCAGCAACGGACCGAAAAAGTTGCCGATCGCAAAGGGCAGCACGTACCAGCCGATCGAGGCCGAGGGCACGCCGTAAAATTGCGTCAAAACGAGCGCGTAGGTGAAAAAGATCGCGTTATAGAAAAACGCCTGCGAGCCCATCAGCACGAGACCGAGCACGGCGCGCTGCGGATAGTCGCGCACGATCGCCAGCACCATCCGCAGCATCGGGGTGTGCGAGCTCACGGCGAGCCGAATTCGTCCGCCCGCCGGCGGCGGCAATGGCGCCCCGGCGGCATTCGCGACGCGGCGCTCGATTTCCTCGACGACTGCCTCTGCCTCGCTGGGGCGGGCGTGCAGAACCAGCCAGCGCGGGCTCTCGGGAAGCAGTCGACGCAGCATCAGGATTCCCAGACCAAGCACAGAGCCGATCCCGAAGGCGGCCCGCCAGCCCCAATCCGGCGGCAAGGTGCCCGGCTGCAAGAAGACGACCGCACCCGCGGCGCCGAGCGCCGCACCGATCCAGAAGCTGCCGTTGATCGCGAGATCGGTGCGGCCGCGAAAGCGCGGTGGCAGGAACTCCTGGATCGCCGAGTTGATCGCCGTGTACTCGCCGCCGATCCCGGCGCCGGTCAGAGCACGGAACACCGCAAAGCTCCAAAAATCCCATGAAAAGGCGGTCGCCGCGGTCGCCACGAGGTAAAGCCCGAGCGTCACAAAAAACAGCTTTCTGCGGCCCAAGCGATCGGTCAGATATCCGAACACCACCGCGCCGGTGACCGCCCCGATCAGATAGGCCGTGCCGACGAGGCCGACCTCCTCGGCATCGAAATGCAGCACCGGGCTTTCCTGCAGGGCCCCCGCGATCGAGCCCGCCAACGTCACCTCGAGCCCGTCGAGGATCCAGGTGATGCCGAGTGCCGCAACGACGAGCGTGTGGAACCGGGACCAAGGCAGGCGATCGAGGCGTGCCGGGATATCGGTCTCGATGACGGCAGCGGTGTCAGGCATGCTGAGGTGACGCTCGCCACGGGATAAGGTTTCACGACGATGATACGGCAGTTAGTTCCGATCGTGCTTTTTTGCCTGTCCGCCGGCCTATCGCAAGCCGACGAGGTTGGCCGGTCCAGCAACGACTGGACCGGCAACGGCATCGTGGTCGAGGCCGTTGCCGACCCCAAGGTCGGCGGCGTCACTTGTCATCTTGTGCATTTCGACCGCAGCGTGATCGACCGGCTGGCCAAGGGAAACTGGTTCGAGAACCCCTCGAACAGCGGCATCTCATGTCAGCAGACCGGTCCGATCGTGATCGGCAAGATCGTCACCAGCGCCAAGGGCGAGGAGGTCTTTTCCGAGCGGATGAGCCTGTTCTTCAAATCGATCGCGGTGCGCCGAATCTATGACAAAGCCAACGACACCCTGATCTATGTTGCCTACAGCCGGCAGGTCAAAGACGCCAGCGCCAAGATGGGCCTGTCGACGATCGCGCTCTTCAATGGCAACGCCGCCTGGAGCGCCGGCAAACCCTAGCCTTCATCAAAAGCGTGGTCGGCCGCCATGGCAAAACCTATCCTCGCGGCCATATGCCGAGGTCGGAGGTGATGTCCCATGAAGCAGTTTGGCATCGGCCAGCCGGTCCGCCGCGTTGAGGACCGGCGCTTTCTCACCGGCCGCGGCAGATATCTCGACGACCTCAACCGCCCGCGCCAAGCCTACGCCTTCATGCTGCGCTCGCCCCACGCGCATGCGCGGATCCGCGCGGTCGATACCGCGGCCGCCATGTCGGCGCCCGGGGTTCTCGCCGTCTACACCGAGGAACACCTCGCCCGCGACGGGCTCGGGACGATCCCCTGTCTCAGCGCCGTCATCAATCGCGATGGGTCGCCCTCGGTGATGCCGCCGCACCCGGCGATCGCCCGTGACCGCGTGCGGCATGTCGGCGACACCGTTGCAATGGTGGTGGCGGAGAGCGTTGCTGCCGGGCGTGATGCGGCGGAGCTGATCGCAGTCGACTATGAGCCGCTTTCCGCCGCTGTCGACACCGAGCATGCTCTCGACCCTGGGCAACCTCAGGTGTGGGACGAAGCACCGGGCAATCTCTCTTTTGACTGGGAGGTTGGTGACGGTGCGGCGGTGGGGCAGGCGATGACCGGGGCGCGCCATCGCATTGTGCTGGAGCTTGTCAACAATCGCGTCATCGTCAATTCGATGGAGCCGCGCGGCGCCATCGGCGAATACGATCCGGGCGAAGATGCCTACACTTTGTGGAGCTCGACCCAAGGTTCGCATTTCCTGCGCAATCTCTTGGCCGAAAGCGTCTTCAAGATCCCGGAGAACCGCATCCGGGTGGTGACCCCCGATGTCGGCGGCGGCTTCGGCATGAAGCTCTTTCTCTACCCCGAGCACGTGCTGGTGCTGTGGGCGGCGAAAAAGCTCGGCCGGGCGGTCAAATGGACCCCCGAGCGCTCCGACGCCTTCATGACCGACACTCAGGGCCGCGACAACCTCACCCGGCTCGAGCTGGCGCTCGACGAGGAGCTGCGCTTCCTCGCGCTCGATGTCGAGATCCTGGCCAATATGGGCGCCTACCTGTCGAACTTCGCTCCGGAGATCCCGACCGTCTCGGGTGCGGTGATGCACAGCGGGGTCTACGCGATCCCGGCGATCCATGTCGGGGTCAAGGGTGTCTTCACCAACACCGTGCCGGTCGACGCCTATCGCGGCGCCGGCCGGCCGGAGGCGGCCTACGCCATCGAACGGCTGATCGACTACGCCGCCCGGCATCTCGGCGTGACGCCGCAAGAGCTGCGGCGGCGCAATTTCATCAAGCCCGAGGCGATGCCATACCAGACTGCGCTCGGCCTCAACTACGACAGCGGCGAATTTGCCCGCAACATGGATCAGGCGCTCACCGCCGCCGACATCGCCGGCTTTGCGGCACGACGCGCCCAGTCACGGACGCGCGGGTATTACCGCGGTCTCGGCCACGCCGTCTATATCGAGCAGTCGGGGTTTCCGCCCGACGAGTTCGCCGAGCTGCGCTTCGACCCGAGCGGCACTCTGACGGTCCTGATGGGAACGCAGTCCTCGGGCCAGGGGCACCAGACCGCCTATACCCAGCTCGCCGTCGAACGGCTCGGGGTCGCACCCGAGAAGGTACGCGTGCTGCAGGGCGACACCGCAGCGATCTCCTTCGGGCGGGGAACCGGCGGCTCGCGCTCGATCCCGGTCGGCGGCGCATCCCTCGCCCAGGCTGCCGACAAGCTGATCGCCAAGGGGCGGCGCATCGCGGCGCATCTCTTCGAGGCGGCCGAGGCGGACATTGAATTTGCCGACGGCGTCTTCACCGTCAGCGGAACCGACCGCCGGCTCGGCATCGAGGATGTGGCGCGCGCCGCCTTCAACCCGGCGCAGCAGGCACCGGGGGTCGAGCCGGGCTTTGCCGAGACCGGCAACTACATGCCGCCGCAGCCGACCTTCCCCAATGGCTGCCACGTTTGCGAGGTCGAGATCGAGCCCCAAACCGGGCATATCGAGATCGTGCGTTATCTAGTCGTCGACGATTTCGGCACGGTGATCAACCCGCTACTGCTCCGAGGCCAAGTGCAGGGCGGGGTCGCGCAAGGCGTCGGTCAAGCGATGCTTGAGCGCACCGTATTCGATCCCGAGAGCGGACAGCTGCTGACCGGGTCGCTGACCGACTATTGCATCGCCCGCGCCGACGACCTGCCGGCGATCGAGTTCGCCTACAACGTCGTGCCGTGCCGCACCAACCCGCTCGGCGTCAAAGGTGCGGGGGAAGCGGGTGCGATCGGCGCCCCGCCGGCGCTGGTCAACGCGGTCGTCGACGCGCTCGGCGAGCTCGGCATCGAGCATCTCGACATGCCGTTGACCCCGGAGCGCCTGTGGCAGGCAATTCAAACCACCGAGCGGCGGGCGGCAGCATGAGCACCGACCGTCGGGAAATGCTCGATATCGTCTGCCGGACGGCGGTCGACGCCGGCGAGGCGATCCTCAAGGTCTATGCCGAAGAATTCGACGTTCGCCACAAGAGCGACAAGACCCCGGTGACCGAGGCCGATCTCGCCGCCGAGCGGATCATCGTCGACCGGCTGATGGCGGCCTTTCCCGACATCCCCTGCATCGCCGAGGAATTGTGCGAGTCCGAGGGAATGCCACCCTGCTGCGACCGCTTCTGGGCGATCGACCCGCTCGACGGCACGCGCGAGTTCGTCGCCCGCAACGCCGAGTTCGCGGTGCTGATCGCACTTGTCGAGGAAGGGCGGCCGGTGCTCGGCGTCGTGCACGGGCCGGCGGTCGGTCTGACCTACACCGCGTGCGGCCCGGGAACCGCCACCCGCCGCCGCCACGGTGGTGCCCCCGAGCCGATCCATGCGCGCATTGCGCCGCCGGATGGGCTCGTCGTCGTCCACAGCCGCTCGCACGAAAACAGCCGGCGGCTCGCCGAATTTCTCGCATACGATCCGGTACGCGAGCGCAAGAGCTGCGGCAGTGCGCTGAAGTTTGGCGTCATCGCCGCCGGCGAGGG
>WNFQ01010194.1_pt1 | contig 10727 bp, 8 predicted proteins | sample 5400171 | NCBI WGS metagenome assembly WNFQ01 (sample SAMN13153356, study PRJNA577476) | soil metagenome | isolation source: 20 cm soil under Madrone tree | place: USA:California | collected 2016-06-14 | reverse complement strand
CCGCCATGGCCCTGGATTCGCTCTACATCGCCTATAGCAAAGACGCCAAGCCAGCCAACGCCGCCGAAGTTCGCGCCGCCATCAACGGCCTCTTCCAGCAACTCGAAAATCCCTCTTCCTATAACGCCGATCAATTCGCCGTGGCACTTCGCAAAATCCGTACCATGCTGCCGTAAAACCCCGACTTCTGCTTCCTCATACAATTCTGGCTTTCTTCCCAAATGGCGATATACTGAGGCCAATGTGTAATTCGCATTGTAAGAGGCCGCCGTGAAAGCTTTTCCGCGCATTACCATCAATCCAAAGCAAATGGGGGGACTCCCTTGCATTCGTGGTCTGCGCATGCCAGTCGCACGCGTCGTGAGCATGGTCGCTGAAGGGATGAGTTACGTAGCAATTCTTGAAGCCTATCCTAACCTAGAAGAGGAAGACATCCGCGAAGCTCTGCGTTACGCCGCCGCGGCAGTCCGCGAACGAGAACTGCCCGTCTCCGAGCTTTCTTGAAATTTCTAATCGACGAAGCCGTCTCTCACCGCCTTGCTAGGGGACTCGGCGACGCCGGACATGATGCGGTGCACGTTTTCGCCTACGGGCTCCAGTCGGCTGAAGATCAAGTCATTCTGCAACGGGCAGCGGAAGAACATCGAATACTAATTTCCGCCGACAGGGACTTTGGGGATCTTCTGGCTGAGTCTGGCGCAACCACCCCATCTGTCATTTTGTTCCGCCGAACTTCGGGCGATCCGGCAGTTGAATTCAGTCTCCTTGCAACATGTCTCCACGACCCCAGATTGCGAGAGCATCTGGCGAACGGATGCATTTTAGTGATTGATCCGTGGCGGGTTCGGATTAGGTTGCTCCCGATTGAAGATGAGAGCAGATGAATGCCTATGAGACATGGTTCTGTGGATCGCGGCTCTGGCGATGGGTGACGCGGCGGCAACTCTTACCGTGGCTTGTCCAAGGTTCCGAGTTGGGCGACCACATATTGGAACTGGGCCCGGGCCCAGGAGTGGCCACTCAGGAATTGGCGCTGCGGGTCCTGCGCGTGACGAGTCTTGAGTATGACCACCCATTCGCGGCGAAACTTGCCGCCCAAGTGAACGGCTCCAATACCGCAGTGATTCGGGGCGATGCGTCAACGCTTCCGTTTGCAGACGCGAGTTTTTCTTCTGCCATTGCCATCTTGGTGCTTCACCACTTGCGTTCCGGCGAATTGCAGGATCGCGCTTTCGCGGAAATTCTTCGTGTACTCCGGCCGGGCGGTGTCTTTCTTGCCTTTGAAATTCAGGATAGTTGGCTGCATCGCGTGGGACACATTCGGAGCACGTTTGTTCCCGTGGTCCCAGCGTCCCTGTTTGCTAGATTGATGGCCGCGGGTTTTTCCAAGGTGACGGTTGATATACGCAGCGGCGGCTTTCGAGTCCGCACTCTCCGTTCCCGGGAACCCTGAGCGCTTCGCTTTTGCGGCGCGTTGACGCCATTCGAACACCGTCATAGCATTGTTGAATGTTACCCTCGGCTCGCAAGAAGTTTCCCGCCGGCCCCTCCGAAGGGCTCAAACGATGGTCGCTCGGGCCGCTAAACAATAGTCCGCTGGAATACTTCACAAAAGTCGCTCGTGAATACGGTGACGTCGCCGGCCTGCGCGTGCTGAACTTCAAAACAATTTTCATCAATCATCCCGATTTGATCGAAGGAGTGCTGGTCACTAACGCCCGCAAATACTCGAAGGGCAGAGTGCTGCGCGCGAACCGCCACGTGTTCGGCGAAGGTTTGCTGACCAGCGAGGGCGATTTCTGGCTGCGCCAGCGGCGCCTCGCGCAGCCCGCGTTCCACCGCTCGCGAATCGCTTCTTACGCTGCGACGATGGTGGAGTTCACGCAGCGCTTGTTGGAGCGCTGGAGCAGTGGGGAAGAACGCGACGCTCACCAGGAGATGATGCGCTTGACGTTGCAGATTGTGAGCAAAACGCTGTTCGATGCCGACGTCGAACGCGATGCTCAAGAAGTGGGCAAATCGCTCGAACTGCTTCTGGAAATCGGTGCGAATTTCCGCCGCACCATTTTTGTCCCGCACTGGCTTCCCACGCCCGCGAATCTGCGCGTGAAACGCGAAGTGGCGCAAATCGAAAAAATTCTTTACCGCATCATCGCCGAACGCCGCGCTTCGGGCCACGACGCCGGCGACCTCCTCTCGATGCTGCTCGCGGCGCAGGACGAAGACGGTTCGAAAATGACCGACCGCCAGCTTCGCGATGAAACGATTACATTATTTCTGGCCGGCCACGAAACTACTGCCAGCGCGCTTTCCTGGACGTGGTGGTTGCTCGCGCAAAATCCCGCCGTTGAAAAAAAACTGCACGCGGAACTGGACGCCGTCCTCGGCGGTCGCGCGCCGGCTCTCGATGATCTTCCGAATCTTGTTTATACCGGACATGTCATTACAGAAGCTCTCAGGCTGTATCCCCCTGCGTGGGGAACGGCGCGGCTGGCCGTCGAAGACCATGAAATTGCGGGCTACCCCGTCAAAAAGGGAATGGGCGTGGCCATGGCGCAGTGGGTGGTGCACCGCGACCCGCGCTGGTACGACGCGCCGGAAGAATTCCGGCCGGAGCGCTGGGAAAATGATTTGATGAGGCGATTGCCGCGATTTGCATATTTTCCATTTGGCGGCGGAGCGCGCCAGTGCATCGGTAATGCATTTGCGCTGATGGAAGCGACGCTCATTCTGGCGACGATCGCGCGCAAATTTCATTTGCGGCTGGTACCGGGTCATCCCGTGGTGCCGCTGGCGTCGATCACGCTGCGGCCACGCCACGGAGTCCGCATCACGTTGGAGTCGCGGAAAACAATAGCCGCCGAAACCTCATTCACCGGACAATCTGCCGTCGCAGATTAAAGTCTTCTCCCAAGAAAAAAACTTTTGCAAAACTTTCACCGCGAACAGCCGCTATCTACTCGTAGCCAGCGGGCCGAGCTCGGAGCGCGTTTGCACTACGCGAAGAATGGAATCGCGCGTAACGATGCCAACGATTTGGGGCGAGCCGTCAGTGGCGCCGGTTACAACGGGCATCTGATTGACATCCGCGCTCAGCAGCCGCTCGAGCAGACCCAGGAGTGGTTCTTCCGGCGAGGTCCAGAGAATCTTCTCTCGCGGGATCATCACTGCTTGCACGGAATTGTGCGCCCACTCGTCGCGCGGGATGGAGTTCAGCGTGTGACGCTGTATTCTTCCAGTGTGATGTGCCCGGGCACCGTGGGAACTTCCTTGCTCATCACATCGGCGGCGCTCAGGCCGGTGAGCGTTTCGCGGACGGCCACTTGAGCGACGCTCTCCTGCGCGGCATTCAAGATGAACCAGCCGATGAAGGCGAGCCAGAGTCCCTGCCGAACGACGCCGTTAAACACACCGTAAGCGCCTAAAAGGATCATCGCATACGCGATTATTTTTCCACTGGCGCCAGCGACGCGAGTCGCCTTGTCAAAATTCTTTGTAGCTCCCCACACCAACGCGCGGAAAATTCTTCCGCCATCCAGAGGAAATCCCGGCAGAAGATTGAATACAGCCAGTGCGAGATTCGTCTGCCAAAGCCAGGCAGCCAGCGCTCCGATCGATTGTTCGTAAGGGAAGAGCTTGGTCAAGCCCCAAAACGCGCCAGCGAGAAAGCCGCTGGCCAGCGGCCCGGCAATCGCGATGTTGAATTCCTGGACGGCCTTGGACGGGTCGCGCTCGATGCGCGCCAAGCCGCCGAAGAGAAACAGGGTGATGGAAACGACGCGAATTTTGTAATGCTGCGCGACGACGCTGTGCGAAAGTTCGTGGAAGAGCACCGAAGCGAAGAAGAGCAGGCTGGTCAGGACGCCCACGCTCCAGTGCTGCATGTCCGTCCAAGCCGGATGTTCCTGCTTGAACTGCGAATGAAGATAGATGGGGATGCCGAGAATTTTGCCGATGCGCAAACCTGATCCGCGGTTCATGAGTGGTCTCAAGGTTAGCGTAGCACAAGAGTTTGACGGAAGTGGTCGCACCAAGAGCGGCGCAGGAAGTGATGAAGTGAGGAGGTAACGAAGTAAGGAACGGATGCTGGGAGCAGGCGAAAGGAACTTGGCTTGAAGGAGGTACCCCCTGTTTTTTGTAAGTGTTGCAGCTAAAGGGTTTAGATGGGGCGTAACCGGGGCGTAAGCCTTTTGTTTGCAACACTTGCGGGGAGGTCTATAAGTGTTGCTGATAAAGGACTTGTCGGAATAGTGGGCAGTGTTTAGTGGAGAGCGGGTAGTGTGTGGAGGAAGCTGCCCCGGATGGACCCTCCCTCCCCTATTTTCATAACGATATGATTCGATTGAGTTTAAGGGGTGGGGGTCGGTAAACGATATGATTCCATGGGACTTAGGAGCTTGGGTAACGGGGGCAGGGATCAAGTGAAGGAAAGTGGAAAGAAAGCGGGGCGGCGGCATAGCGTCAACGACATGGAGAGAATAGCACACCTTAATGAAAATGTTAAGTGCTTTACAGCGAATGGTCGAAAATGAGGGCCGAAAGGCTATTAGGGCAGTTGAATGGTTTCCGTGGATGAGAGAGGCAAAGCCGAGAGTCGCGCACGTAAACCCGAGGGGCGCCCAGCATCCAGAATCAGATCGGAACGCATTTCCCCAGCCGTCCGCCAAGCTACTGAGAACCGACGGGTTGGGTGGCAAATTTATGGAAGGATTCATCGTCCCGTATACCGGCCTGACGGTCCGGATAGAGTGGGTTGAAGCGAGAAGGCCGGATTGCAAGACCAAAGTCTTCCCAAAAACAAGTTGACAAGTATCATTGCTTGTTATATTTTCCGCGAAACTCTCCCGAAGTCTAATTGTATTTCTCCGATAGTTGACGTGAACTGTTTGCGAACTCGAAGTTTCTCGCCCCGTTCTCCAGGAACTTCGACGTCGGAGGAATTTCAGACAAGAGGAGCTGCCACATGCCAGGTCGGATTTGGCTTTGTCGCCGGAGGCATCCTATGAAGTCCGCGCGCCGGAATCACTTTCTGGTATTACTTATTTTCCTGCTCGCGTCGCTTGGATTACCGGGGCGTTCCCGAGCCCAAGATAGTCCCCAGGACTCACCTGTGCCCGCCAAGGATTCAGACAAGCACTGGGAAGCCCGAGCTATCGCGGGGTTCCACCAGGCGGGAGCTTCGTCGGCAAAATATACCCAGAATTTCTTCTTCGATTTCTTCATCATGCGGGCTCTATCCGACGACCAACTCTGGGAAGAAGGAACACACTGGAACTTGTGGGGCGATGCCCGGATCGCCAGCGCTCCGCAGCAGGTCACTACAGGGGTCGGGACCTTTGCCACCGATTTTGCGACTCAAGCATCCAATCTTCCGGTCAATCAACTGGCACAGAGTGCGGATTTCCAGACGGGGCTCGAATACCGACTGCATACCTGGGAGCCTCCCCATAGCCACAGAATGGTCGGATTGATCGGGTACTTCGGGGCCATGGGAGCATTCCAGCCGCCTGACTCGCAGATGGAAATCTTCAACGTCCCAGACAAGACCTCCTTGCAGTATCCCGACTTTATCAAACAGTTCCCGACGGCAACGAATGCTTTGTACGTTGGCTTTGTCCCCCCTAACCGGGAGCGTTTCTACCGAAATTACGGCTTTGGTGTGCGCTTGACGACATTTGACCGGGATGCACCACTGGCCGCGCCGGCGACGTACGCACTTTCACTTGGCCAAGATGAAGCGATTACTGGCGGGCATTTTCAGTCCGTTGTGGGAAAGATCGATGTTTTCTATCCCCTACCGCTTTCCGGACCTGGCGGTGCCTATAAGTGCATCTATCTGTTCGGGAATGTGAATTTGCGCTTAAGCAAGGCGACAAATATTCCCACATTTGCTTTGCAAAACCCGAACGCCAATGGAGTAACCGTGCAGCCCTTCGACCCCAACCTTGCCGTTATCACCGTCCCGAGCACGCGAGACACTTACCGTATTGGGGTAGGAGTGGATTTAGTGAACCTAATCCAGTCAATCCAGACCAAGGGCAAGGTTGCAGCGACGCCGAACTAATTTGGGGGCAGTCGGACCTATTCCGGACGCGCCACTCGGATGGGGGAAGCAATGGCGGAGATTGAATCAAAGGTCGCACTGATAGTGGTTCATGGAGTGGCTTACCACGAGCCGGGGGCTTCGGCGCGAGCTGCTTCGGAGTTGCTTCACGGGTTGCGGCCGAAAGGCAAAGAGTCACCTTACGGACCGGACACGCAGGAGACCGTCTCGATCCCGTTGAAGCAATTGAAAGTCGTTTCGCCGCTAAGCGTTTCGGAGCCAGGCTGGATAAGCAAAATTCCCATAGTTGGGTACTTCGCGGGTGTCCTGCAAGAAAGAACGATGTATCTAACTCGCGCGTGGCGAACGAAGAGAGTTTCGGACGGGCCAGCAAACGAAAAGGTGGCCAATGATTTCATGCGGCTGCTCTTGCAAGACTATCGCGGTGTAGACCGCCCCGTGGAGGGACCGGACGCGCATGATGAGGCGGCATCTTATGTGACGACACGCATTAAGATGATGCGGAGCGGGACTTTGGCGGATGTTGAAGGGACCATTAAGGATGCCAACCCGGAGGCAGCCAAGCTGCCGGTGGGAACATCCGCTGGCGAGAGTGCCAAGGGACAGACCAAGACAGAAGTGGATATCTATGAGTGTTACTGGGCGGATCTGTCCAGGCCGAAGAACACGATACTGAGTTTTTTTCAGGGTCTGTACCAACTGCTGTTTCATCTTGGAAGTTTGAGCCGGTTGGCCATCAGCACCGGGGCGGACGCAGCGGAGAATCGCGACAGGAAAGTCTGGAAGTGGCTGGACTGGACGCAACTCTGGGCCGTGCGCATACTTACCCTTCCAATCCCGATCCTCAATCTGATTCTGTTTATTTCGCTTTTTGGCGCATTACCTCATCCACTTTCGGAGTATTGGGCTCGCGTGGGGACCGTGGTTTCAGCTGCGCTTCTTGGGCTGTTGGTCTGTGCGATCGCCTCGCGATGGATGCGGGCAACGCCTTGGCCGATTACGTGGACGGCGATTCCATTTGTCTTTGCGGCTGCGTCTGGGAGCCTGGCCTGGTTGATAGCAAGCAAAATTTCACCTTGGTCGCTGCTTGCTCTGATGGGCTGGCTACTAGGTGCGGGGATCGTATATTTGTCCGTGAGTTCCTACGACGACGTGAGGGACGGAGCGAAAGAGGTAGCTTGGACGCTCTACGGAGTCTCGTTAGCTACGTTCGCAGGCATCCTCTGGCTTATTCGGGAGCATAGAAACCCCATCGAGCAGGCAACGCTCTGGATGGTGCAATTCGTTCTAGCCGCATTGCGAAGTTCGTGGGCATTCTTGTTCCTCTTCGCGTTTGTGGCGCTGGTATTGGGAAGTGTGGCGTGGAGGTCAATCCCGGCTGGGCCAGGGCGGGCACGCGCGAGAGCGGCGGTGCGTACCAGCCGGTTCGCGCTGGCGCTGCCAGCGCTGGGAATCCTGATTGTCACCCTGGCTCTTTGGAGCGGCCTGTTCGTCAAAACGACAAAGTCAAACCAGTCGAAGGAAAAATGTTACCAGTCATCGCTGGCTACCAGACTGTTCAACAGGGCGATTCCAACGCTATTGGATTTGCCGGGGGATTTTGGAGGGCTCTTTCTCGACGAAAAAGATGCTCAAAGCTATCTAGGTCCAGTAACCTGCCCGGAGGGAATGCCGCCCAACGATTACTTTCAAAGCGTGCTGGTTTGGAGTGCGACCCCCGCGTTCCCGGTGGTCTTGGCCGCCCTCTCTACCAGTGTTTTTCTCCTGTTGCTCTGGTTGCTACCCTCTGTTTTGACGGAGATGAAGCCTCCAAGGGGATCAGACAACGCGTCTTCGCGACGCATGGGAGCTTGGCTGTCTCGCGGTTTGGATGCGACGGCAATCGGCTTCGCGCTAATGTGGACGGCTGCATTTTTCCTGCCCGTATTGTTCTTGATTCTTCACGAGTGGAAAAAGATTGGGCTGAGTGATCTGGATGCTCCCACGGCGGTAATATTGCAATGGCTAGGGCTGATTACTGGGTCGGTGGCCGTCCTTGCCTCAGTTGCTCAGTCAGGGGCTTCGGTGCTTGGAATTATTTTGGATGTGGACAACTATTTGCGGACATCGCCGAAAGAGAAAACGCCGCGGGCACGAATTATGGAGCGCTACGTTTCGCTGCTGCGGTACCTCGCGGACGACAAGGATGAAGAGCGAAAGTACGATCGAATTGTGATTTTGGCGCATAGCCTAGGCGCACTGATTTCTGGCGACCTCTTGCTCTATATAAAGTCACAGGGGGATCCCGATCTCGCTCGGTTAGGGCTCGGCACTCCTGGGGTGAGTGCGGGGACAAAAATTCCGATCCGGTTGTTTACGATGGGTGATCCGGTGCGCCAGTTCTTGAACCGGATGTTTCCCTATCTCTACGAGTGGGTCCGCGGCACGCCGGATAACTCTCTAAAGCATTTAGGAGGCCTGGTCCCGACTCCCCCGAACACGCCCCTCGCAGGGAGTCCCCACCCCGATCGGCTCGGAGTGGAACTGTGGGTGAACGCCTACCGGAGCGGAGATTACATCGGGCGTTCCCTCTGGCTCGATGGGTGGTATAACCGGACCGATGGACCGGGGACCGGAGCTTATCCCGCAACGATTTACACCGCCAGAAGTGCTCCGGGAGGTCCGCAATTTGAGGAGATGTGTATTGGCGCGGGAGCCCACCAACACTACTGGGACCAGTCTGCTCCGGACATCGCTGAAAAGCTCGATGAGTTGATACGGTAGTGGGAGCACCCGAGTCTTTTGCCCCGCGCTTGCCTGTTGCCTGCGAACCCTTGAACGGCAAATTGAAACCTCTCTGTCATCCTACGGTTTGTTGCGTGCCCTAACCCACAACGTGTGTGGCGCCACACACGTTCTTCACTCCATCAGTTCAACTTAACTGTTGTATTTTCAATCACTTAAAGCTTGGCCCGTGATGTGCCATTCCTGAAGTCGCAAGTCAGGAGGCTCGTCATGATCGCCATGCTGCAATTTGCAACGCTTGTGATTACCACGATGTTTGCGATGGCGGCTGCCGCGGGGCTGCACTGGCTGTGCTTGAAGGCGGCATTTCTGATGATGCGGCCAGCTACGGCACGAAGGATTGCCTTCGAGAGGACTCAGGGCAAGCCTGTGCGGACGGAATTGGCGCGCGGGACGGCGCAATTGGCGCGGGCCTATTCGGCGACGCGGTGAGAGCGCTGGAGTGAAAAGCGGCCCGCCTGGGAAGGCGGCCCCTACAGGTTCCGGAAAGCGCAACAGGTTTACCCGGCCCAACGCTGGCGGCGGAGACGGCGGTCACCGCTCCGTCGCGGCGCTGGTCCGGCTGGAGCAAAAGAGCGCAGGCAGAGGCCTGAGGCCACTTTGGCTCCAGGAAAGGAAGAAAGGGGTACTTCGATGTTGGCTTTGAAATATTTGCTGATGCTGGTGGGCGCCGGACTCTTCGGAAGCGCGGGGGCTCTGGTGGCTTACGACATTTTTCTCTCGGAACAATTGCGGCGATTGCTCTCATGGGGCAAGAAGGATGAACCGGGTGCGGAGGTGGGGGCGCTGGCTCGCCGCCCTTTACGGCCGGTGCGCTGGAGGCTGGCGCTGCAACTGGTGGCAGCGGGCGGACTGGTGCTGCTGATCCCGGAAAGTTTTGTGGTGGTGCCGGACGGAGCAGCGGGCGTACGCGTGAGCGAAATCTGGGGCGCGCGCCCCGGTACGTTGTATCCCGGCGTGCATTTGGTGACGCCGTTGGTGGATTCCGTCGCGATCTACGATACGCGCGAGCAGGTGTATTCAACCCTGGCGAGCGAAAACTCCAAACAAAAGGGTGATGTGCTGACGGTGCAGGCGCGGGAAGGTCTGAACATCGGGCTAGCGGTTTCCGTGCGGTACCGGCTGGATACGCGGCGGCTGGATTCGATTCATACGAACCTGCCGCAACCGGTGGGCGAGCAGGTGGTGGCTCCGGTGGTCGCCACGATTTACCGGCAACTGGCGCCGAATTATGTGACGCGGGAAATTTTTGCAACGAAGAGGGAAGAGTTGCGGACGAAAGCTGCGGAGTTGATTACCGCGCGGCTTGCGAGCGACGGAATCATCGTGCGGGAAGTGCTGCTGCGCGACTTGCAGTTGCCGGCGGAATACGCCAAGGGGCTCGAGGGACTGCTGTTGAAGGAGCAGGAAAACGAGCGGCTGGGCACGGAAACGGAAATCAAAGGCAAACAAGTGAAGATTGCGGAGCTGGAGGCGGAAGCGCAGAAGGCGCGCGACGTGAAACAGGCGGAAGCGCAAGCGCAAGTGCGCGTGCTGCAAGCCAAGTCCGAAGCGGACGCGATGCAGTACACGCTGCCGCTGAAACAGAAGCAGATCGAGCAAAGCAAGCTGGAAGCGCAAGCGCGCAAGGAGTCGACTTTGCAAAACGCGGAGGCCGCGGCGCAAGCCAAGGTCATCGACAGCAAAGCCGAGTTGGAGCGTCAGAAGAATCTTTCCGATGCCGAAGCGAACAGAATTCGGGTGACGGCTGCGGCAGATTCGGAGCGGATGAAATATGAAGCGTCGGTGCTGAAGTCCAATCCCATGCTGATCCAGAAAATCATTGCGGAGCGGCTGTCGGACAAGCTGCAAATCATGATGGTGCCGATCGATGGGAAGA
>WNFQ01004011.1_pt1 | contig 10727 bp, 11 predicted proteins | sample 5400171 | NCBI WGS metagenome assembly WNFQ01 (sample SAMN13153356, study PRJNA577476) | soil metagenome | isolation source: 20 cm soil under Madrone tree | place: USA:California | collected 2016-06-14 | reverse complement strand
GGTGGCGCACCTCCTGCGGCGAGGAAGCTTGGGTGGCTCTCGAACACATCAAGACGCTGATCGAGAGGGCGCGCGCCAAGGGGCTGCCGGTCATCTACACGACCGGCGAGCGCCGCGCGGATAACTGGGATGCCGGCAGCTGGCGCTGGAAGAGCACGCGCGGCGACGGGGCGGGCGGCGGCCCCGACAATGCGGTCGACGGCAACGAGATCGTCGCGATGATCGCCCCCGGCCCGAAAGACATCGTGATCAGAAAGCAGAAGCCCTCGGGTTTCTTCGGGACGAACCTCGCCTCCTACCTGACCCTGCTAGGCTGCGACAGCGTGGTCGTTGTCGGGACGACGACCTCGGGCTGCGTGCGCGCCACCGTGGTCGACGCGTTCAGCCTCAACTATCGCGTTGCCCTGGCGGAAGAGGGCTGCTTCGACCGCAGTGAGGCGAGCCACGCCCTCAGCCTCTGCGACATGCACGCCAAATATGCCGACGTCGTCCCAACGGCCGAAATCCTCTCCTATTTCGATCGGCTTCCCGCCGAACTGTTCGACCTGCCGACCGGCGTCGGCACCCCCGCGCCGTCGATCAGGGAAGCGGCCGAATAGACCTCGGAGCATCCCTCGGCGAATTGATCTGGCTGGCGGTCGCCACTATCGCCGCCGGCGTCGTCACCGGCCTCCTCGCCGGATTGTTCGGCATTGGCGGCGGCGCCGTCATCGTCCCGGTTCTGTTTGAAGTCTTCAGGGTTGTCGACGTGCCCGAGGCGCTGCGCATGCAGCTCTGCGTCGGGACGTCGCTGGCGATCATTGTCCCGACCGCCGTTCGGTCCTATCGGGCGCATCGTGCGACGGGGATGGTGATCCCTGAGGTGATGCGGTCCTGGGCATTCCCGGCGGTGGCCGGGGTGGCGGTGGGTTCCACCGCGGCTGCTCTAGCCCCTGGCGGCCTGCTGAAGGCGGCCTTCGTGGTGATCGCCGGGATCATCGCCACGAAGCTCCTCGTCGGCCGCGAGGATTGGGTGCTGTCGGATCACCTTCCGGGCCGGCTCGGAATGACCGCCTGCGGCTTTCTCGTCGGGCTGGCATCCTCGCTGATGGGGATCAGCGGCGGCTCACTCGCCACGATGGCGCTCACACTCTACGCCAGGCCGATCCACAATGCGGTTGCGACCTCCGCCGGCCTCGGGGTTCCGATCACGATCGCCGGCACCATCGGCTATGTGCTGGCCGGCCTGCCATATCAGGCGGCGCTGCCGCCGTTGTCGATCGGCTTTGTCTCGGTCATAGGCGTCGTCATGATCGCGCCGATCTCGAGCTATGTCGCACCCTTCGGCGCTCGGCTCGCCCATACTCTGCCGCGGCGACGGCTCGAGATCGGCTTTGGCCTGTTCCTGCTTATCGTATCGGCGCGATTCGTCGCGAGCTTGCTGACGCCGTCGGTGCATTGAAGGCGCTGCTAGGGCAGTGTGAAAGCAACCAGTGAATCGCCCAGCTTGGTGCCGAGCTTGCCGTGACCGCCGGCGGCGATCACGACGAACTGCTTGCCGTCGGGACGCAGGCGATAGGTTATCGGCAGCGCCTGGCCGCCGGCCGGCAGGCGGCCCTTCCAGAGTACCGCGCCGGTGTCGATGTCGAAGGCGCGCAAATAATCGTCCATCGCCGCGGCGATGAAGACGAGACCTCCGGCGGTGATGATCGGCCCGCCCAGATTTGGCGTGCCGCGAATGGCGGGGGCGAGGCTCGGAACGAGGTCGGCGGTGGTTCCGAGCGGTACGTTCCAGCGAATAGTGCCATTGGACAAATCGACAGCGACCAATGCGCCCCAGGGCGGCGGATTGCACGGCAGCCCGCTCGGGGAACGCAGCACCTGCCGGCTCATGCCGTAAGGTGTGCCATGCTGCGGCGAGACCTCGGCGCGAAACTGGCCCTCTTTCGCAGCCTTCTCTGTGGCCTGATAGCGGTCACGGGGATCAGGTGAGCCACCATCGGCAGAATGTTGACGTTCGTCACGAAGATTTGGCGCTGCGGATCGAACCCGCCGCTGCTCCAATTCATGCCGCCGAGATTGCCCGGAAACGCGATCGTGCCCTCAACGCTCGGCGGCGTGAATATCCCTTCGGATCGCAGCTTCTCCATGTCGGTCCGGCAGGCGTTGCGATCTCCCGGGGTAGGTCCCCAGGCATCCTCTGCCGTCAATCGCTGAGGAACGAGCGGCGGCGGAGCCAGCGGAAACGGCTGTGTCGGCGAGGCTTCCTCGCCTTCCGCGTCGCTTTTTGGCACCGGACGTTCCTCGACGCCGAAGACCGGCTTGCCGGTCTCCCGGTCCAATACAAAAAGACTTCCGGTCTTGTTGCCTTGAATGACCACCGGCACCTCGCCACCGGTGCGTCGCAATGTGGCGAGCACCGGTTGGGCCGCAGTGTCGTAGTCCCACAGATCGTGATGCACGAGCTGGAAGCCCCACACCATTTCGCCGGTCTTTGCCGACAACGCGACGACGGAATCCGCCCATTTGTTGTCGCCCGGCCGCTTGAGGCCGTGATAGTCGGGGCTGGCACTCGTGGTTGGCACAAAGACGAGGTCGCGCCCAACGTCGACGGAGATTGTCGACCAGGCATTGCCCGCACCAGTCGGCGCGAGGCTTGCCGGGATTGGGTTCCAGCTCCAGCGAAGAGTGCCGGTGCGCGCGTCAAATGCTCTGACGAGCCCACTCGGGCTGTCGACGCGATCGTTGTCCGCGATCCCCGAGCCGACGACGAGGTCATCCACGATCGCCGGCGCCGAGGTTTCCTCATACTCGCCGCGGCGGGTGATGTTGACGATGCCGCCGGTCAGGTCGATCTGTCCGGCGGAGCCGAAATCGGTGCAGGGCCGACCGGTTGCGGCATCGAGTGCGAAGAGGCGCGCATCGATCGTCGCCAGAAAGATTCGCCGGCGGCAGGCATCGCCTTCGGCTCTGCCGGGATCGGTCCACAATGTTACGCCGCGATTGATGAGACCTTCGGAGTAGGGGGCGTGCAGGTCGATCTTCGGATCGAAGCTCCACTTCTCCCGGCCGGTCTCGGGGTCGAGAGCGACGACCCGATTGAACGGCGTGCTCAGATACATGGTACCTTCGGCGACGATCGGGGTCGCCTCGAACGCGCTCTTGCGGCGGCCGTCGCCGCCGTCGGAAACATCGCCGGTATGGTACTCCCAGGTAACCTTCAATTCCGCGACGTTGCTCTTGTCGATCTGGGTCAGCGGCGAGTAGCGACCGCCGCCCGCCTCGCCGCCGTAATAAGGCCAATCGGCAACCGCGCGATCGGCGGGTTCCGCTGCCGCTGGCCAAGCTCCCATCACGGCTGCGACAAAGAGGATCGCGGCCGGGGTCGCAAAGATCACCCCCTCCCTAACCCTTCCCCGCTCGCAGGGAGGGAAAGGGTGGGGGCAACTGGGGTAGCGGTGGCTAGCCTTCGGCCGCCTGCAGCCATTCCCTGGGGATCGCCTGGGCGCGCTGGTCGGCGACGAGCTTGCGGCGGCGGGCCTGCTCTTCCGGGCTGATCGAGGCCGGGTTTTCGCGGAATTCCGGTCCCATCGCCATCGCCTTCTTGACGGCCGGGCGCTCGCCGATTTCTTCGAGCCAGCGCTTGAAGTTCGGGAACTCGTCGATGTCGATCTTGCGGCTCGACCAGCTCGACGCCCAGGGATAGCAGATCATGTCGGCAATCGTGTATTGGCCCGCGGCGAGATAGCGCTTGTTGAACAGGCCGAGATTCATCACACCGTAGATGCGATGCGCTTCATTGTCGAAACGGCGCAGCGCGTAGGTGAGATCGCCGTTGTTGCCGGCCTCGGCGGCGCGGCGGAAATGGCCCTGCTCGCCGAGCTTGGGGCCCTGATTGGCCAGTTGCCAGCCAACCCATTGGGAGACGTCGTATTTGCTGCGCGGATCCTGCGGCCAAAACCGTCCGGTCTTCTCGGCGAGATACATCATGATCGGGCCGGATTCGAAGATCGAGATCGGGGCACCCCCGCCCATCGGCTCGTCGTCGACGATCGCCGGCATCCGGCCGTTAGGAGAAATCCGCAAAAACTGGGGCGTGAGCTGGTCGCCGCGGCCGATGTTGATCGGCTTGATCGAGTAGGGGAGCCCGAGTTCTTCGAGCAGAATAACGCTCTTCTTGCCGTTTCCGGTCGGCCAGAAATACAGGTCGATCATGGGACTCTCTCCTGTTTCTTAGGGTCCTGAAGTGCGGATTGTGGCCATCGCCGGGAGCAATTGTCCACCGCCAAAGGGAACCGCGAGATGGCGGTCTTGTTGCGTCCAATCGGCGGAGCAACTATCAATCGCTCCGAACGCAAGTAGGAGACGGCGGTGGTTGCGGTTATTGAAGGGAAGGAGGAGGCCTTCGGCGCCAGGTACATCGAGTTCAAGGTCCATCGCAGCGAGACCGATCCCGGTCTCATTCTGGGAAGCTGGCTTTTTGCCCATGGCTCCTCGACGCTCATCGATCAGAGCAGGCCGGATTCTCCGGTAGCGACGGAGTTTCGCCATGTCGTCGACTGCGCCGATCAGCACGGCATACCGTTCGTCTGGGTCAACGACCCCGACGAGCTGTTTCCGCCTTGGGAACGCCGCTGAGCTTCGTCCCTTATTTGGCGGCCAGCATGTCGCGGATGCCGCGCAATGCCAGATAGTATCCGGGGAGCCCGAAACCGGTGACCATGCCGTGACTGACCCGCGCGGTCTCGGAGACCGGGCCGCGTCGCACCGGGTTCGAGATGTGGATTTCGATGGTTGGGAAACGCACCTGTGAGATTGCCGCGACCAGCGCCGGATAGCCGCTTGAAAACCCCGCTGGGTTGAACAAAGCCGCGTCGAAGCCCTTCTCGTTCGCCTCGTAGAGCTTGTTGACGACCTCGCCCTCGATGTTCGAGTGAAAAATCTCGACCTCGACGCCGAGCTCCGCGGCATATCCGCGGATCCGCTCGTCATATTCGGGCAGGGTCATCGGCCCGAAGATCTCGGTCTGGACCTTGCCGCGCATATTCATGCCCGCGCCGTGGATGATCAGAATTTTCGCCATCGCATCCTCGTCCTTTGATCTGCAGCCGATGCTAGTTGACGAGCCGTTTCATTGACAAGGCTCGCCGTCGGCGTCAGTTGCGGCTAGGCTATTGCCGTCGAAAGGGTTCAGCCGGCTACCGATGCCGGTCGGGGGGCAAATGCAAGGCGGCATTTGGCCGGGTATCATGGGAGGTGTGGCTGTCGGCTTGCTGCTGGCGCACCCCTATGGCTGGGCCGCCGACTCTTCCCCGAAAACCAAGCCCCGCGCGACCGTCGTCACCGGCAAGCATGTCGATGACAAAAAGCCTGGAAGCGTGCAACTCGTGACCTTCCCCCATACCGACTGGACCGCGGTGAAAGTCATCCGGGGTGGGGGGCCGGCAACAGAGGCGCAACCGACCGAAAAGCCCGCTGCGGCCGAGCTCGTCACCTTCGCCGACCCGAATACCAAGCCCGTCAGAGTGCTGCGGGGCGATGGCGAGAATCCGGCGGCGGGGCCGCCGCCGCAGGCGACCGGCATGAGGAGCGAATTGGTGGCGTTTGCCGACCCCAGATTTCGGCCGGTGACAGTGCTGAGGGGCTCGCTCGCACCCGTGCCGTCGCCCGCCATCGGATTGTTCGGTCCGGCGCGTGAGGCCGATCTCGATCGTGTCGCCTTTGCCGTCGAGGGAGCGGAATCCAGTCACGGCAGGGATCCGCGAATGTGGAGCCCCGAATGGAGCGCTCCCCAGGGGCCGATGCAGGTTTCCGCCGCCGCCGCAACCGATGTCGGCGGCGGCAACCGGTTCGACATCTTCGAAAACCGGACGCTGGGTCGCGGGTATCTGGCGCTGATGTACCGCCGATATGGCAACTGGCCGGACGCGATCGCCGCGTACAATTGGGGTCCGGGCAACATGGATGCGTGGATCGGCAGCGGGCGCCCGAGTGGGAGCTTCCCCGTCGAAGTCGAGCGCTATCGCGATCGCGTGCTGCGGGATGTCGGGCTCGACCGCGCGGTGGCCGCTCTGTTGTTCGGCGGCAGCGGGCGGATCCCGGCGATCCCCGTCCTCGACGCTCGACCACGGGGAGCGGTCGCGAACCCACCCGCTGAAGATCGGCCTAGCCGGTATCGGCGGTAAGTCCGGCGCACTCGATGCCGTAAACGGCACAGGTCTCGTCGTTCTCGGAAATGTCGCCGCTGATGCCGACGGCCCCGATGATCTCGCCGGCCCGGTCGCGGATCAACACGCCCCCCGGCACCGGGATTATCCGGCCGCCGGAGGCAGCACTGAGTGCCTGGATGAAGGCGGGATTGGCGGCGGCGCGGCGGGCGAACTCGCGCCCGCCGAACCCCATCCCCAGCGCACCCCAGGCCTTGTCGCCGGCGATCTCGGGGCGCAACAGGCTCGACCCGTCCTCACGCTTCAATGCCTTCAGCTGGCCGCCAGCGTCGAGCACCGCCACGGTCAGCGGTTTGAAGCCGCGCTCGCGCCCCTTCTCCAGCACCTTGTCGACGATGATCGAGGCCTGCTCCAGGGTCAGCATTTCAATGCGCGGTCTGCCGGATCAGCGCCGCCCAGCGGTCTAGGACCGGGAGGGTCTCTTTGTCATTTGCCGAGGGTAGGCTCACGACGACCCGCGCGATCCCCTGATCCCGGTAACGCTTGATGCGATCGAGGTCTTCCGGGACGCCCCAGACCGTGACCGGGATCGTGGCCGGGTCGCGTCCGGCATCGGCCGCCATTTGCCGGAACTCCGGCAGAAATTCGGTGACATCGGAATAATGCGCCCGGCTCGCATTCGGGATCCATCCATCGCCGTAGCGGATCGCGCGCCGCGCGCTGTGCGGGAAAGCGCCGCCAACGATGACCGGCGGCTTCGGCTTCTGCACCGGCTTCGGCCAAGTCCGCATCTTCGGGAAGTCGACGATTTCGCCGTGATATTCGGGCTCGGACTTGGTCCAGATCTCCGTCATCGCCTCGATCTGCTCGCGCATTTTCTTAAAACGCGTTTTGAAGACGGTGTCGTGATCTTCGATTTCGTCCTGGTTCCAGCCGCCGCCTATGCCAAACAGAAACCGCCCGCCGGAAACCTGGTCGATCGAAGCGACGAGCTTTGCCGTCTGGATCGTGTCGCGCTGGATGACGAGGCACACCCCGGTCCCAACCTTCAGGGTCTTGGTCGCCATCGCCGCCGCGGTCAACGTGACGAACGGGTCCATCACATCGTAATACTGCTTGCCGAGCTCGCCGCCTCCCGCCGGTGGCGTTTTGCGGGTGCTGGGGATGTGCGAGTGCTCGGGCGCCCAGACCGACTCGAAGCCGCGCTCTTCGAGCGCCCGACCGAGCTCGGCCGGCGTCATCGAATAATCGGTGAAGAACATCGCCGCGCCAAAATCCATCTGTCCCTCCATCGGTCCGAATGCCCGAGCTTAACCTCGATCCATCTGCCCGTCTCCCTTCAGAGGAGAGGGAGGCCCCGTCGCGCGGCAGGCGTGTATTTGCCCGGCCTACTGCCGACCGCTCGGCTCACCCTCCTTGGGGAATTGGGCCGTAGGGCTGGGTGATCAGTTCCATCAGGTGACCGTTGGGGTCGTCGAAATAGACGCCGCGGCCGCCGTAGAGATGGTTGATCTCGCCCGGCTGCTCGCGGCGGAAATTCGCGTAATGTGCGACACCGGCGGCGCGGATGCGGGCGAGTGCCGCGTCGAACTCTGCTTCGCTGACCAAGAAGGCGTAGTGCTGCGGGCGAAAGCTCTCGGAGTCGGAAAAATCGAGGGTGACGCCGTTGTCGGTCTTGACCGGCACAAAGTGGCCCCACTCCGGTCCCGCCTCCAGGTTCAAGATGTCGGCGAGGAACTTGGCGGATGTCCATTTGTCCTTCGCCGGGATGATCGTGTGGTTGAGCTCGACACTCATCTTTGCGCTCCTCTCGATGCGGCCTACCGCACCCCCTCGGCGAGCCGCGACAGGTGATAGGTGGGGTCGCCGAACATATGTTCGATGACCATGACGCGGCGGAAATAGTGGCCGACAGCGTATTCCTCGGTCATGCCGATGCCGCCATGCAGCTGGACCGCGTTCTGCGCGACAAACCGGCTCGCCTGGCCGACCCCGACTTTCGCCATCGCGATATTGCGGGTCCGCTCCGCGGGATTGGGCTCGTCGACCATCATCGCCGCCAGCATCGCCATGCTCCGTCCCTGTTCCAGAGATATAAGCATCTCCGCGGCGCGGTGCTGGAGCACCTGGTTCTGGCCGATCGGCTTGCCGAATTGCTGGCGCGTCTTCAGATATTCGAGGGTCATCGCGTGCATCGCTTCCATCGCACCCACCGCCTCGGCCGAGGTCGCGGCAATCCCGGCCTCGACCACCCGCTCGATGACCGGCAGCGCCATGCCGGGCTCGCCCAACACGTCGTCGCGGGCGACCTCGACCCCGCTCAACGAAATCTCCGCGGCCCGGGTTCCGTCGCGCATCGGGTAGGCGCGGCGCGCTACACCGTTTGCCTTGGCATCGACCAGGAACAGACCGATCCCGTCGGGGTCGTCACGTTCACCCTCGACGCGGGCGCTGACGATCAGCCGGTCGGCGCCGTTGCCATGCAACACGACGCTCTTGGCACCGTCGAAGATCCAGCCGCGAGCGGTCGGCTTCGCGGTCGTCAGCACATCGGTCAAATCATAGCGCGCTTGGCGCTCGCCATGGGCAAAGGCCAAGGTCATTCCTCCTTCGGCTACCTTTGGCAGGATCGCCGATTTCTGCGCTTCGCTTCCCGCGAGACGCAGCACGGTCCCGCCCAGCACCACCGTCGCCAGATAGGGTTCGAGCGCCAGCACCCGGCCGAGCGCCTCCATCACCAGCATGATCTCGATTGGACCGCCGCCGAACCCGCCATACTCCTCCGCGAAAGGCAGCCCCAACAGGCCCTGCTCGGCATAGCGCGACCAGAGCGCGGTGCTCCAGCCCTCGGGCTCGGCGAGATAGCCGCGGCGCTGTGCAAAGCCGTAATGATCGGCGAGCAGCCGGTCGACAGAGTCGCGTAAGAGGCGCTGCTCGTCGGTAAATTCGAAATCCATCGATAACGATCCCCACAGAGTAGCGCGAGATTGCTTCGTCGCTCCGCTCCTCGCAACGACACCCCCCTTTTCGTCATTGCGAGCGCAGCGAAGCAATCTCGCCGTTGTTCACAGCCCCAGCACGGCTTTGGTCAGGATGTTCTTCTGGATCTCGTTGGTGCCGCCATAAATCGAGGCGGCGCGCAGGAAGAGATAGCTCTTGGTCGCCTCGCTGGCCCAAGCCGGCCCAAGCTCGGGCTCGTTGCTGAGCGCTTCCAGCTCCTGCGCCCAATCCGGCATCGCCAATGGGCCGCCGACATCCATCGCCAGCTCGGTTGTCGCCTGCAACAGCTCGGTCCCCTTGATCTTCAGCGCGGAAGACAATGGATCAGGCTTGCCCGCCTCTTTCTTTGCGTAGGCGGAGACGACGCGGAACTGGGTGATCTCGAGCGCCTTGATGTCGGTTTCGAGCTGGGCGACGCGCAGGCGGAAGGCCGGGTCGTCGATCAATGGCTTGCCATTGGCGCGCATCTCGTGCGCCATCCCTTTGGCGAATTTGACCCGCTCCTTCGATTTGCCGAGCCGGGCGATGCCGGTGCGCTCGTGACCAAGCAGGTATTTGGCGACGTCCCAGCCCCGGTTCTCCTCGCCCACGCGCATCTCGACCGGCACTCGGACATCATCGAAGAACACCTCGTTCAGGTGATGACTGCCGTCGATCGAGACGATCGGCCGGACGGTGATGCCCGGCGTCTTCATGTCGATCAGCAGGAACGAGATCCCCTCCTGGCGCTTTTTGGCCGCCGGATCGGTGCGCACCAGGCAGAAACACCAATCGGCATGGTGCGCGGTCGAGGTCCAAATCTTCTGGCCGTTGACGACATAGTCGTCGCCGTCGCGCTTGGCCGCGGTCTTCAACGCGGCGAGGTCGGAGCCCGCCCCTGGCTCGGAGAAGCCCTGGCACCACCAGTCGTCGATATTGGCGGCGCGCGGCAAAAAGCGGCGCTTCTGCTCCTCGGTGCCGAACTGAATCAATACCGGGCCGATCATCGTGATATTGAACGAGGAGACCTCCGGGGCCGGCGCCAGCTGGTTCTCCTCGAGAAAGATCATGCGCTCTACCGGCGTCCAGCCGGGTCCGCCATATTCCCGGGGCCAGTTGAAGGCCGCCCAGCCGCGCTCATTGAGGATGCGCTGCCAGCGCACCGTGTCCTCCTTGCGCGGCGCATAGCCGAGCCGCATCCGCTCGCGGATGTCTTCCGGCAGATGATCACGGATAAAGGCGCGCAGTTCGTCGCGAAACGCCAGCTCGTCGGGGCTGAAACGCAGATCCATGACCGTCTCCTCTCTTCCCGGTCGCAGCATTATAGATGATCCGTCGGCGGGCTGTCCGGCTTTACTGGAGGAGACGATGGCAGCACTCGAGGTGAAGGCGGTCGAGCACCTGTTGGGCTCCGGCATTCCCTATGCCTACGCGGTCAAAGCCGGGCCGTGGATCTTTCTGACCGGGCACGAGGCGTTCGATTTCGATGCCGGCATCACAGAGGCGGTGGCAGGCCCGCCGGGGTTCCCACTGTTCGGCCGGCCGCGATGGCGGCGCGAAGGCGATTTCATCCTGCAGCGGATGCAGCGGATCCTGCAGGAA
>WNFQ01005790.1_pt1 | contig 10728 bp, 9 predicted proteins | sample 5400171 | NCBI WGS metagenome assembly WNFQ01 (sample SAMN13153356, study PRJNA577476) | soil metagenome | isolation source: 20 cm soil under Madrone tree | place: USA:California | collected 2016-06-14 | reverse complement strand
GCAATGAGATGGGTGATGGCTTGTTGCGTTGGGAGGAGTACCTTGCCGCCCATGTGTCCGCATTTCTTTTCGCTCGCGAGCTGGTCTTCGAAATGTACACCGGCCGCCCCCGCTTCGATCATCGCTTTCGTTAACTCAAAGACATTGAGCGGCCCGCCGAAGCCTGCCTCTGCATCCGCGACGATCGGAACGAGCCAGTCGATCTCGCTCTTTCCTTCGGCATGTTGAATCTGATCCGCCCGTTGCAGCGCCTGGTTGATTCTCTTTACCACCGCCGGAACGCTATTCGCCGGATATAGACTTTGGTCCGGATACATCTGCCCGGCGAGATTCGCGTCGGCTGCAACCTGCCAGCCGCTCAGATAGATCGCCTTTAACCCCGCTTTCACCTGCTGCACGGCCTGATTGCCGGTGAGCGCGCCGAGGGCCGAAACGAACTCTTCCGTATGCAATAACTCCCAAAGCTTTTCCGCGCCACGGCGCGCAAGTGAGTGCTCTACGATGACGCTGCCTTGCAAACGCCGGACGTCACCTAGCAAGTAGTTTCGCTCGATCCCGCTCCAGCGCGGATCGGTCTGCCAGTTACGTGAACCTCCGGAAGCGGATTCGCTGGTGGTCGTCTTTATGAATTAACCTCAGTCGAGTTTGTCATAACCGGGCAGCGTGAGGAACTCTGCGAACTCCTCATCAGTCGTGATCTTGTCGAAAAGCTCACGCGCCGTGTCGAACTTTCCTTTTTCGAAACGCGCGGCGCCAACGGTTGCCTTAATCTTTTCGAGTTCCTCGCGGAGCACGCTCCGAAAAAGTTCCGTTGTCACCTTGCGGCCGTCGGTCAGAACTCCGCGCGGATGACGAATCCATTGCCAAACCTGCGCCCGGGAGATCTCCGCTGTGGCAGCGTCTTCCATAAGATTGAAAATCGGCACCGCGCCGCTGCCGCGCATCCAGGCTTCAAGATATTGCACGCCGACGCTCACGTTCGTTCGCAAGCCTTGCTCGGTGATCGGTTCGCTCGGGGCGAAGTCTAACAAGTCTTTCGCGCTAACGTTCACGTCCTCGCGTTTTCGCGCGATCTGATTCGGAGTCGGCATCAGCCGGTTAAAGGCATCGAGTGCGAGCTGCACCATTCCCGGATGCGCCACCCACGTTCCGTCGTGACCATCGGTCGCCTCGCGTTCTTTGTCGGCGCGAACCTTGGCGAACGCGTCCTCGTTCGCTTTCGGATCGTTCTTTACCGGGATCTGCGCCGCCATTCCACCCATGGCAAAAATGTTCCGGCGGTGACAAGTCTTGATGCAAAGCAGCGAATATGAGCGCATGAAGTGCGTTGTCATCGTGATCAAGGCTCGATCCGCGAGCAGGAAATCGGGCTTGTTCCGGAACCGTTTGATACACGAGAAAATGTAATCCCAGCGTCCACAGTTCAATCCTGCGGAGTGATCGCGCAGCTCGTAGAGGATTTCATCCATTTCGAATGCTGCGGGGATGGTTTCGATCAAAACAGTCGCGCGAATCGTGCCCTGCGGAATTCCAAGTTCATCCTGCGCCAGTTTGAAGGCGTCGTTCCAAATGCGCGCCTCCAGATGGCTCTCCATTTTCGGCAGGTAAAAGTATGGGCCGCTGCCACGCGCGAGGAGCTCCTTCGCATTATGAAAGAAGTAGAGACCGAAATCGAAGAGACCTCCAGAAACCGGCCTCCCATCGACGAGCATATGTTTCTCGAGCAGATGCCCCTTCGACCATGTTGTTCCAGTTCGGCGCGTTCGCGTCTTCGAAGTCCGCCATGAAAATCTTCGCGCCCGAATTCAGCGCGTTGATCACCATCTTGCGGTCCGTCGGCCCCGTGATTTCCACGCGGCGGTCTTGAATGTCCGCCGGAATCGGCGCGCAGGTCCAGTCGCTCTCCCGAATCGATTTTGTTTCCCGGAGAAAATCGAGGGTCTCGCCACGATCGAGCGCTGTTTGTCGATGTTGCCGGCGTTGTAAACATTCCTCACGGCGCCCACCGAACGCGCGTTGCAGCTTCGCCACGAAAGCGAGCGCATCACGCGTAAGGATTTGCGCAAAAGCAGGAGTGACCCTGCCGAGTAGTTGAATGCCTCGCGGGGCTTGAGTGGTGGAGCTGGTCATTGAGATTTCCCAGGAAACGCGAAGCGAATCTTCGCGGATCCATTATTTCTACGGCCTTTACCCATGTGATGCAACGAAAGCGGGCGCCTCGCCGGATCGGTCGAGTTGTTTGGTGTTGTTCCTTGTCGACCAGTTCGCGATTCATGAGGAAAATGTTATTTCGGGCTTCGGATTTCGGAATTCGTCATTTCGTTGAAGAAGCCGCCTAATCACGTCATGTTTTGCTCGTCTCGTGAGGGTTGCGTATGACGCGGTAATTGTCGGATCGGGACCGAATGGTCTTGCCGCCGCAATCGCGCTTGCGCGCGCCGGATGCTCCGTTCTTGTTCGTGAAGCGAACGCAACAATTGGCGGCGGCGCACGTTCGGCGGAACTGACGCTGCCGAACTTCGTGCACGATGTTTGTTCGGCAGTCCACCCCCTCGCCGCAGGTTCGCCCTACTTCAAAACGCTGCCACTTGAGCGATTCGGTCTCGAATGGATTCAACCGGACATTCCGCTGGCACATCCGCTCGATGATGGGACTGCGGCCTGCTTGTATCGCGATCTCAATTTTACAGCGGAACAACTTTGCGGCGATTCGCGGGCGTATCGGTGCCTGATGAAGCCCCTGGCGCGTAATTGGGACAAGTTGGCTGACGAGTTCCTGCGACCCATGCTGCATTGGCCGCAGCACCCGATAGCTCTCGCGCGATTTGGACTTCCTGCCCTGTGCCCAGCGATTTGGCTGGCCAAAAGATTGTTCAAGCGCGAAGCGACGCGTGCTCTCTTCGCTGGAATCGCCGCACATTCATTTCTTCCCTTGGAGGCGCCGGCTTCATCTGCGTTTGCGCTGGTGCTTGGACTCGCAGGACACGCCGTGGGCTGGCCGATTCCCCGCGGCGGTTCGCAGCAAATCTCAAACGCGCTCGCTAATTGCCTGCGTGAACTGGGCGGTAAGATCGAGGTCAACTGTCGAGTCCAAAATCTGAATGAACTTCCAAAAGCGCGCGTGACTCTTCTGGACGTTTCGGTGTGGGAATTTTTGCGCATCGCCGGCGACCGCCTGCCGTTGGCGTATCGTCGCCGATTAGAATCTTTTCGGCACGCCCCCGGCATTTTCAAAATCGACTATGCACTGAGTGATCCGATTCCATGGAAAACTGAGGCTTGCCGGCGGGCCGGCACGATTCACCTGGCAGGCACCATCGAGGAAATTGCAGCGGCAGAGCGCGACGTTTCACAAGGAAGAATTCCCGAACGCCCATTTGTGCTACTTGCGCAGCAAAGTCTTTTCGACAACACACGCGCGCCAGGTGGTCAGCATACGCTCTGGGCATATTGCCACGCTCCGTTTAATTGCCGGGTCGACATGTCGGATCACATCGAATCTCAAATCGAGCGATTCGCTCCCGGTTTTCGCGATTGTGTTCTCGCCCGGCACAGCATGGGCGCCGGCGATCTGGAGAAAGCCAATTCGAATTTAGTTGGCGGCGATATCAACGGCGGCGCAGCGAATTTCTTACAGTTGATTGCGCGACCCGTCTTCGGTTCGACGCCGTACCGTACGCCATTGCCGGGCGTTTATCTGTGCTCAGCGTCAACTCCACCGGGAGGCGGCGTGCATGGCATGTGTGGATACCACGCAGCACACGCCGCTTTGCGCGAGGTTCTAAAGAACTCAAATGACGTCAGTGATTCAACGGCACCCAACCACGGGTGAGGCAGTCGCCCAGCGGTAAACGTGCGAATTTGAAGCCTGCCAGGCGAGTCGCCTCGGGATCGACATTCTTTGCGAGCGCGAGCACCTGGAAAGCGCGACCGAGCATTTCCGGATGGAGGAGAGTTTGCAATTCGCGTTTTGCCTTGGCCGAATCCGGTAGGGGCGATTGACCCCAATCGTCCGCGGCCGGTTCGGGTGAACCGCCCCTACCAAGTTCAGAGACGATTCCGGTCAGAAAGTGATGTTGGTCGGTGAATCCGGCGACGCGCAACCCGTTTGCCTGCGCGCACTCGATAATGCTCGACCAATCCACGTGCATAGTGATGTCCGCCTGTCCGATTTGCTCGAACGGCGAACTGAGATTTCGATGTTGCGCGCGCACCTGAACAGTCCTCTCGAATTCATCGCCGCAATGACCGTAATCAATCGCGATGACATACCCGCGCTGCAATTTCGCTGCGACTTCGCCGATCCAATCGAGCGCCGCTTGATTGAAAGCGCGCTCTTGCATCGGCGCATCGCAAATCGTGGCTGCCTGCGAAACTGCGCGCTCCACGAACACAAACTTGTCGCCCTCCAGATCGACAAGTTTTTCCATGCCGCCGCTGATCAGGCGTACAGGCATCGCATCCAGCAATTCGTTGGAAAAATGAATGCCGATGAATGGTTGCAGCGAGTCGCACCATTCGATCTTCTCGCGAAATACTTCAAGTGTCCGTGACTGCCTTTCTTGCAAGGCGGGAAATGGCTCGACTATTCGGTAGCGCAAAGCGGCGAAGAATTCCGGCGCGCGTTTTTGCGCAAATTCGAGAACGTCGCGCGCGAACTGCCCATTGTGCGCGCCCTGCTCGACGATGACGAAATCGTCAATTCTGCCGATTCGCTCCCAGATTTCAACAAACTGCGCGGCTAAAAGTTCCCCAAACAGCGGCCCAACGCTCACATTGGTAAAATAGTCGCCTTTCCGTCCGATCGCGCAGCGGCCAGAAGAATAGTATCCATGCTCGAGATGATACAGCGCCAGGCGCATGAACCGGGCAAACGAGACCGGGCCGTGCGCATGGATGGATTGACGTATCAGTTCGGTCAGCACCGTATTCAATCAGAAAACGTCCAACGCCCAACGTCCAACGTCCAATGATCAATGCAGGAATGGCGTCACCGCTTGAACCTCAATTCGACGTTGGGCGTTCGACGTTGAGCCTTGAGCGTTTGCCTCGTAGATTGCCGACCTAATCCATTACGCTTGAAATCGTCCAGCGCATATTTGAGGCCCCCACCGGGTTACCGTTTTCGGCCGCCGTGGTACTTGAGGCCATGGTTTTATGTTCCCGTCGGCATCGTTGCGGTGCTGGTCGTTGCTTCAACTGTGTTCATTTCCAGTCTCATCGCCGACCTCAAAGGGCAGGCGAGAACGTTCGATCTAAACCAGCTCGACCAAATGGAATCGGCCAGCGTTATCTTGGATCGGAACGGCAAGATCTTCGGCCAAATCTACGTAGAAAACCGCCAGACTGTGCCGTACGAACAATTGCCTCCAGATCTCATCAACGCAGTCATTGCCGTCGAAGACGCAAAATTTTATCAGCACCACGGCTATGATGCGCTCGGGATCATCCGCGCCGCGCTAAAAAATCTGACGGCCGGCCACGTGCGCCAGGGCGGAAGCACAGTTACTCAACAACTGGCGCGCAACAGTTTTTCACTCAAAGAACGAACGTTCCGCCGCAAGTTGCTGGAGATTTTTCTGGCTCGAAGAATCGAAGAGCAGTTCGGGAAACAAAAAATCATGGAGCTATATCTGAACCGGATTTATTTCGGTGGTGGGCTTTATGGGGCGGAAGCGGCGGCGCGAGGCTATTTCGGGAAGTCCGCGCGTGAAATGTCGCTGGCGGAATGCGCCACACTTGCCGGCCTGATTAAGAGTCCGAATAGATTGTCGCCATGGAGCGATCGCGCTAATTCACGCGAGGTGCGCGACTTCGCGCTCGATCGGATGCGCGACCTTGGCTTCATCAGCCGCGAACGATGCGCCGCTGCGCGAGCGGAACAGATCGCCATTGGCAGCCGGCAAAACGCGCAGGGACAAACGTACGCAGTCGATTATATCCGTCAGCAGGTTATCGCCGCCGTAGGATGGGACCGAGCGATGAACGAAGGCTTTCGGATTCACACCACCATCGATGTCGATCTCCAGAAGGTAGCGGAGGATTCTGTTCGGGCTCATCTCGAAGCGGTCGAGCAACGTCCCGATTACAATCATCAGACTTACGCCACGTATGCGGCTTCGTTTCGAAAGGCGAAATCAAATGGAACAATGTCTGATCAGCCGGCGCCCGAGTATCTGCAGGGTGCAGTGATCGGCTTCGATAACGCAACGGGCGACATCCTGGTGCTGGTAGGCGGACGCGATTTCGAACACAACCAGTACAACCGTGCGCTGCAAGCCCGCCGGCCAGCTGGCACTGCAATGTTGCCGTTTGTTTACGCGGCCGCTTTCGAAAAAGGAATGTATCCCGGATCGTTGGTGGAAGATTCGCCGTTGGATAACCGCGCAGTGATGATCGGCGGCACGACGGGAATTCTTGGGGAATGGGGCCCGGAAAGTGCTGAGAACCGTTACGAAGGCCCGATGACGGCGAGGCAGGCGCTGGTCAAATCAAAGAATGGCGCAAGCGTTCGCATCGGAATGAACGCGGGGGTCGATGGAGTTTTGCAGCTTTGCTCCGCGGCGGGCATCCGCTCCCCGCTTCGCCCATATCCGGCTACATTTCTGGGAAGCAGTGAGGTGACCCTGGCTGAGCTCGCACTCGCATACACCATATTTCCAAATGGCGGCTGGCGGCCAAATACGCCGCACATTTTGGAGCGCATTGAAGAAAAGGACGGAACGCTGGTTTGGAATGGAAAGGAGCAGAGCATCCGGAAATTGGTCATCAAACCTGAGGCTGCGTACGAAGTGCATTCCTGTCTCGCAGACGCGCTTCAATCAGGAACAGGCAAAGCTGCTTTTACACAATTTGGGCTCAAGAAGATGCCCGCCGCAGGTAAAACCGGCACCGCTTATGATTTTACTGACACGTTGTTTGCAGGATACGATTCGAATTTCACCTGCACTGTCTGGGCGGGTTTCGACAAGCCGCAAAAAATTTACCGAGGTGCCTTCGGGCGCGAACTCGCGCTGCCTGTTTGGGTCGATATCATGAATGCCGCCGCCCAGAGTTATCCACCGCGAGAAATCAAAGAACCGGCAAATCTAAAGCAGATCGAGATTTGTTCGAGGTCAGGTTTGCTGGCCACTGACAACTGTTATGACAGCGAGAAGAGCGCGAACGGCGAAACGGTCCAGCGGCGCACCACCTACACTGAGATTGCGACACCGTCGCAAGCGCCGACCGAGTTGTGCAATGTGCATGGCGAACCCCGTGCTCGTCTCGCTCGCGAGTTTTCTTCCAGCGACTTGCCCCGCGCTGCGCTCGCGGTGGACCTCAGCGAGGTCACGCCAGTCGAAATTCGGAATCCGACTCTTATAGCTGACAAGGACCCGTACAATTCTCTCAAGCCAAAGCCGAAACCCGAGCCAGCACCGCAGGAACCAATCCAGACAGCGGAGAATCAGAACACGGACAAGGTAAGCGTCCCCAGCGAAGTGAAGACGGCGAGCAATGCCGCAGATCGAAGCGGATCCAGCCCGCAAACACCAGAACCCGCTCCGGAGATTAGGAAAGCGGTTCCGGTCGAACCGATTCGGAAAGCCATTCCCGTTCAACCGCAGGAAAAGAAACCCGTCGAGATCCGCCGCGCGATCCCAGTTAAGCCGCTCGACCAGGAGGACGCGGAGGACACGCTCCTGAGGTCGACGGTACCGCCACCGCGCGATATCGATCAGTAAGCCGTTTCGCCCGCGAATCACGCGAATAGGATGACGGAAATCATTTATAAGCAAGAGAGCCACAGAATCATCGGCTCCTGCTTCGAGGTGTACAACGACAAGGGTTGCGGATTTCTTGAACCGGTTTACCAAGAATGCCTCGGCATCGAGTTCGAATATCAGCGGATTCCGGCAATCGCTACACCGTCGCTCGTCCTCAGCTATCGTGGTCGCATATTGAACCAAACTTACGCGCCAGATTACGTCTGCTTCGAGAAGATTATCGTTGAACTGAATGCCGTCTCGGCATTAACCGATGAGCATCGCGGGCAACTTCCAAACTATCTGCACGCAACCGGCTTCGAGCTTGGGCTCTTAGTCAATTTCGGGCACTATCCAAAACTCGAATACGAACGCATTGCAAGGACCCAGCACATCAAACCAAAATGGATCTTTTGCGATCTTTCTCTTTGATTTAATCGCGTCAATTCGCGTGATTCGCGGGCCACTCCGATAACTACTGATGACATCGCAAAGCGCGGAGCATTTTCGGTTGACCGTTCTCAACCCTGGGGGACGCGACCCAGAACAGCAGTTTAATAATCTGCCTGCTCCAGGCGAAGGCGCACATCCGCCGATTAATTTTCACGCTTTGGCTGCATGCACTTTGGGAGCTTTCCATTTCAATCCGCGAAGCGCTATCGCTGAAAACACGCCGGTACTCCTGCTTTTGCGCAGCGATTTTCGCGCGGCAGAGCGCGCATTGAGCGATCTAAAAAAGCAAGGTCGAACCGTGGCCGTTTCGTTGAAGGAGACTGGTCTCCACCAGATCGCGCACCAGTTGCGCGACCGCGCGAAATTAGCGCGCTTCATGAAAATTGTGGCACAAGCAGATGGATGCATTGCCACGACTTCGGAAGCAGCGGAAATTTATCAGCGCGTGCGCTTGAAGCGCGATCCCGCCACAGTCGCATTGATCCCGACTCCCTATCCTGTCGAGGATCAGCGATGGAACTTTTCTCTGTCGTCAGCCGAACAATCGGGAATTTTCGTCGGCACACGCGAATGGGACGTGCCATCGCGCAATCATTTCGCGGCGCTATTGGTCGCGCGCCAGCTTTGTGAAACGACGGGCGAACCGGTCACCATTGTTAACCTGGACGGATCCAAAGGGCGCCGATTGCTTGGCGAATTAGGATTTCCAGAGGGAAAAATCCGGTGGATCGAGAAATGGAAGCCGTACCCGGATTACCTGCGCGATGTAGCCCGGCATAAGATCGTTTTGCAACTCGACCGAAGTCATGTTCCCGGACAAGTGGCAGGCGACGCTCTTCTCTGCCGTATCGTTTGTGTCGGCGGTGATGGCGCTATTGAAAGAATTGCGTTTTCAAAAACTTGCGGCGAGGGCCGCACCATTACCGAGATCGCTTCGATGGCGCTCGATTTGTTGAAAAACGCCGATTTACGCGCTGCAATCGTCGCCGAATCGCAGGAACGCGGACTGGAGCGGCTCTCGTTTCAATCAGTACGTTCGCAACTGGCAAAGTTTTTCGCTCAACTCGGAGAAAAATAAGAACCGCGGATTACGCGGATAGCACGGATTTCCATATCGAGAGGTTTGCGAGATTTTGTCAAACCTTCATCCGGTCGAAAGGCAAAAATAAGCCGTTGTAGGGCAAGCGCCTCGTTGAGTTGCTGACATCTGCACCATCGGCCCTGGAGCGCTATGTGGCCAACGGCCACATTGTCACTCGTGTTACTGCTGCCCAGAAGTGCATCATCGCCAATCGCGATGTTCAAGCTACCGCCATCAATAGACGTGAGCGCACCGACGCCGATGGCTATGTTTTCACTGCCTACCGTGTTGCCATGCAGCGCTAGGCTGCCAATTGCCGTGTTCTAATACCCCGTTGAGTTGGCAAAGAGCGCTTGGTAGCCGATCGCAGTGTTGTCGTTGCCTTCGGTATTGGCATACAGCGCAGTATCACCGACAGCCGTGTTGAAAGCACCGATAGTGTTCCGCATGAGCGCACCGCGACCAAAGGCACTGTTGGACAATCCATCAGTGTTGCTCATGAGCGCTTGAGCACCCATGGCCGTGTTGGCATCGCCAAGAGTGACACGGCCGGAACGCCGTAGTTTGGTCTCGTGGCCGAGGACGTTGCGAGGATTGATCCGAAGTTGGTCGTTCGTGATGACAAAGGCGAGATCTACAGCGTCCGCTACGAGGCGGTGAACGCGATGTTGCTTAACGAGTTTCTCAAAGAACACAACGCAGCTGTCGAAGAGCAGCAGAAGGTAAAAAACTTAGAAGCCACAGTCGCGAGTCTCGTGGCCACGGTGAAAGAGCAGGCGGCGCAGATTCAGAAAGTGAATGGGCAGGTGGAACTGCGCAAAGGTGCGTCGCAGACGGTAGCGAACAAGTAGCAGCGGCCTCCGAGTTTGTAGCCACGGCGCTGTGTCGCCGTGCGGGTGGGAAACATCTTGAGCGCCTCGACACAGCGAGGCGGCTACAACAGCGCTAAACGAAGACAGCCAGGATGGCTGTGTTCCGTCAAAAGATAATTTCGAAAAGTTTAATGCCCTTCCACTTTCCCGGGACGTTGGGATCAAAGGACGTGCTCTCCACCCAATTACCATAACGGGCCGGTGCCCATGGATTGAGCATCTGGAAGGGGTTACGACCGGGTCCAAATGCTCGCGGAACTACTCCTTCAACCGCGGGCCGTTGCAAGAGCGGCGGTGGCGTTTCCATCGCGCGCACGGGCTTTTGCGGGCCGATCGGCGCTCTGTATTCTTGTGCGAAAGCAGTCGTAACCAGCACGGCCGCGATTGCGATGATAAATGTTTTCATGTCTTTTCCTTTCTCCAAGGCGTGCAAATTATTGCCCGAGACTGCGCCTTGCTCACATTATATACTTCGATGGACTACCTTGAAAAGGCCGGACGCGTCCTGGACATAGAAATTTTTGAGCTCAAGCGGTTGCGGGAGCGTCTGGGCGAAAATTTCTCCCGAGCCGTTGAA